>JAANMY010001182.1_pt1 | contig 31244 bp, 27 predicted proteins | sample 7279691 | NCBI WGS metagenome assembly JAANMY01 (sample SAMN14094543, study PRJNA606508) | bioreactor metagenome | isolation source: A lab-scale SPAN reactor treating ammonium-rich wastewater day 388 | place: Ireland: Galway | collected 2018-02-07
CCTCGCAATAGCCAAGCTATTGCTGTGGTTTGCGCCTCGCAACCCATCCCGAACCGCATCCCCCACACCTTCATTCGAGATCATGAACACGTTCTTAGACCCAGTGCTTAGAACGTGAACACGTTCTTAGCTCAGGGCTGCGGCCAAGGCTTGGTATTCCGCGCCGCTGACTTCTTCGGCACGGCGCTGCAGATCGAAAGCGCCCGAAAAAGATTTTTCATCCAGCCAGCGCCCCAAGGTGTTGCGCAAAATTTTTCGGCGTTGGCTAAAGGCCACCTGCACCAACTCTTCCAGGACTGCGCGGTTGAGCACGGCCGGGGCGCTGCGCGGCAGCATGCGCACCACGGCGCTATTGACTTTGGGCGGGGGGTTGAAGCTTTCCGGGGGCACAAACAGTACGTTTTCCATAGCGTAGCGCCATTGCAGCATCACGCTAAGGCGGCCATAGTCACTGGTAGCTGGCGCAGCCACCATGCGGTCTATTACCTCTTTTTGTAGCATGAAGTGCTGGTCTTGCACCGCATCGACATGGTCGAGCAGGTGGAACAAGATGGGGCTGGAAATGTTGTACGGCAGATTGCCCACGACGCGCAGTTTGGGTGCGCCCAGGGTGTGCGCCAAGGCGGTGAAATCGACTTTGAGGACATCGCTTTCCACCACATTCAGGCCTTGGCGGCCGCGCAGGCGGGTGGCCAGGTCGCGGTCCAGCTCAATCACGGTCAGTTGCCCCAGGCGCTCAAGCAAGGGCTGGGTCAGGGCCATCAGGCCGGGGCCAATTTCCACCATGGGCTGGCCCGCTTGCGGTGCAATGGCGCGCACGATGTTGTCGATGATGGCCCCATCGACCAGAAAATTCTGGCCAAAGCGCTTGCGGGCGATGTGCTTGGGCTGGCTCACAGGCCGCGGTCCTCGGTGTTGCGGTATTCCACGTAGGCTTGGCTGCGCAGCTCTTGCAGCCAAGTGGCGTAGGCTTTTTCAACTTTTTCTTCGCGCACCACGTTGCGCAGCATTTCGCGCTGTTGGCGGGGGTTTAAGGTGACTTGGCGGCGCTCTTCCAAGGTAATCAAATGCACGCCAAAACGCGAGACGATGGGTTGGCTGATTTCGCCGGGCTGCAGGCGGTTGAGCGCATCTTCAAACTCGGGCACGAATTGGCCAGGGCTGGACCAGCCCAGATCGCCGCCTTGGGGGGCACTGCCGTCTTGGGAGTACTGCTGGGCCAATTGGGCAAAACTGGCCTGGCCACGCTCAATGCGCTGGCGCAGTTCTTGTAGTTGGGCGGCCGCCTGGGTTTCGGTCAGCTGGGCGGAAGGGCGCAGCAAGATGTGGCGGGCGTGGTTTTGTGTGACCACGCTGGGCACGCCAGCGGTGCGTTTATCGAGCACCACCAAGATATGAAAGCCTGCGGGCGTGCGCAGGGGGCCGACCAGCCCGCCTTCGGGGGTATTGCCCACGGCTTGCACAAAGGCTTGCGGGTAACGCTCCAGCGGGCGCAGGCCCATTTCGGGTTCGCCCGCATCGGAATAGCGCTTGGCTGCTGTGGGCAAGTCCATGCCATTGCGCAGTGCTTGCACGGCCTGTTCGGCGCGTTGCTCCAGCTCGCGCACCTGGGCGGCGCTGGCGTTTTCAGGCACCGCCACCAGGATGTGGCCCAGGTTGAGCGCTTGCGCGGGGCCTTGGTCGGGGCGCTGGTTTTGTTTGGCCAGGTATTGGTCAATGTCTTGCTCGGTGACTTTGACGCGGCTATCGACATCGCGTTCGCGCAGGCGCTGCATTAGCAGCTGGTCGCGAATTTCGCGGCGAAAGCGCGCTTCGCTGATGCCTTGGCGGCGCAACTCGGCCTGCAAGTCCGCCAGTGTGCCCCCGCTTTGCTGGGCCACGTTGGTGACGGCCTGGGTCACGGCCAGGTCATCGACTTGAATGCCCGTTTCCAGGGCGTGCTGCACCTGGGCTTTTTCGACAATCAGGCGCTCGAGCACTTCGGGGGCCAGCTGCTCGGGGGTGGGCAGTGTTTGCACGCCTTGGTCTTGCATGGCACGCAGAACGCGCTCAGTGCGGGTTTGCACATCGTTGCGGGTAATGGGCTCGGAATTGACCACCGCCACAATAAAGTCGGCCGTGCGGGGGCCGGCCACCGGCGTGGGGGTGGCCGATTGTTGCAGGGCGTGCTGCAACTGGGAGGGGGTGGCGGCACCAGTTTTGGCCCCTTTTGCTGTTTTTTCTGCCGGGGCGGCGGTGCTGGCACAGGCCAGGGTCAGGCAGGCAAAGCCCAGAGCAATCTGATGGGGCAGGGTTTTCAAGCAAAGCATCGTGATGGGCAAAAAGCGGTAAAAGCAAAAGGGGGGTTAATCGTAGTTGCTAAAGCGGCTGGGTGCTGCCGGGTTTTGGCTGCGCAGGCTTTGGTAGCCGGGCACATGTTCTTGCAGGCTGGACAAGGGGTCGGCCCCCAGGCTCAGGCGCGAGAAGCCAACAAACTCTAGCTGAAACAGCAGGCGCGTATTGGCCTGGGTGAGGCTGCTTTGCAGGCGCTCAATGACCACGCGGCCAATCCAGCAGCAGCTGTCGTATTCAAAGCCGACCACGGTGTCCACCAGTTTTTTGTCGTGCAGGCTGTAGTTCAAGCGGCCTACGCTAAACCAGCGGCCTTTGGGGGCGGCGCTGGGGTTGGTGCTAAAGGCTTGGGCGGCGGCGTTCAGTGGCCATTGCCAGCCCAGGTCGATTTGCTCGCTGCCCTGATTGGCAATTTGGGCGGCATTGTGGCGTTGGTAGCGGTAGGCAGCACTGATGACTTTGAAGGGTTCGGGGCTGTAGCGTCCCGTCAGGGCCGAGCGGGTGGTGCGCTGAAGATCGCGGTTGTACTGCACGGTGGCATCGGTAGCCCAGCGGCGGCCCCACTTCACGCCCGCACCAACCAGCAGATCGGACCAGCCTTTTTGCCCTGCGGGGTCGTAGCCCAGCGTGGTGCGCTGGTCGGCCAGGCGCAGGCGTTGGGCGATACCAAAGCGGGCTACTTCGGCCCCGGTATCGGTTTGCAGGTAGCGGGTGGTCAGGCCGACGGTGACCATATGGTTGTCGGCAATGCGATCGTGGCCGGTGTAGCTGTTTTCGCTGTAGATGCTGGTCAGATTGAAGTCGGACAGCGCCGCGTCGTACAGCGGCAGCATGGATTGGTCGCGGTAGGGCGTGTAGGTGTAGAAGGCCCGGGGTTCGAGTGTTTGCACGTAGTTGCGGCCGCGCACTTGGGTGGGGCGCTCAAAAATCAAACCACTATCGACGCTGACCGTTGGAACCATGAGCGAGCGGCTGCTGGGTCGGCCCGGTTGCGCGTTGTCAAAGCGGTAGTTGGCCGCCTGCATCTTGAGCTTGGGCGTCACAAAGCCACCGGGGCGCAAGAAGGGGTGGGCCACCTGGGCAGCAAAGTAGCTGCGCTGGCCGTTGTCGATGTGCTGGCGCTCATCAATGGTGCGGGCGCGGTAGCGGGTGGTGTCGGCCTCCAGGCTCCAGTCCAGCCCCAGCGGGGCGTGCAGGGCCTGTGGGCTGTAGCGCCATTGCAACTGGGGCAGGCGGTCAAACGGCGGAGCGATGGGCGAGTCCACGTCCTGCAGGGTTTGCCATTTTTGCGCCCGTGCCAGCAGGCTGTGGCCATCACGGCCCCAGGACAGGGTGCCGTAGCTTTCAATCAGGCGTTCGTTGATCAGGTTGTTGCGGTTGGGCAGCGAAAAGTCACGCCAATAGTCGTTGTCGCTGACGCGGTGGATTTTCCAATCGGCGTTCAGGCCCGCAACGAGGGGCGACAAATCGGCCTGGTTGCGCCACGCCACCGACCAGCGATCGCGTTCGCGCAGGCGGTCGTTGGCCATGTGGTTGAGGGTGAGGTCGCCGCTGAAGTCCCGCTCCAAGTAGCGAAATTCGGCCCCCAGATTCACCCCGCGCTTGCTCATGAGGGTGGGGGTGAGGGTGGCATCGCGGTTGGGGGCAATGTTCCAGTAGTAGGGCTGGCTCACTTCAAAACCGCTGACGCTGTCGATGCCAATGGTGGGAGGCAGCAGGCCGGATTTGCGCTTGTCCGATAGCGGAAAGCTCACCCGTGGCACGGGCAAGAGGGGAATGCCTTTGAATTTCAGCACGCCCCCGTGGGCCACGCCGGTATCGGTGGCGCGGTCCAGTTCGATGCGCTGGGCCTGCAGCACCCAGTCGGGGGCCCAGCTGTCGCTGTCATCGCGCTGGCAGGTGGTGTAGGTGGCTTGGTGGATGGTCGAGCGCTCGCGGCTGAGAAACTCGACGCGCTGGGCATCGCCATGGCCCTGGGTATCGAGAAATTGGTAGGACGCTTCGGTGAAGTCCCCCTGAAAGGCATCGACTTGCAGTTTGAGCTGGGCACCCTGGTAAATATTGCCGCCCCGGTTGATGTGGACGTTGCCCTGGGCGGTGACGGTGTCGTCGGCCAGGGTGTATTGCGCCTCATCGGCGCGGATGACGGTGTCGCCCCGGCGCAGCTGCACATGGCCTTTCAAGCGGGCGCGGATGTCGGTTTGGCCTTCAAAGTGATCGGCCTCCACGTAGGTGGGCAGCTGGCCACGGGTTTCTGGGGGGAGTGTTTCCTGCAGCCGGGGGCTGGCTTTGAGCTGGGGCGGGGGCAGGGGAGCATCCCAAGTGCTGGCCTGGGCGGTCAGGGCAGCGGCCGCTGCGCAAGCCACGGCGGTGCGGCGCAGGTGGCGGCGCACAGAACGCTCAGGAGGCTGGGGGCGTGGACGAACAAGCACGGTGGGGAAAATGGTGAACAACGGTGGGAGGCGATCGTGGAGGCGGCCGGGCTGCGCCCAGGGCGCAAAGTGGGTTTGTAGAATGCCGATTATCCATGAGCACTACCACCCTCCCCCTTCAAAATCACTCCCCCGCCGTTGTTTGGGCGGATTCGCAACGCGCCAGCGCTTTTGCAGCTTGGCTGCAGCGCATTGCGCCGGCCCAAGATTTGCGGCCCGACACGCTGCGCCCGGCCTCGGCCGATGCCAGTTTTCGGCGCTATCTGCGCATTGATACGGGCGCAGGCACCAGCCGCATCGTCATGGATGCGCCGCCCGATAAAGAAAACTGCCGCCCCTTTGTGCAGGTGCAGCAACTGCTGCAGGCCGCCGGTTTGCGCGTGCCCGAAATTTTCGATTGGGACGAGGCCCAGGGCTTCATGTTGCTCTCGGATGTGGGCACGCAGACCCTGATCGACATTCTGGACGAGCAGCAGCCCCAAGAGGCCCAGGCCTGGTACCGCCACGCCAGCGATTTGCTCTTGCCCTGGCAGCTGTCCTCGCGCCCCGATGTTTTGCCGGCGTACGACGAGGCCCTGCTGCGCCGCGAGCTGCAACTGTTCCCCGATTGGTACATCGCCCAGCATCGCCAGTACACGCTGGATGACAAGCAAAGCGCCACCCTGGCCCAAGCGTTTGAGCGCATCGTGGCCGAAAACCTGGCCGCGCCCAGCGTATTTGTCCACCGCGACTTTATGACGCGCAACCTCATGGTGCCCACCGACCCGCGCACCCAACCGCTGGCCGTGCTTGATTTTCAGGACGCGGTGTACGGCCCCATCACTTACGACATTGCCAGCCTGCTGCGCGATGCCTTTATCAGCTGGGACGAGGATTTTGTTATCGACATCACCGTGCGCTACTGGGAAAAAGCCCGCAAGGCCGGCCTGGTGGGCGCAACCAGCGCCAGCGGCTGGGGCGCAGACTTTGGCGAGTTTTACCGCGCCGTCGAATGGATGGGCCTGCAGCGCCACCTGAAAGTGGCCGGCATTTTTGCCCGGCTGACGCTGCGCGACGGCAAGCCCAAATACCTGGCCGATGCACCGCGCTTTATCCACTACCTGCGCAGCACCTGCAGCCGCTACCGCGAGCTGGGGCCGCTGCTGCGCTTGATTGACCAGATTGAAAATATCCAGCCGCAAGTGGGCTACGCCTACGGCAGGGTTTAAATTGAATAGCTATTTGCGCTTGTAAATAAAGCATTTAACTATATAAACATCATTAAAACGATGAAGTACAAGCGGTAAACGCTCCTTTTTTTTATATGCCCCGCTTTTATTGCCCCTTGCCTTTGGCCGCTGGTGCCCAGTTCGACCTGCCGGCGGGTGCCGCCCGCCATGTGCAAGTGTTGCGCTTGCAGCCCGGCGATGCCATCACCTTGTTCAACGGCGCTGCTGCCCACGGACAATGGCAAGCGCAGATTGTCGAAATGGGCCGCAGCCATGTGCAAGTGCGCCTGGTGGCGCACGAGGCGCTGGAGTGCGAACACCGCCGCCCGGTGCATTTGCTGGCCGGCATCACCGCCAACGAGCGCATGGATTGGTTGGTAGAAAAAGCCACCGAGCTGGGCGCGGCCAGCCTCACCCCCCTGCTGGCCGAGCGCAGCGTGCTCAAACTTAAAGGCGAGCGCGGCGAGAAAAAGCGCGACCATTGGCAGGCCGTGGCCGTGGCTGCCTGCGAGCAGTGCGGGCGCAACCAGGTGCCGGTCATTCACCCAGCGGTCACGCTGGCGCAGTGGCTGGCCGATCACCCGCAAGCATCGGGCGAAAGCCGCGCCGTGCTGTCGCTGGCTCCGGGCAGCCGCCCGTTGCTGCAAGCGGTGCCAGCGGGAGCGGGGCCGGTGGTGCTGCTCTCTGGCCCCGAAGGCGGTTTAAACCCGCAAGAAGAAGCCGCTGCCTTGGCCGCAGGCTTTGCCCCGATTACGCTGGGCCCCCGTGTGCTGCGGGCCGAAACCGCGCCCTTGGCGGCGCTGGCCTTGCTCGATCAGGGGTAAGCGCCGCCCCGGACTGGCGGGGCAGTGCCAGCGGCCCACCCGTCACCTGTTCTGACCTGTTCTGCTTACGGACGCTGCAACTGGCTGCCCACCGGCAGGCTAAAACCGCGCAAAAAATCGCCCGCCGCCAAGCGCTTGCCTCCGGCGCGTTGCAATTGCGTCAGGCACAAAACGCCGCTGCCACAGGCCACGACCACGCCGTGCGCATCGGCGGCCAGCACTTGGCCGGGCGGGGCGTTGTGGGCTTGCGCTTGGGCGTGTGCTTGCCAGATTTTTAAGGTCTCGCCGTGGTACTGCGCCGCGCCACCCGGAAACGGGGTGAAGGCGCGGATTTTGCGCTCCAGCACCTGGGCGCTGTGCGACCAGTCCAGCCAGGCCTCGTCCTTGGCAATCTTGTGGGCGTAGGTGATGCCGTCCAGGGGCTGGGGCGTTTGCGGCAAGGGGGTGGTTTGCGCTTGCGTGAGGGCTTGCACAATCATCTTGGCCCCCAGCGCGGCCAGTTTGTCGTGCAGACTGGCCGTGGTGTCATCGGGGGCGATGGGCAGGCGCTCGACCAGGCACATGGCACCGGTATCCAGGCCCGCATCCATTTGCATGATGGTCACGCCGGTGTGGGCATCGCCCGCTTCAATGGCCCGGTGGATGGGCGCGGCACCGCGCCAGCGCGGCAGCAAGCTGGCGTGGATGTTCAGGCAGCCCAGCCGCGGCAGATCCAGCACCCATTGCGGCAGCAGCAGGCCATAGGCGGCCACCACCAGCACATCGAGCTGGGCGGCCTGCAAGGCGGCTTGGCCCGCTTGGGCCTCGTCTGGGTAGTTGCCATCCAAGCGCAGACTGCGCGGTTGGGCCACGGGGATACCGTGGGCGATGGCGGTTTGCTTCACGGCCGAGGCTTGCAACTGCAGGCCGCGCCCGGCCGGGCGATCGGGTTGGGTGAGCACCAAGGGCACGGTAAAACCGGCCGCCACAATGCGTTCTAGCGCGGTGCTGGCAAATTCCGGCGTACCGGCAAAACCGACCCTCATGCTTTGGCCGCTTCTTTTTGTTGCTTGATCAGCTTGGTTTTGATGCGGTTGCGCTTGAGTGGCGAGAGGTATTCGACAAACACCTTGCCCATCAGGTGGTCCATCTCGTGCTGAATGCAAATGGCCAGCAGTTCTGTAGCGGCAATGTCGCGGCTGACACCGTTTTCGTCCAGCGCCCGCACGGTGACGGCGCTGTGGCGCTCGACCCCGTCGTAAATGCCGGGCACAGACAGGCAGCCTTCTTCATTGATCTGCGTTTCCTCGCTGGCCCAAACGATTTCGGGGTTGATCAGCACCAGCGGCTGGTCGCGCTCTTGCGAAACGTCGATGACGATAAGCCGCTCGTGAAAATCCACTTGCGTGGCCGCCAAGCCAATGCCATGCGCGTCGTACATGGTCTCGAACATGTCGGCAATTTGCGCACGGATGCGCGCATCAACTTGGGCCACGGGGGTTGCGACTTTGTGCAAGCGCGGATCGGGATACGAAAGAATAGGGAGCAGTGCCATAACAGTTTCAAACAAATACTGTCGTTATTTTGGCCACTTTCCCCACAGGATGCAGAAACTGACCCGGATAATCATTGCCCTATCTGGGCCTTGCCCACAGAATCTGCGGTTGCTCTGTTGCAACGGACCCTGTGTATGCACGCGTTTTTGTCGCCGTTGTGAGTTTGCTAAGGAAAGAAAATTCGATGAAAGCCATTGCCTCTACGTGCGCACTGTCCATCGTTGCCGCTGTCTGCGCCGGCAACGCCGGGGCGCAAAGCCACCCGGTCACCGCCCAGCAACAAGCCATTGCCCAGCAAGTGGCGCAACAAGGGGTGCCGCTTTCGGCTTTGGCGGCCAACGCCCCCGACAGCTACACCGTGCGCAAGGGCGATACGCTGTGGCGCATCTCTGGCCTGTTTTTGCGTCAGCCCTGGCGCTGGCCCGAGCTGTGGGGCATGAATATGCAGGCCATTGCCAACCCCCACCGTATTTACCCCGGTCAAACCCTGTACCTGGAGCGCAGTGGTGGCTACGCCCGCCTGCGCACCAGCCGCAGTGGCAATGAAACCGTCAAGCTGTCGCCGCGCGTGCGCTCGGAAAGTCTGGCCGATCTGGCCATTCCCACCATCCAGATGCATTTGATCGAGCCCTTCCTGGCCGAACCCCTGATCGTGCAAGAGCTGACCTTGCAGCAGGCTCCGCGCCTGATTGCCAGCGCGGATGAGCGCCTTTTGATGAGCCCGGGCGATGAGGTTTATGCCCGTGGCCCAACGGGCCAGCCCTTTGTTGCGCTGGAGGACGATCAGCGCCTGTACCGTGTATTTCGCGATGCCAAGCCGCTCAAAGACCCGCTCACCCAGCAAGTGCTGGGCTACGAGGCGCAGTACCTGGGCAAGGTCGAGCTGCAAGCGCCGGAAACGCCCGTCAGCGCTGCTGCCACGCCCGAGGCTGCCAATACCACCAATACCGAAGCTGCCAAGGCCGCCGAGCTCGCCTACACCCCGGCCATCTTGCATGTCGCGCAAGTGAAAGAAGAAATGCGCCCAGGCGACCGCCTGTTGCCGGAGCCGCCGCGCCAGTACCACAGCTTTACCCCGCACGCGCCCGCAGACCCCGTGGAGGCGCGGGTGGTCAGCCTGTACACCAGCAACGCCTTGCGCTATGGCACCGAAAACCAGGTGGTCAGCATCAACAAAGGCGAGGTCGATGGCATGGAGCCGGGCATGGTGCTGTCGCTGATCTCGCAAGGCCGCCAGATGCTCGATAAAACCGAAGGCCGCAAAGACAAAGTGCAACTGCCCGACCAGGCCAATGGCACGGGCATGGTGTTTCGCGTGTTTGACCGCATCTCCTACGTCTTGGTGATGGACGTGCGCCGGGGCGTGTTGGTGGGCGACAAGCTCATCAACCCCCAGTAACACCGGCCCCCGCCGCGCTTGGCCATGGTGGTTGCGCAATGGGATGCACAGGAGCTGGCCGCTTGGCTGCGCCTGTTGCTGACCCCCAGCATTGGCAATGCCAGCGCGCGCCGCCTGCTGGCCCGGTTTGGCGGGCCCGAGCAGATTTTTGCGGCACCGCGTGCAGCCTGGGAGGCGTGCATCACCGCCCGGCAAGCGAGCCACCTGGGCCAGTTGCCCGAGCAGTTTGCCCAACGCTGCTCTGCAGCGTGGGCCTGGCTGCACAATGCCCCAGCCGGGGTGGGGCGCGACATCATCACCCTGGCCGACCCGCGCTACCCGCCCAGCCTGCTGCAAATTGAAGACCCGCCGCTGCTGCTGTACGTGCAGGGCCACCCTGGCGTGTTGGCCCACCGTGGTGGCCCCTTGGTGCAGATGGCGCAGTGCTTGGCCATTGTTGGCTCACGCCACCCGACGGCGCAAGGCAGCAGCAACGCCCATGCCTTTGCCCACAATCTGGTGCAGCAAGGCTGGACCGTGGTTTCGGGTTTGGCCGCCGGGATTGATGCGGCGGCCCATGCCGGTGCCTTGGCAGCGGTGCCCCACGGCACCACCGCCTTGGCCACCATTGCGGTGGTCGGCACGGGCTTGGACCAAATCTACCCCCGTCAGCACCAAGCACTGGCGCAAGGCATCGCCCAACACGGTTTGATTCTGAGCGAATTTCCTTTGGGCACGCCGCCGCTGGCGGCCAACTTTCCCAAACGCAACCGCATCATCGCGGGTCTGTCGTGCGGCACCTTGGTGGTGGAGGCGGCCCTGGCTTCTGGCTCTTTAATTACCGCCCGCTTGGCCAGCGAGCAAGGGCGCGAGGTGTTTGCCATTCCTGGTTCCATTCACGCCCCGCAGGCCAAGGGGTGCCATGCCTTGATTCGGCAAGGGGCCAAACTGGTCGAAACCGCCCAAGATATTCTGGAAGAGCTGACCAGCTTGCCGCGCACCCAGGCCTTGGCCCACACGGCGGCTTTGCCGCTGGCGCCACCGGTGCCAGCGGCACCGTCCTTGGCCGTGGCCCGCTGCACGGCCGAACAAGCCAGCTTGTTGGAGGCGCTGGGCTTTGATCCTGTGGGCCTGGATGCCCTGGCCGCCCGCACGGGTTGGAGCGCTGCGCTGTTGCAAGCACAGCTGCTGGAACTGGAGCTCGAAGGCCTGGTCGCCAGCTTGCCGGGCGGCCTGTTTCAGCGCATGGCGCAGTCGTAACCCTTGTTGTTTTCTCGTTGTTGCATACGGTAAGATTTTTTCATCTTCGCTAAGATACGCCCCCTATGAAACCTCCTCCCTCGCGCCCGTGTGCGCTACGTGTTAATTTTTTTTCACCTTCCTTGGCTGCTGCAGCCACTCCCCCTCTTTTCTTTAGCCCCTTGGCAGGAGGCCACGCATGGATGCGCTGAGCCTGGCCTGGGTGTCTGACCCTTCGATTTGGTTGGGGCTTTTAACCCTGATCGTGCTGGAGATTGTCCTGGGGGTGGACAACCTGGTCTTCATCGCCATCTTGGCGGACAAACTCCCCCCGGAACAACGCGACCGCGCCCGCGTCATTGGCCTGACCTTGGCCCTGCTCATGCGCCTGGGGTTGCTGTCCATCGTCTCGTGGTTGGTCACACTGACCACGCCGCTGTTCTCGATTGGCACGCTCGACTTTTCCGGGCGCTCGCTCATCTTGCTGGTGGGCGGCCTGTTCCTGCTGTTCAAGGCCACCACGGAGCTGCACGAGCGCCTGGAAGGGGTCAGCCACACCCACAATGGGCCCCGCGTTTGGGCCAGTTTTTCGGTTGTGGTCACGCAAATCGTGCTGTTGGACGCGGTGTTCTCGCTCGATTCGGTCATCACCGCCGTGGGCATGGTCGATCACCTGCCGGTGATGGTGGCGGCGGTCATCATTGCCATGGGCGTGATGCTGCTGGCCTCCAAGCCGCTGACCGATTTTGTCAATGCCCACCCCACCGTGGTCGTGCTGTGCCTGAGCTTTTTGCTCATGATCGGCCTGAGCCTGCTGGCCGAAGGCCTGGGCTTTCACATGCCCAAGGGCTACCTGTACGCGGCGATTGGCTTCTCGATCATGATCGAGTTCTTCAACCAATGGGCCCAGCGCAACCTGCGCCGCTACCAGGCGCGCATTCCCTTGCGCGAACGCACCGCCAACTCCATTTTGCGCATGCTGGGGGGCCGCTCCAGCGCCAGCGCCACTGGCGACGGCCCCGTCGGTGCCGAAGAGGCACAGCAGGCCTTTGGCCAGCAAGAGCGCCACATGGTCAGCGGCGTGCTCTCGCTGGCCGAGCGCAGTGTGCAATCGGTCATGACGCCGCGTTCCGACATTGAATGGATCGACCTGGAGCAAGACAGCGCGGCCCTGCGCGAGCAATTGCTGCAGGCCCGCCACGGCCTGTTCCCTGTGGCCAGCGGAGAGCTGGACAAGCTCAGCGGCGTGGCCCGCGCCCGCGATCTGTTGGCCGATGTGCTGGCAACCGGGTCGATTGATTTAAGCCGCAGCCTGCGCCAGCCGCTGGTGGTGCCAACCTCGGTGAACGTGATCAAGCTGGTGGAGCAAATGCGCCATTCGCGGGCGCAAATTGCGCTGGTCAGTGATGAGTTTGGCTCTATTTTGGGCCTGGTCACGCCCATCGACCTGCTCGAAGCCATTGCCGGCGAATTCCCGGAAGAGGGTGAATTGCCCGATATCCAGCCCCAGGCCACCCCCGGTCACTGGGTGGTGGATGGCCAGGTGGATTTACACGCGCTGGAGACGGCGACCGAAATCTACACCCTGGCGCAAAACGACGAGTACAGCACCCTGGCGGGCTTTTTGCTGGACCATCTGGAGCAGTTGCCCGCCGTGGGCCAGGTGGTGGAGGCCGAAGGCCTGCGCTTTGAAGTGCTGGAAATGGACAAGCGCCGCATTGCCATGGTGGATGTGCGGCGAATTACATAGCTGATTGCGCTTAATTCACGCCATATTTTTGATGTTTAACCAAAAATATGGCGTATTAAAAGCGCAAACAGCTATATTATTTCAACCATCCGCGCCGCCGGAAATACACCATGGGGCCGACGGCACTGGCCACCATCAGCAAGATGACGTACACGTAGCCGTATTTCCATTCCAGCTCGGGCATGAAGCGAAAGTTCATGCCGTACACGCTGGCAATCAGCGTGGGCGGCAGCAGCGCCACGCTGGCCACCGAGAAGATTTTGATGATCTTGTTCTGGTTGATGTTCAAAAAACCCACCAGCGCGTCCATCAGGAAGTTGATCTTGTCGAACAAAAACTGCGTGTGGCTGTCCAGCGATTCAATGTCGCGCAGGATTTGGCGTGCGTCCTCGAACTGCTCGGCATCCAGCATCTTGCTGCGCATCATGAAGCTGACGGCGCGGCGCGTGTCCAGCATGTTGCGGCGCACGCGCCCGTTCAAGTTTTCCTGCCAGGCAATGTCGGCCAGCACTTCTTGAGCGTAGGTGTCGGTGATGCTGCCCTCCAGCACCTGGGCGCTGACCTTTTTCAGATCGTCGTAAATGCCTTCCAGCGCATCGGCGGAATATTCCACGTCGGCATCAAACAGCGCCAGCAGCACATCCTTGGCATCGTCAATCAGGCCGGGCACGCGCCGCGCGCGCATGCGCAGCAGGCGAAACACGGGGATGTCTTCATCGCGAATCGAAAACAGCACGCCGCAGCTTTTGAGCTCGGTGTTGCGCTGGTTCAAGATGAACGCCACGCGCACGCTGCGGCTTTCGTCTTCGTCGTCGATCAAAAAGTCGCTGCGAATGTGCTGCTCGCCGTTGTCTTCTTCGTAAAAGCGGGCCGACTCTTCGATGTCCTCGCCGGTGGCATCTTCGGGAATGGACAGACCATAGTGCTGCTTGACCCAGCGTTTTTCTTCGCGTGTGGGCGACTCCATGTCCACCCAAATGGGCTGCAGCTGCTCCAGATCGCTGAGTTGGTCGATTTCAACTTGAACCAGCCGTCCGTTGGACAGGGTAAAGACGTTGAGCATGGCGCTCTCCTCCAAGGCTGTGCGAGAGTGAGGAAAAAAGGGGCAAGGGGGCGAAAGTCAATGCGCTTCCCAGACCCCGTGCAACCATGCGCCAAGAGCCTAGGAAGCTACCAACTGGGGTAGGGATCCATGGTGAGTTCTCTAAACAAGCTCGAACAATTTCCGAGTAAACCCGCAATTATGCCCCGTGACCTGGGGGGTGCAGGGCCTGGGCCAAAAAGTCCATCACCACCCGCTGGCGCTGGGTGAGCAGGCGATTGCTGGGCAGCACGGCATAAATGCCAAACGGCGGCGGGGCAAAGTCTTGCAAGATGGGCTGCAGTGTGCCGCTGGCCAGGGCCTCTTCAACGATAAAGTCTGGCTGTGTGGTCACCCCCATGCCTTGCTCGGCAGCCAATGCCAGGGCATCGCCATTGTTGGCTTGCAGCACATAGGGCGGGGCCACCGTATGCGCTTGGCCATTGACTTGGAACAACAAGGGCCGGTTATGGGCCCGCCCGGTGTAACCCAGGCAGCGGTGGTGCAGCAAATCATCGGGGTGCTCAGGGGTGCCGTGCTGGGCCAAATACCCCGGCGAGGCGACCGTAAACAGCCGCCCTTGGCTGAGTTTGCGCGCCACGATGCCGGGGGCCAATTCGGTGCTGACACGAATGGCCAAGTCCATGGCCTCGTCGATCAAATCGCTGGTGCGGTCGTTGAAGTCCAGCGTCAGTACCATGTGCGGGTAGGCTTGGTGAAACCGCGCCAGCAGCGGGGCAATGCAGCGCACGCCAAAGCTGACCGGCACGCCCATGTGCACTTGGCCGCGCGGGGTTTGGCTGGAGGCCATGACCTCGGACTCGGCATCATCGATGGCCTGCAAAATGCGCCGGCAGCGCTCTAAGTACACCACCCCGGCGCTGGTCAGCGTGAGTTTGCGCGTGGTGCGGGTAATGAGCTTGACCCCCAAATGCTCTTCCAGCGCCGCAATGCGCCGGGTGACCACCGAGCGGGCCACGCCCAATTGGTCAGCGGCGGCGGCAAAGCTGCCCAAATCGGCCACCCGGATAAAGTGTTGCATGGCATCGAAGCGGCTCATTGTTGCTACCCTGGCAATAAAGTTTTGGCGATTGTCCACTATTTCTTTAAAGTTGAATCCTCTATAGTTTCAACTCTTTTTAATTGTTGTCGTTGCGATCTGTGCTTATGTTCCACACCCCTTCCGCCCATTACGATGCCACTGCCAAACTCTTGCATTGGCTGATGGCGCTGATGATTTTCGGCCTGCTGGGCTTGGGCTTTTACATGCAAGACTTGCCGCTGTCACCGCAAAAATTGCAGTTTTATTCCTGGCACAAATGGGCTGGGGTGACGGTGTTTTTCTTGGCGCTCCTGCGCCTGGTCTGGCGGGCCACCCACCAACCGCCGGCCTTGCCTGGCCACATGAGCACGCTGGAGCGTTGGGGTGCCAAGCTGGGCCATTTTGCTTTGTACGCGCTGATGGTGGCCATTCCGCTGTCGGGCTGGCTGATGAGCTCGGCCAAAGGCATCCAGACGGTATGGTTTGGCGTGCTGCCGCTGCCCGACCTGTTGGAGAAAAACAAAGAAATTGGCAATGCCTTGCAAACTTTGCACGCCGTTTTGAATCTGACGCTAATTGCCGTACTGCTGGCCCACGTTGCCGGAGCGCTCAAGCACCATTGGTTTGACAAAGACGATGTGCTCACCCGCATGCTGCCACGGCGCACGTAAAACAGATGTTTGGGCTTTTCTCGCCCAGCCAGCGGATTCTTTTTGAACAGGATTTTTTTTATGCAACCACGCCAACCACTCCGTATTGTCAGCTTGGCCTGGGCGGCCGGCCTGCTTTTTGCCACCGGCGCCCAAGCGGCCGAATACACCCAGCTGCAGCCCCAGGCCAGCAAAATCACTTTTGACTACCAACAAATGGGTGTGGGCATGCAAGGCGTGTTCAAAACCTTTGGCGGCCAGTTGCGCTTTGACCCCGCGCATGCCGACAAAGCCAGCGCCGTGCTGGAAGTGGATTTGGCCAGCGTCGATGTCGATAACGACGAGGCCAATGACGAGCTGGCCACCAAGACCTGGTTCAACACCCCCGCCTTTCCCAAAGCCCGATTTGAATCTACCAGCGTCAAAGCCCTGCCCACGGCCGGCCAGTACGAAGTGGTGGGCACCCTGACCATCAAAGGCCAAAAGCAAACCGTCACCGTGCCCGCCCGTTTCACGGAAAAAGCGGGCCAGGGCGTGTTTGAAGGCAAGCTGACCATTCAACGCGGTGCTTTCTCCATTGGCGAGGGGGCGTGGAAAGCGTTTGACATCGTTGCCAATGATGTGGTGGTGCATTTCCAGCTCACTGCCAAATAACCCCCTGGTTGTTTATCCCTCTCTTTTTTTGCAACCCTTTGAAAAGGAAAACCATGCGTCATCTGACAAAACTGACCGCTGCCCTGTCCCTGGCTGGCGCTTTTGCAACCTCGGCCATTGCGGCCCCCGTGACTTACGCTGTTGATAGCGGCCACTCTTTCCCCAACTTCTCGTACCAGCACATGGGCTTGTCGGTGCAGTTGTCAAAATTTGACAAAACCACCGGCACGGTCACCTTGGACAAAGCGGCCAAAACGGCTTCGGTGGATGTGGTGATTGACACCACCTCGGTGAACACCGGCTCGACTGTGTTCAACGGCCACATCCAGGGCGAAGACTTTTTTGACACTGCCAAATACCCCACCGCCACTTTCAAATCGACCAAAGTGGAGTTTGAAGGCGACCAGCCCACCACCATTGAAGGTGACCTGACCATCAAAGGCATCACCAAGCCCGTGACGCTGAAGGTGACACACTTCGCCACCAAGCTGCACCCCATGATGAAAAAAGAAGCCGTGGGTGCCAATGCCACAACCGTGATCAAGCGCTCTGACTTCAACCTGAGCAAGTACGTCCCCAACGTGGGCGACGAAGTGACCATCACCGTCTCGTTGGAAGCCGTGGCCAAGTAAGCACGGACTTGATTTTCAGGGCGTAACCACACGCCCTGTCTGGCGGGCGCGGCTCTGCAAAGGGGCGCGCCCGTTTGCGTTCAGACCGTTGCGTTCAGAAAGATTGGGGAACCCAGGGCCACCCCGTGGCACAGTCCCAAAAAGTGCATCTGCCGGTTTAATATCGCGCCACTTTTTTTCAAGGATGAATGCAATGGGCCTGTTTACCTGGTCAGAAAAACCTTCCTCGGCACTGCAGGGCGGTGGGGTCATTGGCCCCGATGAGCGCCTGCCCTGGGCGCAAACCGGCCTGATGGGCGTGCAGCACGTCATCGCCATGTTTGGCTCCACCGTGCTGGCCCCGATCCTGATGGGGTTTGACCCCAATCTGGCCGTGCTGATGAGCGGCATTGGCACGCTGATTTTCTTTTTGATCACCGGCGGCAAAGTGCCCAGCTACCTGGGCTCGTCGTTTGCCTTTATTGGCGTGGTGATTGCCGCCACTGGCTACGCAGGCCAGGGGGCCAACGCCAATATCGGCCTGGCGCTGGGCGGCATCATTGCCTGCGGCGCGGTCTATACCCTGGTGGGGCTGCTGGTGCAGGCCATCGGCACCGGTTGGATTGAAAAACTCATGCCGCCGGTGGTGACGGGCGCTGTCGTGGCCATCATTGGCCTGAACTTGGCAGCCATTCCCATTAAAAATATGGCCGCCAACAATTTCGAGGCCTGGATGCAGGCCATGACCTTCACCTGCGTGGCGCTGGTGGCCGTGTTTACGCGCGGCATGCTGCAGCGGCTGTTGATCCTGCTGGGGCTGATTGTTGCCAGCCTGCTCTATGCCGTGTTCACCAACGGCCTGGGCTGGGGCAAACCGGTGGACATGGGCGGTGTCATTGCCGCCCCGTGGCTGGGCTTGCCCAGCCTGCACACGCCGGTGTTCAGCGCCAACGCCATGCTGCTCATCGTGCCGGTGGTAATCATCCTGGTGGCCGAGAACCTGGGCCACATCAAGGCCGTCACCGCCATGACGGGCAAAAACCTCGACCAGTACATGGGCCGCGCCTTCATCGGCGATGGCATCGCCACCATGGTTAGCGGTGCGGGCGGTGGCACCGGCGTGACCACCTATGCTGAAAACATCGGCGTGATGGCGGCCACGCGCATCTATTCCACCGCCGTGTTCTTGGTAGCGGCCCTGCTGGCGCTGCTGCTGGGCTTTTCGCCCAAGTTTGGGGCGCTGATCCAGGCCATTCCGCTGCCGGTGATGGGCGGGGTCTCCATTGTCGTCTTCGGCCTGATCGCCGTCGCTGGGGCCCGCATCTGGGTGGACAACCGGGTGAATTTTTCTGACACCAAAAACCTCGTCGTCGCCGCCATCACGCTGATTCTGGGTACCGGGGAGTTCACGCTGAAATTTGGCGACTTCGCCCTGGGCGGCATCGGCACGGCAACCTTCGGGGCGATCATCCTACATTGGCTGCTGTCACGCGGGCGTGCGCAGTAACAGCTACTTAAGGAATCGGAAGCGCTGGCAAATACGGGTTAGTACCGATAGTATTTCTCCCTATAAAAGCCGCCTTTTAAGGCGGCTTGGCTTTTTTTTGGATTGGAGACTTCTATGGGTATCGCCGAGCGCGTGCGCTTTTCACAATTTCATAACCGCATCATGGACGCTGCTGCGGCAGCCGCCCTCATCCCCCACGGTGCCACGGTTGGCATGAGCGGCTTTACCGGCGCGGGCTACCCCAAGGCGCTGCCGCAGGCGATTGCCGACCGCGCCAATGCCGAACATGCGCAGGGCCGGCCGTACAAGATCAACGTCTGGACGGGCGCGTCCACCGCGCCGGAGTGCGATGGGGCGCTGTCGCAAGCCCACGCCATTGGTCAGCGCCTGCCGTTCAACACCGACCCCCTCGCCCGCCAGCAAATCAATGCCGGCGAGATCGACTTCATTGACATGCACCTGTCGCACGTGGCCCAGCACGCCTGGTTTGGCTTCTTCGGCAAGATGAACGTGGCCGTGGTCGAGGTGCTGGGCGTGACGGCGGACGGCCTGCTCATCCCCTCCACGGCGATTGGCAACAACAAAACCTGGCTGGAGATTGCCGACCAGGTGATCTTGGAGGTGAACACCAAGCTGCCCGGCGCGATGGAGGGCATGCACGACATCTACTACGGCACCGCCATCCCGCCCCGGCGCATGCCCATCTCGATGACGCACGCCGACAACCGCATCGGCGAGCCCTACCTGAAGGTGGACCCGGCCAAAGTGATTGCCGTGGTGGAAACGCACGGCAGCGACCGCAACAACGTGTTCAACGCGCCCGATGCCGATTCCAACCTGATTGCCAGCGCCATCATCGACTTTTTGACGCACGAGATGCAGGCCGGCCGCCTGCCCAAGCAGATGCTGCCCATCCAATCCGGCGTGGGCAACGTGGCCAATGCCGTGCTGGCCGGGCTGCTGCACGGCCCGTTCGAGCAGCTGCTGGGCTTTACCGAGGTGCTGCAGGACGGCATGCTCGATTTGCTGCGCGCTGGCAAGATGAGCCGCGCCTCGGCCACGGCGATTTCGCTCTCCGCCCAGGCGTTTGAGGATTTTGAGAAAAACCTCGACTTCTACCGCAGCCGCATCATCTTGCGCCCGCAAGAAATATCGAACCACCCCGAGCTGGTGCGCCGCCTGGGCGTGATCGCCATGAACTCGATGATCGAGGCCGACATCTACGGCAACATCAACTCCACCCACCTGATGGGCAGCAGCATGATGAACGGCATCGGCGGCAGTGGCGACTTTGCGCGCAACGGCTATTTGTCGTTCTTCGTCACGCCGTCGGTGGCCAAGGGCGGCAAGATCAGCTGCATCGTGCCCATGTGCTCGCACGTCGATCACACCGAGCACGACACGCAAATCATCGTCACCGAACAGGGCCTGGCCGACCTGCGCGGCCTCTCCCCCAAGCAACGCGCCAAGGTGGTGATTGAAAAATGCGCCCACCCCAGCTACCGCCCCATGCTGCAGGACTACTTTGACCGCGCCTGCGCCAAAGGGGCGCTGCACACGCCGCACCTCCTGACCGAGGCACTGTCCTGGCACCAGCGCTTCCTGGATACGGGCGATATGCGCGTGTAAGCCTAGAGCCTGCTTGCTCTTTTTATACCTAGAAAATAATACCGACCCGCTTTTGTTTGTAGGGGGGCTGTGGCACCGCCCTCTCTATACTTAAGGATTGGAATTATTTCTTTGGGAGCGACGCTTTATGTTGCACTGGCTCACTCAACTGCGGTTGGCACAAAAATTTACTTTGCTGGGTTTGGTCACCTTGGCGATGGTGGCCTTTCCTTCGGCGCTGTATTTAAAACAAACCATCACCGACGTGCGCCAGGCCCACCGCCAGGCCGACGGGGTGCCGGTGCTCATGGCGCTGAACATGGTCATACAGCACACCCAGGTGCATCGGGGGCTGTCGGCCGGGGTGCTCAGTGGCAATGAGGGCATGCAGCAGCGGCGCGTAACGGCCAAAGAGGCCGTGAACCAGGCTCTGGGCAATGCTGCAGCGCTGCTGGTGCAAAACGATGCGCCGGTGCAAGAGCAGCAGCGCTTGCAAAAATGGCAGACCACCTGGCAGGCGCTGGAGCAGGCGGTGGCCAGCAACAAGGTTGAGGTGGCCGATAGCTTTGCCCGCCATACCGATTTGATCGCCGAGCTGATGATGATCAACGAAGAACTGCTGGTGGCCTACCGCCTGCAGTCCAACGAAGACCCGGCCAATGTGGCGCTGCTGCAGGCCGCCTTGGTGCAAGCGCCGCAGCTCACCGAAGGGGTGGGGCAAATGCGGGCCATGGGCACGGGGTTTTTGACCCAGGCGTTTTTAAGTGTGGACGATCGGGGGGCGTTTCGGGCCTTGATCAGCCAAACCGCGACTTTTCAAAAGCAAGTTGGGCGCTTTATTCAGCGGGCCATGACCTTGAACCCAGCGTATGAGCAAGAACTGGGTGGATTGGTCAAAACAGCAACAGAATTGCTCAATGAAAGCAACCATTTGGCCCGCACCGAGGTGCTCGAAATCGATTTGCTGCAGTACCCGGCCAGCGATTACTTCAACAAACTGACGCAAACCATCGAGGCCATCAACGCGGTGCGCATCAGCGGGGCCGATCGGCTGGCACAGGTGCTGGATGCCAATGCCGACAAGCAGCGCAATGTGTTGATCACCCTGTCCGTGCTGCAAACGGTCTTGCTCATCGCTGCCGTGTGGCTGGCGCTGCTGTTCGTGCGCTCCATCACCCAACCCCTGCGCCGGGCGGTGGATTTGGCCTTGGCGGTGGCCGATGGCAATTTGCAAGGGGCCGATCAGACCCCCGACCGCAACGAGATTGGCGAACTCATTGCCGCGCAGCAGCAAATGCGTGCCCGCCTGCGCCCCATCGTGCAGCAGGTGCGCCATGGCTCGGATGCGGTGGCGTTGGCCAGTGCCGAAATCGCCCAGGGCAACCAAGACCTGTCGGCCCGCACGGAAAGCCAAGCCAGTGCGCTGGAGCAAACGGCCGCCTCCATGGAAGAACTCAGCGCCACCGTGCGCCACAACGCCGACAGCGCCCAGCAGGCCAGCCAGCTGACGCAAACAGCCCACAGCATTGCCACCCAGGGCGGCCAGATGGTGGGGCAAATGGTGCAAACCATGCAGGGCATTCATGACAGCAGCCGCAAGATGGGCGACATCATTGGCGTGATTGACAGCATTGCCTTCCAAACCAACATCTTGGCGCTGAATGCCGCCGTTGAAGCGGCCCGCGCGGGCGAGCAAGGCCGGGGCTTTGCCGTGGTGGCCAGCGAGGTGCGCAGCCTGGCCGGGCGCAGTGCCGAGGCGGCCAAAGAGATCAAGCGCCTGATTGATGACAGCGTGCAGCGCGTGGGCGCGGGCAATGCCTTGGCCCAGCAAACGGGCGAGACGATGCAAGAAATGGTGGGCGCAATTGGCAAGGTGAACACCATCGTCAGCGCCATCAGCAACGCCAGCCGCGAGCAGGCCGAAGGGGTCATCCAAGTGGGCGAGGCGATTACGCAAATGGACCAAGTCACCCAGCAAAACGCCGCGCTGGTCGAAGAGATGGCGGCGGCTGCCACCAGCTTAAACAGCCAGAGTCAAGAGCTGGTGCAAGCCATCTCCATCTTTCAGGTGGAGGGGGCCAGCGGGCGCACACAAGCCCCACCAGCCTTATTAAAATAAGAGCGTTTTGCGCACGTATTTGCTTTAATTTAGATAAAAATAGCTGCTTAACGCTTTAAATTAAAGCGCAAGCAGCTATTTATTTTTAAGCAACACCTGCATCATCTCCAGCGCATAGCGGCTGGCCACCGACTGCACAAACGAGGGGAAATCCAAGTGGGCGCTGTCGTCTGCCCGGTCAGAAATAGTGCGCACTGCCGCAAAGGGCAGGCCGTAATCGGCACAGGTTTGGGCAATCGCTGCGCCCTCCATCTCTACCGCCAGCACCGGGTAGCCGGCCGCCTGCAACTCGCTGTGAATGCGCTGCGAGGTGTTGGCCGCCACAATAAATTGGTCGCCGCTGGCAATCAGCCCGTGGTGGACTTGTGGCGCATGGCCTGCCAGCAAAGGCAACTGCCACTGCTGGGCGGCGCTGATGCACTGCGCCGCCGCGTGCGCCAGCGCCTGGGTGAGCTGCGCATCGCAATCAAAATGCGGCGCGGCGTAGCCGGGCACCTGCCAGCGGGTAAACAAGGGGCGCACATCCATATCGTGCTGCACAAACTGCGTGGCCACGACCACATCGCCCACCCGCACGTGCGGGGCCAGCCCACCGGCCACACCGGTAAAAACCAAACGCTGAATGGCAAAACGCTCCATCAACACCGCTGTGGTGGTGGCAGCGGCCACTTTTCCGATGCCGCTCAAGGCCAGCACCACTTCTTGCCCATGGAACATGCCCCGGGTAAAGGTGCGCCCCGCATGGCGTTCGGTGGTGGTGTGGGTCAGCAGCAGCTGCAGGCCCTGTTGTTCTTCAGGCAGGGCGCTAACAATGGCAAGAGGCATGGCAAAAGAGGCAGAAAAAAAGGCGCAGGGCAGAATCAAAAAAGTTCTGGTGTCAAGTCCTTCGTGCAAATCACGTAGGGTTTGAAACCGTATATGGGACAGTAGGTTAGCTCTTTTCTCGGCCACTTTGGCGAAGTGTGGCCTCATGGGCTAGGAGCCACATAGGAGCGTTGGGAGAGAAAGCCGCATCGCACTATGTCGTGCTGGATTGCCGAGGGACGGCGGGCTTGTCTTGTCATCATAGCCCAGGCAGCTCTTGGCGGCATCCAGAATGAAGAACGCGCGGCCTTGGGCCGCGCGTTCGATGGATGCTGCTGGGCAGTGTTCGAGGCCATCATGTCGGCTTGGACGACACGCTCCGCGTCGTGGTGCCCTTCCTGAATCCTCGATCCCCTGCCATGAACGCCTCCAGCATGTGCGGGATCAGCGTTGCTGCATCGACCGCCTCGCCGTAGGTCTGCGCGTGCAGCGCGGCATAGCGGTCGAGGTCGGCTTTCAGGCTGGCCGGGCAGGCAAAGGCCAGCTTGACGCTCTCGGTCTTGGGCAGCGGCCCGAGCCGCAGTTTCTTAGCCGCGCTCATTGCGAAGCCCCTCTGTTGAAGAACAGCGGCTGGTACGGCCGCAGCACCAGATCCCGGTTCACGATGACGCGAACCGGCAGGCCGGGCCTGATGGTCAGCGTCGGCCGAATGTCCATGTTGCGCCGGGTAATCTCCTGGCCGACTTGATTGATGCTGTCCTGGGCGCTGTCGCGCCCGGCGATGACGATGCGGTTGCCGTCCTGGCGGTTCTCGGGTGCGGCCAGCTCGGCACCGACGCCCAGCAGCGTCGTCAGCACCGCGCCAGCGACGACGCGATCCCAATGCCAGTCCACGTCGTCCTCCAGGCCGGAGTAGCCGGCCGGGTCGGTGCCGATGAGGTTGTCGAGCGTCAGCGAGGACGTGTCGGGCAGGATGACCCGATTCCACACCACCTGCACGCGGCTCTGCCCGTGGCTGACCCGGCTGTTGTAGCGCCCGAGGATGCGCGATCCCTGCGGGATCAGCAGGAACTTGCCCGTGGCCGAGTCATAGACCGGCTCCGTCACCGTGGCGATCACGTCGCCCGGAAGATCGGACTTGATGCCCGTCACCAGTGCCCCAGCGATCACCGTTCCGGCCATAACCTGATACGGAGACGCCGGCAGCGCCAGATGGCCGGAATTGCGGGTTTCCTTAGAACCGCTTTGCAGGAACGCCTCGTTCTGGTCTTGCCGGCTCTGCGCGGCGGCTGGGGCGGCAAGCTGGGCCGCCACCGAGGCCGGCCCAGCCGCGAGCGGGTCGAAGGCCGCGAGCGTGCTGGCAGCGCCAGGTGCCCCCGGTGCCGCCTGCGCCACCGTGGCGGCAGCTTGCGCCTGGCCACCCGAGCGGAAGAATACCGACGAAGCCGCTGCGGCTTCCGCCTCCTTGCGCAAGGCGTCGTTGGGATCGTGGCCGGGGGCCGCGTAGGCGGCCACGGCGGGCTGCTGCGAGTTCACGATGGCTGGGCGAAGATCGCCCGGCAGTGGCGGCCCCAGCTCGGGCACCTTCTGCGGCAGCTTCGAGTAGTCGGACGGCAGGCCGTCCAGCCCTTCGGATTTCGAGACGCGATCGACGTTGTAAAGCTCGGTCTGCTCGCCCGCGCCGCGCCTCTGCGGTTGCAGCGACCAGATCGTGGCGCCGAGCACGGCGACCGACAGGCCGCCGACAAGGACGGCCAGCGTGCGCCGGTTCAGGCGAGTGACCGGGCGCGGCTGGGCGCGCAGCGCCACCGCCTCGGGCGCGACCTTGCCCGCCTGCGGCGTGGCGAGGTCGGGGGTGTCGTCCTGGCTCATTGTCAGTTCCTCCGTGCCACGCCATCCGTGCGCTCGATCCGCACCACGTCGCCCTTGTCACCGCCCAGGCGCAGCTCGGCCGCGCCAAAAAGGCGATCCACGATGTAGTACGGCGAGCGGAAGCGATAGTTCACCAGTTGCCCGTCACCTTCGGCCCCGATCACGAACAGCGGCGGCAGGTCGCCTTGCGCGATGCCGGCGGGAAACTGGATATAGACCTTCGCGCCATCGTCGAAGGCGCGCAGCGGCTTCCACGGCGGATTGCTGCCGCTGATCGCGTAGCGGAAGCGCAGGTTCTCCAGCGACAGGCCGCTATCGACCGGCGCGGCGGCGCTGGCCGCCTGCGCCTGGCGCTGCAAGGCCAGCATCCGGTCGCGCGGGTACTCCCAGGACACCGACGCCATCCATGTCTTGTCCGTGGAAGTCAATTCCAGCAGGTACGTCCTGCGGCTGGTGGTGATGACCAGATTGGTTTTCAGGCCCGAGCGGATGGGCTTCACCAGCACGTTCACGCGCAAGTCGGCACCGCTGCCGCTGGACGTGTCACCCACGATCCAGCGCACGGTATCGCCGGCGGCCACCGTCACCAGCTCCTCGCCGGGCTGGAGCGACACCACGGTCACGCGGCCCACGGCCGCATAGACCTGATAGAGCGCGCCATCGGTGAAGGGCCACACCTGAATCGCGTTGACGTAGCCCTCGCGCGTCGGCGCGACGCGGGCCTCGGCATTGGCCCGCGAGACGCGCACCTTCTCGTCGGCCGGCTCGGGCGCGGGCTTGGCGTCCTCGGCTTCCGGCACCGGCATCAACTGCGCCGGCATCGGCAGCACTTCGGGCACGGCCACGACTTCCACCGGCGCGGGCGGCTCCGGTAGCGGCTGGGCCTGCACCGGCTCATCGAGCGAGATGGTCGGCGGCGGCTTGCCCTGCGTGGCGCAGCCCGCCAGGGCAACAAGCATCAACGGCAAAGCGTGAAAGCGGAAAGACAGGTTCATGGTTTTGCTCCTTCGGAAGAATCCAGTTCGCGGCTCCACGACAGGCCGTTGACGTAGATGCCCAGCGGGTTCTTGCGCAGGCGTTCTTCGGTGCGCGGCGGTTGAAGCACGATGGACACCACCGCCGTCCACCGCTCCAAGCCCGCCGCGGCACCGTTGACGTAGCGGCGTTCCGTCCAGCGCACGTTGAAAGACGTGTCGCTGGCGCGCACGACGCTGGTGATCTGCACCGTCACCGACTCCTTGCCGATGCGCGCGAACGGGTCGTTGACCCGCGCGTAATCGTTGAGCACGGCTGCGCCTTTGTCGGTCGTGTAGTCGTAGGCGTCCAGCCAGTTTTGGCGGACGACGATGGGGTCGATGGACAGCGAGCGCACCAGCGTCACGAAGCGCGCGATGTGGTGCGCCGTCTGCGCATCGTTGGGCCGATATGGCGTAGCGGCTTCGCCGACGGCGCGCACCTGGCCCGCGTTGTCCACCTCCACGACGTAGGGTGTGACGATGGACTGCGCCGAGCGCCACACCAGGCCGCCGGCCATCAGCAGCGCGAGCGTCAGGCACCCAAACGCCATCAAGCGCCAGTTCTTCGCCTGCACGCGCGGCGAGCCGATACGGTCGTCCCACACCTGGCCGGCGGCTTGGTACGGCGTGGCAGGCTGCGGCGTGTCGGCGTAGCGCACCTGCGGCTTCTTGAATCGCATGGTCAGTTCTCCTTATGAATCGGAATCGCGCAGGCTCGGCCCCTGGCCGGAGCCACCGCCATCGCCACCGCGCAGCGTGTGGGCGGTGGTGGTCGCGGCGTGGGTGAGTTGCTGGCGGCGTTGCAGCCGCTTGGCCCAGGCAGGCTGCTCGGGGGGCTGTGCAGCGGCAGCGCCTGCGGGGGCTTCGCTGGTGGCGGTCTGACCGGCTGACGCGCCGGCGTCGCCGTTCCAGCCGGCGCGGAACGGTGCGGCCATGCGCTGCCCAGCAGCGGAAGCGCGGGATGCGGCAGCGCGTCCGGCAGACTGCGCGCCGGTCTTGGCGACGTTGCCCAAGCCGGCCATCGCACCCTTGGCACCGCCGCCTGCTGCGGCGGAACCCGCTTGGAACGCCGACTTCGCGCTGCCAGCCGCCGACGTGGCGGCACGCGCGCCGCTGCCGGCCAGCTTGGCGGCGGCCGGGGCCATGCGGGCACCAGCGGCCACCGCACCGCCGACGCCAGTAGCCGCCGCACCCACAGCCACCGCCGTTCCGGCTGCGCCGACAGCGGCACCAGCCATCGCGCCCGCGCCGAGCTGGGGCGCACCGGACACGAGGCCCGTGGCGATGCCAGGGCCGAAGATCCCCAGCGCCAGCAAGGTGAGCGAGGCCAGCATGATGACCAGCGCGTGGTCGATGTTCGGCTCGGCGGGATGGACTTGGAACTGCGAGAACAGGCCCGAGCCGATGCCGACGATCACGGCCAGCACCAGCACCTTGATGCCGGCGGCCACGACATTGCCCAGCACCTTCTCGGCGAGAAAGCTGGTCTTGTTCCACAGCGCGAACGGCACCAGCACGAACCCTGCGAGCGTGGTCAGTTTGAACTCGATCAGCGTGATGAAAAGCTGGATCGCCAGCACGAAGAAGCACAGCACCACGACCAGCCACGCGAGGAACATCACCACGATTGGATCGAGATTGGCGAACACTTCGGGGAAGCCCGCCATCTCGCCGATCTGTTCCAGAATCGGCGCTCCGGCGTCGATGCCGGTCTTGGCAAGCCGGCCCGGCTGCAAGAAGTTCTCCATCGTGATGGCCGAGCCGGTGGCGGTGATGCCCAATCCCGCAAACGAGCGGAACACGATGCTGGCCAGCCAGTTGAAGTTGTTGAGGATGTAGGCGAAGGCACCGACGTAGAGCACCTTGCGCAGCAGCTTGGCGATCACGTCCTCGCCCTGGCCGGTGGCGTGGCTCATGGCCCAATACAGGCCGGCGATCGTCATGTCGATGACGATGAGCGTGGCCGTGAGGAACGCCACTTCGCCGCGCAGCAGCCCGAAACCCGAGTCGATGTAGGTGGCGAAGGTGTTGAGGAACTGGTCGATGATGGTCACGTCATTCATGGCGTGCCCTCCGGTTCCTCGAAGCTGGGCGGGATCGGCGGCAGGTCGGCCAGCGTCTGGTATTCATCTGGCCCGGCCTCGCCGGAAAAGAAGCGCCGCCGGAAGGCTTCGGCGGCGGCGCGGCAAGCGTCCTCGCCCGTGGCCTGCCGGTCGGCCGCGCATTGCGCGCGCAATGCCTTGAGCCGCACGGGATCGGCGGCCAAGGCATCGGCAAGGTTGTCGGCCGGCTGCTCGCCGCAAGCGGCCAGCAGCACGGCACCAAGGACGAGGACGCATCGCATGTCGGCCCCCGTCAGTCGCGGTAGAAGTTGACGGACTGCGGCGTGTACGGCGTGCCTTCCCCGAGGAAGCGCCGCCGCACTTCGCGGGCGCGCTCGGTGGCCGCCGCCTGCCGCGCCAGTTCCAGCGAGGCGGCCCGGTCTTGCGTGATCTGGAGCCGCTGCGACTGGATCGACTGCTTGGCCTGCAAGGCGAGCAACTGATTCATGGCCTGCATCGCCTGCAACGCGCCTTGCGCCGACTGGCTCTTGCCGACCAGATCGGCCAGCACGCTTTCGTCTTCGCCCAGGTTCTGCGACACCTGCGCCTGCATCTGCATGGTGGTCTGCAAGCCGTTGAGCGTGTTCTTCCACCGCTCCTGGGCATCGCGGTACATCTGGTCGCCACTGACGGTGGCGGCGTACTGCTCCGGGTACAGGCGGGCGAACTCCCGATCCAGATTCGTCACGTCGTAGGCCAATCCTCGGGCCTGAGCGATCAGCCGCTCGGTCGTTGCCAGGTTGGCGCGCAACTGGCCGACCACGCTGGACGGCAAGCTGGCGAGGTTGCGCGCCTGGTTCATGAGCATTTGCGCTTCGTTCTGGAGCTGGCGAATCTGGTTGTTGATCTGCTCCAACGTGCGGATCGCGGTCATCGTGTTCTGCACGAGGTTCGTAGGGTCGATCACGACCCATTGCGCATGGGCGGTGGCGGTGCAAAGCATGGCCGCGATGGCAGCGGCGACAAGGCGCTTCTTCATGGCAGGTTCTCCAGGGGTTGGTCAGCGAGGGAACCCGGCGCGAGGCCGGGGAACGAGGGCAGCAGGTCAGCCGCCCAATCGAGGCCGCGATGGCGCAGCCAGGCGCCCGCGAAGCCGGGCGTGCCGGCGTCCAGCAGCACGCGGCCAAGAACTTCATCAATGGCGCGCTGGTCTTGCGGCGTGGAAGCGCCCGCAAAGGCCAGCGTCGCCGGCCCCAGGTCGAGGTCGAACAGGCGGTTGCCGAGGCGGGATTGGTAGTAGTAGTCGCGCTTGGGCTGCGCGGTGGCGACGATCTCGATCTGCCGCCTGTTGAGGCCGAAGCCCTCGTAGATCGTGCGAATCTGCGGCTCGGTCGCCTGCGGGTTGGGCAGGAAGATGCGGCTGGCGCAGCTTTCGATGATCGCGGGCGCGATGCTCGAATCCTTGATATCCGCGAGCGACTGCGTGGCGAAGATCACCGACACGTTCTTCTTGCGCAGCGTCTTGAGCCACTGCCGGATGCGCGCGGCGAATACCGGATCGTCGAGGAACAGCCAGGCCTCATCGAGGATCAGCAGCGTGGGCGCACCATCGAAGCGTTCATCGAAGCGCGCAAAGAGGTAATGCAGCACGGCCATGACGGCGGCCTTGCTGTGCATCAGCTCCTCCATCTCGAAGCACTGCACCGCGCCAGAGCCCAGTCGATCCACATCCGCGTCCAGCAGCTTGCCGTGGGCGCCGCCGAGCACATAGGGCGCGAGCGTCTGGCGCAGCGCGTTCGATTGCAGCAACACCGACAGGCCGGTCATGGTGCGCTGTTCCAACGGGGCGCCGGCGAGGCTGCCGAGTGCTGACCAGATGGCCGCCTTCTCGTCGGGGCCGACTGCCACGCCTTCGTGCAGCAGGCGGCCCTCGATCCATTCGGCGGCCCAGGTGCGGTAGCCTTCGCGGTCGATGCGCGCCAAGGGCTGGAAGGCGATTTCTCCATCCGCGCCCAGGTCGTAGTGCTCGCCCCCCAGTCCGAGGATCGTGGCGCGCATCGAGCGGCCCATGTCGAACGCGAAGATGCGCGAGCCACGATAGCGGCGGAACTGCATCGCCAGCGTGGCGAGCAAGACCGATTTGCCCATGCCGGTCGGCCCCGCGACCAGCGTGTGGCCCACGTCGCCGATGTGCGTCACCAGCCGGAACGGCGTCGCGCCATCCGTGCGGGTGACGATCAGCGGTGGGCCGTCGAGATGGTCATTCCTTTCCGGCCCGGCCCATACCGCTGACACCGGCATCATGTGCGCCAGGTTCAGCGTCGAGACAATGGGCTGGCGGACATTCGCATAGGCATGGCCCGGAATGGACGACAGCCAGGCATCGACCGCATTGAGCGTTTCTGGAATCGTCACGAACCCGCGCCCCTGGATGGCACGCTCCACCATGCGCAGCTTCTCGTCCGCCACGGCCGGGTCGGCATCCAGCACCGTTACCGTGGCGGTGAGGTAGCCGAAGGCGACTTGATCGCTGCCCAGCTCCTGTAGGGCGGCATCGGCATCCGCCGCCTTGTTGCTGGCGTCGGTATCGACCAGCGGGCTTTCCTGCTGGAAGATCGTTTCGCGCAGCAGTGCGATGACGTTCTTGCGCTTGGCGAACCACTGGCGACGCAAGCGGGCGAGTTCTTTTTCCGCCTCGGATTTGTCGAGGCACAGAAAGCGCGTACTCCAGCGATACGCAAATCCCAGGCGGTTGAGGTCGTCCAGAATCCCCGGCCAAGTCGAGGTCGGGAAGCCCCGCACCGACACCACGCGCAGGTGCTGGTCGCCCAGCATGGGTGCCAGGCCACCAACCAGCGGCGAGTCGGTCAGCAGTGCGTCGATGTGGAATGGCACCTCCGGCACGCCCACGCGATAGCGCCGTGTCGAAATGGCCGAATGCAGATAGGTCAGCGTCTGGCTGTCATCCAGCCAAGCGATCTCAGGCATCACGCCGTCGAGCAGATCAAACACGCGATCCGTTTCCGCCATGAAGGCGGTCAGGCGCTCGCGCCAGTCCACGCCTTCGGTGGGACGGTTCTCGTACAACATGCCCGCCGCGCGAGCGCGGGATTCCTCGGGCGGCAGGTACGCCAGCGTCAGGTGATAGCCGCTCTCGAAGTGGTTGCCCGAGTCCTCGAAGGCGGCGCGGCGTTCCTCGTCCACCAGCCACGACAGCGGCTCGGGAAACTCGGAGTGCGGGTAGTCTGCAGCGGCGCGGCGCTCGGCCTCGATGAACAGCGCCCAGCCCGAACCCAGCCGGCGCAGCGCGTTGTTCAAGCGCGCCGACGTGGCGATCAGCTCGCCTTGCGTGGCGCTGTCGAGGTCAGGCCCGCGAAACCGGGCCGTGCGCTGGAAACTGCCGTCCTTGTTCAAGACGACGCCCGGCGCGGCCAGCCCGGCCCAAGGTAGCCAGTCCGCCAGCAGCGCCGGGCGCTGGCGGTATTCGGCGAGGTTCAGCATGGCGGCGTCTCCTCACACGTCCAGCAGCGGGCGGTGCTTG
>JAANMY010001186.1_pt1 | contig 31189 bp, 29 predicted proteins | sample 7279691 | NCBI WGS metagenome assembly JAANMY01 (sample SAMN14094543, study PRJNA606508) | bioreactor metagenome | isolation source: A lab-scale SPAN reactor treating ammonium-rich wastewater day 388 | place: Ireland: Galway | collected 2018-02-07
AATTTTTTTACCCGTGAGTTATTTTAAATGAAGTAACTCGTACTTATTTTGATTTATTTTAAACTAGATTATATGGTTTCCGGCAGGCTTTTAAAACTATATATTTGCTAACTGATTTCATAAGAGAATTAGATATGCCGGTTTTTGATCAGAGATTAATTCCAATGACGGATTTTGTGATTGAATATTATTCTAATGAAGGATATGCAGATCTTCATACACTCAATCTGATGAATAATTATGCGAAATTTCTCAGAATGCCTCTTCGTCTGGATATGTTTGTTCCTGTAGACGAGAAAGGAAATGTTCTTAAAGAACCTAAAAATTATCAAATTTGGAAATCTTTACCACACAATCAGGAGATAAGTACTGATGAAAATTCAGGAAATAAAATTTCAGATGAGAAAAGGTTTTTTCAAAGAGCTGAAGCAAAGATATTGTTTGAGGGTTTTGAGTTTGCCTATAACGGGTTTTCTGTCGCAAGATTAACGGCCTCTTATAATTCTTCAATAGAATTGTCTTTTAATAAAAACGAACAAATTTTTCAGGGTTTTGCAGATGTTGAATCACTTGTTTCACTTGGAGAAATTTATCTCAGCAAGCCTGCTTTAAATTTAATTGGATTAAAAGCCACTCTTTAATTATATGAAATTCAGGAATTTGTAAAACCAGCATTAATTAAAGTACATGACCCGCGAAATTATTAGCAGGTCATGTTGATTTTTACTTAAATCTTAAATTTAACGAAATAATATCAGATTTCATCCCGATGGATTTCGTGTAATGTCCGTACCGTATTTCCAGCATATTCAGTCGTTCTACGCCAAATAATCCGTTCTTCGGACTGATTCTGATTCCTGCTCCATAAAAATGGCTGTTGAATTTTGACAAATCATAATTGCTGGTGTAAAAATCGTCAAATGCCGTATGCTGCTGATAAGGTGCAAAATATTTAGCCGCAGTCTGAGAATAATAACGATAGAAAGGACTCACCGAAACAAAAGGTGAAACTTTCACCGGTGTCTCTAAGCTGAAAGTATTGGATTTCAAGCCCCAATCGTCGTTATAATAACGGTAATATGCTCTCAGAATGACTTTGTCACCTAAGAAATAATTAGCTCTTACTCCCAAAGGTATTTTAAATCTTTTATCCGGCAAAGCTTCCTGATGAACAGAATTGTCATTAAAATATACCCTATGGAATGGCAGACCTAAATATCCTGTCTGCTGAACAGCATCCCCCAAAATTTCAATTTGGAAATTTTGATTAATGATCTGTGAGTACGCCAGAGACAAGGCAAAAGTATTTCTTCCCTGTGTTCCCGAACTTTGCACCGAAGGATCATTTCGGAGTTCAATTGGGACGATCATTTTTACCTGATCCAGAAAAGCCTGAAATTTAGCGGTAAATTCGCCCATCCTGTTAGGTGTTTTTTTTGCAAAACCAATATTGGCACTGTATGATTGATAATCATATTCGCTGGAAGAAGAAATTCCAGCAAACAGGGTATTTCCTTTTTCTTCGTTCTCGCGGCTCCAGCTTAATGCAGGATAAATTCTGTTGTCTGCGTGGGAAGCCGATGAATTCGCTTTCAGGTCAATCATATCTGAAGAGGCGGAAGTATAATGATCGATCCCGACACTTACATTGAATTTATTTTTACGGTCTTTTTTATCGTATTTCACCATCGTTACATCGATCGTGTTGGAAACATCGGTCAGTTTTTCTGAGCCGATTCCTCCCGTAACGGCAGAATTGTGTCCGTCCTGTTTGTAGTAACTAGAAACTAAATTAGCTTCTTCAAAAGTCAGCTTTTTGGGCTGTTCGTTATTTGTGTTTTCCTGTGCTTTTGCATTAAATATTCCGAAAAGAGCAACAACACTTATGATTATTTTTTTCATTGTAGATCACATTAAATTTTACCATTCTCTTTTCTTAATTGCATCCGCAACCGCCGCCCACTTTTCCGGCATTGGCTCCTGAAGAACCTTCTCTGTAAGACTGAAAGCTCAGTTCGGTCTTCTCAATGGTTCTGTTTCCGAGAACCATTTCGGCATCGTTGAGCTTATTTTTTTCGTATTCTTTTACGGTGGTACAGGAATTCAGCAAAGGAATTGTTATTATCGAAAGAACTGCAATGGCTTTGTAATTTAAAACGTTGAATCTTCGCAGCCCGGCTTGAACGGAGCTCTTTTTGTGAGGAACGAGCAAAAAAGCGGGAGTGGAAGACGGATTAAGCTGCCCAAATAAATTTTGAACAATATTTCTGGTATTTTTATTTATATTTTTCATTTTAAGTTAATGTTTTGAGATGAATAAATTCTGTCCTGATCATCGATAATGATACACTCCAGATGATTGATCTGGTTGATCATACCGAGTGCGGCATCGATTCCCATAATACTGACGGGAGTCGCCATTGCATCGGCAATTTCTGCGTTGGGACAAAATACTGTAACACTTTTTACGCCCGAAACAGGCATTCCTGTTTTGGGATTGATGGTATGAGAATATTTTTTACCATTGATGACCACGAATTTCTCGTAATTTCCAGACGTTGCAACCGCCATATCCGTAATATTCATATAAGAAAAAGGCTGTTTTGCATTGTCGGGATCGGCAATTCCTACAGTCCAGGGTTTTCCGTCCGCCTGATTTCCCCAAGTTGTCAAATCGCCGGAAGCATTTACAATTCCGGCATTCACATTTCTATCCTGAAGAATTCTTTTTGCCCTTTCTGCGGCATATCCTTTCCCGATTCCTCCAAAACCGACGCGCATTCCTTTTTCTTTAAGGAAAACGGTCTGATTGTCGCGATCAAGAATAATATTCTGATAATTAACCAGTTTCAGATGATCTTTTATTTTTTCAGGATTAGGAAGCTCTTTCATTTTACGGTCGAAATTCCAGAAACTTTTATCGATTCCGCCGTAAGAAATATCGAAGTAACCGTCTGTAATTCTGCTGATCCGTAAGCTTCTTTCAATAAGGTCAAAAATCTCCCAATCTACTTTCACGGGTTTTAATCCCGCATTTTGATTAATGAGATTAGTCTGACTGTCATCGCTGAAAGTAGTCAACAGTTTTTCGATTCTCCGGATCTCGGTAATGGCTGCATTAATATGATCATAAGCAAGTTTTTCATTATCGCTTACAACGGTAATTTCAAAAGCGTTCCCCATCAGTTTCTGAGGTCTTTTGAATTCTCTAAGCATCTCTATTATTTATTTTTGATTTTCCCTGATTTCCCTGATTTCCTTACTGAAAGCCAGTGCATTTTCTGAAGGCAGTCCTTCCCAGCTTTTCAGAATTTTTCCTTCTGAATTTAGTAGAAGTGTATACGGAAACAAGCCTTTTTTATTATATGCATCGGCAAGAGAGGCATTTTCTTTTTTCAGATCGGCAGATAGCTGATTTTTCTTATTTCTCGGGAAATCTGCGTTGATGTACACAATTACTTTATCAGATTCCAGTTTTTTGAAATCTTCTGTTTCGATGATATTTTTATGAAGCTTGATACACGGAATACACCAGTCTGAACCAGAAAAATTAAGCAGAATGAGTTCTTTGTTTTCTGCTGCGATTTTTTTTGCGTTTTCCACTCTGCTTTGTGCGTGGAAACCAACGGATAATACAACCATAAGAATGGCTGATAATAATGTTTTCATTATTTTAAATTTTATAATGATTTTGAAAAATAAATGATGTGTTTTGATTAAAGTAAAATCAAAATTTCAAATGGTTTTAAGTAATGGATTTCGGCGTTTCCCAGACAGACCCGGTAAATCCTTTGTAGCAGAAATCTTCGTCTTTTGAAGGGATTTTGTGAGACACAGAAATTTTGAAAGAGTTATTCTGAAGTTCCAACCGAAAACCTTGCTGAAGTGTAAAAACAAGGTTTAATGGTTTTGCGTGGATAATAAAAGGCAGTTTTCTGTCTTTACCGTAATCTCCGTCTTTTGCAGGATGATCGTAATGTGCTTTGAAAAAAGCAATCAGCGGCATTTCCGGATTAAGATGTTTATGTTCCCAATAATGTTCCACCAAAGCCGGAATCTTCAAAAGCTGATACAGCTCGGTTGTAGAAACCAAGAATAAGGATAGTAACAATATGGAAACCAACTTTTTCACACAATCAAATTTATTAAATTTCCCGTTAAGAATGATTTTAAATTAATCCGGATTATAACGCTAAAATATTCAATAAATTGTTCAGCTTTAGTTTATTGTTTAAACTAAAGCTGAATTAATTCTGAAATAGTTCAGACAGACTTTACATTTTTAACTGACGAATAATGATATCAAATTACTTTAAACTTAATATTTATTCTTCTTCCTCCGTATTTTTAAGCTTCATCAAAAGCGTATAAGCATTTTTGGTCACGATCTTTTTATTCTTAAAATCATCAAAATTGAGGATCTGGATAAATCCGTTTTCCGTTTCCCCCAAAGTAACCGGAGTCAATCGGTACGTCTGCTTTTTAACCTCAACAAACACAAAGTCTTTGCCTTCAAAATTCACGATGCTTTCTTCCGGAACTGCATTGGAAAAGGAGGTGCTGGTTTCAATTTCGGCATTCATATACATTCCCGGAACAAGACTGTGATCGTAATGATCGAAATGGCAGTGAACTTCCGCCAAACCACCCTGACTTATATCTTTGCTGATGAGAAGGATTTCTCCATAATATTTTTTGCTCGGATCTGCATTGGTATATGCTGCGAAACGCTGCCCTTTTTTCAGGTTTTCCAGGTCTTTTTCATACACTTTAAGATTCAGATGAATATCGTCGGGATTGATGAGTTCAAAAAGTACATCCGAAGGATTTACATATTTCCCGATGTTCACATTCACTTTACTTACAAAACCATTGATTGAACTGTACACAGGAACGCTTTTCGTAATGCTTCCCGATTTTAAAGATTCCGGATTGATATTGATGAGTCTGAGCTGCTGCGCCAGTGAATTCATCAGAATTCTCTGGCTGTTCATTTCAGACTGGGCGAGCTGCATCGCTTTGTCGCTGCTTGCCTGACTTTGGTTCAGAGTTTTCTGACGGTTGTAATCCAGTTCTGCAAAATGTGCTTTGGATCTTGCCATTAAATAATCCTGCTGAAGCTGAATGAACTGCGGATTTTCGATCACGGCAATCACCTGACCTCTGGAAACCGGCATTCCCGGAAGCAGATTGCTGGATTTCAGATAGCCGCCAAGCGGAATGCTTACAGAAACAAGATTTTGAGGCGGAACATCGATCATTCCGTTTAATTTCAGGGTGGAGGCAATATTCTGTAACGAAAGCGTGGTTGTTTCTATTGGTGCATTTCTTAACTGAGCATCGGTTAAAGTCACTACATTTTCGTCTTTCGGGAGGCTTTTTTCCAGCTTCGGAGCTTCTTCTTTTTTACACTGAATGAATACAAAAAAGCTGATTAATAAGGTATATATTGAAATTGATTTCATTTTTTTACGGATTTAAAGTAAGGTATTCCAGTTCAATGGCACTTTGGTTAAGTTTCCAGACTGCATCGGAGTAATTGTTTTTAAGCTGTACCGCCTGATTTACGAGGATCACAAATTCGAGGTAATTGATTTCACCGCCGATAAACTGTCTTTTCGCCGTTTCGGTAATGACGTCTGCATTTTTCAGGTCGGAGCTTTCATATTTTGAAACAATTTCCAGATTGGACTGATAGATTTCTCTGGCTTTTTTAAGCTGATTCTGAAGGTTGAATTCCGCGTTTTTCAGCTCACTTTCAGCAACAGACTGTGCTACTTTTGCAGCTTCAATTCTCGCTTTCTGACCACCTGAAAATATCGGAAGCGAAACACCCACCTGAACGGAATGGAACTGAGGTGTTGCATTATACAATTTATCATCCGGACCCAATCCTTTAAAACTGTTCAGATTATATGCGAATTGTAATCCGGGAAGCATTTTTGCTTTTTCCAGCGCGATCTGTTCTGTGGAAATATTTTTCTGCTGTTCCCAGATTTTCAGTAATGGATGATCCATCAGTTTTTCGTTTAAAGAATTGGCAAACGATTTTGAATCTTCGGGAATGAAATATGTTTCCGTATTCAGAAGCCATTGAAACTGGATCTTTAAAACGGCTAATTCCTGCTGCAATTGTTTTAACTGAATTTCTATCGCCGATTTCTGGCTTGAAGCGGTTGTTTTTTCCAGAATATTGCTCTCGCCTGCTTTCAGTCTAAGGTTCGCTTTGTCTGAAAAGTCGGTGTACAGTTTCAGGATTTCATTCAGCAGTTTTTCTTTTTCTTTCCAGTACAGAATGTTGTAAAAGGTAAGACTGACTGCCTTTTTAAGTTCATATTCTTTCAGGGAAACATTCAGCAGAGATTTTTTCCATTCCTCGGTGTATACATTTTTCTGTTTTTTATACACTGTCGGAAAAGCAATGTTCTGCGAAACGCCAAATTTCGTATCGTTGTACGCACTGTTGATCTGTCCGTAGTCGAACGTTACACCAGTCTGCGGAATATCATTTGCCGATTTTATCAAAGCTTTGGAATATTCAGATTTCAATTTTTCGTTTTTAAGATTTCTGTTGTTTTCCAGTGCGGTATTGATCGCAGTCTGAAGATTGATCGGCGTTTGTGCCTTCAATCCAAATCCTGCAAAGTTGAATAGCAATATGAATACAGCCGTTATATTTTTGTGATTATTTTTCATATGTAGATATTTATTGTTTTTTAAAGGTCATATGTAATTGCGTTTTCTTCATAGGCGTTTGCGTTTTCCAAATGATGGCGATTTCATTTTAAATCCTTTTTCAATGGTTACATAAAGAAGCGGCAGTACAAAAAGAGTAAGGAAGGTTGCCACGAGCAGACCTCCGATCACCACGGTTGCCAACGGACGCTGAACTTCCGCTCCTGCTCCGTTGCTGAGCGCCATCGGAATAAATCCTAAAGATGCCACGAAAGCCGTCATCAAAACCGGACGAAGTCTGGATTCTCCGCCATCAATTACAATTCTTACGATATTCCGGATTCCGCTTTTGTATAATCTGTTGAATTCTGAGATGAGAACGATTCCGTTGAGAACTGCCACTCCGAAAAGGGCGATGAACCCTACTCCTGCACTGATGCTGAAAGGCATTCCTCTCAAAGCCAGAAGAAATACCCCGCCAATAATTGAAAGTGGAATCGCGGTGTAAATTAGCAGACTTTCTTTCACCGAACCGAATGCTAAAAACAACATCACAAAAATGAGCGCCAAAGCAACCGGAACGGCAATCATCAGACGTTGTTTTGCATTGTTCAGGTTTTCAAAAGAACCTCCGTAAGTCATATAATAACCTGTCGGAAGTTTTATCTCTTTGTTGACTTTGCCCTGAAGTTCTTCCACAATGCTCTGAACGTCTCTTCCTTTGATGTTGAATCCAACGACAATTCTGCGTTGTGCATTTTCTCTCTGAATCTGATTGGGACCGTTTTTCACCTCAACTTTCGCGAGCTGGGAAAGCGGAATCTGGTTACCAAACGGAGTCGGAACCAGCAGATTTTTAATATCATCCACATTCTTACGAACTTTGGAATCGAGACGAACGACCATATCGAAACGTTTTTCGCCTTCAAAAACGAGACCTGTACTCTGCCCTGCGAATGCAGCATTCACAATCCGGTTGATGTCGGAAATCGATAAATGATATTGTGCAATAACAAGACGGTTATATTCTATGGTTACCTGCGGCATTCCTGCAATCGGCTCAATGTAAAGATTTTGCACTCCGTCTACAGTTTCAATAATTTTACCGAGTTTCTGGGCATTTTGGGAAAGAACGTCCAGATCATCTCCAAAAATTTTCACCACTACATCCTGTCTTGCTCCTGTCATCAATTCATTGAAACGCATCTGCACCGGAAACTGGAAACTTACCGTTACACCGGGAACATCCTGCAGTTCTTTGGTCATTTTATCAGCCAGTTCAGGGAATGTGGAGGCAGAAGTCCATTCTTTTTTGTCTTTCAGGATCACCATCAAATCGGCGGCATCCATCGGCATCGGGTCTGTAGGAACTTCCCCGCTTCCGATTTTTGTCACGACTTTTTGTACTTCGGGAAATCTTGATTTCAGGATATGAGCTGCCTTCTGTGTACTTTCAATGGTTGTAGTAAGATTGCTTCCCGGCAAAACTCTGGTTTCCACGGCAAAATCTCCTTCTTCAAGGGAAGGAATAAATTCTCCTCCCATTCTGCTGAGAATGAAAATTGCCAAGACAAAAAGTACAGCCACGATGGAGAATACCATTTTCGGAACTCTTAAGATTTTAAGCAGTGTTTTCAGATAGATTTTCTCTACTTTTTTCATCATCCGGTCAGATAAACTCGGCTTTGAGCTTCTTTTTCTTAAGAGCAAAGAACTCATCATCGGAATGTACGTCAACGACAATAAAAATGCACCTAATAAAGCGAAAGCCACAGTCTGAGCCATTGGTTTGAACATTTTCCCTTCAATTCCCTGTAAGGTAAGAATCGGAAGATAGACAATGAGAATGATAATCTGTCCAAAAACGGCACTGTTCATCATTTTTCCGGCCGAATCGGTAACAATGGTATCCATTTCTTCTTTTCCAACGGAGAATATTTTTTTGAATTTTGAATTATGGCTGAACTGATGCAGGACGGATTCTACAATAATGACCGCACCGTCGATTATCAGACCAAAATCTAATGCACCTAAACTCATCAGGTTTCCGCTGACTCCAAAAAGATTCATCATACAGATGGCAAAAAGCATTGCGAGAGGAATTACCGAAGCAACGAGCAATCCTGCGCGTACATTTCCAAGGAACAGAACCAGTACAAATACAACAATTAATGCACCTTCTGTAAGGTTTTTCTCAACGGTTCCGATAGCGTTGTTTACCATTTTGGTACGATCCAGGAACGGTTCTATTACGACTCCTTTCGGAAGGGTTTTCTGAATCTGTGCGATTTTTTCTTTTACGTTTTTAATGACCTGATTGCTGTTTTCGCCTTTCAGCATCATCACCACTGCTCCAGAAACTTCTCCCTGATCGTTGAATGTCATTGCACCGTATCTTGTGGCAAAGCTGGTTTTCACTTCTGCAACATCTCTAATGAACAACGGAATTTCATTGGTTTTGGAAGCAATTGCAATATTTTTAATGTCTTCGATATTGCCAATCAAACCTTCGCTCCGGATGTATAAAACGGTCGGTCCTTTTTCGATATAAGCTCCTCCTGTATTTTGGTTATTGGTGTTTAATGCATTGAAAACGTCGTTGATGGTGATTCTGTAAGCGTTTAATCTGTCGGGATTTACGGCAATTTCGTACTGTTTTAGTTTTCCTCCGAAACTGCTGACTTCGGCAACGCCTTTTACACCGAGAAGCTGCCTTCTCACGATCCAGTCCTGAATGGTGCGGAGTTCTGTAATGTCGTATTTTTTCTCGTAGCCTTTTTCGGGACGGATTACATACTGGAAAATTTCGCCTAACCCTGTGGAAATAGGACCTAATTCCGGGGTTCCGATTCCCTGCGGAATCTGGGTCTGAACCTGCTGCAGCCTTTCTGCCACCTGTTGTCTTGCCCAGTAAATATCGACATCATCCTCGAAAACAATGGTAACGAGTGATAACCCGAAACGGGAAAAACTGCGGATTTCCTTTAATCCTGAAATATTATTGTTCGCCTGTTCTATAGGAAATGTCACCAATCTTTCGATGTCTGTTGCTCCAAATGAAGGGGCAATGGTAATGACCTGGACCTGATTGTTGGTAATGTCGGGAACTGCATCTATCGGAAGTTTGGTAACCTGATAGGAACCCACGCCTATCAATCCCAAAATCAACAGCGCAATGATGAGTTTGTTCTTTACAGAAAACTCAATGATTTTTGTAAGCATAATGTTTTGTTGAGCTTATTAGCAGATGATAGATAATAGATGATAGATAACTAGTTTACAGATAAGTATCTCTATTTGAATTACGATTCTAGCAAATGCTTATGAATAAATAATAATGGTCTGATACCAATTAATGCCTATTTTAATCGCTGGAATTTATACTGGCTTGCAGCCCGAAGTGCCTCATTCTTTTACCTTCAATTTTTGAATCGGCGAATCTCGTTCCTCGATTTGAGTGGAGCTCTTTTGTAATTTTCGGTTGGAAAAGCTTTGGCAAAATTACAAAAAGCGGGAATCCTTCGACAAGCTCAGGATAAACTTCGGGCGGATTAGCTGCCCAAATAAAAACCTGTATAAAATTCACCAATAAGTATCAGAAATCTCCCAAAGTGATATTTGAGAGGAATTCAGAAAAAAATCAACAAGATTTCGGCGGCTGCCAGATGGAATTGAGAATATCTTTATTGTAAAAGATGCTTTTATAAAAAGTTGGATTAGATTTAATAATCTGGGTATTTTCTTTTTCAGAAAAAAAGAGTGTAAGCGGAGTTATGGGAGTAAAAACAACTACAAGATGTGCCTCGTACGAAACAAAAGGAAGTTGCTGGTCTTTGGTATAATCTGAATCTTTTACAGGATTATCATAATGGATTTTGAAAAATGAACCGATTGTAAGTTTAGGATTCTGCTCTTTATGTTCAAGATAATGCTCAATAAGCACCGGAACTTTCAAAAACTGATACAGCTCGGTTGTAGAAACCAAGTATAAACTAAGCAATAGTATTGATATCAGTTTTTTCACTTCTGCAAAATTATAAAATGTTTCGTTAAGAATGGTTTTAAATAAACAAAAAACCATCCTGATTGGATGGTTTGTACATTGTGGAGTTGGAGGGATTCGAACCCTCGTCCAAACAAGCAATACATAAGCTTTCTACATGCTTATTCTGCTATTGGTTTTCGACGGGAAGCAGAGAGCAGACGCCCAACTTCCAGCTTATCTTCTGAGGTTTTCGAGCTTTAGCCGAAGCATCTAAAGCCTTATTTCCGCATTCCTATATCCCAGAATCAAACGCCGCAGAATAGAGCATTTGTGGAATATCTTGCTTCCCTACTAACATCTTCGGGAAAACGCTTGATCTACTATACTTCGATATTAAGCTGCAAGAGCGAACTCTTCGTTGCCAGTTAAAATTTTGCAGCAAAAGATTTAAGAGATTGCGCTGCGGTTCTCTGCATGCTTACTTATCCATTGGTCTTGCTGTCGAAACCAGTCAACCCCATGAATTGTTCTGCAAAGATAAGGTTTTTTGTTTAAAAAGTAAGATTTTGTTTGAAGATGAAAAAATAATAACCGATAATTTTGTCGTTTAATTAAAAATACATACTTTTGCAATCCAAAATGAGATGTAATATATGTTAATAATTCCAGTAAAAGACGGAGAGTCTATCGACAGAGCATTAAAAAAATATAAAAGAAAATTTGACAAAACTGGTACAGTTCGTCAGCTAAGAGCTAGACAACAGTTTATCAAGCCTTCTGTAACTTTAAGACAAGCTAGATTGAAAGCTGCTCATAAGCAAAGAAATCTTAGCAAAGAGGAACAGGCTTAAGATTTTTCTTAATACATACAATAATCACTTATTAAATAATTTTATTTAGTAAGTGATTTTTTGTTTTTATATTTACATTATGCGGGATAAATTCTTAGATTACTTACAATATGAAAAAAGATATTCCCCTCATACTATCATAAGTTATGGGCGGGATCTTGATGATTTTATCTTGTTTCATCTCAAAACAGAGGCTTCGGACAATATTATTCAGGCGGATAAGAAAATTATCAGGAATTTTATAGTTGATCTTAATGAAAAAGGAGTTTCTAAAAGAACAGTTAACCGCAAACTGTCTACTTTGCGTAGTTTTTATCTATTTCTTTTAAGGCTGGGTGAAATTGATGTTTCTCCTTTGGAAACAATCAATTCTCTAAAGTTTTATGCTAAAAAACAAATTCCGGTGTCACAGGAAGAAATGGGGATTTTAAATAGTAAAGTCTTCCCGGAAATTGAAAATCTGCTTGACGAATGCATTGTTGAAACGTTATACCAGACCGGAATGAGAAAAGCTGAGCTTTGTGGCTTGAAATTTGAGGATGTAGATTTGTATAAAAATGAATTGAAAATTTTAGGAAAAGGAAATAAAGAGAGATATGTTCCTATTTCCGAAAAATTAGGAAGTCTGTTAAAGTCTTATCTGGAAACGAGAAAGCCTAAAAAAGAATTTGAAAATTTATTTTTTGTAAACAGATTGGGAAAAAAACTCACCGAAAAATTTGTTTATATAGTAGTTAATAAGTACCTTAGTATTGTTACTTCTAAACAGAAAAGAAGTCCTCATATTTTAAGACACAGCTTCGCGACGCATGTTTTAGACAATGGGGCAGAGATATCGAAAGTAAAAGAAATATTGGGTCATTCAAGTCTTGCAAGCACACAGGTGTACACCAATGCCAATATTGAACAGTTGAAAAAAGTGTTTAATCAGGCTCATCCAAGAGCAATTAAAAAAGAAGAATTATGAAGATTTCAGTACAAGCAATCGGCTTAACTCCACACGAACCGCTCGAAGCGCACGTTAATAAAAAAGTAAGTAAGCTCGACACATTTTATGATAAAATTATAGAATGCAAGGTTTTTTTAAAAGTGGAAAATAATTCAGATAAATCAAATAAGACGACTGAGCTTATTTTGGCGGTTCCGGGAGATGATATTGTTGTTAAAAAGACAAGTGCAAGTTTTGAAGAAAGCTTGGATTTATGTGTAGATACTGCTAAGAAACTGTTAATCAAGAAAAAAGAATTAGCCTCATAAAAAATGTGAAAAAACTTCATAAAAAGTTTGAGAATTCAAAAAATCCGTTCTATATTTGCACACGCAAAAAAGGAACAGCGATCTTTTGAATTCTTTTTTTATTTGCTTCCATAGCTCAGTTGGCCAGAGCACGTGATTTGTAATCTCGGGGTCGTGGGTTCGAATCCCTCTGGAAGCTCAATTTAATATAAAATATCTGGGGAGATTCCAGAGTGGCTAAATGGGACTGACTGTAACTCAGTTGCTTCGGCTTCGTAGGTTCGAATCCTGCTCTCCCCACATTTTATATTATAATAAAAGTTGCATAAATACAGGAAATTTCCTAAGTTTGCACAGCGTTTACCAATAATTTTGGAAACAAAATTGCGGAAGTAGCTCAGTTGGTAGAGCGTCAGCCTTCCAAGCTGAATGTCGCGGGTTCGACCCCCGTCTTCCGCTCAACAGAAATCACGCTCTTTATGGTGTGATTTTTTGTTTAACGCCGACTTAGCTCAGCGGTAGAGTGCTTCCTTGGTAAGGAAGAGGTCACGGGTTCAAGTCCCGTAGTTGGCTCGTAATTAACACGTTGATTTTCAGCGTGTTTTTTTTATTTTTAATCACAATCCTCATCACTTAAATGAGCCGAAATTTTGTTTAAAATCGCACAAAATTGCCATAAAATCATATATTTGTTCTGACAAAGTTCTGATATTTTCATCTGAAGTGTTACATTCTTAGATAGGTAATTCCTTAAAAAACCATGTAAATATGTTCAAATTATAGAATATCATGTATTTGCTAAGATTGTTCAAAAATATTATTCTAATTATTAGGTTAAATATTACTCTAAACCTCAGCCTTTCAAAGTTTAATTTTATTTTAATGAATCATAATATCAGCATTAAAAGACTTTAGTAATAAGTCTTTAGAAATTTTGAGGATTAAACGTAAAAGTTTCCTTAAAATAATTCCGATAGAGAATTTTGAAAATTTCATTAAATTCGTAATAAATAATTCCCTGATGAATATTCTTTTACTGGAAGACGACTTGATTCTTTCTGCTGAACTTGGAAAATTTCTGGAGTCTAATAATTTTAATTGCGACCGTATTTATGACGGCGATACTTTTCTTCGTCAGATTAAAAACAACATTTACGATTTATTTCTTTTGGATATTAATGTTCCAAAAATAAATGGGCTGGATGTCTGTCAGACCATTCGATCGTTTGATAAAAACACACCTATAATTATCATTTCAGCTTATGGCGACATCTCAGATAAAAAAGATGCCTTCACCAGATTGGCAGATGATTATTTGGTAAAACCTTTCCAGTTTGAGGAATTACTCCTTAGAATCAATTCTTTATTGCGTAGAAAAGTTCCTTCCGAAAATATAGATCTGGATATTATCAGAGTAGATGATTTAATTATCAATAAAACAGAACAGAAAGTGTTTCGAGCCGGAAATGAGATTGCATTAACACTGAAAGAATTCCAGCTTTTGGTTTATCTTGCAGAAGCTCAGGGTAGAACAGTATCTAAGCAGCAGATCACAGAGAATGTCTGGGAACATAATTTTAATACCAATACCAATACAGTAGAAGTGTATATCAACTTTTTACGAAAAAAAATTGATAAAGAATATAAAGTAAAGCTCATTCACACAAGATCCGGATTCGGGTATTATCTAAATCCTTTGTAGATGTCATTAAAAAGGAAGATTGCGCTTACTTTAAGTATTTCTTTTTCGCTGCTTTTCGGGGTGGTTTTAATTATCATATATATATCATTCAACGATTTTAGAAGAGAAGAATTTAAAGAGAGATTTATCAGAAGACTGGGTTTTACTACCAACTTCATTTCAAAATCTAAAAATTTTGAAGAAGAAGCGCCTATATTTTTTAATGAAAACTCGGATAATTTCCTTCTTAATGAAACGATTTTAATATTTAACGCGAAAAAGGAACTCATCTACAGTACGATAAAAGATGAAAAAGTAACCTGGGATCATAAGTTGCTGACAAAACTCGACAGCAAAACTGATATTTACCAGGAAAATACATCTCCTGAGATTTATGCCGCTTTGAAAAATATCAATGGAGAAAATTATTACATTCTTACTTATGCTTATGATACCAACGGGAAATCTAAACTTGCTTATCTTGAATATCTGCTTATAACAGCATTTATTACCTGCACACTTTTAATAGGTTTTTTCAGCTATTATTTCATGGGCAAATTTCTCAAACCGCTGGAAGATCTGAATAAGGAAATTTCTGAAGTCACCGCACATAAACTTACCACACAGATTTCGGCAGAGGAGTCCAATGATGAAGTCAGTATTCTGGCAAGATCATTCAATACCATGATTGCACGGTTGAATGATGTATTTCAATCGCAAAAAGACTTTACCGCAAGTGCTTCGCATGAGATACGTACTCCAATTACAAGAATGGCTTTTCAGCTAGAAAATCTTATTAAGTTTGGCAGCCATTCGCCCGAAACCGTTTCTTCATTACAACAAATGCTGAAAGACGTTTACCAGCTTTCTGATCTTACCAATTCCCTGATGCTGCTTACAAAATTTGATAAAGAAAATATTCAGAGCATTTATGAAGAAGTAAGAATTGATGAAATTATTTTTGAGTCTTTTGATACTGTAAAAAAAAATTACCCAAATCTCAGAATGGATTTCCTTATTTCTGAAGACACGCAGGAAAATGCTTTTTTAACCATTAAAGGAGTAGCCTCGCTGCTTATGATTGTATTTATTAATTTACTTAAGAATGCCGCAGTCTATTCTGATGATGCAGAAGCAAAAATACTGATTACCGAAACAGATAACCAGCTTATCGTACAGGTAAGTTCTCATGGGAAAACAATATCAGAAGAAGAGCAGCCAAAACTTTTTGATGCTTTTATGCGTGGTAATAATTCTCAGAATATTGCAGGTTCCGGATTGGGACTCAGAATCGTAAAACGAGTTCTGGAATATCATAGTGCCGATATTGTTTACGCAGCCCACTCAGAAGATCTTAATGTTTTTAAAGTAATTTTCACTACTACATAGATTTTAAGATAATCAAATACCATTTTTCATCATTCTGTGCTTTATAATATAATTTAATTTTTTTTTAAGCAGCCTTTAAGTTCGTTTTAATCAGACAGCCTCATTTTTGCTTCAAAATAGAGAGAATGAACAAAATTGCAGGGCTGTTTGTGATAATTTCTTCAATTATTTCGGCGCAGCAGCAAATGTCACTTTTAGATTGCGAAAATGCTTTTCAGCAAAACAATCTACAGCTTCTTGCCGAGCAATACAGCATCAATATGGCTGATGCAGATATTCTGCAGGCGAAAATCTGGGAACTACCTCAGGTAAATGGCTACATTAATGGTTACAATCCCGAAGGACGAAGATTTCTGGATGCAGGAAGAGCTAAAGGTTTAGAAGTTACCCAGCTGATTTATATGGGTGGAAAAAAGAAAAATGAAGTTGCTTTCGCAAAATCCAACAAAGAACTTGCGCAACTTCAGTTTGCACAACTTTTAATAGAGCTTAGAACCCAGCTTCATACCAATTATTATAACCTTTATTACGAAAAACTTAAGCTTGAAAGCATCAATAAGCAGCTGGGTTATATGAATGATCTTCTGAAAGCTTATAAAATCCAGTCAGCAAAAGGAAATGTTTCGCTGAAAGATGAGGTTCGTCTGCAGAGTATTGTGATTCAGCTTAATAATGATAAAGTTGAAATCAATAAAAATATTCTTGAATTTGATCAGAACCTAAAAGTCCTTACCGGAATTACAGAAGGAATAGATCCGCAAATTTCAGATAATGAAGTAAAAGAAATACTTGCTTCGCAACCATTCGGAGACGAAGATGAGCTCAAAAGAAAGGCATTGGAAAATAATGCGGACTATTTATTTGGTCTGAAGCTTATTGAAAATGCCAAACTTTATGCTTTGTGGCAGAAATCAATGAATGTTCCCGATCTCACTGTGGGAGCAGAATACGATCAGGCTTCCGGAACTTTTAATAATGAAATCAATCTGAAAGTAGGAATTCCTTTACCTCTTTGGAAAAGCAACAGAGGAAATGTTGAAAGAGCCAATTTTGCGATAAAACAGAATCAGAAAAATGCAGAATTTCAGAAACTGGATCTTGAAACTAAGGTGCAATCTGCATTTCTGGCGTGGAAAAACCAATATGAGCAGCTAGCTGAAATAAAATCAACTGATCTAGACAATCTTGATCTGGTGTATAACGGAATGCTTAAAAATTTCAGAAATGGAAATATCAGTCTGATTGAATTTACAGATTTTATGGAAAGTTACCGACAAACTGCGCTTCAGATTTATGATATGAAGAATGAGCTGATCCGGTCTGCTGAAAGACTCAAACAATTGGTACAGACTAAAATCTTCTATTAAAATAATTTTAGTCAGGACAAAAACATCTGCAATATTAAAACAAGTTATTTAAAAATCATTGCGCTTCTTTAGTTTAAAAAATTCTATAATGAAAAAGATAATTACAACTATATTTTCAGCATTGCTTTTATGGTCATGCTCTAAGCCAGAAATTGCAAAAACTCCAGAACCAAAAGGTTTTGAACTGAGCAACACCATGCTGGAATCTATTTCGACTGTAAAAGCAGAAACCCGAGTGATTGAAGATTATTACAGCTTCTATGGTAAAATTGCTGCAGATGCCAATTCTTATATTGATGTTTTTCCTTTGGTGGGCGGAAATGTGATGAGCGTGAATGTTGAGCTTGGAGATTATGTGAAAAAAGGGCAGGTTCTCGCAACGATAAGAAGTACAGAATTGGCTGAAATTCAGAAAGAGATAAGCGATGCTAAAACTGATTTAATTGTAGCTAAAAACAATCTCAGAGTCGCAAAAGAAATGTATGAGGGAAAACTCACCACAGAGAGGGAGGTTCTTGAGGCTAGAAGTCAGCTGCAGAAAGCAGAAGATCAATTACAGCGAGCAAGTGCTGTAAGCACGGTTTACAATGTAAGAAATGGAAACATTTACAGTGTTTTGTCGCCTATCAGTGGTTATATTGTACATAAAGATATTAATAAAGATATGCAGCTGAGAAGTGACCGCAGCGAAAATATTTTTGACGTAGCCAATACCACCAATGTCTGGGCAATTATGAATGTGAATGAATCTGACATTGATAAAATAAGTCTGGGAATGCTGGCTCAGGTTTCCACTCTTTCTTATCCTGACAAAATTTTCACCGGTAAAATTGACAAAATATTTAAAATCATTAATCCTGAAACCAACGCAATGCAGGCAAGAGTGGTTTTGGATAATGCCAACGGATTGTTGATTCCCGATAGCAAAGCAACCATTAAAGTTTTAAAGTCTGAAAATAAAACAGCTCTTTCTGTTCCCTCAAAGGCAGTCATTTTTGATGATGACAGAAGTTATGTTGTTGTTTTCAAATCAAGAACTGATGTGAAGATCAAGGAGATTCAGGTGCTGAAGCAAGAGGGAGACTTCACATACATTTCTGAAGGTCTTCAAGAAGGTGAAAACGTAATTACCAATAATCAGTTGCTGATTTATCGTTCATTAAAAAATTAATTCTTTAGCCATTAAGATACAGAAAGCAGTAAACAATTGAGAATTAACCTATTTTATAAACCACAAGCATCAATTCGATGTTTCTTAATTCAGTTTTAAACTTCATTGTTCTTAATGGTTTTTAAATTCTTTTTAAATTCTTTAGATACAATTAAACATTAGGGATTAGAAATAAAGCTAAACCTAATATCTAAACATCTGTTCAAATGAATAAATTTATCAAAAATATCATCGCGTTCTCACTCAAAAATAAAGCTTTTACTTTCGTTTGGGTAGGGATTTTGGCGATTGCGGGATTTATAAGCTTCAAAAATATGCCGATTGAGGCTTTTCCTGATGTTACCAATACGCAGATTGTGATTATTACACAATGGGAGGGGAGAAGTGCGGAAGAAGTAGAACGTTTTGTAACAACACCTATAGAACTTGCAATGAGTCCGGTTCAGAAAAAAACAAGCGTAAGAAGCAATACGATGTTTGGGCTTTCGATTGTTAAAATACTTTTTGATGATGGGGTTGATGATATGTTTGCCCGGAATATGGTTAATAATCAACTCAGAAATGTGAGTCTTCCCGAAGGAATTGACCCTGAAGTGCAGCCTCCTTACGGACCTACCGGTGAGATTTTCAGATATACTTTAGAAAGCAAAACTAAAGATTCCCGTGAGCTTTTAACCTTACAAAACTGGGTGATAGACAGAGCACTTCGTGGAGTTCCGGGAGTTGCCGATATCAATGTTTTTGGTGGTCAGGAAAAAGTTTTTGAATTGAGTACAGATCCGAGAGCGTTGGATAAATATGGTTTGACACCCCTTGAAGTATACGAAGCGGTTACCAAAAGCAACCTGAATGTAGGAGGAGATATTATTGAAAAAAACGGTCAGGCTTATGTGGTGAGAGGTATTGGTTTGGTGCAGTCTGTTGATGATATTGCCAATATAACTATTCATAATGACAACGGAAATCCTATTTTGGTTAAAAATGTGGCAGAAGTCCACGAAAGTTCATTGCCAAGAGTAGGACAGGCAGGTCTCAATAAACATGATGATACTGTAGAAGGGATTGTGGTGATGAGAAAAGGTGAAAACCCGCGTGAAGTTTTGGTGGGTGTAAAAGCTAAAATTCAGGAGCTCAACGAAAAAATTTTTCCCAAAGATGTCAAAATGGTTACTTTCTATGATCGTGACAATCTGATGGATTTTACTACAGAAACCGTAATGCACAATCTTCTGGAAGGAATTATTCTTGTAACAGTCATTGTCTTGATTTTTATGGCAGACTGGCGTACTACACTGATTGTTTCCATCATCATTCCGCTGTCTCTGCTTTTTGCGTTTTTATGCCTGAAAATGGCAGGGATGAGTGCCAATCTATTATCGCTTGGAGCAGTAGATTTTGGGATTATCATAGACGGAGCCGTCGTCATGGTAGAAGGTATTTTTGTAATGCTGGATCATAAAGCCAAAAAATATGGTCACGAACGATTCAATAAATTAGCCAAAGCAGGCTGGATCAAGCAGACCGGAACTGGCTTGGGAAAAGCAATTTTCTTTTCTAAGCTGATTATCATTACCTCTCTGATCCCGATTTTCTCTTTTCAGAAAGTAGAAGGAAAAATGTTTTCTCCATTAGCTTTTACACTTGGTTTTGCATTAATGGGAGCCCTTATTTTTACGCTCACTTTAGTTCCTGTTCTTACTCATTTGCTTTTGAATAAAAATGTAAGAGAAAAAAACAATCCATTTGTTAATTTCTGGGACAGAATTGTTCTGAATGGATTTAAGTTTACTTTCAGGAATAAAAAAATTAGTTTGCTGGTAGCTATTTCTTGTATGGCAATAAGTCTTTTTTCAGCAAAATTTTTAGGAACAGAATTTTTACCGCAGCTTAATGAAGGTTCGCTTTGGATTACAGCCGAAATGCCGATGAGTTCTTCATTAAAAGAATCTCTGAAAACAGCTGATATTCTGAAGAAAGATATTATGAACGTTCCTGAGGTGACCGATGTTTTGGCGCAAACCGGACGAAGTAACGACGGAACTGATCCGAACGGATTCGGATTTGTGCAGTTTGCAGTAAATTTAAAGCCGAAAGATGAGTGGAAACGTAAAATCAGTTACGATCAGCTGATTGAAGAAATAGATAAAAAACTGAGAAATTATCAGGGAATAATTTTCAATTATTCACAGCCGATTTCAGATAACGTAGCAGAAGCAGTCGCAGGTTTTAAAGCAGAAAATGGGATTAAAATTTATGGTGATAATCTTCAGACTTTAGATGATTTAGCCGAAAAAGTTTTAAAATCAATAAAAGATGTAGATGGAGTACGTGATGCGGGAATTATCAAAAATATTGGGCAGCCGGAAGTAAACGTGGTTTGGGACAGAAACAAAATGGCAGCTTACGGAGTTATGCCAGAAGATGCGCAGACTGTTCTGGAAATGGCTTTTGGAGGGAAAACAGCTTCTGAAATGTATGATGGCGAAAGAAAATTCCCGATTCGGCTTCGTTATTCTCAGGAATATCGGAAAGATGAAAATGATATTGCTTCGCTGATGATTCCTACGCAAGACGGCGCGATGATACCTTTGAAAGAAGTAGCAAGTATTGTGAAAAATAATGGCGCTGCATTCATTTATCGTGATGATATCAAGCGTTATATCGGGGTGAAATTTTCTATCCGTGATCGTGATTTGGGCGGAACGATTGCCGATGCACAAAAAGAAGTTTCAAAAATCAATTTGCCGGAAGGATATAAGATAGGATGGACCGGTCAGTTTGAAAATCAGCAGAGAGCAACGAAAAGACTGACGCAGGTTGTTCCGATCAGTATTATGGGAATATTTTTTCTTCTTTTTATTCTTTTCGGAAATATGAAAGATTCTCTTTTAGTTTTGGCAAATGTACCTTTTGCATTAATCGGCGGGATCATTGCTTTGCATGTCACCAATATGAATTTCGGAATTTCTGCAGGGGTGGGAATGATCGCCTTACTGGGAATCTGTATCCAAAACGGTGTTATTCTCATTACGGAATTTCACCAGAATTTCAAAAAAGGTCTTTCATTGGATGATTCCATATTAAATGGAGTAAAATCCCGAACCAGACCTGTTATTATGACTGCTTTGATGGCTTCTATCGGTTTGCTGCCTGCTGCATTATCTACAGGAATTGGCTCAGAATCTCAAAAACCTTTGGCAATTGTCATTATTGGTGGATTAATTACGGCTACAGTCCTCACACTACTCATTTTTCCAATAATCTTTTGGATATTCAACAGAAGTAAAAGATCTGAGTTAATATAGAATCTGCGATGATAGTATATTGCATTTATAAACTCTTTTAAGATAAAAAGTCTAGGTAATTATGTTTAAAGCAATTGAGGCGCAGTAGAAATCTAACTGCGCCTCTGCTATGATAAATTTGTGTCTGCTGAAATTAAAAACCTAATCCTACTGCAAATCCTCTTACAGCATTAGGATATGATGACAGCGATGTGGCTGCACCTGTGGTTGTGTTAATAGTATAAATATTTGTGGTAGTTCCAACAGTAGCGACCAAATATGCTTTCTGGCTCATACTACCGATGTCAAAGCCGTTAGCTCCGTCAATATTGATTCCCAAGGCTCCTCTTTCTACCAATGTTCCGTTATTTGGCGGATCCTGCAGATATACTTTGTCTGTATTGGTATCAATTACAAAAAGCATGGTAGAAGTGGCTCCTGCAAAATTATTGGTATACGCCGCTGCTCCTAGAGAAGGAGTTCCGGGATTAATCATTCCGTCTACCGCAGAAATAGTTCCGTCATTCGGATTGAGTCTTAAATTTTGTCCGGTATTGCTTACTACTCTAATTCTGTCAACGGTAGGATTAAAATCAAAACCAAACTGAGTACCCGATAAAAGTGTCGGAAATTGTACTCCCACTTGCGTTGCAGCCCCTGTCCCCAGGTTGATTGTGTACATTCTGCTTGTGCTTCCCATTGCATACAGCTGTCCGTTGGTAGGTCTGAAATCAATACCAACAATATTTTCTCCGGTCTGCAATCCTGTTATTGCCTTAGATACAGGCTGTGGATTATTAGGGTTAAAAATCTGAAGAGCGTTGGAGTTATCTACGGCATAAGCGACAGGGTTCGTCGGAATTGCCAGATCGATAATTTTCTCCGAAAGTGATCCTATGGCGGTTGCTTTTCCGTTATTTAGATCCAAAGTGTACAGATTATTCTGAGTTCCGGTTGTGGCTGCCATTAATGCAATTTTATTATCTGGATTAATGTCAAAGGCTGCCTGTCCTGTAAAAGTGATGCCTAAACTTCCTACTTCTACCAAGACGCCATTGTTAGGAGGATCTTGTTTGAATAATTTTCCTGAAGTTACATCCAAATCATAAAGAATAGTGGAAGCTGCTCCGGATACACTATTGGTATAAGCAACTCCCATTATGGAAGAAGATGTGGCAATACTTGTATCTGTTGCAGCTACCGCACCTGTTTCGGGATTGAGTCTGAGATTTTGCCCGGTGTTGGTAACCAGTCTTATTCTGTCAACAGTAGGATTAAAGTCAATGGAAGCTACAGCTCCCGAAATCATAGGGCTGAATGCGTTATTGCTTACAGCTCTTGAAGCACCCGTAGATGTATTGATAATGTAAAACCTACTGGCATCTGATACCGCATAAAGCTCGCCGGTAGCAGGTCTGAAGTCAATACTTAATAATTTTTCTCCTGACGGAATTCCCGAAATAGTTTTTGTAGAAGTAAAAGCGGCAGAATTATTGGCATTGAACGAAACCAGCTGATTATTGCCGGTCAATCCATAAACCATTACATCAGGTTTCATCACGTTCATCATAGGTTCTTCGGTCATTCCGTTGTCATCATCACAAGATACTACCGAGACTAAGGCAAATGCCACAATTGAAGAGTAAAAAAGTTTTCTCATAATAATTTAATTTTAAGGTTGTATGGTCATTTACGAAAGAAAAATTGACTTGGATTTTCAAAATGCAATTTTTTTTTATCAAATTTTTGTTTAAATTTGCACTTCTGTTTACGGAATGATGAGGTTTGTGACTTTACTGGGTTTGAATATTTAAACTTTTTTTGATAAAAAGATTTTGGTATATAAAAATTCATTATATTTGCACACCGAAAATTTGAATAAAACAATAAATAAATAATTTAAATCATGGCAAAGGAAACGTTTAATCGTAACAAACCACACTTGAACATTGGTACTATTGGTCACGTTGACCATGGTAAAACTACACTTACTGCAGCTATTTCTGCTGTACTAGCGAGCAAAGGTCTTGCTGAGAAAAAAGACTTCTCTGCTATTGACTCTGCTCCTGAAGAAAAAGAAAGAGGTATCACTATTAATACTGCTCACATCGAGTACGAAACTGAAAAAAGACACTATGCTCACGTTGACTGCCCAGGTCACGCAGATTATGTAAAGAACATGGTAACTGGTGCTGCTCAGATGGATGGTGCAATCGTTGTGTGTGCTGCTACTGACGGACCAATGCCTCAGACTAGAGAGCACATCTTGCTTTGTCGTCAGGTAAACGTACCTAGAATTGTTGTTTTCATGAACAAAGTTGACATGGTAGACGATGCTGAATTATTAGAACTAGTTGAAATGGAATTGAGAGACCTATTGTCTACTTATGATTTCGACGGTGATAACTCTCCGGTTATTCAAGGTTCTGCATTAGGTGCACTTACAGCTGCTACTTCTAGCCCTGTTAACACTGAAGATCAGTGGTTCAAGAGCGTTGAAGCTTTAATGGATGCTGTTGATACTTGGATCGAAGAGCCGGTAAGAGATACTGATAAGCCATTCTTGATGCCAATTGAAGACGTATTCTCTATTACAGGTAGAGGTACTGTAGCAACTGGTAGAATCGAAGCTGGTATTATCAATACAGGTGATCCTGTAGATATCGTTGGTATGGGTGATGAAAAATTAACTTCTACAATTACAGGGGTTGAAATGTTCAGAAAAATCCTAGACAGAGGTGAAGCTGGTGATAACGTAGGTCTATTGTTGAGAGGTATTGAAAAAACTGACATCAAGAGAGGTATGGTTATCGCTAAGAAAGATTCTGTGAAGCCACACAAAAAATTCAAGGCTTCTGTATATATCCTTTCTAAAGAAGAAGGTGGACGTCACACTCCATTCCATAACAAATACCGTCCTCAGTTCTATGTAAGAACAACTGACGTTACAGGTGAGATCTTCTTACCAGAAGGTGTAGAAATGGTAATGCCTGGTGATAACTTAGAAATCTCTGTAGAATTGTTACAGCCAATCGCTCTTAACGTAGGTCTTAGATTTGCGATCAGAGAAGGAGGTAGAACAGTTGGTTCTGGTCAGGTTACTGAAATCTTAGACTAATCATCTTAATATAACAAAGTTCCGTAAGGAAGCTTACGGAACTTTTTAATCTACGGGCATCGTCCAATGGTAGGATACCGGTCTCCAACACCGTTGATCAGGGTTCGAATCCTTGTGCCCGTGCAAATATAAATTATGAGTTCATTTGTCGATTTTTTAAAAGGTTCTTATAACGAATTCAGACATAAAGTAGAATGGCCAAAATGGGCAGATTTACAGTCTTCTACCATTGTAGTAACTGTAGCGACTGTAATTTTATCGCTTTTTACTTTTGGAGTTGATGAATTGTTTTCCAAAGCAATCAGCAACATTATAGGAATACTAATCAACAGCTTCAACTAATAAAAGATATTTTCCATAATGAGCGAATTGAAATGGTATGTGCTGAAAGCAATCAGCGGACAGGAAAATAAAGTGAAAAACTACATTGAGACAGAAATCAAACGTTTGGGTTTTGAGCAGTATGTTACTCAGGTAGTGATTCCTATGGAAAAGGTTATTCAGCTTAGAAATGGGAAAAAAGTACCTAAAGAAAGACCATATTATCCTGGTTATCTAATGATTGAGGCTGATTTAATGGGTGAGATTCCTCACGTTATTAAAAATATTCCGGGAGTTATTTCATTTTTGAGCCTTACCAAGGGAGGAGATCCTGTTCCTATGAGGAAATCAGAGGTTAACAGAATGCTTGGCAGAATGGATGAGCTTTCAGAATTTGCCACTGATGCAGAAATTCCTTTTATTGTTGGTGAAAATGTAAAAGTAATCGACGGACCTTTCAATGGCTTCAACGGAACAGTTGAAAAAATTCTTGAGGATAAAAAGAAAATTGAAGTATCAGTTCTAATCTTCGGAAGAAAAACTCCAATGGAGTTAAGCTATATGCAGGTAGAGAAAGTATAGATTATATTTATAGAATATTGAAAGCCACTTATTGTAAAATAAGTGGCTTTTATTTTTAATTTATCTTTTTTAGCAGTTTGAATTATTAATTTTCCTGATTTTAATTCATTAAGTATTTGCTATTCAAAATATTTTTCATAATTTTGCAGTCCGAAAGTAGGATTGCTGTATGTGAGTAGGTAACCTACTGAATAATAAATGCTTCCAAACTCATTAATTATTCAAATTTAAAAAATAAAAAATGGCTAAAAAAGTCTTTAAAATGGTAAAACTTCAGGTGAAAGGTGGCGCTGCTAACCCTTCTCCACCAGTAGGTCCGGCTTTGGGTTCTGCAGGTGTGAACATCATGGAGTTTTGTAAGCAATTTAACGGAAGAACTCAAGATAAGCCAGGACAAGTTTTACCTGTAGTAATTACAGTATATGAAGACAAATCTTTTGAATTCGTAATCAAAACTCCTCCTGCAGCAATCCAGTTGATGGATGCGGCTAAAATCAAAGGTGGTTCCGGAGAACCAAACAGAAACAAAGTAGGTGCTGTATCTTGGGCTCAGGTTCAAAAGATCGCTGAGGACAAGATGACGGATCTTAACTGTTTTACTTTGGATTCTGCAGTTTCTATGGTTGCAGGTACTGCTAGATCTATGGGATTAAGAGTAACAGGAACTAAACCAACTTTTAACGCTTAATACTTAGAGAAATGGCAAAATTGACTAAAAAGCAAAAGGAAGCTTTAAGCAAAGTAGAAAAAGGAAGAATCTATAACCTTGAAGAAGGTTCTGCTCTTGTAAAAGAGGTGAACACTGCAAAGTTTGATGCTTCTGTTGATATCGCAGTAAGATTGGGTGTAGATCCAAGAAAAGCAAACCAAATGGTAAGAGGTGTTGTATCTCTTCCTCACGGAACTGGTAAAGATGTTAAAGTATTGGCTTTAGTAACTCCGGATAAAGAAGCTGAGGCTAAAGAAGCTGGTGCAGACTATGTAGGTCTTGACGAATATTTACAAAAAATAAAAGATGGCTGGACAGATGTAGACGTTATTGTTACGATGCCGGCTGTTATGGGTAAATTAGGACCATTGGGTAGAGTATTAGGACCAAGAGGTTTGATGCCTAACCCAAAATCGGGTACTGTAACAATGGAAATTGGTAAAGCAGTAACTGAAGTAAAAGCGGGTAAAATTGACTTTAAAGTAGATAAATACGGTATTATCCACGCTGGTATTGGTAAAGTGTCTTTTGATGCTGCTAAAATCAAGGAGAATGCTCAGGAATTAATTTCTACTTTGATCAAAATGAAGCCAACTGCTGCTAAAGGTACTTATGTGAAGTCTATCTACCTTTCTTCTACTATGAGTCCGGGTATTGCAATTGATACTAAATCTGTTAACTAATTATAATCCTTAAGACAATGACAAAAGACCAAAAAGTTGTAGCAATACAAGAGATCAAAGATTTGCTTCAGGATGCTAAAGTAGTTTATGTAGCAGATCTAGATGGTTTGAACGCTGCTAAATCTTCTGACTTCAGAAGACAGGCTTTCAAGCAAAATATTAAAGTAAAAGTGGTGAAAAATACACTTTTGCAAAAAGCAATGGAACAGATTGAAGGAGTTGATTATTCTGAAATGTTCCAGACTTTCAAAGGTAACTCTGCATTAATGATTGCTGAAACAGCTAATGCTCCGGCAAAATTAATCAAAGACTTTAGAAAAAAGGAAGAGAAGCCTGCATTGAAGTCCGCTTTTGTACAGGAAACCTTCTATGTTGGTGACAACAACCTAGAGATGTTGGCAAACATCAAGTCTAGAGAGGAAATGATCGGAGAAATCATCGGATTACTTCAGTCTCCAATCCAAAGAGTTGTTTCTGCTCTTCAAAACAAACCTGAGACAGTAGAAGCTAAAGCTGAAGAAGCTGCACCTGCGGCAGAAGAGGCTCCTGCTACTGAAACTCCGGCTGCTGAAGGAGAAGCTCCAGCTGCTGAATAATTACACTCAAAAAATTAAATAAATAATCAACAAAAACATTACAACAATGTCAGATTTAAAAAATTTAGCTGAAACGCTAGTAAACTTAACAGTAAAAGACGTAAATGAATTAGCTGCTATCCTTAAGGATGAGTACGGAATTGAGCCAGCTGCTGCTGCAGTAGTTGTTGCAGGTGGTGGTGCAGGTGAAGCTGCTGAAGAAAAAACAGAATTCGACGTAATTCTTAAGTCTGCAGGTGCTTCTAAATTAGCGATCGTTAAATTGGTAAAAGATTTAACTGGTGCTGGTCTTAAAGAAGCTAAAGATATCGTAGATGGTGCTCCTGCTCCAATCAAGACTGGTATCTCTAAAGACGAAGCTGAAGCTCTTAAGAAGCAATTAGAAGAAGCTGGTGCTGAAGTAGAATTGAAGTAATTCATTTTCTTACAATATTTGAAGCTGTTCCATATAGGAGCAGCTTTTTTTATTTTATCAGTAGAATTAAATGAAATTATCATGATTGATAATATGAATTTTGTAAAGTGTTTATGCTGTAATACTGTAAATATTGTTTTGTATCTTTGCAAAAAAAATACAATATCATCGCTGCAGCTTTTTTAGGCAAGAAGTCAAATCAATATGGTAAAGACAAAAATGTAAAATATTTGTCTTTATTTTTATTGTTGTTTGTTTCTTTCCTCAACAACGCATTAGCCCAAAATGTTGATGAACCTCAGCAAAGTCAGATATATGTATCAGAGGGAGCTTTTATATATTCGGGAGATCCTGATTTTACTCAACAGATTACTGATAAAACCATAACGGTAAATAAATCCGAAATCAGTCTTACAATTTCTGCTGATAAAACCCGACTAATTGTTAAAGGCGAACAATCTAACAAAGAAATTTCAGATAAAGATCATAGAAAAGTAATAGCGACAGAAACAAAAACAGAAGAAAAGCTTTTAGCTAAAACTAAAATTTATCTTAAAAAAAGGAAAGTTATTAGTTATAAGTTTAATAACGTGCCTTCTGATGAGCATCTGAACACCGGTAAAAGTATTAATACTTCGTTTGTACACGAAACGTCTACATATAATTTTCTAAAATATTTTCTTAAGTTCACAGAGAAAATAAACGTAAGCTTAGAATTTGTTTACAGTCAGAAATACGCACTTTATAAAAGTGTATATTCTACTTATCATTATTCCACATTTTATTCTGTAAGACCTCCACCTATGCAAGTGCTTGATTGCTAAAGCAATCTTAAACCAACAAAAACTGAATAACCAATTCAATTTTTATTTATCAATTAATTTAATATTATGGAATTTAAATGCATAATGATATCGGCATTGTTTGCCGGTGTTATTTCATTTGCTCAAGTAGGAATAAATACTACGGCGCCACAGTCTACGCTTGATGTGAATGGAGATATTACCTTAAGAAATGAGCTTAGGGTGGGGGGAACAAAAACGACAAACGGTAACCCGGGAACAAATAATCAAATACTAGTTTCGCAAGGAGATAATGTAACTCCGGAATGGAAAACTTCCAAACTTGGTTTTTTTGAACAGGATGAATATAGAATTACTGAATCTAATGCAACTACTGATGAAATCGGAATTAACTTTGGTAATACAAGTACAGGTGACGGTATAGCAACCAGTCCGTTTGGAGAAAGTATTACTTCCTCTAATCCTGTGTGGAGCCCAATACCAAACTTAGCTTCAAGCTTCACGATTAAAAATACATTGAACCGAACTAATTTTTTATTTCAGACAGGTTTGGAGATGTCTAATGTAGGGACAACTACAGGTGCGTTTGTGCGTTTTGCCTGTGGAATCTTTATAGATGATCAGCTGAGAGCGATCAGAGCAGACCAAATTAATGCGATAAACAACAAAGGGGCAAAAAATCAGTCAATTTTTACATTAAGCTATACTGTAAACAATCTTTCAGCGGGACCTCACACGGTAAAAGTGGCTTGCAGAAGAATTACCTCAAGTGCAACTGGGTATCACTTTGCAATCGGTAGAACTACTACAGATGGTACACAGACAGTAAATAATTTTATGCTGAGATCAATATTGAAGTTTGATGTCAGTGAACAGGTTAAAATAATATATTAGACAAATGATGATTTTTAATAAATATATAGTTGTTCTTGCAATGATTTTCATAAATGGTCTTGCTTTTTCTCAAGTAGGCATCAATACCGAAACACCAAGAGCAAGATTAGATGTGCAGGGTAATTTAAGCATAAGAAACAGAATTTATCTGGGCGGTTCTGACAGCGTAAACGGATTGTTGGGTGATGTGGGTTCGGTTCTGGTTTCTCAGGGAGCCAATAACCCTCCTGTTTGGAAAGTTATAAGAAGACCAGATTTTGATCCTTTTTTATATACAATTTTTAATAATGAGGCTAGTGAAACACGCAACGGAATTATTTTCGCAGCTAATACTGCTGGCTCAGGATTTCAATTACATACTTTGAATCAAACTTTCGCAAGTTTTGCCGGGACTGAGATTACAGAACTTCAGCGTAGTTTTCAAATAGATAATACACAAAATATATCTATATTAACATTTGAAACGATTGCCCATCTAGAATCTGCAAATCAGTTTACAGCTGCAGATTTCTCGTGTGGTATTTTTGTAGATGATTTACTTAAAGGAATTCGTGTGTACACCCTTAATCAGCCAGGAGCTGCTGTAACCCCTTTTTACACTTATGATTTGATTGCTGTAGTGAAAGATTTGCCTACAGGAAATCATACTGCAAGAGTTGCATGTAAGAAGAGAGCTAATATCAATACTTTTACCGGTCAATTGGGAATAGGAAAACATATCGCCAATAATTTGAATGATTTTATGACTAAATCTTCTTTAGTCATAGAAACGTATGAAAAACCAAATGCAGGCAATACAGTTCCTGTGTATAATCCTTAATAAGTAGTTACAATGAAAAAAAATATTTTGTTTTTATCCGTGATAATGAATCTGAATGCTCTATTAGCACAAAACGGAAATGTTGGAGTCGGCACAACAGTACCACGGTCTACTTTAGATGTTAACGGAACGATGAATGTAAATAATGAAATCAACCTGGGAGGTACAAACTCAGCTGTTGGAAGCTCCGGGACAGTAGGGGATTTGATTTCTGCTAATGGAGCAGCTAATCCTACTTGGAAAAAATTTGACTTGCCCAATGGTTATCTGGATGGATTCGTCCTTACTGGATCATCATTAAAATCAACTACTGTAGGAGTTTCTTTTGCAGGAACAGGAGTTAATGGAGTACCGTATGATGAGAATCAGCCGCTTACTACAGGATGGTTAGAAATTACTGGAGTAGGTGAGCCTAGCTTCAAGATTACTAAGGCGTCCAATATTGTTAATATTTTTGTACAGACAGTAGCGCAGGTTACCGGTACAGATGCAACAGGATCGTTTGGCTGCGGGATATATATTGATAATCAGCTGAAATTTACACGAACCGGGATTGTAAGTGGCGCATCAGGTTCGTATCGAATACTTACTTTAAATGCTTCTATACCC
>JAANMY010001189.1_pt1 | contig 31146 bp, 25 predicted proteins | sample 7279691 | NCBI WGS metagenome assembly JAANMY01 (sample SAMN14094543, study PRJNA606508) | bioreactor metagenome | isolation source: A lab-scale SPAN reactor treating ammonium-rich wastewater day 388 | place: Ireland: Galway | collected 2018-02-07
TCCTCGCAATAGCCAAGCTATTGCTGTGGTTTGCGCCTCGCAACCCATCCCGAACCGCATCCCCCACACCTTCATTCGAGATCATGAACACGTTCTAAGGCGGGCAATTGTACTGAAGGCCCAGTTTTTCCGCTGCCGTTAAAAAATCGTCCGGGGGTGGCGCGCGCAAGGCCAGGTCTTGTCCCGTGATGGGGTGAACAAATTGCAGAGCAAACGCATGCAGGGCTTGGCGCTGCAATCCTCCCTCGGCAGCGCCGCCATACACCGCATCGGCCACCAAAGGGTGGTGCAGGTGCTGCATGTGCACACGGATTTGGTGGGTGCGCCCGGTGTGCAGTTTGCAATGCACCAGGCAATGCGCCGTGGTGGTGCTTAAACAGGTGATGTCGGTGCGGGCCGTTTTGCCAGGGCTGTGCTGCAAATCAACCACCGCCATGCGCAAGCGGTTGCGCGGGTCGCGGCCAATGGCGGCATCCACGGTTTGCATCGGTGCGCCCTGCCATCCCCCCTGCCCCAGTGCAAGGTAGCGCCGGCTCACATCGCGCTGGGCAATCAGCGCCACCAGGGCATCCATCACGGCACGGGTTTTGGCCACCACCATGAGACCGCTGGTGTCTTTGTCCAAGCGGTGCACGATGCCCGCGCGGGGCACTTGCACAGCCCCAGCGTGGTGGGCCAGCAGGCCGTTGAGCAAGGTGCCGCTCCAGTTGCCCGGCGCGGGGTGTACGACCAGACCGGCGGGTTTGTTCACCACCAGCAAATGCTCATCTTCAAACACCACGTTGAAGGCCATGGCCTCGGGTTTGAAGGCTTGGCTTTGCGCTGTGGGGCGCATGGCCACGGTGAGCTGGTCGCCCAGTTTGACTTTGGCTGCGGGCTTTTGCACAGCCTGGCCATTGAGCTGCACCGCGCCCTGGCCCAGCAGTTGCTGCAAGTAGCTGCGGGAAAATTCGGGCACCAGCTCGGCCAGGGCTTTGTCAAGCCGGCTGGTGTGCAAATCCATGGGCACCTGCAGCTGGCGCACTTCAACGGCGTGGGCTTCTTCGTCGCCCGGATCTGTCCCGTCATCGGGCAATGCATCGGGGTCGAGGGATGCAAGCGCTGGATTCAATGCAGTCAATGCCATAAACCGGCCCTTAAAAATAAAAGCCCGGCAGCGCCGGGCAAAAGTAGGTGCAAAGTGGTGTTAGCGCTTGGGCAAATAACGAAGGGGGTCAATCGGCTTGCCCTGGCGGCGCAATTCAAAATGCAGTTTGACGCGGTCGGTATCGGTGCTACCCATTTCAGCGATGTTTTGGCCTTTTTTCACGTTTTGATCGTCTTTGACCAGCAGCTTTTGGTTATGTCCATAAGCAGTCAAATAATCCTTGGAGTGCTGAATGATGATCAGCTGGCCATAACCGCGCACCTCGCCCACATAAATCACTTTGCCGGCGGCAGCGGCAACCACAGGATCGCCGGCTTTGCCTGCAATATCAACGCCTTTATTGGTGGTTTCATTAAAGGTGCCAATCACTGTGCCGCTGGCGGGCCAAATCAGCCCTAAACCAGCCGCATCGGCAGACGGGGCCGCAGCGGGCGCAGGTGGCGGCGCTGGGGTGCTGGTGGCACCGGCGGGCGGCAAAGCGGTGCCCTGCACAGGGCTGCTGCTGGCGGTGGTCGTTGTGGGCGGCGTGCTGGGGCGGCCTTCACCCGGTGCGGCCCCAGGCGGCACCACGCGCACAACTTGGCCGACTTCAATGGCGTTGGGATTTTCCAAATTGCTCCAGCGGGCAATGTCCTTCCAGCTTTGGCCGTGCTCTAAACCAATGCGAATCAAGGTGTCCCCTGGCTTGACGGTGTAATACCCCGGTTTTCCGGCATTTTCAGCACCTGGCAAGGTGGCCGGATCGACGGTGGTCGTGCGCCCAAACCCGGTGCGTGTTTCGACGGGGGCCTGGTTGGTCTGGGCACAACCGACCAATAAAACGCCCACGAGCAAAGCGCTCCAACCTAATTTCAAATTCTTTTGCTTGCTCATAAACCTTTCCCTGTTTCAGGCAACCCCGGATTTTAAGGGGACAAAATGCACTGCTTCTAATACCGATTCTGTAAAACCCTGTTCGCTGCGCTCAAGCACCAGCAGCATTTGTTGGCCATTTTCTTGCGCAACAGGGGCCACCAAGCGCCCTCCCACCGCCAGCTGATCGCGCCACGCCTGGGGCAGGCTTTGTCCCCCCGCAGCAGAAATGATTCCCGCATACGGGCCGCCTTGGGCATAGCCAAGCATGCCGTCTCCCAATAATAAATGGACGTTTGCCAAGCGCAGCGGGCGCAGGTTGCTACGAGATTTTTCATGCAAATTGCGCAGCCGCTCAATCGAGTACACCTCTCGCGCCACTTGGGACAGCACCGCTGCCTGGTAGCCGCAGCCGGTGCCAATCTCCAGCACCCGCCCCAAGCCGTGCTGTTGGGCCAGCGGGGCACCCAGCAGCAGCTCAATCATGCGGGCCACCACGCTGGGTTTGGAGATGGTTTGCTGCCAGCCAATGGGCAAGCTGGTGTCCTCATACGCTTGGGCCACCAAGGCGCTATCGACAAACCCATGGCGCGGCACCTGCCCCATGGCCTGCAGAACCAAGGGCGATTGAATCCCCCCGGCAGCCAGGCGTTGCACCATGCGCTGGCGCACGGCGGCTGAATCCAACCCCCAGCCAGAGGCCGTGGCCGCAGCCGGGGCCGCCGCACGCACCGAGGGGGAGGATTGGGCATGGCCCAATGAAGGCAAGCGGGCGGGAAAACCCGGGCGGCGCGGCGGCGGAGGGGCAGCGCTCATACGCTCTCCATAGCGGTTTGCAATCGGGCGGCGGTTTGCCCCCAATAGCCCAGATTTTGATAATCAGTTAAATCGACCTTCAGCGGGGTGACTGCGATATGGCCATGGGCCGTAGCGTGAAAATCGGTGCCTTCGGCTTCATCCTTGGCGGCCCCTGCGCTGCCAATCCAGTACATCGTCTCCCCCCGAGGGCTGATTTGGGTAATCACTGGCTCTGCGGCATGGCGGCGGCCCAGTCGGCACAGCTTTAAAGCGCCCAGCGCATCGCGCGAGCGGTTGGGAATATTGACATTCAGCAACCACGGCGCACTGCCCACCAATTGCTGCTGGCGCAGTTGCGCGACCATGGCGCGTGCTTTGTCAGCCGCCGCCTCTAAGTGGGCCCAGCCGCTTTCCACTTGCGAAAAGGCAATTGCGGGAATGCCGAACAAAAAACCTTCCATGGCCGCACCCACGGTGCCGGAATAAATGGTGTCATCGCCCATATTTGCGCCATTGTTAATGCCGGACAGCACCAAATCAGGCCGATAGCCCAGCAGCCCCGTCAAAGCAATGTGCACACAATCGGCCGGCGTACCATTCACATACCGAAATCCATTGGCTGCACGGTGCACGTACAAAGGTGCATTCAAAGTCAAGGCATTGGATTTGGCACTGTTATTGTGCTCAGGGGCCACGACCTCCACTTGCACCCCCTCAATTTGGGCAATGGCCTGGTGCAGGGCCACAATACCAGGGGCTTGAAATCCATCGTCGTTAGAAATAAGTATTTTCATGTCTGGCTAAAGAGATACCGGCTGCCGATTGTAGGTTGCCGCTGCCCCTGTCCCCGTGCTTTTACCCTACGCCCTCGCTGCAACCTGTTATGCGCTCCCGCTCCCCTGCTGAAATTGCCCGCCAAAGCTTGCAAATTTTGGCCCAACGCCGTCTGCCCCCCACCCCCGAGAATTACCAAGCGGTGTATGAAGAGGTGGCCGGCCTGCTCCCGCAAGAGGCTTTCCCTCAACGGCGCTTGCGCCACATTGGCACGCTGCTGCCCTCCCAAACCCCCCGGCAAAAACAGCTCACTCAGGCCTTTTTACAAGCCGTGGAAGCCAAAGACTGGCTCCAACTGCAAACGGCCGTGGTCGAGTACGCCCAATTGGAGCTGACCGGCAGCGCCCAAGCTACGGTGCTGTCCTGCCCCAGCACCCCAATCGAGGTGCTGCCCGCCAGCTTGGCCGAGCAGCTGGCCCGCTTGATTGAAAACACGGTGGGGGCTCTGGGCCCAGAAGACCAGCGCACGCAAGAGATTTCGCTGCAGCTGGTCGATTTTTTGCGCCAAGCACCACCACGGCCCCAGGCACTGGAGCAAATGCTGCAAAACTACAGCTTTCGCCTGTCCTTCCTCAGCCAAGAACAGGCCCAGCGGGCGCACCAAATCGCCCAGATGGTGGGCATGACGGTGGAGCATTTACGCGCCATCAGCACGCAAGACCCGTTGCTGCAGAGGCTGGCCGAAAAACTGAAAGAAGGCATTGCCAGCCCTTGGACAGCGCCCCAGCTGCAACAAATTCAAATTCAATTGAAAAGCCTGCTGTTTCGCCACTTTGAGCTGCACAGCAGCCATGAAGAAGCCCACAATCGCTTTAAAGAGCTGCTGGCCCAATACGCGCAGCACATGGCAGCCCTGAGCGGCAACAGCCAGCAGCACCAGGAGCAGCTGAGCCATTACGCCGAAAAAATCGAGCAAGCCCCTGATTTGCCCGCCCTCACCCCGCTGCTGGAAGCCGTCGTCGCCTCAGGCAGTCGCTTGGCCCGCGAAAGCAAGCAGGCCGTTGTCACCATGCGTGATTTGCAAGAGCAAGCCTTGGCGCAAGAGCAACAAATCTACCAACTCAGCCACAACTTGCAACGCATGCAAGATGCCAGCCGCCACGATCCCAGCACCGAAGCCCTCAACACCCAAGGCCTGCAAGAAACCTTTTTGGCTGAAGCCGCCCGCAGCACCCGCCTGAACAGCCCCCTGAGCATTGCCGTGCTGCAAGTGCAAACCCCTGCGGAACAAACAACCACCAGCCCCCTGCCCTCTGTTGGCGATGGCCTGCACGCAACGCATGAAATGGCGCTACGGCACTTGGTACAAATTGCGCGCAGCACGCTGCGCCCCCAAGATGCGATTGGCCGCTCTAGCGAACAAAATCTGGTGCTGATTTTCCCCGACAGCGCCGCCCCCGAAGCCAGCCAAGCCCTGGCACGGCTGCAGCAGGAACTGGCACAAACCCCCCTGCTCTACGCCGATGATTGCCTGGCCATGGCACTGAGCGCTGGCGTAGTACAAAAACTGCCCCAAGAGACACCGCAACAAACCCTGCAACGCGCCGCCCAAGCACTGCGCCAAGCCATTCGCATGGGCGGCCAGCGCGTCGTGCTCCATTAAATGGAGTGGCCCCAGCCCACACCTTGGCCCGCCGCCAGGCACTGGTGCCAAAAAACAAAACGGCCTGCAGTGCAGGCCGTTTTTTCTGGAACACGCAGATCGCTTACGAGCGCACGACCAGCACCGGAATGTGCGCAGCTTGCAAAACGCGTTGCGCAACGCTGCCCAACACCAGTTTTTCCAGCCCTCGGCGGCCGTGCGAGCCCATCACAATCAGGTCAGCCCCAACGTTTTCTGCCACGCGCACCACGCCTTCGTGAATGGCATGGCCTTCACCCACCAAGGTCTTAGTGGACACGCCAGCTTCATCCAAAAGCTTTTTCACGTCTTCAAGGGCTTTGTTGGCCTCGGCCGTAGCAGCACTCAGGTACTGAGCCTGGCCATACGCAAAGTCTGCCCCCACGCCGGTGAATGGATAAGGATCGAGCACATACACCGCCGTCACCTCGCTGCCAAATGCCTTGGCCAGGCCGGCTGCCTTGCCAACGGCCTGCATTGAAGTGGCCGAACCATCGACCGGAACCAAAATGTGTTTAAACATACGCACCTCCTAAATGAAATCTATGCATGGCACCAGCATAGAACAAATCGATGTGCCATCAGCGCAAAATCAAACCGCTTGACTTGATTTATGCACCCTTTTTGTTTTTCCAGGGCCAAAAACATCCCGTTTCTGCAGCGGCCACCCCATGCGTATTGCGATAGCCGGACTGGCGGATATTCAGGCGCTGACCGGGAAAGGTCTCATACATGATGCGGTTATCGCTCAGCACTAATCACAGACTGCATTTTGCGGTGGAAAATCATCAGAACCTCGCCCATACAACTTGCGTACAGGCAAGTGCTTTGTGCGGACCTCGTCTAGATAAAAAATCTATGCCCCTATCCTCTTTAAAATGGGCTGCTTTAGCTCATTTTTTAAACCATGGGGCCAATCCTTTTGTGCAGCCCTGTGCAATCCCCATAAAAAAATTGCGGGCTCCCGGTAACTTTGCACAGAGGATTGCAAAGATACATATGATATTCATGTTTATTTTATAAAGTACAACTCCATGGCATCTTCTCCAGACATGACTTCCCCCATCAGCCCGGACAAGCCCCAGGAAGAGGCTTTGAACCAGGCCTTGCAGCGTCCCTACCAACATGGTTTTGTGACCGATGTCGAGTCCGAGAGTCTGCCCCCTGGCTTGAACGAGGACACGATTCGCGCCATCTCCCGCATCAAAAAAGAGCCGGAGTTTTTGCTCAATTGGCGCTTGGCCGCATTAAAACGCTGGCAAAGCATGGAACTGCCCGAATGGGCGCGCTTACAAATCAGCCCGATTGATCTGCAAGCGCTGTCGTATTACTCGGCCCCCAAGTCGCTCAAAGACCGGCCCAAGAGCCTGGATGAAGTCGATCCCAAGCTGCTGGAAACCTACGAAAAACTGGGCGTGCCGCTGCACGAACGCGCCAAGCTGGCCGGTGTGGCGGTGGATGCCGTGTTCGACTCGGTCTCGGTGGGCACGACTTTCCGCAAGCAATTGGCCGATGTTGGCGTGATTTTTTGCTCGTTCTCGCACGCAGTACACACCCACCCCGAATTGATCGAGAAATACCTGGGCACCGTGGTGCCGCAAACCGATAACTACTATGCGGCGCTGAACTCGGCCGTGTTCTCAGACGGCTCGTTTGTCTATATCCCCAAGGGCGTGAAGTGCCCGATGGAGCTGTCCTCGTACTTTCGCATCAACGCCCAGGGCACCGGCCAGTTCGAGCGCACGCTGATCATTGCCGAAGAAGGCAGCGAAGTGAGCTACCTGGAAGGCTGCACGGCCCCCCAGCGCGATGAAAACCAGCTGCACGCTGCCGTGGTCGAGCTGATCGCCCACGACGATGCCTACATCAAATACTCCACCGTACAAAACTGGTACCCCGGCGACGAAAACGGCGTGGGCGGCATCTACAACTTTGTGACCAAGCGCGGCCTGGCTGCGGGCAAGCGCTCGCGCATTGCCTGGACGCAGATTGAGACCGGCTCGGCTATCACTTGGAAATACCCCTCCTGCATCCTGCGCGGTGATAACTCCAGCGGCGAGTTCTATTCGATCGCTGTCTCCAACCACCGCCAGCAGGCCGATACGGGCACCAAGATGATCCATATCGGCAAGAACACCACCAGCCGCATCGTCTCCAAAGGCATCAGCGCGGGCCGGGCGCACAACAGCTACCGCGGACTGGTGCGCATCAACGCCGGGGCCGAAGGGGCGCAAAACCATACGCAGTGCGACTCTTTGCTGATCGGCAGCGAGTGCGGCGCCCACACCTTCCCCTATGTCGATACTGCCCGCAGCGATGCTGTGGTGGAGCACGAGGCCACCACCACCCGCATCTCGGAAGAGCGGCTGTTTTACTGCCAGCAGCGCGGCATTGATCCCGAAGAGGCTACCTCGCTCATCGTCGGCGGCTTTTGCCAGGCGGTGCTCGAAGAGCTGCCCATGGAATTTGCCCTGGAGGCCAAGGCCTTGCTCGCAGTTTCGCTAGAAGGCTCCGTAGGCTAGACAACAATTAAAGACATAAACCATGCTGAAATGCTTTAAATACAAGCGCCAGCAGCTATCAGATTAAAGAATTAAGGATATTTATGAGCACCCCTGTTTTACAAGTTCGTGATCTGCGCGTTGATATTGGCGAGCGCACCGTGCTGCAATCGATCACGCTGGATGTGCAACCTGGCAGCCTCACCGTGCTGATGGGGGCCAACGGCAGTGGCAAAAGCACCCTGGGCATGGCCTTGGCCGGCCACCCGCACTACAAGGTCACCGCTGGGCAAGCCATTCTGGACGGCAAAGACCTGATCCAGCTGCCCGCCCACGAGCGCGCCCGCACCGGGTTTTTCCTGTCGTTTCAATCACCGCCCGATATTCCGGGTGTCAAAAACAACCTGTTCATCCGCACCGCCTTGAATGCCGTGCGCGAATCCAAGGGCGAAGCACCGCTGGATGCGTTTGACTTTTTGAGCGGTGCCAAACAAGGCGCAAAAACCTTGGGCATGCCCATCACCATGCTCAATCGCCCCGTCAATGAAGGCTTCTCCGGCGGCGAGCGCAAGCGCAACGAGCTGCTGCAACTGACCCAGCTCAACCCCCGCGTGGCCCTGCTCGATGAAATCGACTCCGGCCTGGACGTGGACGGCGTGCGCGCCGTGGTCGAGCTGGTGCAGCGCATGCGGGCCCAGGGCACAGCCTTTATCGTCGTCTCACACTATTTGCAAATGATTGAATCGCTGCAGCCCGACCAAGTGCTGCGCCTGGACCAGGGCCGCATTGCCGAGACGGGTGGCCTGGAGCTGGCCCGCAGCATTGCCGAAACCGGCTTTACCCGCGCTACGGCTTAAGGGAGCCGGCATGAGCGAGATTTTGGACATCACCCAAGCGCAAGCCCAGCTGCAAACCCACGGCTGGATTACCCGCAAGAGCGAAGCCTTTCACCACCTGCCCCCACCGGCCTTAGAGACCTGGCTTGGCACCGAGCCCGCCGCCGTGGCCAGCACCCAGGACTGGCAAGTCACCGTGCAAGACGGCGCGGACAGCGTGCAAGTGCAGCACTTGAGCGCCCTGAACGCCGCAGAACGCGCCACCCTGTTTGCCGACCTGCCCGCCCCCCAGGGCGAGGCCGCGCCCTTTGCCTGGGCGCACCGCGCCCTGTGCCGCCAGGGGCTGCGCATCCAGGTCGCCGCTACCGGGGCCGATGCCGCCCCGGTGCGCCTGCACATTCACCACACGGCCCAAACCGCCGTGGATGCGCCCTTGCTGGTGCTGGACGTGGCCCCCGGGGCCCGCTGCCTGCTGCTGCACACGCACAGCCGCAGCGGCGATTTGCAGCAGATCACGCAAAACCTGCACATGCACATTCGCGTGGGCGAAGGCGCGGTGCTGCAGCACCTGCGCATTGCCGATGTGCGCACCGCCGACCACCTGGCCCACACGCAAAATGTGGACGTGCAAGGCCACGCACACTACCACCAGGCCCTGTGCACCAGCGGCTGCGCCTACCAACTGCAGCGCAGCGATATTGACCTGCATGGCCCCGGAGCCTGTGTGCGCCACGCCGGCCTGCTGCTGACGGGCACCCACAATGTGGACCACCAGATCTACACCCGCCACAACGCGCCCGATACCGACAGCCACGTGCAAATGCTGGCCCTGGCCAGCGGCAAATCGCGCAGCGTGGCCAATGCCTTCACCTACATTGCCCCCGGCGCGCGCGATGCCAACGTGCACCAGCGCCTGTGGGGGATTGCGCTGGATGGCCAACCACGCCTGATCCTGCGCCCGCACCTGGAAATCCTGCACGACCAGGTTGCCGCCGTGCACGGGGCCACCTGGGGGGCCTTGCCGGAAGATGCCCTGTTCTACGCCCAGCAGCGTGGTCTAGACCCGGCCACCGCCCGCCGCCTGATCATCGAAGGCAAAGCCCGCGCCCTGCTCGAACGCGCCCTGCCCAACATCGAAGGCCAAGGCCCAGACCAGCCCGACACCAGCAGCCTCTTGAGCGCCTGGCTGGAAGGCGACTGGCTGCCCCAGGCCATCAACGCCCACCTGGCCGCCACCACCCCTCAGGAAAGCGCATGACCGACCAAGCCCCTGCCCTGCTCCAGCCCGAACTGCTGCGCAGCCTGTTTCCCGTGCTGCAGCAGCAGGTCAAGGGCCAGCCGCTGGCGTATTTGGACAACGCGGCCACCACCCAAACCCCGCTGCCGGTGCAGCAGGCCATGCTCGATTTTGAGCAGCATGACCGCGCCAACATCCACCGGGGCGTACACACTTTGAGCCAACGCGCCACCGATGCCTTTGAAGCCGCCCGCAGCACGGTGAAAGCCTTTATTGGCGCAGGCCAAGAGCACGAACTGGCCTTTACCAGCGGCACCACCGAGGCGCTGAACACCGTCGCCTTTGGCCTGTGGGGAGCTGGCCCGGGCAAAGCCTGGCTGCGCCCGGGCGATGAAATCATCGTCAGCGGCCTGGAGCACCACGCCAACCTGGTGCCCTGGCAACACGCGGCCCGCATGACCGGGGCCAAGCTGCGCATTTTGATGCCCGATGCCAAAGGCCGCCTGCACCTGGCAGACTTGCAAGCCCTGATCACACCGAAAACCCGCGTGCTGGCCCTGACCGCCGGGGCCAACGCCACCGGCGAACGCCCCCCGTTTGAGGCCATGCTCACCCTGGCCAAGCAAGCCGGGGCGCTGACGGTGCTCGATGCCGCCCAGGCCGTCGGCCACGCCATGCCTGATTTGCGCGACCTGGATGCCGACTTTATGGCCTTCTCTGGCCACAAAATGTACGGTCCAATGGGCACCGGGGCCTTGGCCGGCAAGCGCAAAGCGCTAGAACTTTTGTACCCCCTGCGCCTGGGCGGTGACATGGTCGAGTGGGTCGAATACGACCGCGCCGGTTATGCCGCTGTGCCCACCCGCCTGGAAGGCGGCACCCCCAATGTCACTGGGGCCGTCGGCCTGGCCGCAGCCGCCCGCTTTATCGACCAGATAGGCCGCAGCCGCATTGATGCGCACCTTCACGGTTTGCGCGCGCAGGCCGTGGCGGGCTTGCAGGCGCTGGACGGCATCACCATCCTGGCCCCCCAGGCCCCACAGGCAGCATTGGTTTCTTTTGTTGTGCAGGATGTGCACCCGCACGATATCGGCACTCTGCTGGACGAGCGCGGCATTGCCGTGCGCACCGGCCACCACTGCGCCGAACCACTGCACAACCACTTTGGGCTAGGGCCAACCACCCGCGCCTCTTTTGCCCTGTACAACACCGCAGCCGAGGTGAGCCGCCTGATCGACGGCATCGCCCATGCACTGAAAGTTTTACGATGAGTTCTGTAGAAAACGATCTCTACCAAGAAGTGGTGATGGAGCACAAACGTGCCCCGCGCAACTTCGGCCACCTGGACAACCCCAGCCACCAGGCCCAGGGCACCAACCCCTCATGCGGCGACCGTGTGGCCGTCGAATTGCTGCTCGATGGCAACACCGTGCAGGACATCCGCTTCAGCGGCCAGGGTTGCGCCATCTGCATGGCCTCCACCTCGATGATGACTGAGGCGGTCAAAGGCCAGGACGTGGCCCTGGCCCAAGAATTGCAACAGCACTTTCGCGCCGTGCTCACCGGCGAAGAAGACCCCGAAGAAGCCCCGCTGGGCAAGCTGGTCAGCCTGGCCGGCGTGCGCCAATACCCCAGCCGCATCAAATGCGCCCTGCTGGGCTGGCACGCGCTGATGCACGCCATTGCTGGCAACCAAGAAGCGGCCAATACCGAAGATGGCATCCCCGCCACCGAAGGAGGCCTTGCATGATGAACCGCCGCCAACGCGAAGACGTTTTGGTCCGCCGCACGGTCACCGTGGAAACCATCCCCAGTGGCCAGCCTTTTGAACTGCAGGAAGGACAGCTGGCGCAAATCACCCAGGCCCTGGGCAGCTCGTTCACCCTGGTGGTCGAAGGCCAGCTGGTGCGCCTGCGCGGGGACGATGCCGATGCCATTGGCAAAGAGCCGCCCGAGAGCATCGTCGTGCCCGAGAACGTCTCCACCGCCGACATTGAGCCGCTGATTTGGGAAACCCTGAAATCCTGCTACGACCCCGAAATCCCCGTCAATATCGTGGATCTGGGCCTGATTTACCGCTGTGAAGTCACCCCCATTGATGCCCACGGCGATGTGCAGGTGGTGATCGACATGACGCTCACCGCCCCCGGCTGCGGCATGGGCGAGGCCATTGCCAACGAGGTGTGCGACAAGGTGCTGGCCCTGCCCAAGGTCGAAGACATCACCGTAAACCTGGTGTTTGACCCACCCTGGACGCGCTCCATGATGAGCGAAGAGGCGCAACTGACCCTGGGGCTGTAAACACGTTCTCAAGCGCCCCTGCCCCTGCCCTTGAACGGCGAAGGTGCTCCACGCCGGACAAACTGCCCAATTGCTTCACAATCGGCAGCTTGTCCGGCATTTTTATTTTTGCCTTTTCTTTTTTTGGAGACACATCCTATGCGCCTCGAAACCCTGGCCGTCCACGCGGGCTATAAAACCGAACCCACCACCCGCTCGGCCGCCGTGCCGCTGTACCAGACCACCTCGTACACCTTCGACAACGCCCAGCACGGTGCCGACCTGTTCGACTTGAAAGTGGCCGGCAACATTTACACCCGCATCATGAACCCCACCACCGACGTGCTGGAGCAGCGCGTGGCCGCGCTGGAAGGCGGCATCGGTGCGCTGGCCATGGCCTCGGGCATGGCGGCCATTACCGCTGCCATCCAGACCATTGCCGAAACCGGGGACAACATCATCAGCGCCAGCACCCTGTACGGCGGCACCTACAACCTGTTTGCCCACACCTTCCCGCAGCAAGGCATCGAAGTGCGCTTTGCCGATCCGCGCGACCCGGCCAGCTTCGCCAAACTGATCGATGCGCGCACCAAAGCCGTGTTCTGCGAGTCGATTGGCAACCCCCTGGGCAATGTGACCGACATCCGCGCTCTGGCCGACGTGGCCCACGCCCATGGCCTGCCGCTGATCGTCGATAACACCGTGCCCAGCCCCTACCTGTGCCGTCCGTTTGAGCATGGGGCGGACATCGTCGTCCACGCCCTGACCAAGTACATGAACGGCCACGGCAACAGCATCGGCGGTGTCATCGTCGATAGCGGCAAGTTCCCCTGGGCCGAGCACAAAGAGCGCTTCAAGCGCCTGAACGAGCCGGACGTGAGCTACCACGGCGTGGTCTATACCGAAGCCCTGGGCGCGGCCGCCTACATTGCCCGCGCGCGCGTGGTGCCACTGCGCAACATGGGCGCGGCGCTGTCGCCCTTCAACGCCTGGGCGACGCTGCAAGGCATTGAAACCCTGCCCCTGCGCATGGACCGCATCTGCGAAAACGCCCAAAAAATTGCTGAAACCCTGCAAAACCACCCCAAGGTGGAATGGGTGCGCTACGCTGGCCTACCCGATCACCCCGACCACGCACTGGTGCAGCGCCAGATGGGTGGCAAGGCCTCGGGTATTTTGTCGTTCAGCCTGAAAACCGCCCCCGGCGAAGATGCCCGCGCCGCCGGTGCCCGCTTCCTGGATGCGCTGCAGCTCTTCCTGCGCCTGGTGAACATTGGCGATGCCAAGTCGCTGGCAACGCACCCGGCCTCGACCACGCACCGCCAGCTCAACCCCGAAGAGCTGGCCAAGGCCGGCGTGACCGAGGGCATGGTGCGCCTGTCGATTGGCATTGAACACATCGACGACCTGCTGGAAGACCTGAACCGCGCCTTGCAAGCCGTTTAAAAAAAGAGCAGTCTGCGCTGATAAACAAAAGAATTTAAGGCTATTACAGCATTCAATCCTTTAAAAATCAGCGCAAACAGCTATAAAAAAACGCCACCTTTGCAGGTGGCGTTTTTGCTTGGAGTCTTAGCAGGAAGGGCGATCTTAGAAGCGGTAGCCCAGGCCCACGCCCACCAGCACGGGATCGACCTTGAACTTGCCAATGCCGCCGCTCACGTTGGTGTCGATATAGACTTTTTTCACGTCGAAGTTGATCGACCAGTTTTTGTCCAGCGCGTAGTCAAAGCCCACTTGCAGGGCCGGGCCGAAGCTGTTTTTCTTGACGTTCAAAGCGCCGCCCAGAATGTCCACGCTGGAAAAACGGGTGTAGTTAATACCAGCGCCCAGGTAGGGCTTGAAAGCGCCCAGGTTGGTGAAGTGGTATTGGGCCAGCAAGGTGGGGGGCAGATGCTTCAAGGTACCGATCTTGGCGCCGTTCAACCGCACATCGTGCTTTTGCGGGTAGGTCAGGATCAGCTCAGCGGCAAGGTTGGGGGTGAAGAAGTAAGAAATATCCAGCTCAGGGATCCACTTGTCATTGACGCTGACCCCTTTGTCACCAGCAGCACCACCGTTGGCGCTGTCCAAATGCACAGCGCGGGCGCGTACCATCCATTTGCCATCTTGAGGGTAGTTTTGCGCCATGGCAGCGCCAGAAGTCAGTGCACACAAAGCGGCAGCAGCCAGCAGGGTTTTCTTCATCATGGTGAAAGGTTTTCAAGTGTTATCCGGGGACGGCCCCCGTGCTGCGTATTAGGCCCATGAGTAAAACGGTCAATATTGCTTTGCATCAAGAACTAGTAATTCCCCTTAATTTTGTAACGTTTCGTCCAACCGCCACAAACACCCCGTTTTTTCGCCGATTGACCCGGCCACCTTGCGCCTACAGTGGCCCCATCGCACTCTTTTGGAGCCACTGCTATGGACCTTCGTTACGCCAGAGCCTTGCGCGATGCCAGCACGGCCTGGGCCCAAAACCACACTACCGATGCCATCACCTTGCAAGAGCTGCGCCGCCGCGCACCGCAGGAGGAACCGGCCGTCAAAATGGTGACCGCACCCAGCGCCACCCAGATGGCGCTACTGCAACCCCAGTTGGCCGCGTATGGCAACTTGGGCACCAAACTCAATTTGTTTGCCTAAGCACCACGCACACACGCACGGTAGTTTTAGGCATAAAAAGAGCTTCTAACGCTTACCAATAAAGCGTTAGAAGCTCTTTTTTTTAGCAGCCCATCTTGGCCGCTATTTTTTTATCCCAACCACTTGCGGGCATTGCGCCAGACGCGCATCCAGGGGCTGGCCGCGCTGGGGTCGCCGCTGGTCCAGCTCATTTGGATATTGCGGAACACGCGCTCGGGGTGCGGCATCATGGCCGTGAAGCGCCCGTCGGCCGTGGTCACCGCCGTCAGGCCGCCAGCGCTGCCGTTGGGGTTGAAGGGATAGACCTCGGTGGGCTGGCCGTGGTTATCGACATAGCGCATGGCCTGCACCACCTGATCGGCGTTACCGCGTGCGGCAAAGTTGGCAAAACCCTCGCCGTGCGAGACCACAATCGGCAGGCGGCTGCCCGCCATGCCTTGCAGGAAGATGCTGGGGCTGTCCAGCACTTCCACCATGGACAGACGCGCCTCAAAGCGGTGGCTTTGGTTTTGCGTGAAGCGCGGCCAGGCCTGGGCACCAGGAATGATGTCGGCCAGCTCGGCAAACATCTGGCAGCCGTTGCACACGCCCAGGGCAAAGGTGTCACCCCGGCCAAAGAATTGCTGAAACTGCGCGGACAGGCGTTCATTGAAGGTGATCGAGCGCGCCCAGCCAATGCCTGCGCCCAGGGTATCGCCATAGCTAAAGCCCCCGCAGGCAACGATGCCCGCAAAGTCTTGCAAGTGCGCCCGCCCCGCCTGCAGGTCGCTCATGTGGACATCCACTGCATCAAAGCCGGCTGCGGCAAAGGCAAAGCCCATTTCCACCTGCGAGTTCACGCCCTGCTCGCGCAGGATGGCCACGCGCGGCTGGGCTTTCAGGTTCAGGTAGGGGGCGGCCACGTCGTCCTGCGGGTCGAACGTCAGGTGTACGTGCATGCCGGGGTCGTTGGCCGCGCCAGCGGCGGCGTGTTCGCTGTCGGCGCAGGCGGGGTTGTCGCGTTGCTGGGCGATTTTCCAGCTCACGGCATCCCACACCTGGTGCAGGTTTTCCAAGCTGGCCCCAAAGACTTTTTGCGCATCGCGCCAGATTTGCAGCTCGCCCTTGCCCATGTCCACCGGGCTAGAGGCCGGGCGGGTTTTACCGATGATGTGGCTGCACTGAATCAGGCCATGCTCACGCAGCACCTGCATGACTTGGCTGCGCTCGGCGGTGCGAATTTGCAGCACCGCACCCAGTTCTTCGTTGAACAGGGCCCGCAGGGTCAGGTCTTCGCGGCGGCCGGCGATCTGCTGGCCCCAGTTTTTGCCCTCGCCCGAATCCATGCGGCCATCGGTAATGCCGTCGCCTTCGGTCACCAGCATGTCCACGTTCAGCGCCACGCCAACGTGCCCGGCAAAGGCCATTTCGGCCACCGTGGCCAACAGGCCGCCGTCACCCCGGTCGTGGTAGGCCAAGATCAGGCCTTGCTGGCGCAAGGCGTTTACGGCGGCCACCAGGGCCTTCAAATCGTCGGCATTGTCCAGGTCGGGCGTGGTGTTGCCGCTTTGGCCCAGCACCTGCCCCAGGATGGAGCCACCCATGCGGTTTTGCCCCCGGCCCAGGTCGATGAGCACCAGCGAGCTGTCCGGCTCCTGCGCATCGAGCTGCGGCGTGAGCGTGCCGCGCACGTCGTCAATGGCGGCAAAGCCGGTAATGATCAAGCTGACGGGCGAGGTGACTTTTTTCAGCACTCCGTCCTCTTGCCACTGGGTGCGCATGGACAGGCTGTCCTTGCCCACAGGGATGGAAATGCCCAGTTGCGGGCACAGTTCCATGCCCACGGCCTTGACGGTGGCGTACAGATCGGCATCTTCACCCGGCTCGCCGCACGCGGCCATCCAGTTGGCCGAGAGCTTGACTTTGGACAGTTCGATCGGCGCGGCCAGCATGTTGGTAATGGCTTCGGCCACCGCCATGCGGCCCGAGGCTGGGGCGTTGATGGCGGCCAGCGGGGTGCGCTCGCCCATGGCCATGGCTTCACCCTTGAAGCCGGTGAAATCGGCCAGGGTGACGGCCACGTCGGCCACCGGCACCTGCCAGGGGCCCACCATCTGGTCGCGGTGCGTCAGGCCCCCCACGGCGCGGTCGCCGATGGTGATCAAAAAGCGCTTGCTCGCCACCGTGGGGTGGGCCAGCACGTCAATCACGGCTTTTTCCAGCGGTACGCCGGTCAGGTCCATGGCGGGCAGGGTGCGCTGCACGCTGGTCACGTCTTTGACCATCTTGGGCGGCTTGCCCAGCAGCACATCCATTGGCATATCGACGGGGAATTTCTGGTCGCCAGACTCCACCGCCGTGTCTTCCAGCACCAGCTGGCGCTGTTCGGTGGCCACGCCGATGACGGCAAACGGGCAGCGTTCGCGCTCGCAGAAGGCCTGGAACTGCGGCAGCGATTCAGGGGCAATCGCCAGCACGTAGCGCTCTTGGCTTTCGTTGCTCCAGATTTCCTTGGGTGCCAAGCCCGATTCTTCGAGTTGCACGGCCCGCAGGTCAAAGCGGGCACCGCGCCCGGCATCGTTGGTCAGCTCGGGGAAGGCGTTGGACAGGCCGCCCGCGCCCACGTCGTGAATGGCCAGGATGGGGTTGGCCGCGCCTTGCTGCCAGCAGTGGTTGATGACCTCTTGCGCCCGGCGCTCGATCTCGGGGTTGCCGCGCTGCACCGAGTCAAAATCCAGCTCGGCGGCATTGGTGCCCGTGGCCATGGAGCTGGCCGCGCCCCCGCCCATGCCAATGCGCATGCCGGGGCCGCCCAGTTGGATGAGCAGCGTGCCGGCGGGGAATTCGATTTTCTTGGTCTGCTGCGCCTCAATCACGCCCAGGCCGCCGGCAATCATGATGGGCTTGTGGTAGCCACGCACCACCTCACCCACCTGCTGCTCGTACTCGCGGAAATAGCCGGTCAAATTAGGGCGGCCAAACTCGTTGTTGAACGCGGCGCCGCCCAGCGGGCCTTCGACCATGATCTGCAAGGGGCTGGCAATGTGCGCCGGTTTGCCCACGTCGCTGCCCCAGAGTTTGGACACCGTAAAGCCCGTCAGCCCCGCCTTGGGCTTGGAGCCCCGTCCGGTAGCGCCCTCGTCGCGGATTTCGCCGCCCGCGCCGGTCGATGCGCCGGGAAAAGGCGAGATGGCCGTGGGGTGGTTGTGCGTTTCCACCTTCATCAGCACATGGTGCAAGGCTTTTTCTTTTTGATAGCTAGGAGCGCTTGCCTGCTCTGCGGTTCCATCGTATTTGGCTATAAAACGCTCGACCTCATGGCCTTCCATGATGGAGGCGTTGTCGGCATAGGCCACGATGGTGTGCTGGGGCGAGGTGGCCTCGGTGTGGCGAATCATGCCAAACAGCGATTTCTCTTGCGCCACGCCGTCGATGGTGAACTGGGCGTTGAAGATTTTGTGGCGGCAATGTTCGCTATTGGCCTGGGCGAACATCATCAGTTCCACATCCGTGGGGTTGCGCCCCAGCTTGGTGAAGGCATCGACCAGGTAGTCAATTTCGTCGTCGGCCAGGGCCAGGCCCCAGGCGGTATTGGCGCGTTCCAGGGCGGCGCGGCCCCCCCCCAGCACATCGACAAACTCCATCGGCGCAGCTTGCAGGGTGCTGAACAGCTGCTCGGCCTCAGCGCGGGTGGCAAACACCGATTCGGTCATGCGGTCGTGCAGCAAGGCGGCAATGTGCTCGCGCTGCGCGGCGGACAGCTCGGCCTTGCCCCCCAGCAGCCCGCCCTTCAGGGCGATGGCGTATTCGGTGATGCGCTCCACCCGGAACACGTCCAGGCCGCAGTTGCGGGCAATGTCCGTGGCCTTGGAGGCCCATGGCGAAATCGTGCCCAGACGCGGGGTGACGACAAACACCGCATCGCCCTGCCCTGGCACCGCGGCCGACTCACCATACGTTAGCAAGGCCTGCAAGCGCTGCTGCAAAGCACTGTCGGGGGCGCTTTGGCTGGCCACCAAGTGGACAAAACGGGCCGTGATCCCGGTGATTTTGGGGTGAATGGCGACCAGGTCGGTCAAAAGCTGTTGGCTGCGAAACGCGCTCAGGGCGTTTGCGCCCTCAAACTGTGTCAGATGCAAAGTCACAAGACGGCCTATGGGCAAAAAAGAATGGAAGTGGAAAAGAAAAGAGCAAAACGCAGGTGAACCACACCCGGCCCCTGTGCAAGACGGGGCCGGGCAATGAAGCATTGGGGAAACCACGCATTTTACCGGGGCAACGCCCCCACTGCGCCCACACCGGCGCATGGGCCAAAGGATTAGCAGGCTTTCCAGCTGTCTTGCAACAAAAATGGCTCCAGCTCATGGGGCAAGCGCGGGCGGCTGAAGTAGTAGCCCTGGGCTTCATCGCAGCCCAGGGCTTGCAGAAATTTCAGCTGCTCCTGGGTCTCCACCCCTTCGGCGGTGATGCGCAAGCCCATGGCCTGGGCCATGCGCACAATGGCATTGACCATGGCTTTATCGGCATCGCCATTGTCCATATCGCGCACAAAAGACTGGTCAATTTTGAGCTTGTAAGTGGGCAGGCGCTTGAGCTGGGTGAGCGATGCATACCCGGTGCCAAAGTCATCAATCGACAGGCGCACGCCCAGCTTTTGCAGTTCAGCCACGGTCTGCTCAACGGCCATCACCTCGCTCATGGCCGCGCTTTCGGTCAGCTCCAGCTCCAAGACCTGGGCAGGGATGTTGGCCTGCTCCAGCACCTGGCGCACCAAATCGGGCAGCTGAGGCTGGTGAAACTGCCGGGCCGACAAGTTCACCGACATGGTCAAATGCAGCAAGCCTTTGTCGCGCCACGCTTTGAGCTGCTGGGCCGCTGTGGCCATGACCCACTGGCCAATGGGCAAAATCAAGCCACTGCTTTCTGCAATCGGAATAAATTCAGCCGGAGAGACGGCACCCAGCTTCGGATGCTGCCAGCGCAGCAACGCCTCCACGCCCAGTATCTTGCCGGTGTTGGCATCGACCTGCGGCTGGTAGTGCAAGCACAGTTGCTCGCGCTCTAAGGCACGGCGCAACGCGTTTTCCAGCTCCAGGGCCCGCATCGACTGGGCCTGCATCTGCGAAGTGAAAAAACGGTAGGTATTGCGCCCTTGGCGCTTGGCACCATACATGGCCATATCGGCCGACTGCACCAGGGCATCAAAATCGCGCCCATCCTGCGGGTACAAAGCCACACCGACCGAGCAGCCCAAGGTCAGCTCGTGCGGCCCCACTTGAAAGGGCGCATTAAAGGCCTGGGCCACTTTGCCCGCCACCCGCTGGGCCCCGGCCGCATTCGCACGGGGCAGCAGCAGCACAAATTCATCGCCGCCCAAGCGGGCCACGGTGTCGTATTCGCGCACGGTTTGACTCAATCGCTTGGCGATGTGGGTCAGCAGGCTGTCCCCAACTTTGTGCCCCAGGGAGTCGTTGATGTGCTTGAAGTGGTCCAAGTCCAAAAACAGCACCGCCAGCGGTGTGTTGCTGCACTGCGCTTGTGCAATCGCCTGCTGACTGCGCTCGGCCAACAAAGAGCGATTGGGCAGGCCGGTGAGCGGGTCGTAATGGGCCAGCCAATAAATGTGTTCCCGGTCGTATTTGCGCTCTTGGATTTCTTTGTCCAAATCCTTGGTCGTAGTGACCAACGCATGGGTGCGTTCAGAGACCACCCGTTTCAGTTCGGCATGCGCTTGGCGCAAGGCTTCCTGGGTCTGGCGGCGCTCGGTAATGTCCATAAAAATCCATACCGTGCTGCCATCGTCCAAGGCCTTGCTGCGGGTCTCGCAAATCAGCTCGACCCCATCTTGGCGGCGCAAGTTCAGCTCAGCGGCAAACACTTTGCCCGTCGCCAGCGTGGGGGCGTAATCGGCCAGTTGCACAGCCCAGTCGCTGTCGCTGGCAAACCAGTCCCGCGCTGCCTGGCCGCACAACTGCCCTGGGGCGTACCCCAGCATTTGCTCAGCATGCCGATTGCACTGCACCACCTTGTGCTCGCGCACATAGGCCACCCCCACCATGGCGTGATCGAGCAAGATTTGGGTTTGCAATTGAATAGCATCGAGCTGTGAACGCATAAGTATTTGCGCGTCCACATCGTCCAAAGTCCATATAGCGCCTTCGGAAGGGGCTTCTGAATTAATAAATCGCCCGGTCAAACTGGCCCAAAACAAGCTGCCATCTTTGCGCCGCATTTGCCGCAGGCTGCGAAAGGTGCGCCCTTGCGCCATTTCGGCAAAAGCATCGCGCCCCAGCGCCCGAAACGCCTCGCGCGACGGATGCAACAAATAGCTGGCCTGTCCCAACAAGGATGCGCTGTCTGGAAAGCCAAAAATTTCAGCAAATTGCTGGTTGCAGCGCTGTATGGCCCGTTTTTGAATAAAGGCGACACCGATGTCCGTGCTTTGTAACAAAGTCTGCTGCTCGCGCAGTGCACGAGCCAAGGCAACGGCCACCTCCATCTCGCATGCAAGAGAGCCCTTTGCCACTAATTGATCATCCATCATGGATCGGTGCTACTTTAGAATTGTTTACAACCGTAAAATAATGTCACAAAACCAATAGCCGACTGTTTGACCCCCATCAAAGACAGAATCTAATCAAGGTTTTTTATCAATTTCTGCATGCTGATGGCTGCCTGCAGGGGCCAGCGAGGTGACGATTTGCGCATCCACCTGCGCATACGCCAACACCTGCCCCCCACGGCGCTGGGCAAAGGCCTGGGCAGCACCAGCATCAGAAAACGCCGGCAAATTGCCCGAGCGCATGGGCCCCAAGGCGTTCGAGCCGTGCACATAAAAGGCCGATTCTGCAGCAATCCACGCTGGCGGGGTTGGTTGGGCACTGTCCGTAACGTAAGCGGCCACAACCTCTTGCACTCCCCGCCCCGGCATGAAGCGCTCCATGTTCTGCACAAACAGGAAAAAAGACACCGGCGAATCAAAAAAATGGGCATCGCCATTGTTAAAAATCACCTGCGCGGCCCACTCTTTAGAACGTGCTGGAAACATGCCACACACCGGACAACGGGCATCGACAGGGATCGGGCGGGCAGCGCTCAAGGCCAGCCCCGATGCAGGATCGTAAGCAGAAGGGGGCGCATCCAAGCACACCTCGGCCTCGGGCAGTTCTACAGGTGCAGCGGCAAACCGCTTCCACCCGACAACACCCGTGCCAACAGTGATCCCGGCCAGAAGCAATCCGCCCAAAGCCTTGCGCCGTGCGCAACAGTACGCCATAGCACCGCCCTCGCTGGCTTTACATGCGCGTGTCGTGCAAAGCACCGCCGGTCAAATCGACCATGTCCAGCTTGATGCCGTCGTAGGGATAGACGGTGCCACCATATTCGCCAGCAAATTTTTCTGCATCCGCTTTCTGCGCAAAACTGGCAATGGTGGTGCCCATGGAGCCATGGCGCTTGCTGCCCACGACGTAAACGGCCGTTTTGGCATCAATCCAATGGCCCTCGGGGTGCTCCCAATCGGCTTTGCCCATGTCCTGCACATACACCATGCGCACCGCACGCACCTGCTCCCCAGCTAACAAGGTGTTAAAGAGTTCAACCGTATCGCAGAAAAAAGATGGCTTTTCTTGTCCAGCGTAATGGATTTGCGCTTTCGGGCCTGCATAGTCAATGAGCAGCATGCCATCGAGTTCACAGGAGGTTGCACGGTCAATCTCCACCGGGGCCAAGGCCTGCGCTTGCACCGCATCGTCACTGCAGCCCGTCAAAACCCCACCCCCTAAAGCCAAGACCAAAACCAAAGATGCGGAACGCACAATATTCAAAGAAAAACTCATGGTTTAAACCTCCAATTTGCCACAACCAGGGGCAAAACAATCCACGCCAGCATAACGCCACCCATTTTGAGCGGATTGCCCAAAGAAGCCGGCATCACACTGGCCAATCCATACAAAGTACGAACATCTTCCAAAGAGAAAACATTCAAAATACGAAACACATCCGCCGGATTCAGCAACAACATCCAGGCAAACGAATCGCCGGCAAACTTGCCGCCTGTGGTAACCAAAATTCCTAACAAAATCAAATCAAACACCAGTACAAAGAAAAACCAAGTCGCAATCGCCATGCCAGAAGCACGGGTACGGTCACCGGCAATGACAGAAATCAGCACCGCAATACTCAGAAACGCCAAACCTAGTAAAACAGAACTAAAAATAAATCCAAAATAATGAAACAAGGCATTGGCATCCATATGCTGCCAAAGCAACACGGCCACCACCCCAAAACCAATCAAGGTTGATAAGGTTAAAGCCAGGGCCAAACCCAAATACTTACCCAACATCAGCTCAAACCGGGTAATTGGCAAGGCCAGCAACAAGCCCAAAGAGCCCCGCTCACGCTCGCCCACAATTGCATCAAATCCCAAGAGCAAGGCAATCAAAGGAATCAAATAAATGACCAAGCTGACCAGACTGGCAATCGTCACCTCAATCGAGCGAAAACCAACCATGCCTTGCTGGGCACTGCCAAAATAAGCAATGACCACAGAAAACGCGGCAAACACCAAAGCCACGGCCAGCACCCAGCGATTGCGAATACGGTCCCAAAATTCTTTGGAAGCAACAGTAAGAACAGGTTTAAATTCCATGAATACAACTTAATCTTTAAATACTGAGGTTTTTACCCCGAAAATCCAAAAAACATATCTTCCAAAGAAGGCTCCAGCAAACGGATATCTTGCAAATCCAATGGTGCCAGCACCGCCAAAACCGCCATTTTTTGCTCCCGGGAGCACTCAAAACGCACGCCCTGGGGCAGTATCACGGGCTCGGCCTGCACCAGGGTGCACACAGCTTCAATCACTTGGCTTTGCCGCTCAGCAGCAACATCCACCTCCACCACCAAAGGCAAACCGGTATCTTCTCGCAATTGCTGAACACTGCCTTGGGCTTGTAATTTTCCAGCGGCTAAAATCGCCAAACTATCTACCCGCTCTTGCAATTCCGAAAGAATATGCGAGGTGATAACAATCGTCACGCCGGTTTGCTGTAACTCGCGCAAGGTGAAATAAAAATCACGAATTGCTTGCGGATCCAGACCATTGGTTGGCTCATCCAAAAACAGCACTTCCGGCTTGCCAAGCAAGGCCTGGGCAAAACCCAGCCGCTGGCGCATGCCTTTGGAATACTCGCGAACGGCCCGCTTGCCGGCATGCGATAAGCCCACTTTGTCCAGAAGCGATGGACACTCCTTCAGATGGGCTCCTTTGAGGCGGGCAAAAAAATTCAAGGTTTCCAAACCGCTTAAGTTATCGTAGAGAACCACGTTCTCGGGCAAATAACCCAATTTGCGCCGCGCGGCACGAAAGTTAGGCCCGGCCACATCGGCACCCGCCACCGTAATATGTCCGGATGTGGGACGCTCCAGCCCCAGCATCATTTTGAATAAAGTGCTTTTACCGGCGCCGTTATGACCAATCAAACCAAAAACCTGGCCTTGCGGTATTTTTAAATCAATACCATCAACAGCATGCACGGCACCATAATGTTTGCGCACATCGCGCAAAACAATGGCTGATTGCTTTTCATTGGCCGGGGAAGTGTTTGCCACGCCATTTACTCCATTCTTCATACTGAGGGCGCATGCGCGGGAGGGGATCCACCACCGAAGGCACACGCAAAATTGGGAATTGCTGACTGACTAAGCGCAGCGCCTGCACCGCTGGGCTGGCCATCAAAAGCTTGACACTGGGGTGCCGCCACGTCAGGCGATCGACCATATCGTTGGCTTCGTAAGGCACATCGCCAATTTCATTGCCATCGCGATCCCAGCCAATGTAATTACTCCAATGGTTGCCACTGCGTTCGCCCCAAATTTGATCACGCGAACCGACAAAGCGCACTTGCTCACGGTTGGAGATGAAGTCATTGCCTTCAATTTCATTGCGTGCCGAACCGGCCAAATGAACGCCTACAAAATTATCAACAACAATATTATTTGTTATTTTTGTGTACTCAACATCATAAATAAAAAAACCACGGTTATTACCTGCAACCACATTGCCTTCAATCACAGAATCTTGTAAAGTGCGCAACATAATTCCATGGTCAGAATTACCCCAAGCACGGTTATTTCTCACCTCTTGGTTGCGCACTTCCATCAGCGCCAAACCACCTCGATTATAGTAAGTGTCATTATCCTCCCAAACATTATAATAGGAGTTCATATAGTGGGTGCCATAACGGCTATTGTGCAGCTTATTCCCTTTAAAAATAGCATGATGGGAGACATCCACATACAGCGCATCGCGCACATAACTAATTCTATTATTCAGAATTTTCGCGCCTTTGGTGTTGTACAGTTGCACCCCATTACCTCGCAAGGGTGAATTGTATTCGCGCTTACCAGTAATATTATTATTTTCAATAAGAACATCATTTGCTTTTTCTATCCACAAACCAAAAAGGTTATAAGACAAATAGCAATTACGCACAATTGCCCGGTGCGAGCCAGGATAAAGGTAAATACCGGAATTTTGATTTTTCAAGCTATCGCCAGAGTCGCTAACAATCAAACCTTCAAGCACCACATCCGGTGCGGTCACCCGGATGGTGTCACCTGTATTACCACCGCTGATCGTCGGCCGATCAATACCGCGCAAGGTCAGCGGCTTATCAATCAGCAGATTGACCAAGTACTTGCCGCGCGCCACCTCCACGACATCGCCAGGGGCGGCAGCGGCCACCGCTGCCGCCAAATCCTCCCCTGGGTGAACCGAAATGGTGGCCGCTTGGCCCACACTGCACATGGTCAGCGCAAGCCCAAGCGGGGCTATTTTTTTAGAGTAAAAAGCCTTTAATCCAGCGTCAATGAAGCGTGAAAAGCTATAAAAATTGAAAATAGGTATCACATTCTTCACGGCGTAAACAGCCCCAATGCTTGCAGCACCAGAAACAGGGCAGCACCAATCATTAAATTCTTAAAGGCAACGTAGCTCATCATGTCAAACCAACCCGCAACACGGTAATTGTCGTGCCACCACAGGCCATCTTTGACGTAGCGACGACCAGACATCCTAATCAGCACTTCGTACACGCTCCAGCCAAACCACCAGCCAATAATGGCCCCCGAAGAGAGGTGCCCCATGGCCGTCATCACCCACGCCACAGTGGCGGCCACGGCCAAGGCAATGCCCGCCATCTGCAAAGCACGCTTGCTGCGCCAGCCTTCGCTGCTCCAGGGCCACAGGTGATCGCGTACCTCGAGCAGCACCCACTTGAACAGCCCAACGTCACGCTTATGCGCTGGCAGAGTGGGGTCGGTAGGCATGCGCGGATCCACACCGTCTTTAGCTTTGGGCGAAATCTGATCTTCAAACTTGGCCGGATGGATAGGAATAAAGTAACCATTCTTACCAATCGGCGTGATTTCCAAACCATCGCGCTCGCGGCGTTTGCGCTCTTTGGCCAAGGGTGGGCAGCCTTTGGTATCGGTGTACAAAATCATGCAATCGAGGCAGTGCAAGCACTCGCGATGGTCAATACGGCCATCCACATCGATCGCCTGAGCACCGCAGCCAACGGCACAGGCTTTGCAGCTATTACAGTCTTGTTTGCGCTTTAAGCCAAACCAGCGGAAGGTGCTGGGAATGGCCAGCGAAGCACCCAAGGGGCAAATGTATTTGCAATAAGGGCGCTCAATAAAGATAGAGACACCCAAAATAACCGCCACAAACAAACCGTAGGGCCACGAACGGTTCATTACCCCCACAAGGAAAGTTGTTTTAAACGGTTCGACTTCAGAGAGCTTCTCAGCCCACCCCATCGAGAACAATGAAACTGTGAGCAGAAAGAAAAAGACGATGTACTTGCCCCACTTCAAACGGTCATGCCATTTTTGGGGCAGCTGGGTTTGAAAGCGTTTAAAGCCAATCGCTTTGGCGATTTTATAAATCGATTCTTGCAAAGAACCAAACGGACACATCCAGCCGCAGAACAAGCCACGGCCAAATAAGAACACCGTTACGATAATAAAGATCCAGAATAAGAAAATAAACGGATCCGATAAGAACAAAGACCACGTCCACTGAAATAATAACGCGTGAAACCATGTCAATACCTGAGTGATCGACGGCTGCGCCATCAACACAAAACCGATCCAACCCATGCTGATGGCCCAGAAAATATATTTAAATCCGTTTACCGGCCATTTATTTTTATGGGTTGATAAGCGCGTTAGTTTTTCACGGAAGGCATACACAATCGTCACTGCCACCAAGATAAAAGCAAACAGGGCAATTTTTACCGCTTGCGTTTTCCAGACACGCACCCAGGGGGCATCAGGTTCTTGAACTTTGGGACGGCCACCCTCCAGCATTTTTTCAGGAAGCCAGTATTTGGATTCAAAAACTGCAAAGCTGCGATGTCCAGTGGCACGATCTATCCGATTGCCTAAAAAAGCCAAGCGCCAGGGGTAAGCAGCAGAGAAAGCATGGGAACGAATGATAAAAATACCCGCTTCGTTATAGCGCGGTGCATTTTCAGCATCTAAACCGTAGAGGTTTAAATAATCCAAATCACGGAAGGTAAAGGCATCCGCACCTTGTTTGACTTGCACGCGGTCAAAAATACCACCACGCACAAATCCGGAACCTTTAAAAGACTCTTGACCTGCGGTTTTAATAATAAAGAATGCATTCTCTCCCTCTTTGAGGTCAGATTGCAAACGTTCAAAATTATTTTTACCGATCAGGCTGATGCCAATATCCGGATGGTTCAAATCACCAAACCATAACTCGATAAATGGCTCCGTGCTGCGCGGCAAGCCCACTTGTTCAGGTTTTACCAAAAGGCGCTGAACGGCACCTAGCTTTACCAAATCATCCCAAGTATATTTTTTTTCTGTAGTAATAAATTTAGCTGGATCACGAACAGTTGGTTCAATAATTCCAGTTTGTCGTCCCACAGCCTGACCCGAAAGCTGAATCACTTGGTTTTGCGCAATCACGGTGACGGTCGCACCTGAAATGGCATCCACGCCCAAGATATTCTCATCAGGGCGTGAAGGACCAACCTCAATATTGTCACTTGCTGATTTACCAAGATACTGGTTATTGAAATTAATCAGGGCAGATTCAGGAATACCCAGTAGCAAAATAGGCTCAGAATGCTTCAGTACTTTGACACCCACATATTTACCTTGGGTATCCATACCAATCAGCGTTACCACTGGCTTGCCAGAGTAAGCCGGAGTATCAGTAATATCCGTGGACAACATGACATAGCCCAGTAATTTTTTCTGGGCAGAATCGTTGTCATATGCCTCCACATAAGGAGGCTGTCCTTTACGCTTTGAGAAATGCGTTGCACCAGGAAAAACATCGGTGCACGGCAACAGCGAGCACATATCGGGTGTGGTCGCTAAATTAGCCGGTAGCTCTGCCTCATACGCAGTGGACGAGGCAGCCAAGGCATGGGGAGAAGTCCCTGCCGCTACCACAGCCAAAAACAAAAAAAATAACCAGGCAGTAAACCGATGACGCAGAGAGAACATCTGACTATCCAATAGATAACAGGCACCACGGGGTGCCTGTGAAAAAATCGCTCATTTCCCCCGCCAACACCGCGCGGGGGAAATTACGAGGGCAGCTTAGGCCTCAACAATCATCCGTGTACGCATTTCAAGGTGCAAAGCGTGGCAGAAGGTTGAGCAATATGCCCAGAACACACCGGGTTTATCTGCCACAAAGGTTACCGATTTGGTTTCCAGCGGGTTAATAATAAACTGAATGTTGTACTTTGGAATAGCAAAGCCGTGGGTCAAGTCTTCAATTTTGTCCAAGTTGGTCAAAATCAAAGTCACTTCATCACCTTTTTTCAGGGTAAATTCTCGCATCGAGAATGCAGGTGCTTGCGAGGTGATTTTTACGGTTACTTTTTTGCCATCACGGAAAACACCCGATTCTTTCGGATCTTTGATGGCCAGCGGCGATTCATCCAAATCATAGACTTGCTTGGTCTTGATAATATCGCGCTTAAAGATGATAAAGTCATGCGGCTCACCACGTACGGGGTGATCGGCCAGCAAGACCATTTTATCGCCGGAAATATCAACAATCTGCTCATTCTCTGGGTGGAAAGGGCCCACCGGCAGGAAGCGGTCTTTAGAGAATTTGCACCCCACGGCCAAGTATTTGCCGTCAGCGGCCCTGGTTTCAGATTGTGTGGCGTTGGTGTGGCCGGGCTGGTAATGCACGTCCAAGCGGTCAATGATGTATTCAGCCGTTTTATCGCCATTGTGATAAGCGATGGCTTTTTCCACGTTCCACTTGACCATCTGGCTGTCCAAGAACAGCGTCGTGTAGGCGTTGCCACGGCCATCAAAGGCGGTGTGCAGTGGGCCCAAGCCGACTTCCACTTCAGCGACGATCGAATCGTCAATGTTTTGCAGCTTGCCATCGAACCAGTCCAGCACTTTGCTCAGCTCAATGGTGGTGGTGGTGGGCGAGAGCTTGCCTGCGCAAATGAAGTACTTGCCATCGGGCGAGGCGTTTACACCATGGGGGTTTTTCGGTACGGACACGTAGCCAGTCAGGGCGGTCAGCGGATCCTTGTTCGCTTCCTTGGTGCCGTCCACCACCGGCACTTTGGACGTGCCATAGGTGGTGAACTTACCGGCTTTCACAGCCTCTTCAATGCGGGCGATGTTGAAGAACAGGCAAGCATCGCGCTCTGCCGACATCATGTCTTCATAGTGCACGCCCATTTCTACGTTGTACTGGTTGGTTGCAGCCAACTTGCCGTCGTAGGAGGTGGCGGTCAAGTCGCAGTTGCCGTCAATCAGCACTTGCCAGCGCACTTCCATGGTTTCGGCATCCACACACGTGAACAGCGAACGGTATTTTTCCGGGACGTTGGCATCGGTGCCATCGTTGGGCAGGGGCACGGAGAACTCGGCACCGCAAAAAACTCGGGTGGTGTAGTTGATGGCGGGATCGACCGGATCGGCCTTGTCGGGGAAAATTCCGTGGAAGCCCTGCACGTTGGGCAGCGTCGTGATCTTGTCGCAAACAAAATAATCCAAGCGGATACGGGCAATGCGGCTGTTGAGCTTGTCGTTCACCCATGCGTAACGGCCATCGTAGTTGCCGTCCTTGTACGAAGCGTGCAAGTGGTGCGTATCGGCCACGTTGTACAGAGGGCCGCCTTGGGCATTGCGCCCCATCACATCCAGGGATTCATTGGTAATTCCCCAGCCAACCAACGCATCGGGGCGGAAGCAAGGAATGCGTAGCAGCTCGCGCCCAGATGGCATGCCAAGCACACGCACATCACCGTTGTGACCGCCGCTCCACAAGCCGTAGTAGCTATCAAGTTCACCAGGTTTGAGGTGAATCCCCGAAGCTGCGGAGGATGCCGCTGCGGGGGCAGCTGGCGCGGCCGCAGGGGCAGCGGCAGGCGCGGCTTTTTCGGTACACCCTACAACACCTGCCAGCCCAGCCAGCGCAGCAGTGTTCAGGAACTTACGACGGGCCGGTACGGCCTCTGTTTCGGGACGGTTCGATTGACTCATGGTGTTTTATATCTATGTAGTTAAGCCTCTGGGGCTGAATACCCCTGGGGGAAATCTCCCTAGGGCAAGTACTAGTGTCCATGGCCCCAGATTTTGCACATTGATGCATATCAAATGTATATTCTTCAAAGTCGTTCAAACTACGACGCATCCAACGGGGTCTGCGTGCTGCCAGTGCCGGTCAAGTGCCGGTTGCAAAGCGTACTCCGTTTTTGTTGTTATCTCTATATTTAAAGAAAGTCGAATATGAAAAAACTTCCTCTTGCCTTGGCTATCTCGGCTGCCTTGTTGCTGGCTGCCTGTGGCAAAGAAGCCCCAAAAGCCGAAGCACCTGCTGCGGCTCCCGCTGCTGCCCCTGCTGCTGAGACCCCTAAAGTTGAAGCACCGGCCGCTGAAGCGCCTAAAGCGGCGGAGGCTGCACCGGCTGCTGCACCCGCTGTCGCCGAAGCACCGAAAGCTGCGGAAACCGCCAGCATCGATGGCAAAAGCGTTTACAACAAAACCTGCTCCATGTGCCACGCCGCTGGCGTGGCTGGCGCACCCAAACCGGGCGATAAAGAAAACTGGGCTCCGCGCATCGCCCAAGGCACCGAGACCCTGTACAAGCACTCTATTGAAGGCTACACAGGCAACAGCGGCATGATGCCCGCCCGTGGTGGCAATCCCAAGCTGACCGACGATGAAATGAAGGCGGCCGTTGATTTCATGGTTGCTCAATCGAAGTAATCAGGCCATCCAGCCATCCAGTCATCGACGAATGGCTGCTTAAGAAAGGAAACGCACCATGGCAGACTCCGGCATCCCTGCAGGACAGATTTCTCGGCGGCGCTTTGCGCTGGCCGTCCCCATGCTGGGCAGCC
>JAANMY010001191.1_pt1 | contig 31121 bp, 16 predicted proteins | sample 7279691 | NCBI WGS metagenome assembly JAANMY01 (sample SAMN14094543, study PRJNA606508) | bioreactor metagenome | isolation source: A lab-scale SPAN reactor treating ammonium-rich wastewater day 388 | place: Ireland: Galway | collected 2018-02-07
TTCAGGAAGCGCAGGTTCGTGGGATTCACACGGTTTCTCTGGACTTTTTACGGCTGAGAAGGCATCACGGAACGGATTGGGTGCGCTGGATCAGGAGTGTCCGGCAGGCATCGGAGGTGCTGGGCCAGGCCCTGATGGATCAGAGGGTCGATCTGGTTCATTTCAATGACTTTATCGATCTTCCCTTTTATGGTGTTCCTGCACGCCTTGGAATCCCTGCACTATCTCACTTGCGCCTGATCACCGGTTCGCTCCCTGCAAGGTTCTACAGTTCGTGGGCTGCCTGGAACCGGATTCATGTCCTGGCTGTTTCAAAGGCGGTTCGAAAACAGATGTTGAAAGACCATTCTGGCGAGGTGCTCTATGATCCCGGCCCGGATCCGGAGGTCTTCAGAATTCGGCCGGATCAACGCCGTTCGTTCCGCCAGTCCCAGGGCTGGCAGGACCATCATCTGGTGATCGGAATGGTTTCGAAGCTTCTCGAGAACAAAGGCCACCGCAACTTTATCCGGCTGGCTCAAGCTCTCCAGAGCCATCGGCAGAAACCGGGTGAGGAGGGGAAACTCTCAGACAGGTACCGTTTCGTCATGATTGGAGGGCTTTCTCCAGGGAGGGAAAAATATTTCCAGGAGATCGCCCGTGAAGTGGAGTCTTTCCCTTCGGGTTCGTTTGCCTGGATGCGGGAGCAGCCTCATGCGGAGATTGCCGGAATCCTGAATGCCTGTGACCTGTTCCTTCATCTCCCGGATACTGAAGACAGCTTCCCCGGTGTGGTGCTGGAGGCGATGGCATGTGGGGTGCCGGTTGTGGCCCATGACCTGGGAGGGATTCGTGAGCAGCTGGCGGATGGAGAAGCGGGATGCCTCGTCAAACAGGGAGATATCGAAGGGCTGCTTCAGGTGGTTCAATCTCTCTCTCAGGACCCGGAGCGCCGTCACCAGATTGCCCGGGCGGGCAGGGAGCGGATCGAACGGGAATTCAATCCTGACAGGCATTTTCAGGCATTAGATGATGTTTATCATCAGATGGTGAAAAGGAAGAGATGATTACAACGGGTTCTTTCCAGAAGTGATTCCCAGTTCTTCGAGGGGGATGCGGACAAAATCACGCTCCCACATGCGTGGATGCGGAACGATCAGGCCGCTCTCGAGGATGTGCTCCTCCCCATACAGGAGAAGATCAAGATCCAGTGTCCGATTCTGGAAGCCTTCGCCACTCCGGATCCTGCCACAGAGTGTTTCAATCTGTTGAAGAGCTTTGAGCAGGTCTCCAGGTGGGAGAAAGGTTTCGACCTCGGCAACCCCATTGAGGAAGTCATGTCCCCCTTCAATGTCCACAGCCGGGTTTTCATACCAGCTGGAGACACGCAGGACTCTTGTATGGGGGAGATTGGCCAGCAGCTCGAGGGCTTTCATCAGATGCGCCCGGCGATCCCCCAGGTTGGATCCAAGGGCGATGCAGGCGCGCACCGGTGTTTCTCTCACTGTTCCAGAGGGGAAGCCATGATCGGGTGGCGTTGCCTTTCGGCCTCCTGAACCGCCGCACCGATGAAATCCCGAAACAGGGGGTGAGGCTTCAGGGGGCGTGAGGTGAACTCGGGGTGAAACTGCACGCCGACAAACCAGGGATGGTTGGGGACCTCGATGATCTCGACCAGGCTGCCATCGGGGGAAGTTCCAGACAATCGCAGCCCTGCATCGGCCAGGGCATTCCGGTAATTGTTATTGAACTCGTAGCGATGGCGGTGCCTCTCGGAGATTTCGGGAACTCCATATCCCCGGCCGGCGAGGCTGTCCGCTTCGAGCCGGCAGCGGTAGGCTCCCAACCGCATGGTCCCGCCTTTTTCGACAACCCCATGCTGTTCTTCGAGGAGAGAGATCACCGGGTAAGGGGTGTCAGGGTTGATTTCGGTGCTGTTGGCATTGTCCATTCCGGCCATATTGCGTGCGTATTCAACTGTGGCGCACTGCATTCCCAGGCAGATGCCGAAGAAGGGCAGGTTGCGGGTGCGCGCGAAACGGACCATTTCGATCTTCCCTTCGATCCCCCGTGTTCCAAACCCTCCCGGGATGAGGATGCCATGAATCCCGGTCATATAATCCTCAACACCGTGAGCTTCGACATCTTCGGCATTGACCTTGATGATTTCGACCTTGTGCTGGTGTGCCGCTCCGCCATGCAGGAGTGCTTCATAAATGCTCCGATAAGCATCCTGGAGTTCGGCGTATTTTCCGACTACCGCGATTCGAACCAGGCCGACAGGATTTTTGATCCGTTCGACCAGATCATCCCATGCCGACATATCCAGCGGGGAACCCTCAAGACCGAGATATTCCATGACCACCTGGTTCAGCCCTTCACGCGAATAGGACAGCGGGATTTCATAAATCGTGCTGGTAATATCCAGCGCGGAAAGGACCGCTTCCTTCTGCACATTGCAGAACAGGGCCAGCTTGGCTTTCATCTCATCCGAAATCGGGCGGTCAGAACGGCACAGGAGGATATCCGGCTGAATGCCGATTTCACGCAGCTTCATGACACTGTGCTGGGTCGGCTTGGTTTTCAATTCATCGGCGGCTTTGACATGCGGAATCAGGGTGACATGGATGAACAGGACATTGCGGCGCCCTTCTTCATGCGCAAACTGGCGGATGGCTTCCAGGAATGGGATCGACTCGATATCGCCGACAGTTCCCCCGATTTCACAAATCTGGACATCCGCCCCGGAACTTTCCGCCAGCAGACGGATGCGGGATTTGATCTCATCGGTGATGTGCGGGATCACCTGAACCGTTTTTCCCAGGTAGCCTCCACGGCGTTCGCGGCGTATCACCGCTTCATACACCTGCCCGGTGGAGACACTGTTCTGCCGGGTGAGGACAGTGCTGGTAAAGCGTTCGTAATAGCCGAGATCCAGGTCGGTCTCAGCGCCATCATCGGTGACATACACCTCACCGTGCTGATAGGGGCTCATGGTGCCGGGATCGACATTGATGTAGGGATCGAATTTTTGAAGAGAAACCGAAAGCCCCTGGCCTTCGAGCAGGCTCCCGATGGATGCTGCGGCAACCCCTTTGCCCAGGGATGAGCACACACCTCCTGTAACAAATATATATTTGATTCTGCCCATGATGCCCGGTCCTTGGTTGATGAAAGGTTCGAAACCTTAATTCAAGGTTTCTGTTCGCGTAAAATTCGATCGACCACCTGTGCATCCTGAGGGGTATCCACCCCAAAGGAACGGTAAGGAGTGGTTGCCACCCGAATCGGAATGCCATTCTCCAGAGCACGCAGCTGTTCCAGTTTCTCCAGTTTTTCCAGGCGCCCTTGTGGAAGCGCCACAAAGGTCCGGAGGGTTTCCGGAGTGTAGGCATAAATCCCGATATGGAGGAAATAATCCGAATCGGTCCCATCACGCGGATAGGGGATGGGTGCGCGTGAAAAATAAAGGGCATTCCCTTTGTTGTCACACACCACTTTGACTTTGGCTTGATCCAGCGCCTCTTCCGGGTCGAGTGGATGGCACAAGGTCGCCATCTGTGGTTTTTCACCCTCAGTGAACAGTCCGGCAATCTGGTCGATGGTTCCGGGGTCGATCAGCGGCTCATCTCCCTGGACATTGATGACGACATCCGGACTTCCCTTGCCGAGAGCTTCGTAGATGCGATCGGTTCCGGAGGGGTGCTCCGGTGAGGTCAGGACAGCCTCACCACCAAAGGAATGGACCACCTCGACAATCCGGGGGTGGTCTGTCGCCACAACCACCCGGTCAACAAGGGTTGCTTTGCAGACTTTCTCAACGACCCATTGGATCATCGGTTTTCCAGCCAGCTCTATGAGCGGTTTGCCTGGAAGCCGTGTCGATTCAAAACGTGCGGGAATAAAACACCAGACCGACAAGAGTTTAATCCTCGTTTCAGTTTAGATTTCTATTGTCGGGCGTAAATCTTATCAGCTTCCTGGAATATGGGCAGTCCCTGCCGTCCAGGCCGGGAACTCAGGCGATGGCAGCGGAAAGGTCTGGTTCACGGGAGTCATTTTCCACCGAAATACCGCTATTGGAGTGATTCGGAATGGTCAGTGGACGTTTCTGTGTGTCCTCGAATTCACCCATGGCCCTGAATTTGGCATAACGCTGCTCGATCAGTTGATCGGGTGGGATGGGAGAAAGCATATCGATGTTCTGAATGATGGCCTGCTTGAGGGCATCAGCCGCTTCCTGCCAGTTCTGGTGAGCACCGCCGAGAGGCTCCGGGATAATCTCATCAATCACCCCAAGTTCAAGGAGATCCTCGGGTGTGATTTTCATCGAGGAAACGGCGGTCGATGCTTTCGCGCGGTCTTTGAACAGGATCGCTGCGCAGGCTTCCGGTGTGCAGACTGCATAATAGGCATTCTGGAGAATCAGGATGCGGTCACCAACGGCAATGGCCAGCGCACCCCCGCTGCCACCCTCTCCAGTCACCACAACAACAATCGGAGTTTTCAGCTGGGAGATGACCATCAGGTTGCGTGCGATGGCTTCTGCCTGACCCCGTTCCTCCGCACCAACACCAGGGTATGCACCGGCGCTGTCGATGAAGCAGATGACCGGCTTATGGAAGCGTTCAGCCATCTGCATCAGGCGGAGAGCTTTGCGGAAGCCTTCAGGATTGGCCATCCCAAAGTTCCTCCGCAGATTTTCCTCGGTGTCGCGGCCTTTCTGATGGCCGATGATCATCACAGTCCGCCCATCGAGGTTGGCGAATCCACCGACCATGGCGGGATCATCCCCGAAAGCACGATCTCCATGGAGCTCGACAAAATCGGTGGTCATCAGGCGGATATAATCCAGGCAGTAAGGACGCTCGGGGTGGCGCGCCAGCTGGATTCGCTGATAGGGGGTCAGGTTGTAGAAGATATCCCGGATCAGCTGGTGGCGCTTCCGTTCCAGAGCTTCGATTTCACCGGTCATGTTGAGGCCGGTTTTCTGCTGGTAGTCCTTCTGTTGTTGTATCAGACGGTCCAGTTCTTCAACCGGACGTTCAAAATCAAGGTAACGCATCGGATTGTGAATACCCTCTCACAGTTTCAGTGGGTAAGTTGTTGGCAGCCCTTTATGAATATCAGATATATAAAGTATCCGATTACACCGGGGTGGCTGTCAACGACCAACTGCCGGATGGCATAGGTATCTTCATGTTGGTTTGCCCGATATGTGGCGACTCTCTTTCGTAATTCCCATCATTTTTTTATTATGACAATGGAAGAGGCGATGTTTTCACCTGTTTCTTTTCATGGCCCAACCACCCATGAACCATTCTGGTGATCCTCCATGGAGGTTTCTTCCGCGGTGAGGTAAGGAGGTCTGGATGCCCCTATCACAGCCGGCATTGGTCCTGAACCGTTCCTGGCAGGCCATCTGCACCACCTCGGTGCGTCACGCTATCGTGCTGGTTTACACCGGCCGGGCCAAGATCATCGCCCCGGACACATTCGAGCTTCACGATTTGAATTCATGGTCTGACCTATCCCGGTTGTCCCAGGGTCCATTGATTCATGGGGTGTCCTTCAACATTCCGGTGCCAGAGGTGGTGATTCTGACCGGCTGCAACATATACCCTCAACCCAAGGTGGTGTTTTCGCGAAGGAATATCTTCAAGCGGGATCATTACACCTGCCAGTACTGCGGTGCACATCCACGGATTACAGAATTGACCATTGACCACATTCACCCACGCTCCCAGGGCGGCACCAGCACCTGGGATAATTGCGTGGTCAGCTGCCGTGATTGCAACGAAAAGAAAGGGAGCCGGACACCCGAAGAGGCTGGCCTGCAGCTGCTGTCGCGGCCCAGGCGTCCAGCCTGGCTCCCATTCGTAACGAAGAACTATGGGATCCGGCCCGGCTGGGAAAAGTTTCTCGGAGAGCTGTACTGGAATGTGGAGCTGGAACAGGAGTGAGACAGCGACGGGGCGGAAAAATCTCCCGCCCCGTTGACGCATCATTCTTCGAGGTTATTCCTCCAGATCGGCCAGGCTGGTACCCGCCACAATCTTGCTGGTCAATTCAGCGGGGACCTGGGCATAGTGATCAAATTCCATCCGGAATGAACCCCTGCCACGAGTGATGGCGCGCAGATCGATTGAATAGCGGAACATTTCCGAAAGAGGAATGTGTGCTTTGATGATCTGCTTGCCCTTGATGGAATCCATGCCGAGCACTTTTCCACGGCGGGAGCTGACATCCGACATGGTATCTCCCATGTATTCTTCGGGAACCTCGATGGTCGCGAGGACAACCGGCTCGAGCAGAATCGGCTTGGCTTCGCGTGCCACTGTCCGGAAGCAGATGGCACCGGCGATTTTGAAGGCGGCTTCGGAGGAGTCCACCGGGTGGTCTTTGCCATAGAAGACTGTCGCACGGACATCCACCACGGGGTATCCGGCCAGGATGCCCTTCTGAAGCGACTCATGAACTCCCTTCTCGACCGCGGGTATGAATTTGGTGGGGATGACACCACCAACGACTTCATTGACGAATTCAAAACCAGATCCTGGTGGAAGGGGATCGACCTTGAGATGGACCTCGCCAAACTGGCCGCGTCCGCCCGACTGCTTCTTATGACGGTGCATGCCCTCGGCATGGGCAGTGACGGTTTCACGGTAGGCCACTTTGGGGAGGGTCATTTCCACTTCGATCTTGGCGTAGTGCTTGAGGTGGTAGACCACGGTATCGAGGTGGAGTTCACCCATGCCCATGATGATCGCTTCATTGGTTTCCGGGTCCCGGCGGATTGTGAGGGTGGGATCCTCCATTTCGATCTTGTGCAGGTGGATGCCCATCTTCTCTTCATCGGCCTTGTTGACCGCATGGATGGCCATCTGAATCGTGGGGGGTGGAAATTCGGTGGGAGGAATGATGACCGGATTGCCCGGGGCGCACAGGGTGTCATTGGTGCTGAGGTCATCATGTTTGGCGATGCAGATGATGTCGCCTTCAGCCGCCTCGGCCACAATGGTCTGCTCACGGCCGCTGACCTGCAGGAGGTTGTGGGCTTTGAGAACATTGCCGGTGGTGGCATTGAGGATGGGCTGGTCGGGTTTCATGGTGCCGGTGAAGATGCGGATGAAGGAGAGGCGGCCGGCATGGGGGTCAATGCGTGTTTTGAACACCAGTGCTGACAGAGGATCCCCTTTGCCGACTTTCAATTCAACTGCTTCATTATTTCCGGGGCGGCCGGCTTTGATAACTGGCTTGTGGTCGGGGGAGGGGAGGAAATCGATGATTGCATCCAGCACCAGCTGGGTGCCGACCGTGTTGTAAGCCGAAGCACAGAGGATGGGGACACAGGTCCTTGCGGAGACCGCCTTCTTGAGGCCGGCCAGCATCTCGCTCTGTGAGAGTTCTTCACCGGCCAGATATTTTTCCATGACCGCTTCATCCACCTCGGCGGCGCAGTCAAGCATTTTTTCGCGGTATTCAGCAATCAGGTCCTGGCAGTCGGCGGGTATTTCGGCCGCCGGAACCGCTTTGCCCTTGTTGTCGAAGGTATAGGCCTTCATGCCGATCAGGTCGACAACACCCTTGAAGCCGGATTCTTTGCCAATGGGCACCTGAATCGGCACACAGCGTGCTCCGAAGGCTTCCTGCAGCGCATTGACAACCTTGGGAAAGTCGGTGCGTTCCTTATCGAGCTGGTTCACGACCAGAAGGCGTGCAAGATCAAATTCATCGGCAAACTCCCAGGATTTCTCGGTTTCGACTTCAACCGGGGAAGTGGCATTGATGACAAAAACAGCGGATCCACAGGCGTGCATGCAGGATTTCACTTCGCCGATGAAGTCGGCATATCCGGGCAGGTCGAGGAAGTTCAGGGAGTGTTTGTTGTAGTTCACATGGATCAGTGAGGAATGAATGGAGACCTTGCGGTCTTTCTCTTCGTCGGTGAAATCGGAATAGGTGGTCCCGTCGTTGGTGCGTCCCAAACGATCGACCTTGCCGAGAAAATAGACAAATGCCTCGACCAGGCTGGTTTTTCCGGCTCCATGGTGAGCGACAACAGCGACGTTTCTTTTAGTGGTGATGTCTACCATCCGAGGACCTCCGACATGAGTGGTTTCGTTCAGACCAGATCACTGGGTCTGACCCGTTCTCCAGGCAGGAGTGGATCAGGCAACCGGAAGGAGATCTGATCCTCGGAAAAACTTACACACACCGAATCCCAGCCGGATCGATCACCTCTGTACCCGACAGAACCATCGCCTGGCCAACCAATCGGAATCGGAGTTGGGGATCGCGATGAAAGGGTGTGCACAATGCATCCCGAAGTCAGTCCTTCATGGAACCCATCCGGGTAAGGAGGAAGTGTAGACCAGAACCATTGGGTGTCAAGAAAGACGGCCCGTCGATTCGGGAAATTCATCCCCTGGATCCTCTGTGAATTGCCCGGCGAAATGGGGTCCGCATTTTTTGAAAAAGTGCTGTTGAAAAATGCTCCGATAAATAAAGCCACAGGCCTTGACCACTCCCATGGAGCCTGTTAGGTTATGTGGTGGAAAGTGGGGGGCAACTCCCACTTCTTTTTTTGTCACCCGACCGTGGTCTCTATACCCCTCGGATAGACGAATCAAGAAGAATCGTGGCCCCCCGGCAGAGGACTGTCCGGAGAGGCCCGGAAGATAATCCGCCTGGATTGCGGGGTAAGGGAATGCACCCCCGGTCCGATTTCGAAATCTCCAGCCAGATGGAATCGAGGATATGAGCAGGGAAACTTGGGATTTGCTCAGGCGCATAGCCAACGAACGCAATATCTCCATCGAGATATTGGAAGACGCACTTCAGGCGGCTTTGGTGTCCGCCTCGAAGAAGATGCTCGATCCGGAAATGGAAGTCGCCCGCGCCGCGATCGATCCGAAAACAGGAGAGTATCGGGTGTATGCCCAGAAAGTGGTTGTCCCGGAAGTGGCCAACGAATCCAGGGAGATTTCGCTTCCTGAAGCACGCCTTTACAACCACGAAGCCAAATACGAAGACATTATCGAAATCGATGTGACTCCCAATGATTTCGGGCGGATCGCCGCGCAGAATGCCAAGCAGGTCATCACCCAGCGGATTCGTGAAGCCGAGCGTGAGATGGTGTTCGAGCGCTATTCAAACCGAATTGGCGAGCTGGTGACCGGCACAGTCCAGCAGTATGAACGTGGAAGTGTGATCCTCGAAATTGGATTTGCCGAAGCCCTGCTACCCTTCGAAGAACAGGCCAAAGGCGAAAGATTTCATTATGGAGACCGCTTGCGAGCAGTCATTCTCAGAGTGAATCAGACCTCGCGTGAAGCGCAGGTGGTCGTATCCAGGAAAACTCCCGAGCTGGTAAAGAAGTTGTTTGAACAGGAAGTCAGCGAGGTTCGCGATGGGACTGTGGTCATCAAAGCCATTGCGCGAGAACCGGGCAAACGCAGCAAGATCGCGGTCATGTCCACCAACCTCGATGTGGATCCGGTGGGAGCCTGTGTCGGAATGAAAGGATCCCGTGTGCAGATGGTTGTCCAGGAGCTGAAGGGGGAACGCATCGATATCATTCCATACAGCTCCGATAAAATCAAATTTGTGCAGAACTCTCTCAAGCCAGCGGAGGTTGATTCGGTCGAGCTCGGCCCGGATGGCCGCAGTGCCACCCTGGTAGTCAAAGATGACCAGCTATCGCTCGCAATTGGGAAAGGCGGATTGAATGCCAAGCTGGCCTCCGAGCTGACCGGAGTCCACATTGACATTGTCAGCCCCTCCGATATGGAGAAGACCGAGCGTGAAACACGTGAGATGCTGATGCAGCTGCCAGGCATCGATTCAGAAAAAGCCGAGCAGCTGATGTCTGTGGGAATCTGGGATTATGAGGATGTGGTCCAGTATGGAATCGAGGGTCTGGTCGAAACCGCCTCGATGGAGCACGATCAGGCTGAGAAACTGGTTGAGGCCTCAAAAGCATTGCTGGCTGGAGAGCCGATACCCGAGCATTTGCTGGTGAAGAACGAAGAGGAATCCGCGGCTGTTGAGTCGGCGGAATAAAGACAGACGGACTGAAGTGACGGAGTGGGTCTCGTGTAGAGAAAACGAGGTTCTCAGATTGGCCCGGTGCGCCACGCTCAGTCTGCGCCTGTCTTGCATGATCTGGAGGTTTAATTGAAGGAATGCAGGTGACTGAAGTTGCACGAAAACACGGAGTTCCGGTCCAGAGGGTTCTGAACCTGCTGGAAGAATCCGGCATTCAGGGCAAAGAGGCGGCCTCGGCTTTGACAGAAGTCGAGGTGCGGCATGTTGAAAGCCGCCTGGGGCCAGCCATGCCGAAGAAAACTGTTGTAATGGGCCAGAATGTAAAAGTCCTGCGCCCATCCTCCAGCACTCCGATCGTTCGTCGCCCGGTTGTTCCCGAAAAAGCCGCTGTTGCCTCGAAAGCTCCTTCTACGGCTGCGGCGGGTGAGAAATCCGCCACTGGCAGGGCTGCCGCAGCAAAGGAAGGCGCTGTGGCAGACAGGACCACTGAACTCCGCCGGGTTGGAGTGGAATCGAAAGCGCGTGATCTGATGCGCGCCAAGCGGATGCGCGAAAGTGGCTTTAAGCCCCGAGTTGCAACTCCACCAGTCCCTGAGCCGGCTCCGGCCCCGCCTGTGGTTGAAGAAACAATGCCACCGCCTGTCGAAGCGAAACCTGCTCCAGGCCCAGCCGAAGACCCGAACCTCGTTTCGAAACCAACCCCTGCTTCCGAGAGGGGTTCTGTTCCTGCATCAACCGAAGGAGAGGGAAAACGGCCGGCAGCTTCGGGTGCGCCACCCTCACAATCTCGCACCGACCAGCCCCGCCGCCGTCCCCCGCAATCGGGCGGAGGAAGGGACCAGGGAGGACGGGATCAACGGCGGGATTCCCATCCACGAGACGGGCAGAGGCCGCCCCAGGGGGGAGGAGGGCCACGCCCTCAGGACTCACGCCGCCCACCGCAGCAGGGAGGCCGGCGCCCTTCCCGGGATGCAGGCGGCGCCACCCGCCCGAAAGAGCAGACCCCGGCAGTTGCGCCCGTGGCCCCGGATGCTGCGGCTGTGGCTGGAGCGCCCAAAAGAACCCGGGGACGCAAAGCGAAAATCGAGGAAATCACTGAAACCCGGAAAGACCGTGAGAGCACCGTTGTCGAGCGAAAGGTGCTGTCTTCCTTTCAGGGCAGAAAACGAGGCAAGAGCCAGAAATACAAACGGTCCAAGCGGGAGCGCATGGCGGCCAGCCAGGAAGCTCAGCGCGAAAAAGATGAAAAGGAAAGGACCACACTCCGGATCCATGAAGCCACCACGGTTGCCGATGTGGCACATGGCCTGGGGGTTAATTCAAGCGAAATACTCAAAATCCTTCTCGATCTCGGGAAGGTGCTCACAGTCAATCAGCACCTCGACCGGGAAACCATCGACCTGATTGCGGATGAGTTTGGGTTCGAAGCTGAAGAAACATCCCTCATGGATGTGAATCCATTCGAGGAGTTTGACCAGGTGGATGATCCGGACAAACTCCTGCCACGCCCCCCGGTGGTGACTGTAATGGGGCATGTGGATCATGGGAAAACCAAGCTGATGGATGCCATCCGCAGCGCCGATGTGGCTTCGGGCGAGGCGGGAGGAATCACCCAGCATATCGGGGCCTATTATGTCACGCTTGGCAGCGGAAAGACGATGACATTTATCGACACTCCCGGGCATGAGGCTTTTACCGCCATGCGTGCGCGTGGAGCGATGGTTACCGATGTCGTCGTGCTGGTGGTGGCCGCCAATGATGGTGTCATGCCGCAGACACGCGAGGCGATCGCCCATGCCAAGGCGGCCGGGGTGCCGATCCTGGTGGCTGTCAACAAGATCGATGCTCAGGGAGCCAATATCGAGCGAGTCAAGAATCAGCTGGCTGAAGAAGGCCTGGTTCCCGAGGATTGGGGAGGAAAAACCCCAGTTGCTGAGATCAGCGCCTTGAAAAAGGTGGGGATCGACTCGCTGGTGGATCTGATCCACCTCCAGGCGGAGCTCCTGGAGCTGAAGGCCAATCCGGACAAACATGCCAAGGGTACCATCATCGAAGCGCGCCTCGAGCAGGGGCGTGGGCCGGTTGCTACAGTCCTCATTCAGGAAGGCACCCTGCATGTGGGAGATCCGATTGTCGCCGGTGTTTTCAGCGGCAAGGTCCGCGCATTGATGAATGAGCATGGAAGTGCAATCAAGGAAGCCACCCCGGGTGTGCCGGTGGCAATCCTGGGCCTTTCGGGAACACCTGTAGCGGGTGACGAGCTGCGCGGTGTGCCGGATGAGAAGACAGCCCGCGAGCTGGGGAACAAACTCCAGCAGATTCGCCGTGAGCGCGAAATGGCCGATATCGCCCATGTCAGCCTTGAAAGCCTGTTTCATCGGATCGAGGAAGGATCGGTCAAGGACCTCAACATCATTGTCAAAGGCGATGTGCAGGGATCGGTCGAAGCCGTTTCGGAATCCCTGGGGCGGATCGAGAGCGAAAAGGTCAAGGTTCGCATCCTTCACCGCGGAGTCGGCTCGGTGTCCGAATCGGATATCATGCTGGCCTCGGCATCCGATGCGATCATTCTCGGTTTCAATGTGGCAATTCCGGGGGATGTGGTTTCACTGCAACAGCGTGAGCGTGTGGATGTAAGAACTTACAGCATCATTTATGACGCTATTGAAGACATCAAAAAAGCCATGCTGGGACTTCTCGCGGACGAAGTGAAGGAAGTTGTTCTGGGGCATCTGGAGGTGCTCGAGATCTTCCGCAGTTCCAAGACCGGACTGGTTGTCGGTGGAAGGGTGACCCAGGGGCGCATCATCAAAGGGCGCAATGCACGGATCATCCGTGACAGCCGTGTGATCACCGATGCCAAAATTACCACCCTGCGCCGCTTCAAGGATGACGTCAATGAAGTCACAGAAGGGCTGGAATGCGGGATCGGGATCGCCAATTTCCAGGATCTTCGCCAGCACGATATCATTGAGTGCTACCAGATGGAGACATTTGCCGCCACCCTTTAACAGGCACTCATTCGAACCAGGTTTCAGAATCCAATGCAGAAGCGAAGGCTTGAGCAGATCAATTCATTGCTGCGCGAGGAGATCGGCGCGATTCTTGTCGAAGAAAATGCCGATCCGATTCTCGCGGCTTTGACTGTCACTGAGGTTCGTGTGAGCGCCGACCTGAGCACTGCCAGGGTGTATGTCATGGTTCGCCGCCTCAATGATACCGGTGAGGTGGTGGCGTTTGAGGAAAAGAACCTGGCCCATGCGCAAGAGGTGGTACAGAAACTGATCGGGCCGCGTATCCGGCTCAAAAAAACGCCGCACCTTCATTTCATGGTGGATGACAGCGAAGAGCAGGCCGAGCGAATCGAATCACTGCTCAACCAGGTGCGGGATGATTGGGAGAATCATGCAGAGCGGGATCCTGAACATAGATAAGCCCAAAGGATTGACCTCCCATGATGTGGTCGATCTGATCCGCCGTGCCACAAGGCAGCGCCAGGTTGGCCATGCCGGGACCCTCGATCCGATTGCCACCGGTGTGCTTCCGTTGTGCCTGGGGAATGCGACCAAGCTGTCCGAATTTTTGACCGCAGAAGAAAAGGAATACCGTCTGGTCTGCCGTTTCGGCCTGGAGACCGATACCCAGGACATCACCGGCGAGGTTCTCAAACAGGTGGAAGGGGCGGATCTCGGCCTCGAACAGATCGAGCGGGTCCTGGAAAAATTTCGGGGGAGATTCAGCAGATTCCATCGATGGTCAGCGCCAAACGCCACCAGGGGAAACGGCTTTATGACCTGGCACGCCAGGGGATCGAGGTGGAGCGTGAGCCGATCCAGGTCCGCATCCATGAAATCGAAATCCTTGGGTACAACGCGCCTGATCTGGAAATAAGGGTGCTCTGCTCCAAGGGCACTTATGTCCGCACCTTATGCCATGACATCGGCCGTATGCTGGGCTGCGGTGCGGTGATGGCCGGCCTGGTCCGGACCAAATGTGGTGACATGAAAGTTGAAGAATCGGTTGATGTGGCGTGCCTGAAAGATCCCGCATCGGTTCAACAGCATCTGCTTTCACCGGATGTGGTTCTGGTCAAGTTTCCAGCTGTCGTGATTCAGGACATGGAAATCCGTTCCTGGATGACCGGGCGTTCGATTCGAAGCGGGGCGATCCTGTCGGCGACGAGTGAATACCCGCGGGATGCGATGCTGCGGATCAAGTCTCGTGATGGCAGGCTGGTGGGGTTGGGAAAATCCCTTTTCGACTCGTCGCAGATCGCCCGTCTCGGCGGGGATCTGGAGGTTCTCAAGCCGGTTCGTGTCTTTCCTCAGCCCTTTGCCGCCAAACCTTGAATGAAACCTTGTTGCATCTTCCCCGCTTAGGCTATCATTAGTTCAACAGACTGGTATAACAATGTATTCCCGCTTTCGCGGGAAAGAAGTTACTGAAGGGATTCGGTCTGTCGGCATCTGAAAGAGAGCGCGCAAGCCTGGAAGCTGAAAGTGCCGCCCTCCAGGTAGATGCCATCCCCTCATCAAAGTCATCCCCGGCTGGACCGGGGATCCGATATAAAAAACAGGAATGTTTTTTGGGCGGTCATTGGAGGACGGGTCGCTTGTGGGGAGCGATGATTGATTGAAAGGGGAGAGGATCTATGTTCAAGGAACGCATTCGAGTCGGAATCCTGATGGGAGGCCCGTCAGCGGAGCGCGAGGTGTCGCTGGCCTCCGGGTGCAACCTGGTTGAGCTCCTTGACCGGACCCGTTATGAAGTTCACCCGATCGAAATCGGGCGGGACCGGAAATGGTATCTGCACCACATCGATTCGCCGCTTTTGACGCAGGCTGGGCGGATCGGACGCGAAATCGAGGCTGACCAGCCCTACACACCACCCTCGGCCGCTGATTCCGAACTGGTCACAGCCCGTGTGGTGAAAGGTCGCATGGATGTCCTGTTCCTGGCACTGCATGGCCCGGGGGGGGAGGATGGAACCATTCAGGGATTCCTCGAGACCCTGGAAGTTCCTTATGTCGGATCGGGTGTCCTGGCGAGTTCGTTAACCATGGACAAGTCACGATGCAAGTTGTTTCTGCGTGCCAGCCAGCTTCCCACCGCCGACTGGGTATCGGTCAGCCAGGCGGAATGGGATGGGCGTGCGGGTGAAATCTGCGGCCAGATTCTCGACCAGTTCCCGGCCGGGTGTGTCATCAAACCCAACAACCAGGGATCGAGTGTGGGAATGAGTGTGCTGGAGGGTGGCGAGCACCCCGAATCCGCGATGGACCAGGCATTCGGGCATAGCCAGGAAGTTCTGATTGAAAAGCGCATCCAGGGCAGGGAGTTCACCTGTGGTGTGTTTGGCAGGGAGAATCCCGAAGCGCTTCCGGTCACTGAAATCCGTGTGGCGGGGGGGTTCTTCGATTACGAGGCAAAATACCAGCCGGGTGGCGCAGAAGAGATTACTCCGGCGGATATCTCCGAGAGCCTGGCGCGTGAGATTCAGTCCCTGGCAGTGCGTGCCCACAAGACCTTCGGCTGCAGCGCCATTACCCGAACCGACTTCATGATGGATGGGGATCAGCCTGTTATTCTGGAAATCAACACCATCCCGGGGATGACCCGGATGAGTCTGATCCCGCGGGCCTGTGCTGCTGCGGGAATCGAGTTCGAATCGATCCTCGACCGGCTGATCGGCGAAGCCCTGTTCAAGGAACAGATCGCCACTGTCGTAACCTGATCCTGCCATCCTGGAGGGCAAACCTCTTTTTCCTGCAGGATCTTCTTCAGAAGCCAATGGCCAGGCTTTGAACCCTGACATTGCCAACAGCTGTTTCATTGATTAAAGTGAAAGCAGCGAGCCAGCGAGTTTCATATCGAGAAAATTCATGCGGATCCTTTTTCTGAATCCCCCTTTGCCTGATGGTGATATTTACATGAAGGAGCTCGGCCGTTGCGGGCGCAGGAGTGTGGGAGGAGAAACATGGCCGCAGACCGGACTTGCATACCTTGCCGCGGTCGCCCTGCGCGAGGGGCAGGAAGCGCGGGTTCTGGATGGAATGGCCGAGGGGCTGACCCAGGACCAGGCTGAAGCACGCATTCTCGAGTGGCTGCCGGACTGGATCATTACCGGAACAACGACACCCACTTTCCGCCAGGATGCCCTCTTTCTTCGCACCCTCAAAGAACGGCATGGATTCACAGTGGGTTTCACCGGGACTCATGTCACAGCCCTGCCACGTGAGTGCCTGCTCGAATCGAATTCGGATTTCATCTTTATCAGCGAAGCGGAACTGACACTCCAGAGGCTGATCCATGCCCCCCGGGATCACTGGCAGGATGTTCCCGGAGTGTGTGTGAATCAGGCGGGGGAGGCACGCCTCGGGCCTGCGACAGAAATGGTTGCCAACCTCGATGATCTCCCCTATCCCGCGAGAAACCTGACCCCCTGGCAGCTGTATCGGATGCCTTTCAGCCGTGGCGAACCATTCGCGACAGTCATCCCCTCGCGAGGATGCCCCTATCCCTGCACCTTCTGCCGGGCGGGAAGTGTCTGGGGGCGTGGAATACGGACCCGGTCGGTGGAGAATCTGCTGGGCGAGCTGGTGGAAATGAAAGAGCAGCTGGGCATCAATTTCTTTGCTTTCATGACAGACACTTTCACCCTTCGGAAAACCTGGGTGCACCAGGTGATGGAAGCCATGCGGCCTTACAACTTCCGCTGGGTATGCAACTCCCGCGTGGACACCATCGATCCCGTCTTGGCGCGGGAGATGAAGGCTTCAGGCTGTGAACTGATTTCCTTTGGCGTGGAGTCGGGGAATGAGCAGATCCTGGCCAGCTCCAAAAAGGACATCACCCTCAAACAGATTCGTGAAGGCATTTCTGCTGCCAAAGAGGCTGGAATCCTGACCTTTGCCTATTTCATCCTGGGGCTGCCCGGGGAAAATCCGGAAACCATCGAAGACACGATCCGCTTCGCCCGGGAGCTCGATCCGGACTACTGCAATTTTCATATCGCCACGCCATTCCCGGGGACTGAACTCTATGAGGAGGCGAAGGCGAATGGCTGGCTGGTGCATGAAAACTGGGAGCAGTATGAAGAGATGGGTTCAGCGGTTTTGAGAACCCCCTATATCTCGCCCGAAGCATTGCTGAAGGCGCAAAGGCGTGCCACCCGCAGTTTGTATCTGCGTCCGAAACGGATCCTGGCGGAGATGAAAAGGCTGAGATCTTTTCAGGACCTGGTGCTGAAAGGCAAAGCGGCATTGCGGCTGCTGGGAGTCACACAACCGAAAACCACCCTCTTATCCGACTGACCCCGCTATGGCTTGACAAGTTGTTCGTCAAACAAGACATTTAACCTTGCCCCTTACTGGCTTCCGGATACTCTCATTGAGCACTTCATTTCCGAAAGCCTGCCAACCTTCAGGGGAGCGGATGGAAGTTAAGGAATGAAAGACGAACGAATACTTGCATTAATCGATCTCCAGTCAGTTGTCACTCAAAAGTACACCCTCTATCGGAATCACGAAGCGATTCCAGACAGGCTTGAACAACTCCGGACCGAAATCCAGAAAGCGGAGGAGGTCCTGACAACCACTCGAAAAGCAGTCGAGGAAAATCAGGCCCAAATCTCAAGATTCCACAAAGAAACCCAGCAGACCAACGAAAAACTCACCTCCCTCCAAGCCAAACTCAATCAAGTCAAAACAACCAAAGAGTACGAAGCACGCCAGAAAGAGATCAAAGCTCAACGGGAACGCCTGTCCGAACTGGACAAAGCCATCCAGGAGGCTGAATCCAAAACAGCGGAACTCACTGGTGTTGCAGAGAAAGCCGAACAGGATCTGAATTCAGCCAAAGAACGTGTTCAGCCGGAAATTAAAGAGCTCGAGGCGGCTTCAGTCCTGTATGAACAGGAGCTCGGCCAGATCGCGGAACAGGAACGGGCCAGGCGTGAAAACATTCCAGGAGAAATTCTCCAACGCATCGACCGGCTGGTCCTGCTTCGCAGCGGCATGGCGGTGGTGCCTGTCAGCGATGACTGCTGCGGGGGCTGCGGAGTTCACCTTTCTCCACAGGTCATCCAGCTGGCCAAGAGGGGCCTTGATCTGATTCAATGCGACCGTTGTTCATCCTATATCTACTGGGATGATGAACAATCATAGGGGCTTGACCTGAGGCTCTTTCATTCGAGAAGAAGGACGCCTGCGTTCAAGGCAGGGGAAGATCATCACATCTCCGGGGAATCATCCAGGGTTCTTCTTTCGGCCCGCCATATCTGTGGTATCATTGGTTCTGAATCAGTCCGGGGTTCTCACCTGTTCCCCTGATCCAACGATAAGTGGAGGTTTGACTCAATGAATTTGAGAACCTGGAATCTGGGAGGCATAATCTTCCTTGTCAGCATTTCTGCGATACTGATATCCGGATGCGGGGGATCCAGCGACGAGGAAAAGGTTCAGAGGGCTATCGGGAAAGCCGAAACCTTTTATAAAGCCGGACTTTTCAAAGAGGCGCTGGCCCACTACCAGGAAGCCCTGGCCATACAACCGACAGATGCCGCCATTCTGCTGGCAATGGGCCAGACCTATGAGGCGCTCAGCCTCAACCGGGATGCGCTGGGATCGTATGATGAAGCCATCCGTTTCGATTCACGCCTTGAACAGGCCTATCGTCAGAAAGCCCTCCTTCTCATCAAAGATGGAAAGATCGAGGAAGTCGACAAGCTGGTTGCCGGAATCGAAGCCAAAAAGGAAATGGAAGGGCTGGTTCCTTTCCTCAAAGGGGAAGTCGCCCGGTCCAGAAACGACTGGAGTGGAGCTCTCGAATTTTATCAGGCTGCCGACCGGCTGCGCCCCGGTTCCCGTGAAACCCAGTATGCCCTCGCGGAGGCTTACCAGCGGACCGGAAAACCGGAAGACGCCATCAACCTCCTCGAGCAGATGCTCCGAACAAATCCTGCTGAGTTCATGGCTGCGGGCCAGTTATCCACAATTTACCAGAATCGTGGGGAAACCAGCAAAGCCATCCAGATTCTTACTCAGACCTCACAGGCCAACCCCCAACTGGCTCCCTTGCGGTCAGCGCTTGCGGATCTTCTGCTCACTTCCAACAGGGATGAAGAAGCCTCCAAAGAAGTCCAGGAGGCCCTCAAGCTGGATCCGGATGATGCGATGGGGTTGTATGTGCGCGGACGGCTGTCGTTGAAAAAAGGTGATGCTGCATCGGCTTTGAAGGACCTCGAAGGTGCGATCAAGCGCCGCCCTGAAGAGGAATCATTCCGGCGGGCGTACCGTGAAGCCCAGATCGCTTCAGGCGAGGTAGTCGAGAAGGTCAAAGTGGTTTCACAAAAGATCCAGAAACAGGGAGAAACTCCTGCCCTGCTTCTTGAGCTGGCGGATGCCTGCCTCTATCAGGGAGAGCCGGAACAGGCTCTGCGCAGCCTTGAAAAAGTCCTTGCTCAGCAACCCGAGAGCCAGAATGCTCATATCCTGGAGGCCCTGGCCTACCTGAGCCTGGGCCGTTCTAAACAGGCGGAAGAGTCTCTGGGCCATGTAAAAAACCATCAGGATGTCCGTTATATCGCCATTGATGGCATCATCCGTCGCGATCCGAATCAGGTCTCTCAGGCAACCGAAAAACTCAAAGGCGCTTCCGCCACAGAAGTGTGGGCGGGTTACTTCCGGGCGCTGGCGCTTCTCTATTCCGGCCAGTTTGGCCCGGGCCTGGAAGAGCTGGACCGCCTGATGCAGCAGAACGACACCTTCGGAGCGGGCATTTATGAAATGGCCCGGGTTTATATCGAGCTGAATGAGCCGCATCTCGCCCTGGCGCTTTACCAGCGTCTGATGGAAGTATATCCCGAGAGCCAGAAACCCATACTGTTGAGTGCGCGTGCGCTGGTGCGGATCGGCCATCTCGAGAGAGCCAAAATCCTGCTGGATTCGGTTCTGAAAAAGGATCCCGATTCACAGCCTGCCCTGTTCCTGCTCGGCACCCTTCACCTTCAGGACAAGAATTTCAAAGAAGGGGCACGCATCTTTGCCGCGTTGATTGATTCTCCCACCACCAATGCCAAGGACCGCATGTTTTACCGTGGGGTTCTGGCGAAAACCCTGGTTTATGACCGCCAATACAAACAGGCATTGGAGCAGTACAACAAGTTGATAACAGAGGCCCCCAGCCAATCGGCGACCTATATCGAAAAAGCGCTGGCGGAAATGGCTCTCGGACAGGATCAGGAGGCTCTGGCCACCTGCCAGGCAGGCATCCAGGCGACAACCGATACGCAGACGCTGCGGGTTGTTCAGTCTGTGCTGTTGCAGCAGGCAGGAAAAGTCGAAGAAGGGATTCAGGCTCTTGAAGCCGCTGTGCCCCAGTTGCCGAAGGATCCCGCGGTTCAGTACCGGCTGGTTCCGATTCGTGTCAGCCTGCTTGCGTCAGGAGGGAAGTATGACCAGGCCCGGGAGGTGGTCAAAGGCAGCGGTTATCCCTCCAGGCTGGTGGATTTTCTGCTCCAGTCAGTCGAGGAAGTGGAAAAGAATAAAACCGATCTGCGTGGTCTGAGCCTGGCCCTGCTGTTCAGTTTCTACCAGTGGCCGGATGCGGCTTTAACCCTCTATACCGATCTTTCGGATCAAAATCCTCAGGATAAACTGCTGCTTGCTTATCTGGGGGATGCCCAGACTCTGGCGGGACGCCTGGAGGATGCGCATCGAACCTACTCGAAAGCCCTGCAGAGTGATCCGAATGATGCTTATTTCCTCCAGAAACGGGGCGCTGTGTCGGCCAGACTGCGCAAGTATGATGAAGCGGTTCAGGACCTATCCTCAGCGCTGGCGGTGACCCCGGAGGATTCCGCCCTGCATTTCCAGATTGGCTCGCTTTATGAATCCCAGAAGCTGAACCAGGATGCCATCGAGTCCTATCGGACAGTGGTGCGCCTCAACAATAATCCTGCGCTGGTTGCAGGAGCCACAAATAACCTGGCCTGGCTGCTGTCACAGGATGAGAAAACTCTGCCGGAGGCCCTGGAATCCGCAAAGAAGGCTTTTGAACTGGCGGTGCCGAATCCGCGCACCGGGCTGAGGGATGGGAATGTGCTCGATACAGTCGGGTGGGTGTATTTCCTCAGCGGCCAGGCGGACGAGGGACGGAAACTGATCGAGCAGGCCTTATCGATCCTGCCGAACCAGCCCACGATCAACTACCACCTCGGGCGGATTTTCGAAGGGACCGGCCAGCCAAAGATCGCGGTGGTTCAATACAGCAAAGCACTTGATTTCGATCCGGAATTTCCGGAGGCGGATGATGCACGGCTGCGCGCGACCCGCCTGGCGACTGAACTAGGCCAGAAATGAGAGAACCATCGAGAGACAGAACCCATTTACACAAAAAAATGTTGTTCTATCTTTCATTCTATCCCTACCATTAAGGGGTGGAGTATTTCCTCTGGAATGGCGGATTCCGCACATTAACGGGGGAATTTTTTTATTCTCTCCCCGGGGAAATTCCCGGCCTGGAGGATCGCCACTGTTTCAATGGTGTTCGAGATAGAAACTGTGGGGGGATCCGGAGCCTCCAGCAGGTCTGTTTGAAAGGAATGGCAACCACCACCATGGGTTTTCCGCCAGTCATCAAAGGCATTTTTTTCGGCTTTTTGATTGGGTTCTTGATATCCACTGCGCAGGCTTCAGAGCTTCCGGCAACAGTGGACCTGCAAATCGAGAGCGCCACACCGGTGCTTCGCCTGTATGGCAAGGATGCATTCGATTACCTCGGTTCCGAGAATGCCAATGGAATCGCCTTTGGTGATGTCAATGGCGATGGCCTCGATGACATGATAGTCGGGGCCTATGCCGCGGATCGTGAATCGGCGAGCAATCCCTCCAAGGTCGAGCTGAATAACTGTGGTGAAGTCTATGTCATCTATGGCCGCCGCACCTCGATGGGGCAGAGGCTCAGTCTGCGGAATACAAACACCTACCTCTCCACCACACGCATTCGTGGGGCGACCGCTGAAGATTCCGCCGGTTTTTCAGTCGCTAGCGGAGACATCAATGCGGATGGATATGACGATATCCTGATCGGGGCCTTGTTTGCCGACCGAAAAGATCTGGTGCCACCGGAATATGATTCGGGTGAAGCCTATGTCATTTATGGAAGCCCGAGCCTGCCAGGCCGGGTCATCAATCTTTCAGACTCCGCAGTTCTGGCTAACACCGAAACCCGGATTCTCGGGCGTAAAGGGAATATCGATCCAACTGGCTTCTTCCCCGGGGATCTCACTGGCTGGTCGGTGGCCAGCGCGGATGTCGATGGGGATGGGCGTGATGATGTCATCATCGGGGCGCGTGCGGCGGATCCGGAAATCGGAAGCGGCACCCGTGAAGATGCCGGCGAGACCTGGATCATCTATGGCCGCAACCTGCATGTCGGGGCAACCTATGATTTGCGCAGCGCATCGGATTCGTCGCGGGCGACACGCATATTAGGAGCGGTCAAGAACAGCTTTGCCGGCTGGTCGGTTGCAGGCGGAGATATCGATGGGGATGGTTTCGATGATGCGGTTATCGGGGCCTATGCCGCCAATGTCGGTTCGGTAACTGCTCCCGGGGAATGCTATGTTGTATATGGAAGGAGCTCGCTGCCGGGTGCGACGATCGATCTCGCCGGCTCTCCTGGCGTAAACCGTATCACACGGATTGAAGGAGCAGCCGAGCGAGACTTCCTGGGCTGGTCGGTGGCTGCGGCGGATATCGATGCCGATGGACTGGATGACCTGATTCTCGGTGCGGTCGGAATGGACCGCCTGGGTGCGGATAATGCCGGAGGTGCTTATGTCCTTTATGGGGATGGGTTATTGCCGGCGAACAGATTCAGCATCTCCAGCCCGCCTCAGAATATCCGGACCACACGCATTGTCGGTGCGCTCGCCCAGGACCAGGCAGGCTGGTCGGTTGCGGGCGGCGATGTCAATGGGGATGGCTTCGATGATGTGGTGATCGGGGCAATCGGCGCAGACACTTTGAACCGCGAGGATGCCGGACGAGTGTATCTGGTGGATGGCTCCCGGATTCGTCATCCCACAGTCAAGGATTTGCTCGTGCCCGATGGTGTCATGACCATCATCGGCGAAAAGGGAAGCACCGCGACCTCCACTCCGGATCTTCTGGGGTATGGGGCGGAATCTGCTGCCGACATGGATGGCAACGGGTTTGCGGATATGGCGGCATCGGCTGTCTATGCCGACAATCCTCCCACCCCCGGGAACGACAATGACACCGGCGCAGCTTATGTGATTTTTGGGATGGGAGATAACCTCACGGCGCAGGTGCGTGAGCGCATTCGATCCGGCCAGGCGCCGATGCGGGGAGTCGGCGGACGCCTGTCGCCGGTGGCTCGAACCTGGGTTCAGTTCGATGCAGGCATCACCTCGGAGGCTTCTGTAACCCTCACCCGTTCGGATCAGCCCATCGCCAGCCTGGGCCGTGGAAACCGCCGCGATGTGGCAGATGTTCTCTGGCATGTGGAATCCACCCGGTCGGCATACAGCAAAGCCTGGATCACCTTTCGGTATCTCGATTCGGAAATCATTGGATTGAATGAGAGGGGGCTGAGGCTGTTTCATGCCAGTTCGTCCCAAGGCCCCTGGTTCGAGGTCGCCCAGCAGTCTCTGGACATGCAGAGGAACCTGATTCAGGCGGGAGACCTGTCCCCCGGCTAGCTGAACAGCCGTACCTTCTATGCCATCACCGGCAATCCAGCCGAGCTTCCGCCGGTGATCGATCTGGATGTTCCACTCGGGGAGGAATCAGTTCCGCTGGTGCGGATTTTCGGTGATGACCCCGGAGATGGACTTGGGTCCGATAACGGCAATGGAGCCGCATTCGGTGATATCAATGGTGATGGGTATGATGACCTGATCCTGGGTGCTCCATTGGCAGACCGGGGCGGCTTGGCAAACAGCGGGGAAGTCACTCTGCTTTATGGCAAGGTGGTCGAATCTCCCACCTACACCAATCTCGACCGGCCTGCCGGATATTATGGTGAGACACGGATTCGTGGAGGGCTTGCCGATGACCAGCTTGGATATTCGGTGGCATCCGGGGATGTGAATGGGGATGGCTTTGATGATGTGATCATCGGGCAGCCCTTTGCGGATCCCGCAGGCCGAACCAATTCCGGAATCGTCACTGTTTTATATTCCGGGCCGGTCTTTCCGGCGACTCTTGATCTCACCAGCCCCACTCCATACGGGACCACACGGATACTCGGGGGCGCGGCCAGTGATCAAGCCGGCTATTCGGTGGCATCCGGGGATGTGAATGGGGATGGCTTTGATGATGTCATTATCGGTGCGAATGCGGCCAATCCTCCGGGAGTGACAGATGCCGGGGAAGTGTATGTGATCTATGGAGGCACCCTCCCTGCAGTGATCGACCTGAATACCGGCACCGGGAGCTTCGGTGAGACGCGCATTCTGGGGGATGACGATGGCGATCTGGCCGGTTCTTCTGTTGCGGCAGGCGATATCGACCGGGATGGATATGATGACATTCTGATCGGAGCGCGCCAGGCCGATCCCTCCGGACGGAATGATGCGGGTGCAGCCTTTGTCATTTTCGGTGGGAGCATAAAACCAGGTTTGCCGGCCCTTTCCGGTTCGATAGTCGATCTCGATACCAATGGCCTGATCAGCAGCGCGAGTGAAATGCGCATCCTTGGCCAGTCAGAAGGGGACCGCCTGGGTGCATCCATTGCGGCAGGTGATATCGATGGGGATGGAGCTGATGATGTTGTTCTTGGAACCAGCAAGGCCAGTTCCGGGGCGGGCAGCGCCTATGTGGTATATGGTGGTGCGGGAGTCCGTGGAGCCCTGATCAATCTGGGGAATGCCGCAGGAACCTATGATGAAACCCGAATCCATGGGGAGCTCGATGAGGACCGTGCGGGTTATTCGGTCGCTGCCGGCGATATCAATGGAGACGGTTTCGACGAGGTCCTGCTCGGAGCGATTCTGGCCGATCCTCCAGGAGGGATAAATGGAGGAAAACAGTACCTCCTCAAAGGAGGGCCTGGCCTTCGCAAACGGGTGATTGATCTGGGGATCGAGGCGGCCACTGTCACGGTTCTCGGGGATAATGAATCTGACCAGTATGGTTATGCCAGCGAGTCGGCCGCCGATTTCGATCGCAATGGATTTGCCGATTTCGCCGGTGCAGCCCTCATCGGGGACAATCCATTCATCGATCCGAAAGAGAACAACAGCGGATATGCCGTGGCGATTCTCGGGTCGGGAACCAGCCAGGTCACACTGGTGCGGGAAGTTCTGCATGGCGGCCCGGTTCCGCAGAGGGGCATTGGGGGGCGCCTGTCTCCGGTGGCGCGAGCCTGGGTGGGTTTTGATGCCGGCCCGGCTGCATCCAGCCAGGTTTCGGTCAGTCTCACCCGCAGCAATCAGGGGATTTCAAATCTGGGGGATGGCACCCGGACCGATCTGGCGGCAGTTCTCTGGCATCTCTCCAGTGACCGCATCGGCTTTTCATCAGCCACAATCACTTTCCAGTATCTGGATTCGGAGATCGGAACCCTCTATGAATCCGGTCTCAGGCTTTACCACGCATCCTCACCGGCCGGCCCCTGGGCCGATGTTCCCGTACAGGCGCTCGACACGCTTCGCAATACCATCACCTGCCGGGTTTCAAGCCTCGGGTATTTCGCGGTCAGGCTCCCGCAGGAGATCGATGTGGCTGGAGGGCCATTTGATTTCGGGCAGCAGAGATTCTGTGATGCAGTGGATTCGACCACCTTCGAAGTGGTCATCCGGAATCTGGGTCGTGCTAACCTGGTGTTCAGCTCGATCGGATTTATCGGGCCAGCATCTTCCGAGTTCCTGATTGTTTCGCCCACACAGAATCTGGCCGCCAATCTCCCGCCCAGCTCGACGCGAGTTCTGGTTCTGGCATTTGCTCCGATCTCTGCCGGTACCAAAGAGGCTTATCTCGAGATCCTTTCAAATGATCCGGATGAACCGGTGGTGCTTGTTTACCTCCAGGGTGAAGGTGTCGATCCGGAAATCGATGTCAATCCGATGGTGCTGTCTTTTGGGGATCAGGATATCGATGCGGGCCCCACCCCGCCGCAAAACCTGGTGGTCCGGAGCCTTGGAATGACGGACCTCAATTTCACGAGTGTGAATCTGATTGGAGATGCTTCAGCGGAGTTCATCATCCTCTCCCCGACAGCCGGCCTGGCGGATCCTCTGGTTCCGGGCGCCAGCCGCCTCTTTTCGATCGCCTTTGATCCATCATCGCTGCGGGTCCGTGAAGCCACGCTCGAATTCCATTCCGATGATTGCACCGAGCCGACAGTGGAAGTTCGCCTGGTGGGAACGGGCACCGGCAATGCCCCGGAGATCCGGGTCACACCGCTGGCGGTCAATTTCGGGCGCTGGGATCTGTGCGCTGGACCGACCGGGGCTCAGTTTGTAAAAATTGAGAACATCGGGAATCTCCCTCTGGCCTTTTCAGGGCAGGGGATCCTCAAGGGGGGCAGCGGCGGCTCCCAGTTCCAGATCCTTTCAGATATTCCCAGTTTGATATCCACTCCGATCCTTCCCGGAGAGGAACGCCTGGTGCAGGTGGTTTTCGATCCATTCCGGCGGGGTTCCCATCGCGGCAATATCACCATTTTCACCAATGATGCCGATGAGCCGGCAGTCAATGTGCTTCTGCAGGGGATCGGCCAGGAGGCGCGGATCGAGGTTCTGCCTGCTTCGCTGGAGCTGGATTATGGTTTCGTGGATGTCTGTGAGGCATCCAGCACCCAGACAGTCACCATTCGCAATACGGGAAATCGCGCTCTGATATTTACTGGCCAGCAGATCTTCATCGATGGTCCGATGGCCCTGGATTACCGGATCGTGTTGCCTGCCAGTGATGTGCTGAATACACCCTTGCCTCCGGGCAGGCAGCGGAATGTGGTCGTTGCATTCGATCCAACTGAAATCGGATTGCGGCGTGCGCGCCTGGGAATCCACAGCGATGACTGTGATACTCCAGCTATTCATCTGAATTTATATGGAAGAGGCCTCGATCCGGAAATTGATGTGTCACCAGCAGCACTCAATTTCGGCCTTCAGGATATCGCCGATGGGCCGACAGCGGTCCAGAATGTGGTGATCCGCAATCTGGGGAACCGCGATCTGAACTTCACCGGTTCAGGTGTGGATGTGATTGGCGAAGCTTCGGCGGAGTATTTCATTCTGAATCCCACCACTGAACTGACTGCCCCTCTTCCAGCTGAGGAGACCCGGGTCATTTCGGTTGTTTTCGATCCTTCTTCTCTCGGCATTCGTGACGCCACAATGGTGATCACCAGCGATGATTGTGATGAAGCCACTGCTGAAGTGATCCTGAGCGGCACTGGAACCGGAACCGCTCCGGAAATCGATGTTCATCCGAAAATACTGGATTTTGGTGGGTGGGATCTGTGTGCCGGGCCAGGTGCAGCGCGGTCGATCACCATCAGGAATATCGGGAATCTGCCCCTGGTGTTTACCGGCAAGGGCATCGAACTCTCAGGGATTCATGGAGCCGATTTCCGGATCCTCACTCCGACCGCCACTCTGGTTGCAAGCCCGATCCTGCCGGGTGCTAGCCGCCAGATACCGGTTGTTTTTGACCCCCGTGCCACAGGCCAGCGACGCGGCCGGATACTGATCACCACCAACGATGCAGACGAGCCCACGCAGAATATCCTCCTCCTGGGGACAGGCCTTGATCCCGAGATTGCAGTTTCCACAGAAGAACTGGATTTCGGTTTTCAGGGTGTCTGCCATGCTTCGGCCACACTGACAGTCACCCTGGAGAGCCTGGGGAATCGTCCGCTTCAGTTTATCGGCAACGGGATTTCAATCAGCGGTCCAGCGGCGGGAGATTATTCGATCCTTTCTCCCACACAGGGGCTGAATGACTCCCTTCCGGTTGGAATGACCCGTGAGCTGGTGATTCGGTTTGATCCATCCACCTCCGGTTTGCGCCGTGCACGCCTGGTCATTCAATCCGATGACTGCGATGAAGGCCTGCTGCGTATCTCCCTGTATGGGAGAGGAGCCGCGCCTGAAATCGAGGTGTCTCCAGCATTTATCCATTTCGGCACGCGGGAAATGACTGCGGGGCCTTCCGCTCCCCACAATATCGCCATTTTCAATCGGGGGAATATCGACCTCAACTTCCTTGGCGCCGGGTTTGCATTCCAGGGTGAGGCATCGGCGGAATACCACATCATCGCTCCCACCAGCGGGCTGACAGCCCCGCTGATACCGGGAGCCAGCCGTGAGGTCACCCTGCAGTTCGATCCCTCCTCCTTCGGGCTGCGGGAAGCCAGTCTGGCTTTCTTTACAGATGACTGTGACGAAGCCACCGCATCGGTGGTCCTGTCGGGGACCGGCACAGGCAACGCACCGGAAATCCGGGTGCTTCCAAAGACTGTCTATTTCGAGTCCTGGGATGTCTGCGGGGGGCCAGCTCCCACACGCTCGATTCGAATCGAGAATCTCGGAAATCAACCCCTGGTCTTTACCGGCATAGGTCTCGAGGTGCTTGGAAAAGAGGCCAATGATTTCGATCTTGCGAGTCCGGCTGCCGATCTGGCTGCACTGCCAATTCCTCCGGGGGCCTGGCGGGATGTGCCGATCCTGTTCGATCCCACTGCATCAGGACCCAGGAATGCCGGGCTGTATATCACCACCAACGACAGCGATGAACCGCTTGTCATTATCCCCCTGGGCGGTTTTGGTCTCGATCCCGAGATCGATGTGAACCCGACAGATTTGGATTTCGGGTATGTGGATGTCTGCCAGGATGCCTCCCGGACCGGAACTTTCACCATCCGGAATCTCGGGAATCGTGCGCTGAATTTCCAGGGGATGGGGATCTCTCTGGAAGGACCAGCGGCCAGTGAATTTTCTCTGCATTCCATCCCAGGTCTCCTTCTGCCGCTCCAGCCGGGCGGGGATCGGGAGATTGCAATCACCTTCAACCCTGAAAAAGGAGGGGTTCGGCGCGCCCGCCTGGTAATCAGCAGCGATGACTGCGATGAGGGCCTCATGCGGGTTCCTCTCCAGGGGCGTGGGATCGCCCCGGAAATCGAGATATCGAAAAATATCCTCGAGTTTGGATCTCGGGATTTGGCCGATGGCCCATCTTCAGCCCAGTCTGTTGTGATTACAAACAAAGGGAACCGTGACTTGAACTTCCTTGGGCTGGGAATCGAGGTAATGGGTGAGGCATCCGCAGAATATCAGATCATTGCCCCTGTGAGCGGATTGACCACTTCACTTCCGGCGGGACAGAGCCGCCAGCTCGATCTGGCTTTTGATCCTTCGTCTCTTCATCACCGCCCAGGTGTTCTGGTGATCAACAGTGATGACTGCGATGAAGCGACAGCCACGGTCATTCTCAGCGGCACCGGAACAGGAACCGCGCCGGAGCTTCAAGTCGAAGCCCCCAATCTCTTCTTCGGGGACTGGGAAGTCTGTAATGGCCAGAGTGCATCCCGCAGGATTGTGATCCGGAATATTGGCAACCAGCCGTTGACTTTTAACGGACCGGGGATTGTCCGCCAGGGGTTGAATCCGGCTGATTTTGTCATTCTCGATCCCACAGCCAGCCTGGTCGCTTCACCAATCCTTCCCAGCCAGACTCGTTCATTTCGGGTTGCGTTTGACCCTCTCACTCTCGGGCGTCGAAGCACGCGGCTGCGTATCCTGACCAATGATGCGGATGAATCCATACAGGATCTCGCGCTGGTGGGGAACGGCCTGAAGCCGATCCTGGCGCTCGATCCGCCCCAGGAGGAGGTCGATTTCGGCTTTGCGGATATCTGTGCGGATGCTTCATCAACACGAACCATCATGGTCCACAACCTTGGAAACAGTGACCTTCGTTTCGTCGGTGACGGCTACCATCTGACCGGGCCTGCTGCAGCCGAATACCGCATCCTCGATACGACCGATCCGCTAGGGGCAGGGATGCAGCGCCAGCTGGTGATTGCCTTCGACCCTTCAAAGGTGGGAGTGCGCCGGGCGCGGCTCGAAATTACAACCAATGACTGTGACCTGCCTGCGGTCCAGATGGACCTGATCGGGAGGGGAGTCGATCCGCAGATCGAGGTTGCGCCAGCCTCTCTGGTGTTTGCAGACCGGGACCTGGGCGCGGGACCCGGCACTCCGCTTGCAATCCAGATTCGAAACACCGGCAGCCGTGAGCTGCGGTTTGTGGATCCGATTGTGTCGCTGTCCGGTGCCGCAGCGGGTGAATTCAATCTGCTGACACCCCTGTCCGTGCTGAGCCAGCCTCTCCTTCCTGGAGAGAGCCGTGATGTGTCGCTGGCATTTGACCCGTCTAATCTTTATCTGCGCACCGCCACATTGACCCTGTTCAGTGATGACTGCAATAACGCGGCAACCAGCATCCTTCTTTCTGGAACCGGGACCGGCAGCTACCCTGAAATTGAGATCTTCCCGATGAACCTGAACTATCCGGCTCGGGAGGTGGCTGCAGGCCCCTCGGCCGCCAAAAAGGTGTGGATCGGGAATGTTGGAACCGCTCCTCTGGTTTTCTCTGGCGCCGGAGTGGGTGTGACCGGGCCTCATCACGGGGATTTCAAGATCACGACATCGCTTCCTCCGCTCATTGGAACACCCATTGCGGTCGGCGAGATTCGTGAGGTCCAGATCGTATTCGATCCAGTCAATGCAGGGCCACGGAACGCCCATCTGGCAATTACCACCAATGACATCGATGAAGGCCTGGTCGAAGTCGGACTGGCGGGGACCGGGCTGGATTCGGAAATAGAGGTCTCTCCACTCGAAATCGATTTCGGCTACCGGAATCTGGCGGATGGATCGTCGGCTCCTCAAACGATCACCATCAGGAACCTCGGGAGCAGGGACCTTAACTTCACCGGTGGCGGAATTGTTCTCCAAGGCTCCGCTGCTTCCAGCTACAGCTTTGTTTCCCCTCCGGATGCCAGTCCTCTCGCTGCGGGCGCTTCACGCCAGCTCGGAGTGGTTTTCACACCTGCAC
>JAANMY010001196.1_pt1 | contig 31037 bp, 27 predicted proteins | sample 7279691 | NCBI WGS metagenome assembly JAANMY01 (sample SAMN14094543, study PRJNA606508) | bioreactor metagenome | isolation source: A lab-scale SPAN reactor treating ammonium-rich wastewater day 388 | place: Ireland: Galway | collected 2018-02-07
GGCGTCGAGTCGCCGACGGCGCTCGTCGTGGTCGACGTGCTCGATCCGTGCGCGGCGTGGGTCGCCTCGACCCTCGCGGCGTTGAAGCTCCTGGGCCTGCGCGACGCCGTCGTCGCGGTGAACCGGTTGGACACGGCGAAGTGGCGCGAGGACGACTACACCGCGGCGAGCCGGGCGCTCGTCGCCGCGCTCGCGCCGCTCGCGTTGCGCGCCTGCGCGATCGTGCCGGTCTGCGCGACGACCGGGGCGAACGTGCGCGCTCGAGCCGATGCGACGTGGTGGACCGGTCCGACGCTCGTCGACGCGCTCGACACGCTCCCGGCCTTCGTTCCGCGCGCCGGCGGGCCGCTGCGCTTCCCGGTCGACGACGTCCTCGCGAGCGGTATGCGCCGCATCGCCGTCGGACGCGTCGCCTCGGGGACGATCGCTCCGGGGCAGGACGTGCTGATCCTGCCGGGCAATCGCCCGGCGCGGGTCGAGGCGTTCGCAGGCAACGAACCTGCGCGTGCGAGCGCCACGATCGGCGAGCAGGCCAGCGTCGCGCTCGCGGCGGGCGTGCCGGTCGAGCGCGGCGATCTCCTGTGTTCGCCCGAAGCGCCGCCCAAGCTCACGGCGGTGTTCGACGCGGAAGTCCGCTGGCTCGGCCCCGGCGACCTCGCGAACGGAAGCCCGCTCGTCGTGCAGGCCGGCGCGCGCGACGTGCGTGCGCATGTCCTCTCGATCCACCATGCGCTCGACGCGTCGGGCGCGCATCGTCCGGCGGCGGCGCTCCGCGAGGGCGACATCGCGCGCATCACGGTCCGCTGCGAGACCGCCATCGCCGTCGACGACGCGAAGACGCTGCCTGCGACCGGGCGTTTCCTGCTCGCAGACGCGGATGAGATCGTGGGCGTCGGCGTGATCGACGCGTCGGGTTATCCGGACCAGCGGCGCACCCGTCCCGCGAGCGGAGCGGTCGTGCCGGTGCGCCACCAGATCTCCGCGGGCGAGCGCGGCGCGAGGGCGGGACACCACGGAGCGGTCGTCTGGCTGACCGGCCTGTCGGGCGCCGGCAAGTCGACGCTGGCGATCGCGCTCGAGCGCCGGCTGTTCGACCTCGGCTGGCAGGTCTACACGCTCGACGGCGACAACGTGCGCACCGGACTCAACGCGGACCTGGGGTTCAAGCCGGAGGATCGGCAGGAGAACCTGCGCCGGGTCGGCGAGGTCGCGGCGCTGTTCGCCGACGCGGGCATCGTCTGCGTCACCGCCTTCATCTCGCCCTACCGCGACGAGCGCGCGCGCGCGCGCACGGCCGCCGGCGCGCGTCCGTTCGTCGAGGTGTGGGTGCGTTCGCCGCTCGAAGAGTGCGAGCGGCGCGATCCGAAGGGGCTCTACCGGAAGGCGCGCGCGGGCGCGCTCAAGGACTTCACCGGCATCGACAGTCCCTACGAGCCGCCCGACTCGGCCGACCTCGTGATCGACACCGAGCACCTCGACATCGAGGCGTCGACGCGGATGCTCGTCGACTTCGTGGTCGCGCGGTGCAAGGCGTGACCGCGAGCGGACAGGAGTCGGGCGAGCGCGGGCGTACGTTGCGGCGATTCCGGCGGCGGCGCATGTCGCGCCGATGCCGGCCCGCGGAGGTTCAACTCCTGGATTTGTCGCGGGGCAGGCGCCCGAGCAGGTAGAACTCGTCGTTCGGCCGCATCGACGTCAGGTTCGCGAGGCGGTTCGACATGCCGAAGAACGCGGCGATCGCGCCGATGTCCCAGATGTCCTCGTCGCCGAAGCCCTGTGCGCGGAGCGCCTCGAAATCCGCATCGTCGAGCGAGGCGCTGTCGACGGCGACCTTGAGCGCGAAATCGAGCATCGCCTTCTGGCGCGGCGTGATCTCGGCCTTGCGGTGGTTGACCGCGACCTGGTCGGCGACGCGCGGGTTCTTCGCGTGGATCCGCAGGATCGCGCCGTGCGCGACGACGCAGTACAGGCAGTCGTTCGCGCCCGACGTCGCCACGACGATCATCTCGCGCTCGGCCTTGCTGAGCCCGCCTTCCTTCTCCATCAGCGCGTCGTGGTAGGCGAAGAACGCGCGGAACTCGTCGGGCCGGTGCGCGAGCGTCAGGAACACGTTCGGCACGAACCCGGCCTTCTCCTGCACGGCGAGGATGCGCGCGCGCAGGTCCTCGGGCAGGTGCGCGAGTGCGGGAACGGGGAAGCGGCTGATCGGCCGGTCGTCCATGTGGTCGTGACGGGCTGGAGGGATGAGCCGGATCGGCGTGGCGGGCGCGAACTCCGAAGCGGCGCGCTACGCCGCCGGCGGGACGTAGCCCGCGGGCATCTCGGCCCCGCCGCCGAAGAAGTGCTTCTCCATCTGCTCGGCGAGCCACTTGCGCGCGCGCGGATCGGCGAGCGAGAGGCGGTTCTCGTTGACGAGCATCGTCTGGTGGCGCAGCCATTGCTGCCACGCCTCCTTCGACACGCTCTCGTAGAGCCGCTTCCCGAGTTCGCCGGGATACGGGGGAAAGTCGAGTCCCTCGGCGTCGCGGCCGAGTTTCACGCAGTGGACGGTACGGGCCATGGCGGATCCTCGCGAAGTGAATGCGGCCCGCGCGGCCCGATCGACGGGCGCGGCGCGAACGGCGATGCCCCCGATTCTACCCGCTGCCGGCCCGCGGGCCGGCATGGACCTCACAGGGCCTTGCGGTAGACCTGCGAGTTGCGCTGGTAGTTGTAGAGCGCGCGCTTCTCCTTCGGCAGGTCGGAGACCGCCACCGGACGAAAGCCGCGCTCGAGGAACCAGCCCGCGGTCCGTGTGGTGAGCACGTACAGCGCGGTCAGGCGGTGCTTGCGGGCGCGCGTCTCGATCTCCTGCATCAGCGCCTCGCCGTAGCCTTCACGCCGGAAGTCCGGGTGCACCGCCAGCGCGGCGAGTTCGCCCACGCGCTCCTCGGGAAACGCGTAGAGCGCGGCGCAGCCGATGATCTGGTTGTCGTACTCGGCGACCACGAAGCGCTCGATTTCGGCCTCCAGGCGCTCGCGCGAGCGGCGCACCAGGACGCCCTGTTCCTCGAGCGGTCCGATGATCTGCAGGAGTCCCTGCACGTCGTCGATCGTGGCGTTGCGCAGGTGCGCGAGCGGCGCCGACGAGATCATCGTGCCCACGCCGTCGCGCGTGAAGAACTCGAGCAGCAGCGCACCGTCCATGTGGCGCGACAGGAAGTGCGCGCGCGCCACGCCGTTGTCGCAGGCGCGGACCGCGCAGGGCAGGTAGTGCCGGACGTCCTCGGGAAGGTTCCTGTCCTTCGCGAGCAGCGTCTCGGCGTCGCGGGTCGAGAGGTCGGTGAGCAGGCGCTTGCGGCCGTTGCGCACGCCGTCGTTGTCGATCAGGAACACGAGCTTCTGCGCGTTGAGCCGGACCGAGACCTGCATCGCGACTTCCTCGAGCGCGAGGTTGAAGAGTTCGCCGGTCGGCGAGTAGCCGAGCGGGGAGATGAGCACGATGTCGCCGTCGTCGAGCCGCTGCTGGACCGCCTCGGTGTCGATCCGGCGCACCTCGCCGGTGAGCTGCATGTCGACGCCGTCGACGACGCCCATCGGCTTCGCCGTGATGTAGTTGCCCGACGACACGCGGTTGTAGGCACCGGCCATCGGCGAGTTCGCCATGCCGAGCGAGAGCATCGCCTCGATGCGGCTGCGCACCTGCCCCGCGGCCTCCAGCACGCAGTCCATCGTCTCGGTGTCGGTGACCCGCAGGCCCTTGTGGTAGCGCGACGGCAGGTGCTGCTGCGCGAGGATCGCCTCGATCTGCGGGCGCATGCCGTGCACGACGACGAGCCGGATGCCGAGGCTGTGCAGCAGGTTCAGGTCGTGGACGATGCCGAGGAACGACTCGTCGGCGACGACCTCGCCGCCGAACGCGATCACGAAGGTCTTGCCGCGGAACGCGTAGACGTAGGGCGCGGCGGCGCGCATCCACTGCACGAAGCCGCGCATGGCGGCGGAGCGTGCGTCGGGCGGTCGGGAGGGGTCGCGGGCCATCGGCGGATCGAAGGACGCGCGATTATAGCCTTCGCGCTCGCCTATAATCGGGCTGCCGCGCCGTCGCGTTCCCCCCGCGCGCGGCGCCTCCCGCCGCCGCCCGGCGGGCCGGCCCGATGCCCAGCCCGCTCCTCGCCGACCTCAACCCCCGCCAGCACGAAGCGGTCACGCTGCCGCACGCTTCCGCGCTGGTGCTCGCGGGCGCCGGCAGCGGCAAGACGCGCGTGCTGACCACGCGCATCGCGTGGCTCATCGCCACCGGCCAGGCCTCGCCGCTGTCGATCCTCGCCGTGACGTTCACCAACAAGGCCGCCCGCGAGATGCTGCTGCGGCTCTCCGCGCTGACGCCGGTGTCGGTGCGCGGCATGTGGATCGGCACCTTCCACGGCCTGTGCAACCGGATGCTCCGTGCGCACCACCGCGACGCCGACCTGCCGCAGCTCTTCCAGATCATGGACACGGCGGACCAGCTCGCGCTGATCAAGCGCCTGTACAAGGCGCACGGGCTCGACGACGAGCGCTATCCGCCGCGCGAGCTCGCCTGGTTCATCGCGAGCGCCAAGGAGGCGGGCCTGCGCCCGCAGGCGGTCGAGGCCGGCGACGCGTTCGCGCGTGCGCGGGTCGAGCACTACGCGCTCTACGAGGCGATGTGCCGGCGCGAGGGCGTCGTCGACTTCGCCGAACTCCTGCTTCGGAGCTACGAGCTCCTCGCCGGCCACGACGCGATCCGCGAGCACTACCAGCGCCGCTTCTCGAATCTGCTGGTCGACGAGTTCCAGGACACCAACGCGCTGCAGTACCGCTGGCTGCGCCTTCTCGCCGGCCCCGAGGCGGCGGTGTTCGCGGTGGGCGACGACGACCAGTCGATCTACGCGTTCCGCGGCGCCAACGCCGCGAACATGCAGCACTTCGAGCGCGACTTCGGGCGGCCGGACCGCCCGGTCCGCCTGGTGAAGCTCGAGCAGAACTACCGCTCGCACGGCAACATCCTCGACGCGGCGAACGCGCTGATCCGCCACAACCGCTCGCGGCTCGGCAAGGAGCTGTGGACGAGCGAGGGCAAGGGCGAGCCGATCCGCGCGTTCGCCGCGCCGACCGACCTCGACGAGGCCGCGTTCGTCGTCGACGCGGTCAAGGGCATCGCCGACGAGGGCGTGCCGCTCTCCGAGATCGCGCTCCTCTACCGGTCGAACGCGCAGTCGCGCGTCCTCGAGCACGCGCTGTTCAACGCGGGACTGCCCTACCGCGTCTGGGGCGGGATGCGTTTCTTCGAGCGCGCCGAGGTCAAGCACGCGCTGGGCTACCTGCGGCTCGTCGCCTCGCCGGAGGACGACGGCGCGTTCCTGCGCGTGGTCAACTTCCCGCCGCGCGGCATCGGCGCGCGCACGCTCGAGCAGTTGCAGGACGAGGCGCGCGGGCGCGGCACGAGCCTGTGGCAGGCCGCGGCGAGCGGTGCCGTCGGCGGCAGGGCCGGCACGAGCCTCGCTGCGTTCGTGCGCCTCATCGAGAAGCTTCGCGCGGAGACCGCCGCGCTGCCGCTCTTCGAGGCGGTCGCGCAGGTGAACGAGGCATCGGGCCTCGTCGCGCACTACCGTGCCGAGAAGGACGGCGAGGACCGGATCGGGAACCTCGAGGAACTCGTCAACGCCGCGCAGGGCTTCGTGCGCGAGGCGGAGATCGCGAGCGATGCGCCGATGATCGGGGAGCGCGTGGACGCCGACGCGCCGGTGCCCTCCGACGGGCCGTCCGAAGGCGCGACCGATCCGCTGACCGCGTTCCTCGCGCACGCCGCGCTCGAGGCGGGCGAGACGCAGGAGGCGGAGGGCAGGCCGGCGCTGCAGTTGATGACCGTGCACTCGGCGAAGGGCCTCGAGTTCCACACGGTGTTCGTCACCGGGCTCGAGGAGGGCCTGTTCCCGCACGAGAACAGCCTGAACGAGATGGACGGGCCCGAGGAGGAGCGCCGGCTCATGTACGTCGCGCTCACGCGCGCCCGGCGGCGGCTCTACCTGACGCACGCGCAGTCGCGCATGCTGCACGGCCAGACCCGCTGGCACGTCGCGAGCCGGTTCCTCGACGAACTCCCGCGCGAACTCGTCGCCTGGCTCTCCCCCGCGCGCACGCGCTACGGCGCGATCGACGTCGACGAGGCCGAGTGGGGCAAGCCGCGCCATGTTCCGGTGCCGGAGACGAACGCGCCCGGCTGGCGGATCGGCCAGAACGTGCGCCACGCCAAGTTCGGCGTGGGCGTGATCGTAGGCGCGGAAGGGCGCGGCAGCGACGCACGCGTGCAGGTCAACTTCCGCGAGGTCGGCGTCAAGTGGCTCGCGCTCGAGTACGCGAAGCTCGAGGCGGCGTAGGACGAACCGCTCCACCGGTGCGTGGAGGCGATGCGGTTTCGCATAGCGCGCTGTCGGTTGCGCACCCGCCTTGCCGCCCCCAGGGGGCAGACGCGATCCCGACAGGAAACTTCGGGGCCTATCGACCGCCGGTCGGATTGATGTCCAGCCGGCTGCATGGGTCCCGGATCAGCCCGCGCATCCTGTCGGCGACTTGATCGACAACGCGAACGCCGACGCCACGGCAGCGCCTCGCCGCGAGGCCGTTCAGCGCGAACCGCCTTTCGCCGCGAAATAGTCGTCGACCGCCGCCGATGCCGACGGGAAGAACCGCTCGTGGGCGGCGTCGTGCCCGGCGAGCATCCGGTGGATCTGCTCGCGCAACGGGCGGTTCGCGCGCGCGAACCGCAGGTCGATTCCGCGACCTTCGAACTCGTCGTGCAAGTCGGTGAGCACGTCGGCGGCGGTGACGTCGATCTCCCACACCGCCTGCAGGTCGAGGACGACGACGCGCGTTTGCGGATCGGCCGCGTAGACCACCTCGCGGATGCGGCCGGCGACGTGATTCGCGTTCGCGAACACGAGCGGCGCGTAGAGGCGGTAGACGACGGCGCCGGGCGTCGGCTCTCCCGGCTCGTCCTCGTCGAGGTCGTGGAAATGGGTGTCTCCGGGGCGTCGGCGCAGCACCGCGTCGCGCGGACGCGCGACCTCGACCAGCACTTCGAGGAACGCGAGCGCGACGCCGATCAGTATGCCGGGGAGCACGCCCAGCACGAGCACGCCGATCGTGACGCCCATCGCGATGGCGAACGCGTGCCGCTCGAGCCGCCACAGCACGCGCAGGCCGCGAAGGTCCAGGAGGTGGATGCCCGCCGCGACGAGGATCGCCGCGAGCGCGACGCGCGGCAGCCATGCGAGGAACGGCGCGAGAAACAGGGCGAACGCGGCGAGGAGGACGAGCGCGACGAGCTGGGTCCGCTGCGACATCGACCCGGCGGCATCCGCGGTGATCGAGCGCGACCCGCTCGCGCCCACGTTGAAACCTCCGGCGAGTCCGGCGGCGACGTCGGCGGCGCCCAATGCGCGCAGCTCCGCGCCGGCATCCACCGATTCGCCGCGCCGCTCGGCGAGCGTGCGGGCGAGCAGCGCGCCTTCGGCGAAGGTGAGGAAGGCGAGCGCGAGCGCGCCGCCGGCGAGGTCGCGGACGTCGGCGACCGACACGTCGGGGAACGCCGGCGCCGGCACGCCCGGGGCGATGGCGGGAAGCATCGCGACGCCGTGTTCGCGCAGCGAGAAGGCGACCTCCGCCGCGACCGCGATCGCGCAAGCGACGAGCGCGCCCGGCAAGCGCGGGACCCAGCGACGGCACATGAGCAGCACGACGACCAGCGTGGCGCCGAGCGCGAGCGTCGGCATGTGGGCGGACGGCAGCGCGCCGATCGCCTCGATCGTGCGCGCTCCGAACGTCTCCTTCTCGAGGTTCACGCCGAGGAGCGCGCCCAACTGCGAGACGATCAGCACCAGTGCGGCACCGTTCGCGTAGCCGACGAGCACCGGCCGCGCGAGCGCGTCGGCGGCGAGACCCAGTCCGAGGCGCGCGGCCGCCACGAGCGCCACGCCGGTCATGATGGCGACGAGCGAGGCGAGCGCCGCCGTGCGCAGCGGATCGCCCATGGCCAGCGGGGCGACGATGCTCGCCGCGAGGAGCGCGATCGTCGTGTCCGGGCCGACGATCACCCGGCGTGACGGCGTGAGGAGCAGGTAGACCGCCATCGAGCCGATCGCCGCGTAGAGCCCCGCCGCGGCGGGCAGGCGCATCAGCTCGGCGTAGGCCAGCACCGACGGGATCATCACGACCGCGACCGCGGCGCCCGCGAGCGCATCGACGCGCCAGGCGCCGGGCGTCGGATCGAGGATCTGCGCGAGCCCGGGGAGCACGCGACGCCAGAGCGCGGATGCCGTCGCCGCCATCGCGGAGGGTGTCAGTCGCGCAGCGACCCGGCCGTCGGCGTGAGCGGTGCGAGCGTCTCGCCGGCGTGGAACACGTCGCGGTAGCTCACGTAGTCGGACACGTGCAGTGTCGCGGCGAAGAAGAACGCGAAGGGCATCAGGAGCGCGATCGCGAGGACCGCGATCGCCGACGGCGGAAGCACGGCCGAGATGAGCGCCAGGGCGAGCGCGGGCAGGAGCCCCCCCACGGCGAACACCGTGAAGCCGTAGAAGACGAGCGGCCGCCAGTTCGCGAGCGCGGCCTTGAGCGAGTAGCCGAGCGCGGCGGGCGCCGGCAGGTCCTGGAACACGACGAGACCGGGGGCGAACCAGAGCGCCGCCAGCGTCGGCAGCGCGACGACGATCGCGAAGAGCATCGCGAGCACCGTGCGCGGATCGCGCAGCGTCGCGGCGAGCGTGGCGGCCCAGGTCTCGCGCGCCTCGCCCGACGCCGGCGCCGGCGAGGTGAGCGCGTCGAGCAGCTTGCCGCCGTCGACCACCATCGTCGACAGCACGGCGAGCGTGATGCCGGCGACGAACACGGCGCCCAGCACGAGCAGCGCCGCGAGGTTCGAGCGGAAGCCGAGGAAGAGATCGCGCACGCGCGGTGAACCGCCGCGCTCCTGCGTCCAGGCGGCGGCGAGGAAGCCCACGGCGAACACCGGCTTGACCAGCGGCACCGCGAGCTGACCGACGAACGGCACGAGTTCGATCGCCATCATCACCATGTAGTAGGTGGCGAGCATGAAGAGCCAGGGTACGCGGGCGCGCGAGAACAGCGTCCAGGCCTGGCGCAGCCACGCGACGCCGCGCCGCGCCTCGTGCACCGTGAAGACGACGTCGCGCGGCGTGTCCACGTCGCGGCTCATGCGGCGTCCGCGACCGGGAGCGACGGCGTCTCGGTCACGCGGTGCGCGAGAATGCGCTCGAAGACGGCGGGGTCGTGCGCATGCACCAGCTCGCCCGGCCGCGGCAAGTGGAGATCGTAGAGGCGCGACAGCCAGAACCGCAGCGCAGCCGCACGCAGGAGCGTCGGCCAGTGCGCGCGCTCCTCGCCCGTGAGCGGACGAAGCGCCTGGTAGCCGCCGACGAACGCGCGCATGCGTTCGGAATGGATCGCTCCGTCCGGTTCGCTGCACCAGTCGTTCACCGCGATCGCGAGGTCGTAGGCGAGGAAGTCGGTCGCCGCGAAACCGAAGTCGATGATGCCCGCGACCTTGCCCTGAGCGAACAGCACGTTGTCGCGGAAGAGATCGCCGTGGATCGCGGCCTTCGGCAGCGTCATGCGGCCGGCGGCGGCCTGGTAGGCGAGCTCGGCGTCGAGCAGGTTCGCCTGCGCCGCGTCGAGGAACGGGCGCACGGAGCGCGCCGCGCGACGCCACCACGCGGGACCGCGCCGGTTCGCGAGCCGCGCGCGGTAGGTCTGCGCCGCGAGATGCAATCGCGCGAGCGCGCCGCCGATCTCGATGCAGTCGTTCACGCCGGGGACGAGGTGCGCCTCGCCGTCGATGCGGTCGACGAGGCTCGCGGGCTTGCCGCACAGCATCGAGAAGTACGCGCCGCTGCGGTCGGCCGACGGCGCGGGAACGGCGACGCCGGCGCGCGCGAGATGCGCCATCAGGTTCAGATAGAACGGCAGCTCGTCGGCGGGCAGGCGCTCGTAGAGCGTGAGCACGTAGCGACCGCGCTCGGTGGTCACGAAGTAGTTGGTGTTCTCGATGCCCGAGCGGATGGGATCGCAGGCGAGCAGCCGCCCGAGCGGATAGCGGGCGAGCCAGGCGTCGAGATCCTCGGCCGAGACGGTCGTGTAGACGGACATGCGGCAACGCGCGCGGTGCGCGTCGTGATCAGCGGCGGCCCTCGCGGGCGCTCACCACGAGAACAGTTGCCACTGGGGCACGCTCAACGAGTTGTCGAGGCTGTTGCGCCGGAGGAAACCGGTGCCGTCGCGGTTCGGAACGAGGAAGTAGGGCGGGCCGCCGCGCGGCGTCACCCGGACGTACTGGAGCACCCCGCCGACGCGGACTTCCTCGGTGCTCTCGCGGTCCTTGTGCGTGATCGTGACCTGCTGCTCGAGATCCGGATCGCTCGAGAACGACGGAGGCGGCACCGGCGCCGCGGCGTCGCCCGTGGCGGGCGGCAGCGGCGGTGGCGGCGATACCTGGGCGTACGCCGCGCCCGCGGCGACGCCCAGCACGAGCACGAGTGCGGCGGCGAGGCGGACGAGGGGGTGCATGTTCGGGTCGCTTCGCGGCGAGGAGGCCAACCCGATTCTAGCATCGGGCGTCCCGACCCTCCGTCGCCTTGCGGGAACCCCGCAACGGCGCTCGACGCGCCGCCACCGGAAACACCACCGCCTCTGTCACCTGTCACCTGTCACCTGTTACCTGTTGCCTGACTCCTGAACTACAGATTCAGCATCCGCTGCCGCTCCTCCTGCGTCGGCTGGAAGCCGCGGCCCTCGTAGAAGCGGAAGATCGCCTCGACGATCGCATCCGGGTCGTCGATCGTCTGCATGAGGTCGAGGTCGTGCTCGCCGACCATGCCTTCGCCGACCAGGTGCGCACGCATCCAGTCGACGAGTCCCGTCCAGAACGACGACCCGACGAGGATGATCGGGATGCGCCGCGTCTTGCCGGTCTGCACGAGCGTGAGGCATTCGGAGAGTTCGTCGAGCGTGCCGAAGCCGCCGGGCAGGACGACGTAGGCCGACGCGAAGCGGACGAACATCATCTTGCGCGAGAAGAAGTACAGGAAGTCGAGCGAGACGTCCTGGGCGCTGCGGTCGCCCTTCTCGTGCGGCAGGTTGATGTTGAGCCCGACCGAGGGCGCGCGGCCCGCGTGCGCGCCGCGGTTGGCCGCCTCCATGAGGCCGGGGCCGCCGCCCGAGATCACGGCGAATCCCGCGTCGGAGAGCTTGCGCGCGATCGCGTGCGTCTTCTCGTAGTAGGGATGGCCCTCGCGGATGCGCGCGCTGCCGAACATCGACACCGCGGGGCGTATGCCCTGCAGGCGCTCGGTGGCCGAGACGAACTCTGCCATAATTCCCAGCACCCGCCACGCTTCCTGCCCGTTCGACGAATACCTCGCCTGCGGGTCGATGACCGGCGGAATTTTCGGAGTCGTCTGTCGCGTGCCCAAGCTCGTCCTCGTCGACGGTTCGTCGTACCTGTACCGCGCGTTCCACGCGCTGCCGGACCTCCGCACGCGTTCGGGTGAACCGACCGGCGCACTGCGGGGCGTGCTGTCGATGTTGCGCCGGATCGTCGACGACGACAAGCCGGACTTCTTCGCCGTCGTCTTCGACGCACCCGGCAGGACGTTTCGCGACGACCTCTATCCGGAGTACAAGGCGAACCGGCCGCCGATGCCCGACGACCTGCGCGCGCAGATCGAGCCGTTGCACTCGCTGGTGCGCGCGCACGGCTGGCCGCTCCTCGCGGTCGAAGGGGTCGAGGCCGACGACGTGATCGGCACGCTCGCCAAGGCGGCGAAGCGGCAGCGCATCGACACGACGATCAGTTCGTCGGACAAGGACCTCGCGCAACTCGTCGAGCCGGGCATCACGATCGTCAACACGATGAGCAACGAGACGCTCGACGAAGCCGGTGTGCTCGCGAAGTTCGGCGTGCGGGCCGACCAGATCCTCGACCTGCTGACCCTGACCGGCGACGCGGTCGACAACGTGCCGGGCGTCGACAAGGTGGGCCCGAAGACGGCGGCCAGGTGGCTCGGCGAGTACGGCACGCTCGACAACCTGGTGAAGCACGCGGGCGAGGTCGGCGGCAAGGTGGGCGAGAACCTGCGCGCGGCGCTCGGCTGGCTGCCGAAGGGACGGGAGCTCCTCACCGTCCGCACCGATTGCGACCTCGACGTCGGGCCGAAGGACCTCGTGCCCACGGCTCCGGACGGCGCGCGACTCGAGGAGCTCTACGAGCGCTACGGATTCCGGAGCTGGTTGCGGGAAGTCGCCGGCGGTCCCTCCGCGGGCATGCCCGCGGATGCGGCCGGCGCGATCGCGGCGCGCGCGGCGAAGGACGACACGCGTCGATTCGATCCGGGAGCGGCGGCCGGCACGCCGAAGGGCAAGCCCGCCGACCTCGCCTACGAGTGCGTGCTCGACGCGATGGCGTTCGAGCGCTGGCTCGCCGAAATCCGCAGGGCGCCGCTCGTGGCGTTCGACACCGAGACGACGAGCCTCGACCCGATGGCCGCGGAGATCGTCGGATTGTCGTTCGCGGTCGCGCCGGGCCGCGCCTGTTACGTGCCGGTCGGCCATCGTTACGCGGGAGCGCCCGACCAACTCTCGCGCGACGAGGTGCTGGGCGCGCTGCGCGGCTGGTTCGCCGACCGCAAGCGCGCGAAGCTCGGGCAGAACGTCAAGTACGACGAGCACGCGCTCGCGAACCACGGCATCGCGCTCGACGGCGTCGCGCACGACACGCTGCTCGAGTCCTACGTGCTCGAGGCGCACCGGCCGCACGACATGGACAGCCTCGCGTGGCGCCACCTCGACTGGAAGACGATCGCGTACGCCGAAGTCGCCGGCAAGGGTGCCGCGCAGATCGGCTTCGACCAGGTGCCGCTCGAGCGCGCGACCGAGTACTCGGCCGAGGACGCGGACGTCACGTTGCGGCTCCACGAGACGATGTTCCCCGCGCTCGCGGCCGACCCGAAGCTCGAGGCCGTCTACGCGAAGATCGAAATGCCGGTGCGCGAGGTGTTGTTCCGCATGGAGCGCGCCGGTGTGCTGGTCGACGCCGATCTCCTGCGCGCTCATGGCCGCACGCTCGGCGAGCGCGTGATGGCCCTCGAGCAGAAGGCGTTCGAACTCGCCGGCGGCCCGTTCAATCTCGCGTCGCCGAAGCAACTGGGCGAGATCCTGTTCGAGCGGATGGGCCTGCCGGCGGCGAAGAAGACCGCGACCGGCCAGCCGTCGACCGACGAGGAGGTGCTCCAGGAACTCGCGGCTGACTATCCGCTGCCGAAGGTGCTGCTCGAGCACCGCGCGCTGGCGAAGCTCAAGTCGACCTACGCCGACAAGCTGCCGCAGATGGTCGACCCGCGGACCGGGCGCGTGCACACGACGTTCTCGCAGGCGACCGCGGTGACCGGCCGGCTCGCGTCGTCGGACCCGAACCTGCAGAACATCCCGGTGCGCACCGAGGAGGGGCGGCGTATCCGCGAGGCGTTCATCGCGCCGCGGGGCCACGTGCTGGTGTCGGCCGACTATTCGCAGATCGAACTGCGCATCATGGCGCACCTGTCGGAGGATCCGGCGCTGGTGCGCGCGTTCCTCGCGGGCGAGGACATCCACCGCGCGACCGCCGCGGAGATCTTCGGCGTGACGCCGAAGGAGGTGAGCGCGGACCAGCGCCGTTACATCAAGGCGGTGAATTTCGGCCTGATCTACGGTATGGGCGCCTTCGGCCTCGCTCAGCAGCTCGGCATCGAGCGCAACGCCGCGCAGCAGTTCATCGACAAGTACTTCCAGCGCTACCCTGGTGTCGCGCTGTACATGCAGAAGACGCGCGAGGAGGCCCGCGAGCGGGGTTACGTCGAGACCGTCTTCGGCCGCCGTCTGTGGCTCACCGACATCAAGGCCGGTGGCGGGCCGCGCCGCGCGGCGGCGGAGCGCGCGGCGATCAACGCGCCGATGCAGGGCACGGCGGCCGACCTCGTGAAGCTCGCGATGATCGCGGTCGACGCCTGGATCCGGCGCGAGAAGCTCGCGACCACGCTGATCCTCCAGGTCCACGACGAACTCGTGCTCGAGGTGCCGGAGCTCGAACTCGCGCGCGTGAAGCGCGAACTGCCGGAGCTCATGACCGGCGTCGCGAAGCTGTCGGTGCCGCTCGTCGTCGACGTGGGCGCGGGACCCAACTGGGAGCGCGCGCACTGACGCGCCGGGAGTCCGAGCGATGCCCTTCGAACCGGCCAGCCCCTTCGACGTCGCCGTCGTGATGTTCACCAAGCGCACCGGTGTGCTCGCGACCGCGGTGCGCTCGGTGTTCGCGCAAGCGTTCGCCGGGCGCGTGCAGATCGTCGTCGGCGTCGATGGCGCGCAGGGCGACCGCGCGGCGCTCGCGGCGCTCGCGCGCGAGGTCCCGCCCACGATGCGGCTCACCGTCGTCGATCCCGGCTACTCGACCGCGCGCTCGCGCGGCGGCCTCTACGCGCCGGAAGCCGGCGGGTCGCTGCGGGCGGCGCTCACGCTCCTCGCGAACGCGCGGCATGTCGCGTACCTGTCGGAGTTCGGACGTTACGCGCCCAACCATCTCGAACTGCTTCGCGGCGCGATCGGCGACAAGGCCTGGGCATTCACCGAGCGCTGGTACGTCGATGCGCGGTCGGGGCAGGTGATCTGCCGCGACGCCTGGGAGTCCGTCGGGCCGAACCTGGGCATCTACGGCAGGAGCGAAGGCGGCTTCGTCGCGGCGGACGCGCTCCTGGTCGACAAGCTCGCCTGCCACGGCGCGTTGCTCGCCTGGACCGAGGCCGACGCGCAGGGACGCGGCGAGGACCGCCGCTTCTTCCGCGCCATCAAGGGCCTGCCGCATGCATCGACCGGCGAGCCCACCGTCTACTCGGGCATCTTCCTCGAGGCGCAGCACCCGTTCATCCTCGCGCAGTTTCGCGCGAGCGGCGTGATCCTGGAACGCCTGATGACCGTGACACCGGAACTCAAGGCGGAAGTGGAACGCGCGCTGGCCGCGCAGCGCGACCATGCGGCCGGCGTGCGCAACACGCTGTCGGTGCAGGGTGTCGATTTCGTGAAAGGCAAGGGCGGCGGCTGACCGCCCGGATCACGCGTCGAAAGTCTCGCGCCAGCTCGCGTACCAGCTTCCGGTCATGACCGGGATCAGCACGAGGAAGCCGAGCGCGATCGGGATCGCGGCGACGATGCACAGGCCGATCAGGATGAGGCCGTAGACCGCCATCGCTCCGAGGTTCTGCCAGCAGGCGCGAAAGCTCTTCTTCATCGCGTCGATCGGCTCCTCGCCGTTCAGCGCGACGAGCGCCGGCGCGAACCAGCAGGCCATCGACACCAGCGCCGTGCCGATCAGCGCGATCGGCATCACGATGAACATCGAGAGACCGAAGGACTTCATCATCGCCATGGCCATCTGCGACGAGTCGGAGGTCAACGCGGAGAAGAGGCCCGCTCCGCCCGCGACGCCCACGATCGCCGCGATCGCGACGACCCAGATCACGAACATCGCGGCGAGGTAGACGAGGCCGATGATGAGGAGCGGCATGAAGCGCTCGCCGGAGAAGCCCTCGAAGAGGCTCGCGAGCGTCAGCGGCCGGCCCTTCGCGAGCCCATGGCAGGCGAGCGCGAGGCCCCCGCCGAACACCGGCCCGAGCACCGATTGCGCCAGGTTGCCGAGGATCGGGACGAGGGTCAGCGCCGCCATGATCAGGAACAGCACGACGGTGATGAGCAGCCACACGCCCGGCGCGGCCTTGAAGACCTGCCAGCCTTCGCTCCACCAGGCCGCTCCCCGGCCCGCGGAGAGCGAGCGCGGCTCGCGCTTGCCGGGTCCGGAGGGTGCGGGCCCCGCGCGCGGCGGCTGAGGTGCGGAGGGCAGCGGCTTCGCTCCGGGTTGGGTGACCTCGTCCATCGTGGATCCTCCTGGACGATACGGTAGCACGCGCCGTGTGCGGATCGAAACATCGGGCGTCGGCCGCGGCGATGCCTGCGGCAGCGCCGCAGCAGGGGTTGTGTTGCGCGCCCCCCGGCCCCAATCTCTCCGGTCCGCCTTCGCTCGCGTTCCGCATGGATGCCCTGTCCGCCTCGCTCGACCGCTACGGCGTCCCGCTCGTCGGGCTGAACGTGTTCCTCCAGCAACTCGGATTGCCGATCCCGGCGGTGCCGACGATGATCGTCGCCGGCGCGATGGCCGCCGCGTCTCGACTGTCGACGCCCGGTGTGTTCGCGCTGTCGGTCGTCGCGTCGGTCGTCGCGGACCTCGTGTGGTTCTGGGCCGGGCGACGCCATGGCTACAAGGTGCTCAAGTTCCTGTGCCGGGTCTCGCTGTCGCCCGACGCGTGCGTGCGGCAGACCGAGGGCATCTTCGAGCGCTACGGCTTCTTCTCGGTCGTCGTCTCGAAGTTCGTGCCGGGATTCTCGACCGTGGCACCGCCGATGGCCGGTGCATTGCGGATGCCGTTCGGATCGTTCATCGGTGCGGCAGTCGCGAGCGCCGCGCTGTGGGTGGGCGCGGCGATGGGGGCGGGCTGGCTGTTCTCGCGTCAGGTCGATGCGCTGCTCCGGTGGATGGCGGACAACGCTCCGTTGGCGGCAGCGCTCGTCGGCGCGCTCCTCGCGCTCTACATCCTGTACCGGGCCTGGCAGCGCTGGCGACTCGCGCGTTTCGTGCTCGCGTCGCGCATCACGGTGGACGAACTCGCGACCATCCTCGACACCCGGCGCCCGGTGCATCTGGTCGACGTCGGTTCGAAGCTCGCGCATGACCATCGGCCGCGCATTCCGGGAGCCGTGCTGCTCGACCTCGACGAGATCGATCGCGCGGCGGGAGACTTTCCATCCGACCGCGACATCGTCCTGTATTGCGCCTGTCCGAACGAGGAATCCGCGCGCCGCGCCGCGCAGATCCTTCATGCACGCGGATTCAGGCGCGCACGGCCGCTCGCGGGCGGACTCGATGCGTGGATCGCGTCGGGTCGAAAGGTGGAGGAGCCCGCCGCGGCGATCGTCGTCGAACGCCCGAAGCGCGCAGCCTAATCGAAGGGGTCAGGATTCAAAGGGGTCAGACTCGATTGCTCAAGTGAGCAATCGAGTCTGACCCCTTTGACGAGCAATCGAGTCTGACCCCTTCGACACTTCGACCTTCGACATCAGTGCAACGGACGGCGCGCGGCCGGCGGGCGAGGCGGATCCGGCGGCGTCGCGACGCGCACGAAGCGCGTCTCGCGCTCCGATTCGACGGTCGCGGTGAAGCCGTGTTCGGCGAGCAGGTGCGCGAGAGCAGCGGCCGAGCGGGCGGCCCGGCGTACGCGCATCTGACGGGTCTTGCGCCCGGTGGAGGTCGAGAAGAGCGCCTTCAGCATCGCTCGGCCGTGGCCCTTGCCGCGCAGGTGCGCCTCGAGGCCGGTGAGCCAGAGTTCGTAGCCGTCGTCGATCGCGCGGAAGAGACCGAAGCCCACCGGCGGTTCGCTTCCGGCGGTCTCGTCCGCCCAGTAGACGTAGCCCGGAACCGCGACGGTCCGTACCGTGCGTGTCGAGGCGTCCTCGACGACGAAATAGCCCGTCTTCAGCGCCTGGCGGAGTTCCGCGAAGAAGCGCGTCGCGGCCGGGGAGTCCCAGGCGAGCGCCGGGTCGAACGCGCCGTCGCGGGCGGCGTCGCGGATCAGCGAACGCAGCATCGCGAGGTGGCCGATGTGGGCGGGTCGAAGCATGATGCGGGCATCCGTCGGGCGATACGCACGCTAACGTGCGCCCGGGGGAATCGGGGCTTCGGGCTTACGGAATGCCAGCCGGGGCGGATGGACGGTTGGCGCGGCATCGCCGGAGGACCGGATCGGCATGCGAGTTTCGCCGCCGTTCCCACATGGGGATTTTCGTATCGCCGGTTGAGCGGCGCCGGCGGCGCCGTACGAACCGGCTGCTCCAACGGTTGATATTTCCCCGCACTCACCCATATAATTGGCACTCGTTGCGGTCGAGTGCTAACAACATCGATCGTTTCGCTGGCGAGCGTCCCGGGGAAACCCGCTGGGCGCGCCTCAAATTACTGATTGTCAATCGAAACTATCAGGAGTGAGCGCTTACCATGAAGCTTCGTCCCTTGCATGACCGGATCATCGTCAAGCGGCTGGAAGAGGAAAGGAAATCCGCCGGCGGCATCGTGATTCCCGACACCGCGGCCGAGAAGCCCTCGATGGGTGAAGTCGTCGCGGCGGGCCCCGGCAAGCTCGACGACCACGGCAAGCTGGTCCCGATGGGCGTCAAGGTCGGCGAGAAGATCCTCTTCGGCAAGTACTCGGGCCAGGAATTCAAGATGGACGGCCACGACTACCTCCACATGCGCGAAGACGACGTCATCGGCGTCGTCGCCTGATCGCCCCCCACACGAATCCCAGGAGAGCTAGAACATGGCAGCCAAGGATGTCCGTTTCGGCGAAAACGTCCGGAACAAGATGGTCAACGGCGTCAACGTCCTCGCGAACGCCGTCAAGGTGACGCTCGGCCCGAAGGGCCGCAACGTCGTGCTCGAGCGCAGCTTCGGCGCGCCGACGATCACGAAGGACGGCGTCTCGGTCGCGAAGGAGATCGAACTCAAGGACAAGTTCGAGAACATGGGCGCGCAGATGGTGAAGGAAGTCGCGTCCAAGACCTCGGATGTCGCCGGTGACGGCACGACGACCGCGACGGTGCTCGCGCAGTCGATCGTCGCCGAAGGCATGAAGTTCGTCGCCGCCGGCATGAACCCGATGGACCTGAAGCGCGGCATCGACAAGGCCGTCGTCTCGGTCGTCGACGAGCTGAAGAAGATCAGCAAGCCCTGCTCGACGTCGAAGGAGATCGCGCAGGTCGGCTCGATCTCGGCGAACGCCGACGAGTCGATCGGCAAGACGATCGCCGAGGCGATGGACAAGGTCGGCAAGGAAGGCGTGATCACCGTCGAGGACGGCAAGGGCCTCGAGAACGAACTGGACCTGGTCGAGGGGATGCAGTTCGACCGCGGCTACATCTCGCCCTACTTCATCAACAATCCCGACAAGCAGACCGCGGTCCTCGAAGACCCGTACATCCTGCTGCACGACAAGAAGGTCAGCAACATCCGCGAACTGCTGCCGGTGCTCGAGCAGGTCGCGAAGGCGGGCAAGCCGCTCCTCATCATCGCCGAGGACGTCGACGGCGAGGCGCTCGCGACGCTGGTCGTGAACAACATCCGCGGGATCCTCAAGACCGTCGCGGTCAAGGCACCGGGCTTCGGCGACCGCCGCAAGGCGATGCTGGAAGACATCGCGATCCTGACCAACGGGACCGTGATCGCGGAAGAACTCGGCCTCAAGCTCGAGAACGCGACGATCAAGGATCTCGGCCGCGCGAAGCGCATCGAAGTCGCGAAGGAAGACACCACGATCATCGACGGCGCCGGCGAGAAGGCGTCGATCGAGGCCCGCGTCAAGAACATCCGCAAGCAGATCGAGGAAGCGACCTCCGACTACGACAAGGAGAAGCTGCAGGAGCGCGTGGCGAAGCTCGCCGGCGGCGTCGCGGTCATCAAGGTCGGCGCGGCCACCGAAGTCGAGATGAAGGAGAAGAAGGCCCGGGTCGAGGACGCGCTGCACGCGACCCGCGCGGCGGTCGAGGAAGGCATCGTCCCCGGCGGCGGCGTGGCGTACATCCGCGCGCGGCAGCACCTCAAGAGCCTGAAGGGCGCGAATCCGGACCAGGACGCCGGCATCAAGATCGTGCTCCGCGCGGTCGAGGAGCCGTTGCGCATGATCGTGGCGAACGCCGGCGAGGAGCCGTCGGTCGTCGTGAACAAGATCGTCGAGGGCAAGGGCAACTTCGGCTTCAACGCAGCCACCGGCGCGTACGGCGACCTGGTCGAGATGGGCGTGCTCGATCCGACCAAGGTCACCCGCTACGCGCTGCAGAACGCGGCCTCGGTCGCCTCGCTGATGCTGACGACCGACGCGATGGTCGCCGAACTGCCCAAGGACGAGAAGCCGATGGGCGGCGGAGGCATGGGCGGCATGGGCGGCATGGGCGACATGGACATGTAGTTCAGTTGTCAGTTGACAGTTGACAGGAGTCAGCAAAGACTCCCTGTCCGCAGCTCCAGGTAGGATGCGAAGCCCGGCGATGAGCCGGGCTTCGTCCATCTGGCGGGCGGCCATCGGTCTCGCGACCGGCGGCCTGCGCCCGTTACGCGCCCTGCCAGAGCATCTCGTAGCCCAGCTCCCGGCTTTCGGTGCACATCGACGCCAGCGCCGCGAACTTCTCCTTGAAGATCCGGTCGGCGTGCGAGCGCTCGTGCTCCTCGAACGATCGCCAGTAGGTGACGATCGCGAGGTGCGCTTCGGCCGGCTTCACGCCGCCGAGCGAGCCTTCCGGCGAGGCGAAGCCCGAGAACCTGAACACCTGGCCGCCGCAGAAGCCGCCCTTGTCGCCGCGGTAGGTTTCCTTGACGACGTGGCACATCTCGCCGACCGCGAGTTCCACGTCCTCCATCGCGACGCCGGGCTTGAGCTTGACGGTGTTGAACAGCATCCTGGCCCCGAACGGGACCGAAAGGGCATCGAACATTGCTTGCTCCGTGAAGATCGGGGGCAGGCTGCAAGTATGCACCCGTCGACAGGGCAAGCCGTCGGGCACGACCGGCACGATCCTGTTGCCGCTGGCGACCCTGGCGCGGATCACCCGCTTTCCCGGCGGACGATCTTCCGCCGGACGGCATTCGCCACCGGCCATCGACGCTCGCCATCCGGACGGTGGCCCAACCGTGCCCCTCCATCGGCGCTCAATGTGCCTTGGTCGCGGATGGACCTGGGTCGATCCCAAGGGGGCCCAACCGCGCCCCTCCATCGGCGCTCAATGCGCCGCCACCGGAAACACCGCCGCATCTGTCCCCTGTCCTCTGACTCCTGTCTCCTGTTGTGGCACCATGCGCCTCCGGCGCCCCCCAGTGCAAAAGTAGGGTCAGACTCGACTTTTCGCGAACGGCATGCGCCGCTGGGTACGCGTCCCGAAAATCGAGTCTGACCCTACTTTTGCCCGACGTGCTGCGCTTCATCCTCACCCGCGCCTCCCTCGTCATCCCGACCTTCATCGGGATGACGCTGCTCGCGTTCTTCCTGATCCGGCTCGTGCCCGGCGATCCGATCGAGACGATGGCCGGCGAGCGCGGCATCGACGAGGCGCGACACGCGGCGCTGCTCGAGGAATACGGACTCGACCGGCCGGTGCTCGTCCAGTACGGCATCTACGTCGGGCGAGTGCTGCGCGGCGACCTCGGGCGTTCGATGATCACGCACGAGCCGGTGGTCAAGGAGTTCGTGGCGCTCTTCCCGGCGACGATCGAACTCGCGCTCTGCGCGATCGCGTTCGCGCTCGCAATCGGCATTCCCGCAGGCATGGTCGCCGCGGTGCGGCGAAACTCGATCTTCGACCACGGCGTGATGGGCGCCTCCCTCACGGGCTACTCGATGCCGATCTTCTGGTGGGGGCTCCTGCTGATCCTGCTGTTCTCGGTGCAGCTCGGCTGGACCCCGGTGTCGGGCCGCATCGACGTCCGGTACTTCGTCGAGCCGGTCACCGGATTCCTCACGATCGACTCGCTCCTGTCCGACGAGCAGGGCGCGTTCCGCTCGACCGTCATGCACCTCGTCCTGCCGGCGATCGTGCTCGGCACCAATCCGCTCGCGGTCATCGCGCGCATGACGCGCAGCTCGATGCTCGAGGTGCTGGGCGAGGACTACATCCGAACCGCGCGCGCGAAGGGCCTGCCCGCGCGTCGCGTCATCGCGCTGCACGCGTTCCGCAATGCGCTGATCCCCGTCATCACGGTGATCGGATTGCAGGTCGGCGTGCTGTTCACCGGCGCGATCCTCACCGAGACGATCTTCTCGTGGCCGGGCGTGGGCAAATGGCTGATCGAGGCGATCAACCGCCGCGACTACCCGGTGCTGCAGGGCGGACTGCTGCTGCTGGGCGTGGTCGTCATGCTCGTCAATCTGGCGGTCGATGTCGCCTACGGCGTCATCAATCCGCGCATCCGGCACGCGAAATGACCCCCGCAAGCATCGCGCACGACGAGGTCGGCGCAGGACGGGCTTCCGCCGGGGTCGGCGCGCCGCCCGGGCCGCTCTCCGAGTTCTGGGGCTACTTCAGCGCCAACCGCGGCGCGCTCGCGGGGCTCGCGATCGTCGTCGCCGTGCTGCTGATGGCGGCGTTCGCGAACCTGCTCGCGCCGTACCCGCCCGACCTCACGAACAATGCGATGTTCCTGAAACCGCCGGCGTGGCAGGAGGGCGGGAGCTGGGCCTACCCGCTCGGCACCGACGCGATCGGGCGGGACATGCTCTCGCGGCTCATCCACGGCGCGCGCCTGTCGCTCCTGATCGGCATGGCGGTCGTCGCGATCTCGATCGTGACCGGCATCGTGCTCGGGCTCGTCGCCGGCTACGCGCGCGGCGTCACCGAGATCGCGATCATGCGGCTGATGGACATCATCCTGACGCTGCCCTCGCTGCTGCTCGCGATCGTCATCGTCGCGATCCTGGGCCCGGGGCTGATGAACGCGATGCTCGCGGTCGCGGTCGTCGTGCTGCCGCACTACGTGCGCATCACGCGCGCCTCGGTGATCGCCGAGATGTCGCGTGACTACGTGACCGCCGCCCGCGCGACCGGCGCGGGACGCGTGCGCCTGATGATGAGCGAGGTGCTGCCGAACTGCGCGGCGCCGCTGATCGTGCAGGCGACGCTCGGCGTGTCGACGGCGATCCTCGACGCCGCGGCGCTCGGGTTCCTCGGGCTGGGGGCGCAGCCGCCGTCGCCCGAATGGGGCACGATGCTCGCCGACGCGCGCGAGTTCGTGCTGCGCGCCTGGTGGGTCGTGACCTTCCCGGGCGTGATGATTCTCGTGACCGTGCTCGCGTTCAACCTGCTGGGCGACGGGTTGCGCGACGCGCTCGACCCGAAGCTCAAGCGCTGAGCCCATGGCCCTGGTCGAGATCGAGGACCTGCACGTCGAGTTCCCGTCGCACGCGGGGGTGATGCGTGCGGTCGAGGGCGTGAGCCTCTCGCTCGACGAAGGCGAGGTGCTGGGCATCGTCGGCGAGTCGGGCTCCGGCAAGAGCGTGACGATGCTCGCGCTGATGGGGCTCGTCGCCGCGCCGGGCCGCGTGCGCGCGAAGCGGCTCGCCTTCGCCGGGCGCGACCTGCTCCGCGCCAGCGAGCGCGAGCGGCGCGCGATCGTCGGCAAGGAGGTCGCGATGATCTTCCAGGAGCCGACGACGAGTCTCAATCCCTGCTTCACCGTCGGCTTCCAGTTGACCGAGACCTTGCGCCTGCACCTCGGCATGGACGGCCGCGCGGCGCGCCATCGCGCGGTCGAGTTGCTGGAGCAGGTCGGCATTCCGGCGGCGGGCTCGCGCCTGAAGGACTTCCCGCACCAGATGTCCGGCGGCATGAACCAGCGCGTGATGATCGCGATGGCGATCGCCTGCAATCCGCGACTCCTGATCGCCGACGAGCCGACGACCGCGCTCGACGTCACGATCCAGGCGCAGATCCTCGACCTCCTGCGCGAACTGCAGCGCTCGCGCGGCATGTCGCTCGTGCTCGTCACGCACAACATGGGCGTGGTCGCCGACATGGCGCGACGGGTCGCCGTGATGTACGCGGGACAGGTGCTCGAGGAGCGCACCGCCGACGACCTCTTCACGGAGCCGCAGCATCCGTACACGGCGGCGCTGCTCGCCGCGATGCCGGAGCGCAGCACCGGCCACGCGCGGCTCGCGACGATCCCCGGCGTCGTGCCGGGGCTCTACGATCGGCCGTCCGGCTGCCTGTTCGCGCCGCGCTGCGCGTTCGCGACGAAGCGCTGCGTCGGCGAGCGCCCGTCGCTCCGCGATTGGCGCGCGGGCCGCGTGCGCTGCCATTACCCGATGGGCGAGGCCGGCCGCGACGGCGCCATCGCACGCGACGGGGTGGTCGGGATCGAGGAGGCGGACGCATGAGCGCGCCGGCGCCATCGTCGGCAGCCGCGGCGCGTGCGCCGGCCGTGGCCGCGCGCGACATCACGCGTGTCTACGAGATCCGACGCGGCGCGTTGCGCGAACGCGCGCGCCTGCAGGCGGTCGGCGGCGTCACGTTCACCGTCGAGGCCGGCCGCACGCTCGCGGTCGTCGGCGAATCGGGGTGCGGCAAGTCGACCCTCGCGCGCGTGATCTCGCTGATCGAGTCGCCGACCTCCGGCGAATTCGTCCTGAACGGCGTCGATGCCGTCCGGGCGGGTCCGGACGAGCGGCGGGCGTTGCGCACGTCGGTGCAGATGGTGTTCCAGAATCCCTACGGCTCGCTCAACCCGCGCAAGAAGATCGGCGCGATCCTCGAGGCGCCGCTCGAGATCAACACGACGCTCGCCCCGGCCGAGCGCGCGGAACGCGCGAAGGCGATGCTCGCGCGCGTGGGGCTGCGCCCCGAGCACTACGTCCGCTATCCGCACATGTTCTCCGGCGGCCAGCGGCAGCGCATCGCGATCGCCCGCGCGCTGATGCTCTCGCCTTCGCTCGTCGTCGCCGACGAGCCTGTCTCCGCGCTCGACGTGTCGGTGCAGGCGCAGGTGCTGAACCTGATGGCCGACCTGCAGGACGAACTCGGACTCGCCTACCTGTTCATCTCGCACGATCTCGGCGTCGTGCGGCACATCGCCGACGACGTCCTGGTGATGTACCTCGGGCTCGCGATGGAGCAGGGGCCGGTCGCGGCGATCTTCGAGCGCTCGCTGCACCCGTACACGCAGGCGCTGCTCGCGTCCGTCCCGGCGATGGCCGGAGCCGCCCGGACCCGGCGGGCGCCGCTGGCCGGCGAGTTGCCCTCCCCATTGAACCCGCCCGCAGGTTGTGTATTCTCCACGCGCTGCCCGCACGCCGAGGCGCGCTGCCATGCCGAGCGCCCCGCCGCGCGGCCGATCGACGATCGGCGGGTGGCCTGCCACTTCGCCGAACGATTCACCCTGGCCCGGACCTGACGGACGGCAACCGACCGATCCGCGCGTCCCGAGGGCCTCATCCCTGGAGGTAGCAATGAAGCCAGTCCGCCCGGCCCGCCGAGCCCGCCTCGCCGGCGCCGTCCTCGCCACCCTCGCGATCCCCGCGCTCTTCGCGGCGGGCCCCCTCGCGGCCAAGACACTCGTCTACTGCTCGGAAGGGAGCCCCGAGAACTTCTACCCGGCGGTCAACACGACCGGGACGTCGTTCGACGCGAACAGCCAGATCTACAGCCGCATCGTCGATTTCGAGCGCGGCGGCACGAGCGTCGTCCCGGGCCTCGCGCAGAAGTGGGAGATCTCGCCCGACGGCACCGTGTACACGTTCCACCTGCGCAAGGGCGTCAAGTGGCACAACCACCGCGACTGGAAGCCCACGCGCGACCTGAACGCCGACGACATCATCTTCAGCATCGAGCGCCAGTGGAAGGAGTCGAACCCGTACTTCAAGGTGACGAGTTCGAACCACTCCTACTTCAACGACATGGGCCTGCCCAAGCTCCTGAAGTCGGTGGAGAAGGTCGACGACTACACGGTGCGCATCACGCTCAACCGCCCCGAGGCGCCGTTCCTCTCCGATCTCGCGATGGAGTACGCCGGGATCCAGTCGAAGGAGTACGCCGATGCGATGCTGAAGGCCGGCACGCCCGAGAAGATCGACCAGGAACCGATCGGCACCGGGCCGTACTACCTGGTGCGCTACATCAAGGACGCGATCATCCGCTACAAGGCGTTCCCGCAGTTCTGGGGCGGCAAGGCGAAGATCGACGACCTGATCTTCGCGATCACGCCCGACGCGTCGGTCCGCTGGGCGAAGCTCCAGAAGGGCGAGTGCCACGTGATGCCCTATCCGAATCCGGCCGACCTCGAGGCGATGCGGAAGGATCCGAACGTCAAGGTGCTCGAACAGCCGGGGCTGAACGTCGGCTACCTCGCCTACAACACCCAGAAGAAGCCGTTCGACGACGTGCGCGTGCGCAAGGCCGTCAACATGGCGATCAACAAGAAGGCGATCATCGACGCGGTGTACCTGTCGGCCGGCATCCCGGCGACCAATCCGATTCCGCCGACGATGTGGTCGTACAACAAGTCGATCAAGGACGATCCGTACGATCCGGCCGCGGCGAAGAAGCTGCTCGCCGAAGCCGGATTCCCGAACGGCTTCACGACCGATCTGTGGGCGATGCCGGTGCAGCGTCCGTACAACCCGAACGCGCGCCGCATCGCCGAACTGATGCAGGCGGACCTCGCCAAGGTCGGCATCAAGGCCGAGATCAAGAGCTTCGAGTGGGGCGAGTACCGCAAGCGCATGCAGGCGGGCGAGCACCAGATGGGGATGCTCGGCTGGACCGGCGACAACGGCGATCCGGACAACTTCCTGCACACGCTCCTGGGCTGCGACGCCGCGAAGACCAACGGCAGCAACGTGGCGAAGTTCTGCTACCAGCCGTTCGAGGAACTCGTGCTGAAGGCGAAGACGGTCTCGAGCCAGAAGGAGCGCACCCCGCTCTACGAGAAGGCTCAGGTGATCTTCAAGGAGCAGGCGCCCTGGTTCACGATCGCGCACGCGGTGCAGTTGAAGCCGGTCCGCAAGGAAGTGATCGACTTCAAGCTCTCGCCGTTCGGCCGGCACACGTTCTACGGCGTCGACATCAAGGAGTAGAGGGGCAGGAAGGGGTGCGGAGGCGTCCTCCGCACCCCCGTCCGCATCCCTTGGGGGAAGCAGGGTCAGACTCGACGTTCCGGGTGCCCTGGGAACGGGGCGCTGGCGTCGGCGGAAAGTCGAGTCTGACCCTGCATTTCGCTACTTTCCCCGCCGTCTCCCCGGTTGGGTTAGACTTCGCCGTCCGGCCCGAAAGGACGGGAAAACAAGGACGTAGAAGGGAGACTTCGCGCAGGGCACGATCGCTGTCACAAGCGCGCGTCGACAACATGACCTCGGGCATCCTGTTCGCCCTCGCGATCGCCGCGCTGTCGGTGGCGGTGATCGTCGGGCTCGTGCGGCGCAGCCGCGGCGAGGGCCCCGCCACGCGCGGCGGGCTCGACTCGCCGAACACGGTCGCGCAGTGGACCGAAGGCGAGACCACGCGCCTTTTGTCCTCGGCCGAACTGCCGGGTCTCTACCTGCTGCGCCCGCGCTTCCTGTCGAAGGCCGAGAACGTCGTGTTCCTGCTGCTCCGGGCGGCGTTTCCGCGCCACGAGATCTTCGCGAAGATCCGGCTCGCCGACGTGCTGCAGGTGAAGATCGGGCCGCAGGGAATGGAACGCCTGCGCGCCTTCCGCAAGATCGCGAACCAGCACGTCGGCTTCGTCGTGTGCGACAAGGACATGACGATCGTCGCGATCGTCGACGCGAAGGAACCCGAGCAGGTCACCAACCCGCGCGACCAGAAGCTCGAGTTTATCAAGCAGCGCTGCCTGCAGGCCGCGCAGGTCAAGTACATCGCGATCTATCCGCCGCAGCTCCCGCGTTACCGGGAGCTGCGCGAACAGGTCCTCGGACCGGCGGCCGACCTCGTCTGACGCGCGCGTCGCTGCGCCGGACGGCGGCTCCTCAGCCGCCCAGGATCCGCGCGTAGGCCGCGCGATCGACGTTGCCCCCGGACAGCACGACCGCGCAGCGCCTGCCCTCGCGCTCCGGGTCGGCGAGTAGCGCCGCGAGCGCCGCCGCGCCCGCTCCTTCGGCGACCTGGTGCGTGTCGTCGAACAGCGCGCGCATCGCGCCGGCGACCGCTTCGTCGTCGACCTCGACCACGTCGTGCGCGCCGCGCCACAGGATGTCGAGCGCCGCGGCCACCGGAACGCGCACCGCCATGCCGTCGGCCATCGTGTCGGCGCTCGGCGTCTCGATCGCGCGCCGCGCGCGAAACGACTGCGCGTAGGCGTTCGCCCGTGTCGACACGACGCCGATGATCTTCGTGGCGAGTCCGAGCGCGTCGCGCGCCGCGATCAGGCCGCAGGCGCCCGAGCCGCAGCCGATCGGCACGTAGACGCGGTCGAGCCGCTCGACCGCGCGGAAGAGTTCGAGCGCGTAGGTGGCGACGCCGGCGACGAGCGGCCGGTCGAAGGGGCCGACGAACACGTAGCCGCGGTCCTTCGCGAGCGCGTGCGCATGCACGCGGGCCTCGTCGAAATCGCGCCCGTGCTCGACCAGTTCGGCGCCGAAGGCGCGCATCGCGGCGTTCTTCGACGCCGAATTGCCGTGCGGCACGACGATCGTGCATGCGAAGCCGTGCCTCGCGGCCGCGTAGGCGAGGCTCTGGCCGTGGTTGCCGCGCGTGGCGCTGCACACGCCCGCCGGGCGCGGGGACGCCGACGCGAGCTGCGCGAGCAGGTTGAGCCCGCCGCGCACCTTGAACGCGCCGGTCGGCGTGTGGTTCTCGTGCTTGACCCAGACCTCCGCGTTCGCGCGCCGGCGGACGAGCGGCCATGCGATCTGCGGCGTGGGCGCCATCGCCGCGTAGACGCGGCGGGCGGCGGCCTCGATCTCCGCGAGGGAAGGCGAGGCAGCGTCGCTTCGCCGGCGAGGGGCCCCGCGAGCCGGGGATCGACGGCGAGGGGTGGCGATCGCCGCCGGCGGCCGGCTCGATTCGCCAGGCATTACGTCATGCGCTCGAGGAGGGCGCGCGGTCGCCGACCCCCGACTGGGGTCACTTCGCGAGGAACGTGAGGTAGACCCACAGGAGGAGCAGCGAGCCGATCACCGACATGATGAATCCGGCCGTGCGGAACTTGCCGTCGGGCGACTTCGAGAAGAGGCCGCCGATGATGCCCCCGACCACCGAGCCGCCGATGCCGAGCAGCGTGGTCATCCAGAAGCCGAGGTTGATCGCTCCCGGATAGAAGAAACGGGCGATGAGGCCCACGATGAATCCGACGATGATCATCCACACGATGCTCATGATGCCCATGACGGCCTCTCCGAACGTTTCGAAATGCGACGGCGGCGACCACCGCGCTGTTCGCCGATGCTAGCACGCGGCGGCGACCAGGGCGCGCTCGCGCGGCACGGCGGTTGCGATCGATCGCCATCGACGCCGGTCGATCGGTCGGCGCGGTCCTGCTCGCTTCGTGCGCAACCGTCCGCGCGGACGCGCGCGATCGAAGCTCCGTCGCCGCGAGCGCTACCGCTCGGGCGGCGCGGCCCCGCCGGTCGCAGCGGCGGCCGCGTCGTCGAGCATGTAGCGCAGGCACTCCTTGACGCCGACCGCCGACAGCGCTTCGCCCGGTCGCGGCGTCAGCGCAAGCACCGTTGCATCGCCGTCGAGCCGCGTCTCGCACGCGTCAATCTTCGCGCATTCGCCGGAGGGACACGACCACCAGCTCGTGCGGCGGCAGGCGCAGATCCGGTCGAAGATAGCCTGCTCGTCCCGCTCGGCGGTCACGATCCGCACCAGGAGTCCATCGCCCCGCTGTTCGACCCTGAAATCCATCGCCCCTCCTTCGCGGCGCGCGCCGCGCGGCATTCGCGCACTCTATGCCTGCCTGGGGCACCGTTCAATAGGCGTTCCCGTGCCGGTCGGTGAACGCGCCGCGCCTCGGGACGACGGACATCGGCGGGGCCGCAATCCGCCGATGCGGCGCGTCGAGGGTCGGGTTCCCGGACGAAGAGTGCTGCCGCGGACGGGCGGCGACCGGCGGGACGTCGCGATCCGCTGCAGGCGCGCCTGAATCGTCCGGTGCGGACGATCAGTTCACGATCTGGCGCAGTTCGCCCGACTTGTAGCGGCTCGCGATCTTCTCGAGCGGCACCGGCACGATCTTCGAGCCCATGCCGGCGCAGCCGAACTGCTCGTAGCGTGCCTTGCAGATCGCCTTCGCCGCCTCGCGCGCGGGCTTGAGGTAGTCGCGCGGGTCGAACGCCGAGGGCTTGTCGCGGAGGAACTTGCGGATCGCGGCGGTCATCGCGAGCCGGATGTCGGTGTCGATGTTCACCTTGCGCACGCCGTGCCTGATTCCTTCCTGGATCTCCTCGACCGGCACGCCGTAGGTCTCCTTCATCTCGCCGCCGTTCTCGCGGATGATCGCGAGGAGATCCTGCGGCACCGAGGAACTGCCGTGCATGACGAGGTGCGTGTTGGGGATGCGCGCGTGGATCGCCTTGATGCGGTCGATCGCGAGGATGTCGCCGGTCGGCTTGCGCGAGAACTTGTAGGCGCCGTGCGAGGTGCCGATCGCGATCGCGAGCGCGTCGAGTTGCGTGCGCTTCACGAAATCGGCGGCCTGGTCCGGGTCGGTCAAGAGCATCTCGCGCGTCATCGTGCCTTCCGCGCCGTGGCCGTCTTCCTTGTCGCCGCGCATCGTCTCGAGCGACCCGAGGCAGCCCAGTTCGCCCTCGACGGTCACGCCGATCGCGTGCGCCATGTCGACGACCTTGCGCGTGACGTCGAGGTTGTAGTCGTAGCTCGCGATCGTCTTGCCGTCGGCCTGCAGCGAGCCGTCCATCATCACGCTGGTGAAGCCCAGCTTGATCGCGGAGGCGCAGACCTCCGGCGACTGGCCGTGGTCCTGGTGCATCACGACCGGTATCCGCGGATAGCTCTCGACCGCGGCTTCGATCAGGTGCCGCAGGAAGATCTCGCCCGCGTACTTCCGCGCGCCGGCGGACGCCTGCATGATCACCGGGCTGTCGGTCTCGGCGGCGGCGGCCATGATCGCCTGCACCTGCTCGAGATTGTTGACGTTGAACGCGGGCAGTCCGTAGCCGTGGTCGGCCGCGTGGTCGAGGAGCTGGCGCATCGAGACGAGGGGCATGGGGGCCTCCGAAGGTCGCGTTCGGAAAGCCCCGATTCTAACCTCGCGGCGCGGCGCGGCGCGGCCCGCCCGGTGCGGCGCGGGCGCTAGTGTTTCGTCACGTAAATAATGTTATTATTGGTCATATGCACTTGCGGAGGCAAGGTCCATGGCCAATCATGCGCGGCGGATCGAATTGACGGCA
>JAANMY010001197.1_pt1 | contig 31035 bp, 26 predicted proteins | sample 7279691 | NCBI WGS metagenome assembly JAANMY01 (sample SAMN14094543, study PRJNA606508) | bioreactor metagenome | isolation source: A lab-scale SPAN reactor treating ammonium-rich wastewater day 388 | place: Ireland: Galway | collected 2018-02-07
TTGCCGCTGATGCCGGCGTCGAGCAGGCGCGCGATGTGCGGATGGGCGAGGCGGGCCAGGATCTGCCGCTCGCGGGTGAAGCGCAGGCGCAGGTTGGGATCGGCCAGGCCGGGACGCAGGAGCTTCAGCGCGACGCGGCGTTCGTACAGGCCGTCGGCGCGCTCGGCCACCCAGACCTGGCCCATGCCGCCTTCGCCCAGCAGGCGTTCAAGCCGGTACGGCCCGACCTGCTCGCCCTCGCGCGGGCCGGGCGGCGCGGTGACCAGCGGCGTGTCGAGCAAGGTGGTTTCGGTGTCCTCCTGCGCCAGCAGTTCGTGCAGGTCGCGGGCGAAGCCGGCGTCCTCCGCTTCGTAGTCGCGAAGTCGCGCGGCGCGGGCGTCGCGGTCGAGCTCCAGCAGTTCGTCCAGCGCCTGCGAGAGCCGCTGCCAGCGCGTGCGGTCCATCACTCGCCCTGCAGCATGCGCAGCAGGAACATCCGCGCCTTCTGCCAGTCGCGGCGCACGCTGCGCTCGGAACGGTCGGTCAGTTCGGCGATCTGCAGCTCGGAGAGGCCGGCGAAGTAGCGCAGTTCCACCACGCGGGCGAGTTGCGGGTCGATCTCGTTCAACTGCGTCAGCGCGCTGTCGAGCGAGAGCAGGTCCTCGTCCAGGCGGATGCCGTCGTTGATGTTGTCGGGCAGGTCGGCGACGCGCTGCACGGTGTCGCCACCGCCGCGCTTGAGCGCCAGCCGCGCGCGCGCGTGGTCCACCACCACGCTGCGCATCGCGCTGGCGGCGTAGGCGAAGAAGGCGGCGCGGTCGGAGAACTCGACATCCGCCTGGCCGACCAGGCGCAGGTAGGCCTCGTGGACCAGCGCGGTGGCGTCGAGCGTGTCCTCGTTGCCGCCGCCGAGCTGGCGCTTGGCCATGGCGTGCAGTTCGCCGTAGAGCGCCTGCAGCACGCGGTCGAGCGCCGCGCGATCGCCGCCGCGGGCCTCGTCGAGCCATTGGGTGATGCCGTCGCGGGGCGTGCGTGCGTGCATGGGGCGAGGATAGCCGAGCGTGGCTGACCGCGGCCCGCTCAGCGTTGGCAGCGCGGGCACCAGACGCTGGCGCGCTGGCCGATGCGCGCTTCCTTCAGCGTCGTGCCGCAGCGCTTGCAGGGTTCGCCGCCGCGCCCGTAGACCAGCAGCTCCTGCTCGAAATAGCCGGGCAGGCCGTCGGGGCTGATGAAATCGCGCAGCGTGGTGCCGCCGCGTTCGATGGCGTGGGCGAGGATGCGCTTCACCGCCGCGGCCAGCCGTGCATGGCGTTCGCGGCCGACCTTGCCGGCCTCGCGCAGGGGGTGGATGCCGGCTTCGAACAGCGCCTCGGCGGCGTAGATGTTGCCCACGCCCACCACCACCGCCTGGTCCATCAGGAAGGTTTTCACCGGCGCGCGGCGGCCACGCGACAGCGCGAACAGGTAATCGCCGTCGAAGGCGTCGTCGAGCGGCTCGGGGCCGAGTCCGCGCAGCAGTGCGTGGGTCTCGCCCGGCGGCTGCCAGAGCAGCGAGCCGAAGCGGCGCGGGTCGTTGAAGCGCAGCAGCCGGCCGTCGTCCAGCGCGACATCGACATGGTCGTGCGCGCGCACCGGCACGTCGGCCTCCAGCACGCGCAGCGAACCCGACATGCCCAGGTGCCAGAGCGCGCTGCCGGCGCCGGTGTCGAGCAGCAGGTACTTGGCGCGGCGGCGGATCGCGGCGATCTGCTCGCCCACCAGCCGCGCGGAGACCTCCGGCGGGATCGGCCAGCGCAGGGCGTCGCGGCGGAGCGTCACGGACTCGATGCGGCGGCCGACCAGGTGCGGGGCCAGTCCGCGGCGGGTGGTTTCGACTTCGGGCAGCTCGGGCATGACGTCGATATGGGGACGATGCGGGGCGGGGGAAAGCCGCGCGAAACCGGCTCGCCGATGAACTCCGTACGCATGCGTCTGGTGACGTCGCCGGAGCCGGCCGCCATCATGGCCATGCGCCGTCCGGCGCGTCATCCCACGATAAAACCCCCATGTCTTCCTCGATCCTCGATTTCCTCGCCGGCGGCCTGACCCAGGTCGGCTGGGGCGGCCTTGCCCTGTACCTGCTGCTGGCGACCCAGCTGACCATCTTCTCGGTCACGCTCTACCTGCACCGCTCGCTGGCGCACCGCGGCGTGGATTTCCACCCCGCCATCGCCCACGTGTTCCGCTTCTGGACCTGGCTGACCACCTCGATGATCGCGCGCGAGTGGGCGGCCATCCACCGCAAGCACCACGCCAAGTGCGAGACCGAGGAAGACCCGCACAGCCCGATGTTCAAGGGCATCGGCAACGTGTTCTGGCGCGGCGTGGAGCTCTACCGCGACGCGCGTCGCGACCGTGCCAGCATCGACCAGTACGGCAAGGGCTGCCCGGACGATGTCATCGAGCGCCGGCTCTACACCCCGTTCGCGACGATGGGCCCGGTGCTGCTGCTGGTCGTGCTCTCCGTGCTGTTCGGCTTCAAGGGCGTGGCCGCCTGGGCGATCCAGATGGCGTGGATCCCGTTCTGGGCCGCCGGCGTGGTCAACGGCCTGGGCCACTGGTGGGGCTACCGCAACTTCGAGACCCACGACACCGCGACCAACCTGTCGCCGTGGGGCGTGTGGATCGGCGGCGAGGAGCTGCACAACAACCACCACGCGTTCCCGTCGTCGGCCAAGTTCGCGCTGCGCAAGTGGGAGTTCGACATCGGCTGGGCGGCGATCCGCGGCCTCAAGGCGCTGCGCCTGGCCAAGGTGCTGCGCGTCGCGCCCTCGCTCGACATCCGCCCCAACATCCCCATGCCCGACATGGAGACGATGAAGGCGCTGCTGGCCCACCGCTTCCAGGCCATGACCGATTTCCACCGCCGCGTGCTCAAGCCGGCGTTGCGCGAGGAAGTGGCGGCGCACGGCCTCGGCAAGCTGCCGCGCCGCCTGCGCAAGGGGCTGGTCGATGACGGCCGCTGGCTGTCGCCGGAGTCGCGCGCGCAGATGCAGGCGTGGGTGGCGCGCTCGCCGCGCATGCAGGCGCTGGTCGAGCACCGCCGCCGGCTGGCCGCCGTGCTGGAAGCGCGCTCGGCCAACGCGCAGGAATCGCTGCAGCGCCTGCAGGCCTGGTGCCACGAGGCCGAGGCCAGCGGCATCCGCTCGCTGCAGGAATTCGCCCAGCGCCTGCGCGGCTACGCGCTGCAACCGGCCTGATGCGCGGATTCGCGGCCTGCGCGCTGGTGGCGGCGATGTCGCTGCCGACCGGCTGGGCGTGGGCGCAGGCGAAGTCGCCGTCCGAGTACCTCGCGCGCATCGACAGCGACGGTGACCGCCGCGTGTCGATCGAGGAATACCTCGCCTGGATGAGCTACGGCTTCGAGGCGATGGACCGCAACCGCGACGGCATCCTGCAACCGCAGGAACAACCGGGCGGGCGCGGGCCGATGCTCACCCGCGTCGCCCATCGCGCCAACCTGATGGAGCGCTTCCGCCGCCAGGACGTCAACCGCGACGGCCACCTGGACGCGAAGGAACTGGCCGCGCCGCCGCGCTGACGCCGCCGCCTCATCCATCCTCCGCAACGGAAAACGCCGGCATCGCGCCGGCGTTTCCGTTTCCGCGTGGCGCGCGGCTCAGTGGCCCGAGGCCCGCGACGCACCCAGCCCGGTTTCCGAACGGATCTGCTGCGCCTTGAAGGCATCGCGTTCCTTCTGCGCCTGCGCGCTCTTGTCGGTGATCGAGAAGAACCAGATGCCGAGGAAGGCGAGCGTCATCGAGAACAGCGCCGGCGAGGTGTAGGGGAACGGCGCCGTGCCCTTCGGGTGGCCGAGCGTCGCTTCCCAGACCGAGGGGCTGAGCACGGTCAGCACCACCGCGCTGACCAGGCCGAGGAAGCCGCCGATCACCGCGCCGCGCGTGGTGCAGTCCTTCCACAGCACCGACAGCAGCAGCACCGGGAAGTTGGCCGAGGCCGCCACCGCGAACGCCAGCGACACCATGAACGCGATGTTCTGCTTCTCGAAGGCGATGCCCAGCACCACCGCCAGCACGCCGAGCGCCAGCGTGGTCATGCGCGAGACCTTGAGCTCGGAACCGGGCGCCGCGTTGCCGTGCTTGAACACGGTGGCGTAGAGGTCGTGGCTGACCGCCGAGGCGCCGGAGAGCGTCAGGCCCGCCACCACCGCGAGGATCGTGGCGAAGGCGACCGCCGAGATGAAGCCGAGGAAGACGTCACCGCCCACCGCCTTGGCCACCAGCACCGCGGCCATGTTCTTGGCGCCGTCGCCGCCGTGGATCACGCCCTTGGCGACATCGGCGAACTCGGGGTTGGTCAGCACCAGGGTGATCGCGCCGAAGCCGATGATGAAGATCAGCAGGTAGAAGTAGCCGATCCACGTGGTCGCCCACAGCACCGACTTGCGCGCCTGCTTGGCATCGGGGACGGTGAAGAAGCGCATCAGGATGTGCGGCAGGCCGGCGGTGCCGAACATCAGCGCCATGCCGAAGCTGATCGCCGAGATCGGGTCCTTGATGAAGCCGCCGGGTCCCATGATCGCCTGCCCGACCGCGCCGGGATCGGCCTCGCCCTTGGCGGCCGCGATGTCGGTCTTCACCTTGACCGCGTGCGCGAACAGCGATTCGAAGCTGAAGCCGTACTTCGACATGATCATGATCGCCATGAAGGTCACGCCGGCCAGCAGCAGCACCGCTTTGATGATCTGCACCCACGTCGTCGCGGTCATGCCGCCGAACAGCACGTAGACCATCATCAACCCGCCGACGATCACCACCGCGATCCAGTAGTCCAGCCCGAACAGCAGCTTGATCAGGCTGCCGGCGCCGACCATCTGCGCGATCAGGTAGAACGCCACCACCACCAGCGTGCCGCTTGCCGCGAACGCGCGGATCGGGCCGGGCTTGAAGCGGTAGCCGGCCACGTCGGCGAAGGTGAACTTGCCGAGGTTGCGCAGCCGCTCGGCGAGCAGGAAGGTGAGGATGGGCCAGCCGACCAGGAAGCCGGTGGCGTAGATCAGGCCGTCGAAGCCGTCGCCCATCACCGCCGCGGTGATGCCCAGGAACGAGGCCGCCGACATGTAGTCGCCGGCGATGGCCAGGCCGTTCTGGAAGCCGGTGATGCCACCGCCGGCGGTGTAGAAGTCGGCCGCAGAGCGCGTGCGGCCCGCCGCCCACTTGGTGATCCACAGCGTGGCCACCACGAAGGTGGCGAACATGCTGATGGCGATCCAGTTGGTCGGCTGCTTGACGGTCTGGCCGACGTCGGGTGCGGCCAGCGCGAGGCCGCTCGCGCACAGCAGCGCGAGGCCGGCGAGGATTCGGGGCAGGCGGCTCATGCGCGGGCCTCCTGCAGCAGTTCGGCGTTGAGCCGGTCGAATTCGCGGTTGGCGCGGAACACGTAGATCGCCGTCAGCGCGACGGTGAACACGATCACGCCCATCGCCACCGGGATGCCCACGGTGGTCACGCCGGCGCCCAGGCGCTGCGCGAGCAGCTCCTTGTCGAAGGCGATCAGGCCGACGAAGCCGTAATAGGCCAGCAGCATCAGCACGGTGAGGGTCCAGCCGAGCGAATTGCGTTTGCGCCGCAGCAGCTGGTACTTGGGGTTGGCCTCGATGCGGGCCATCATCGGATCAAGTTGCGTGGACATCGGTTTCCTCCGTGCGCGGCTGCGCGTGATGGCTCAGAAGCTGTACTTCACCGTGGTGTGGATGCGCTTGAGGTCGCCTTCCGCGCCGTTCTCCAGCGTGCGGCGGCCCCAGCCGAGTTCCGCGCCGACATCGAGCTTGGGGATCGGCGAATAGATCAGGTTGGCGTGGAGTGATTCCGTGCCGCGGGTGATGCCGAGGCCGGTCAGTTGGGTGTCGTTGTCGAAGCGCGCGGCGGCGAACATCAGGTTGCCGCGCAGCTTGGCGTTGAAGGCATGGCGCCAGGCGATGAAGCCGCCGACCGCGCCGACCGGGTGCAGCTCGCCGCGCGCGTCGATCGCCACGTCGGGCGCGATCCCGAAGCCGAGGTAGCGGCCCAACCCGTCGCCGGCGTTGATCGCGTAGCGGATGTCGTCGTTCCTGCCGAGGTTGAAGCGGCCCGACACGCTGACCGAGGCGCTCTGCGTGTAGTCGGTCGGCACCTTGTACTGGCGCAGCAGCGCCGCCACCGAGAAGTGGCCCCAGTCGCCCTTCTTCTGCCAGCGCGCGGTGGCGTCGGGCCAGGCGTTGTCGCCGCTGTTGTAGCGCGTCGCGCCGGCCTGCACGGTGGTCTGCGGATTCTCCAGCGAGAACGACCACGGACCCTTGGTGTAGCGCAGCTGCGCCTGCCGCACGAAGACGGTGCCGTCGGTGACGCCGACGAAATCCACCGCGTCCGGCAGCGCCGAGGTGTCCATGAAGTTGGACCAGCTCTGGCCGGCCAGCCATTCGTCCCAGCTCACGTAGGCCTGGCGCACGGTCACGCCATGGGTATTGGTGGCGGTCTCGTTGCCGAGGTTGGCGCTGCCGCCGCCGAAGAAGTCGGCCTCGATGTAGGCCTTGACCTTGTGGCCGTCGGCGACGTGGTCGGCGCTGAACCAGAAGCGCGAGAACTGCGCGCCGAAGTCGGTGTACGGATCGACCGCCGCCGTGCCGCCGACCGGAATCGAGGCCGGCAGGTGGAACATGCGTCCGGCGCCGCCGTCGGCGATCTTGCCGGCGTCGGTGTCGGTGACCATCGCGTCCATCTTGATGAAGCCGCCATAGCCGAACGTGGTGCCGCGCGCGGCGGCGGGCAGGATCGTGCCGGGCTGGATCGGGCTGGCCGCCTGCGTCTGCGCCACGCGCACCTTCTCCGCGCCGGCCTTCGCCTCCACCGCCTGCTGGCGGGCATCGGCCACGTCCACCTGGGTCTGCTGCTGCGCGGCGGTCAGCGCGGCCACCGTCTTCTCCAGCTGCGCGATGCGCGCCTCCAGTTCCTTCTCCTTCGCGCTCTGCGCCAGCGCCACGCCGGGCGCCAGCAGCGCGATCGCCACGCACAGGCCCAGCCGGGCGCGTCGCGTCGCAGGTCGTTTCGTCGTGTTCATCGGGGATCCCTCGCATGGAATGCGTGGGCCGAGGTTCCGCGCATCGCGGCGGCGCGCCTATTCGCCGATGGTCGAAGCTGCAGCGCAGCATCGACCATCGTCTAACGCGCGCATCGTATGGGCTGTTGCACACTCGATCCCACCTGCCACACCTTCGGGAGACCGCCATGTCCAGGCCCGCAGACAGCATCCACGCCCCGGCCCATTTCGCCGCCAAGGCCAACATGCGCCACCGCGACTACGTGCGCGACTACGCCGAGGCCGAGGCCGACCCCGACGCGTTCTGGGGCCGCATCGCCGACCGCATCGAATGGATGAAGAAGCCGACGATCATCCGCAACGTCAGCTTCGACCTCGCCGATTTCCGCATCAAGTGGTACGAGGACGGCGAGCTCAACGCCAGCGTCAACTGCATCGACCGCCACCTGCGCGAGCACGGCGAGAAGACCGCGATCCTGTTCGAGCCCGACGACCCGGCGACGCCGGCGGAGAAGATCAGCTACCGCGACCTGTCGCTGCGGGTGAACCGCCTGGCCAACGCGCTGCGTTCGCTCGGGGTGAGGAAGGGCGACGTGGTGACCATCTACCTGCCGATGATCCCGGATGCGGCGGTGGCGATGCTGGCCTGCGCGCGCATCGGCGCGGTGCACACGGTGGTGTTCGGCGGCTTCGCGCCGCATTCCATCGCCGACCGCGTGGGCGACAGCCAGAGCCGGCTGATCATCACCGCCGACGAAGGCCGGCGCGGCGGCAAGACCGTGCCGCTCAAGGCCAACGTGGACGCCGCGCTCAAGCTGCCGGGCACCGAGTCGGTGGAGAAGGTGATCGTGCTGCGCCACACCGACGGCAGCATCGACTTCGATACCCGCCGCGACGTGTGGTGGCACAAGCTGGTCGCCGACCAGCCGACGAAGTGCGAGCCGGAGCGCATGAACGCGGAGGACCCGCTGTTCATCCTCTACACCTCGGGGTCCACCGGCAAACCGAAGGGCGTGCTGCACACCACCGGCGGCTACCTGGTGTACAGCGCCTACACCCACGACATCGTCTTCGACCTCAAGCCCGACGACGTCTACTGGTGCACGGCGGACGTGGGCTGGATCACCGGCCACAGCTACATCGTCTACGGTCCGCTGGCCAACGGCGCGACCACGGTGATGTTCGAAGGCATCCCGAGCTGGCCCAACGCCTCGCGCTTCTGGGAGGTGGTGGACAAGCACCAGGTGACGATCTTCTACACCGCGCCCACCGCGATCCGCGCGCTGATGCGCGAAGGCGACCACGCGGTGAAGCGCACCTCGCGCCAGTCGCTGCGCCTGCTCGGCAGCGTGGGCGAGCCGATCAACCCGGAAGCGTGGCGCTGGTACCACACGGTGGTCGGCGAGGAGCGCTGCCCGATCGTCGACACGTGGTGGCAGACCGAGACCGGCGGCACGCTGATCTCGCCGTTGCCCGGCGCCACCGACCTCAAGCCCGGCTCGGCCACCCTGCCGCTGCCCGGCGTGCGCCCGGCGCTGGTGGACGCCAATGGGCAGATCCTGGAAGGCGCGGTGGAAGGCAACCTGGTGCTGCTCGATTCCTGGCCGGCGCAGATGCGCACGGTGTACGGCGACCACCAGCGCTTCATCGACACCTATTTCAAGACCTATCCCGGCACCTACTTCACCAGCGACGGCTGCCGCCGCGACGAGGACGGCTACTACTGGATCACCGGCCGCGTGGACGACGTCATCAACGTCAGCGGCCACCGCATCGGCACCGCCGAACTGGAAAGCGCGCTGGTCGCGCATCCCAAGGTGGCCGAGGCGGCGGTGGTCGGCTTCCCGCACGACATCAAGGGCCAGGGCGTGTACGCCTACGTGACCCTGAAGGACGGCGAGACGCCCAGCGACGAGCTGAAGAAGGAGCTCAACGGCCACGTGCGCAAGGCGATCGGGCCGATCGCCAGCCTCGACCATCTCCAGTGGGCGCCGAGCCTGCCCAAGACCCGCAGCGGCAAGATCATGCGCCGCATCCTGCGCAAGATCGCCGAGAACGCGCCCGACCAGCTCGGCGACACCTCGACGCTGGCCGATCCCTCGGTGGTGGATTCGCTGGTCCGCGAACGGCTGCACGCCGGGCAGGGGTAATGACCGGTCCCGTCGCGCCCTCGGCGTGGCGGGAGGTGATCAGGCATCATCGGTGGATGCCGCTGATCCTGATCGCCGACGACCATCCGCTGTTCCGCGAGGCACTGCGCGGCGCGATCCACCGCCTGCTGCCCGACGCCGAGCTGCGCGAGGCCGAGGATGCCGACGGCCTGTACGGGATGGTCGATGACGCACCGGATGCCGACCTGCTGCTGCTCGACCTGACCATGCCAGGGGTGCAGGGCCTGTCCGCCCTGGTCCACCTGCGCGCCAGGCATCCGCAGCTGCCGGTGGTGATGGTCTCCGCCCGCGAGGAACCGGCCCTGATGCGCCGCGCGCTGGACCATGGCGCGATGGGCTTCATCCCGAAGTCGGCCGATGCCACGGCCATCGGCACCGCGCTGCGCACCGTGCTGGAAGGCGGACGCTGGGCGCCCGAGGCGGCCCTGCGCGCCACGCCCGTCGCCGACGCCAGCGAGCGCGACATCGCGCGCCGGGTCAGCGAACTCACCCCGCAGCAGTTCCGCGTCCTGCAGATGCTCGCCACCGGCCTGCTCAACAAGCAGATCGCCTACGACCTGGGCGTGTCCGAGGCCACCATCAAGGCGCACATGACCGCGATCCTGCGCAAGCTCGGCGCCAGCAACCGCACCCAGGCGGTGCTGCTGGCCGGCAAGCTGGCGGTGGACCCGGACAGCGTGGAGGCGCCGCCGGAAGAGGCGGAATAGGGCGCTGACCGGGCGGGACGCGGGTGGGCCGGCCATTGATCGGCGTGCGTGTAGGAAAAATTTCCGGTTGAGTCAGACAAAGTCCCGTCGATGGGGAATAAAGTCTCATCGTTGACCAAAAAAGCCGCATCGATGGCGCAAAAAGCGCCAGCGATGACCGGAAAAGTTCCATCGATGGGCAAAAAAGTCCCGGGGATGGCGCAAAAAGCGCCAGCGATGGCCTGAAAAGTCCCATCGATGGGGCAAAAAGTCTCATCGATGAGCAAAAAATCCTCGTCGCTGACCGGAAAAGTCCCGACGATGGGCAAAAAAGTCCCATCGCTGCGGGAAAAGTGCGGGGGCTGCCACTCAAAGTCCCATCGATGCGGCTCGGAGTGCCACGGGCGGGCAACGCCGGGGCTGTGTCGATGACCGTGACGCCATGCGCAGCCCGCATCGCCTTGCTGCCACGCCGCTTCAGCCCGCCAGAAAATCCGCGACGATCGCGGAGACCGGCGCCGGCGTCTCCATGTGCAGGTGGTGCGTGCCCGGCATGACAAAGAGTTCGCCGCGCGGCAGGCAGGCGGCGTAGCGGCGGCGGACGTCGTCGGGCAGGTAGGGCTGGGCCGGGTCGGCGAAGACCACGCGCGTCGCGCAGTCGATGCCTTCGATCAGCGCCTCGATCTGCGCGTCCACCGGGCGGATGAAGGTCGGCACGGTCAGGCGCTGGTCGCTGGACCATTCGAAGCCACCGGGCACGGCGCGGATGCCGCGTTCCACGATCAGCCGCGCCACCGGCTCGCTCATCTGGTTGGCGCGCATGCGGGCGTGGATCGCCGGTTCGGCGCTGTCGAACATGCGCAGCGGCTTGGCACCGAGCGTGCGCGCGGCGGCCACCGAATCGCGCAGCCGCTTCGCCGTTTCGTCGGCGGGCTGCGACAGGCCGCCGAGCGCCTCGATGCAGACCAGACGCTCGACGCGCCGCGGCACCGCCGCCGCGACCAGGCTGGCGATGCCCGCGCCCATCGAATGCCCGAGCAGGCGGAACGTGTCCCAGCCCAACGCGTCGGCGACATCCAGCACGTGGTGCACGGCGAGTTCGAAGGTGTAGTGCGCACCGGCCGGCAGATGCACGCTGTGGCCATGGCCGGGCAGGTCGATGGCGACCAGTTCGATGTCGCCCAGGTGCGCGGCCAGCGGCACGAAGCTCGCGGCGTTGTCCAGCCAGCCGTGCAGGGCGAGCACGCGCGGCGCGCCGACGCGACCGCCGCGCAGGCCGGTGATGCGCCCGAGCGGGATGTCGATGTGGATGTCGTGCAGGTCGATGCTCACGCGGCCGCTTCCCGGGCGATGGCGGCCAGTGCATCGGCATGCGCGGCGCCGTCGTTGAGGCAGGGGATGTAGCGGAACTCGCCGCCGCCCGCCGCGCGGAAGGCGTCCGCGTTCTGCATCGCGATCTCCTCCAGCGTTTCCAGGCAGTCGACCGCGAAACCGGGGCAGGCGACATCCAGCGTGCGCACGCCTTCGCGCCCCAGCTGCTCGACGGTGGCGAGCGTGTAGGGCTGCAGCCAGCGCTCGCGGCCGAAGCGTGATTGGTAGGTCAGCAGGAGGTCGTCGCGGGCGATGCCGAGTGACTCGGCGATGGCCGCCGTACCCGCCTCGCACTGCGCGGCGTAGGGATCGCCGGCGCGGACCAGCCGCTCGGGGATGCCGTGGAAGGACAGCAGCAGTTTCTCGGCGCGGCCGTGCGTGGCCCAGTGCGCGCGGATCGAATCCGCCACCGCCGCCACCCAGCGCGCGTCGCGGTGGTAATCGCGGACGAGGTGGAAGCGCATCTCGGGCATGCGCGCGCGGATCGCTTCCGCCGCATCCTCCACCGATCCCGTCGTGGTGGTCGAATACTGCGGATACAGCGGCAGCACCACGATCTCGCGCACGCCCTCGGCCTGCAGGGCTTCGACCGCGGCGGCGAAGGCCGGCGTGCCGTAGCGCATCGCCGCGCGCACGCGCCACGCCGGCAGCCGCGCCTGCACGGCGTCGGCCAGGCGCTCGGTGTAGGCGCGCAGCGGCGAGCCGCCGTCCATCCAGATTTCGGCGTATTTCTCCGCCACCACCGGGCTGCGCCGCGGCAGGATGACGAAATCGAGCAACGGCTTCCAGACGATGTGCGGGATCTGCACCACGCGCCTGTCGGTCAGGAACTCGCGCAGGTAGCGGCGCACGGCGTCCGGCGTGGCCGACTCGGGCGTGCCGAGGTTGACCAGGACAAGGCCGCGCGGCGCGGCGTGGGGGGCGGGATCGGGCATGGGCGCGAAGGATACCGTGCGCCGGCGTGCGGCCGCCGCGGTTCACCTCCGGGCCGGGTAGTGCGCAGGGGCTGCGGCTATCCTCGGGGGATTCAGACTGTCCGGAGATTCCCGATGCGCCGAGCCGCCCTGGCCCTCGCCGTCCTGCTTGCCACCGCGCCCGCCTTCGCCGGCGAGGTCGAGGACGCCCGCGCCCGCAACGCCGTGCGCGTGCTCAACGAAAGCCTGGCGATCCCGGAATCCGCCATCCCCGACAAGCTGCTGGACGAGGCGCGCGGGATAGTCGTCGTGCCCGACACCATCAAGGCCGGGCTGGTGTTCGGCGGCCGCCGCGGACTGGGCCTGATGTCGGTGAAGAACCCCGACGGCAGCTGGTCGCAGCCGGCCTTCGTCAAGCTGGTCGGCGGCAGCGTGGGCTTCCAGGCCGGCGTGCAGTCGGCCGACGTGGTGCTGGTGTTTCGCAGCGACCGCGGCCTGGCCGACATCGTCAACGGCAAGTTCACCCTTGGGGCGGATGCGTCGGTCGCCGCCGGCCCGGTCGGCCGCAGCGCCGCCGCCGCCACCGACGGCCAGTTGAAGGCCGAGATCTGGTCGTGGTCGCGCGCGCGCGGGCTGTTCGCCGGCATCGCGCTGGATGGCGCCGTGCTGCGCATCGACGACGAGGCCAACCAGGCCGTCTACGGCAGTGGCGCCACCCCGCGGATGATCTTCGAGGGCCGCGCGCCGCAGGCCGCCAGCGCGCCGGTCGTCGCCCTGCGCGACGCGCTGGAGGAAGCCACCGCCACCGCCCGGGCCCGCCGCAACGAAGGCGAGGCGCCGCGTCCGGCGCCCGCCGCCGCCGCTGCCGGTTCAGCCGCCGCGGCCACGCCGGCCGAGCCGGCGAAGAAGGACGACACCGAGGTCAAGACCACCCCGCTGCCGTAAGCGCCGCAGGGCCTGTGCGCCGGCCCTGCGCTATCCTGTGCGCCCCACTGCCTGACCCCGGACTTCCGCCATGATCGGTTGGAAAGAACTGCTCATCCTGCTGCTCATCGTGCTGGTCGTGTTCGGCGCCAAGCGCCTGCGCAACATCGGCGAGGACCTGGGCAGCGCCGTCAAGGGCTTCAAGAAGGGCATGGCCGAACCCGACCGCCTGCCGCACGACGACGCCTCCGGCACGCAGGCGCGTGACGAGGCCCAGCAGGACCGCGTGCCGCCGCGCGATTCCTGACGCGCCGCGACGCCCGTCGCCATGTTCGAAATCAGCTTCCCCGAACTCATCATCCTGGCCGTGGTGGCCCTGCTGGTGCTCGGCCCCGAGCGCCTGCCGCGCGCCGCGCAGTTCGCCGGCCTGTGGGTGCGCCGCGCCCGCGCCCACTGGCACGAGGTCAAGACGCAGTTCGAACGCGAACTGGCCCACGAGGAGCTGAAGAAGAGCATCGAGGCCACCCGCGCGGCGATGCAGGATGTGCAGGCATCGTTCCGCGAGGGCATCGACGAGGTCGATGCGGTGGCGCGCCAGGCGCGGCTGGATCCGCCGGCGGCCCACGTCGACGAAGCCGCCTCCCCCGTCATCGAACACGACGCGATGCCCGCGACCGATTCCGACAACTTCACGCCGGACGAAGCCGCCTCCCCCGCCCCCAAGCGCGACGACGCCCGGCATGAATGAGGCGAACGCGAGCGGCGGCTGGCTGTCCCACCTGTTCGAGCTGCGTGCGCGGCTGGTCAAGGTGACGATCGCGGTGATCGCGCTGTTCGCGCTGTTCGCGATCTTCAGCGACCGCCTCTACAGCGAACTCGCCGCGCCGATGCTGGCCGCGCTGCCGAAGGGCAGCCAGCTGATCGCCACCGATCCGCTGACGCCGTTCTCCACGCCGCTGCGGCTCGCGCTCTATCTCGCCCTGCTCGCCGCCGCGCCGGTGCTGCTCTACCAGGCGTGGGCGTTCATCGCGCCCGGCCTGTACCGCCGCGAGAAGCGCGTGGCCGCGCCGTTGCTGGTGTCGTCGATGCTGCTGTTCTACGCCGGCTGCGCGTTCGCCTACTTCGTGCTGCTGCCGGTGATGTTCAAGTTCCTCGCCGTCACCAAGCCCGAAGGCGTGGTGATGATGCCGGACATCGCGCGCTACCTGGATTTCGTCGCGGTGATCGCGCTGGCCTCGGGTTTCAGCTTCGAGGTGCCGGTGGCGCTGGTGATCCTGGTGCTGCTGGGCTGGGTCACGCCGCAACAGCTGTCCGGCGCGCGTGGCTACGCGATCATCGCCATCTTCTTCATCGCCATGATCATCACCCCCGGCGACGGCCTGTCGATGGTGATGATGGCGCTGCCGATGTGCCTGCTCTACGAGGCCGGGATCATCGCCGCGCGGATGGTCGCGCCGCGCCCGCGCGATGCCGCCGACCCCGCCGCCCGTTGAGCCGACGCCGCGCACGCCGGCCGGCCTGTGGCCGCGCACGGTGGCGTGGGGGGTGGATGCCGGCGTCGTCGGGCTCATCACGCTGTGCGTTTCGATGGGGCTGCCGGGCGGCCGCTGGCAGGCGCTGGCCGGCCACTGGCAGGCGCTCGGCACCACGATGGGCCGCTGGATGCGCGAAGCCGCCGAACGCGGCGACGATCCGCTGGCGATGCTCGCCGCGCTCTACGCCGCCGACGGCCCGATCCGCCCGGCGATCCATGGCGTCGTCGCGTCGCTGCACGCGTGGCTGTGGCCGCCGCTGCTGGTCTTCGTGCTGCTCGGTGCGCTCTACTGGCCGGCGCTGGAACGTGGCGAAAAAAGCGCCACCCTCGGCAAGCGCCTGCTCGGGCTGGAGGCGCGTGATGCGCGCGGCGCGCGGTTGTCCTGGCCGCGTGCGCTGGCGCGGCATGTCGCCGGCGCGCTGAGTTGGCTCAGCCTCAACATCGGTCATCTGCTGGCGGCCTCGGCACCCGGCCATCGCGCGCTGCATGACCGTGTTGCCGGCACGCAGGTGGTCTGGCGCGCCGCACCGAGGAAGGTCCCGGCCTGGGGCTGGCTGCTGGTGGTGATCGCGATGCTGCTGCCGCTCGCCGTCGCGGGGGCGGCGGTCGCCGCGCTGTCGTCGGCGATGCAGGCGGCGCTGCTGGGCTGAGGCTCAGGCCTCGATGCGGTGCGGCTGCGCCACCGGTGCAGGTTCGCGCGCGGACTCGTCGCCGAAGGTGTCGCGCCAGATCAGGTAGCCGCCGCCACAGACCACCACCAGCACGGCGGTGATGAAGGCGAACGTCAGCAGCATCCCCAGCAGCACCGCCAGCGGCGCGAACAGCTTGCCGATCACCAGCAGCACCACGCTGCCCACCACCGACAGCAGCAGGCCGGCGACCATCACCGCGACGAAGAACAGCACCGCGGCCAGCAGGTTGGGCCCGAGGTTGCGCAGCGCCGCGCGCGCCGCGGCGAACACCGATGCGCCGAAACGCGCGCCCGACAGCGCCACCAGCGCGATGCCGAGCAGCATCACCGTGGTGGTGAAGTAGTTGAAGGCGATCTGCCACAGGAACAGCAGGCCCGGGTGCGCCGGCAAGGGCAGGGGTGCCGGTTGCTGCTGTTGCACGATGGCGTTGACCGCCTCGTTGTAGGCGGTCATGTACTCGCTGCCGGCGAGCTGGCTGGTGACCAGCGTGCCCAGCGCCATGACGCCGATCTGCAGGCTGCCGAACGCGGCGAGCCGGCCGGCGATGGCCTGCCGGAACGGCGCGAACAGGTCGCGGGCGTGGACCGGTCGGCCGGCTTCGGTTTCGCGGATCACGTGCATCAGGCCGCCGACCAGCACCGGCACCAGCATGAACACCGCGACCAGGGTCAGCAGCATCATCGCCAGCGCCGCCGTGCCGGGGGTGCCGCCACCGCTCAGGAGGCCGGCCAGCAGGCTGCCGCCGGTGGCCAGCATGGTCAGCGTGCCGACCATGAGCAGCGCCGCGCCGAACACCGCGCGCGGATTGCGCACGCCCAGGTTCACCGCCTGCAGGAACCAGGCCCAGGCGCGGGAGAGCGGAAGCGAACGGATCTGCATCGGGGGAGCTCGGCGGGTAGTGGGATGACGCTAGGCGGGCGCGCGTGAAGCGCGCCGCACGAATTGTCGCAGGATGCCGCGCGCGATGGGCGTCGCACGCACCCCGCGCAGGCGGGCGGCCGGGTCGGCGCCCTCGGCGGCGAGCGCGTCGGCGCGGGCGCGCAGGTAGCCGTGCATGTGACGCGCCGAGAACTCCGGGTGGAACTGCACGCCCCAGGCGGCGTCGCGGAAACGCAGCGCGGCGTGGCGATCCTGCGCGGTGGTGGCCAGCACCGCGGCGCCGGCGGGCGGCGCCAGCACCGTCTGCAGGTGGGTGGACTGGACGGGGAAGGCCTCGGGCGCGTCGGCGAACAGCGGGTCGGTGGAGGCGGCTTCGGTGGCGCGTGCTTCCACCGTGCCCATCTCGCGGCCGGCCGGGTTGTCGCCGACCTCGCCGCCGAGCGCGTGCGCGATCAGCTGGTGGCCGTAGCAGATGCCGAAGGCCGGCGTGCCGCCTTCGATGGCATCGCGCAGCCAGCCGGCGGCCGCTTCGCTCCACGGCAGGCGGTCGCTGACCATCGCGCCCGAGCCGGTCACGATCACCCCCGCGTAGGGGCGTGGCGAAGAAGGCATCGCGCCCGATTCGACATCCACCACCTCCGCCTCGTCCGGGCGCAGGCCGGCGGCCACGCGGATCCAGTGCGGAAAGCCGCCACGCCGCCGCATCATCGCCACCGGGGTGCCGGTCTGCAGGATCAGGAAGGGCAACGACATCGACGAGCATCCAGGTGGGGCGATAGCGCCACTTATACTAAGGAAATCGAATTTCCGGCCATCGCGATGCCCGCCGAACGCGTCAACATCACCTTCCAGGAACTGATCCAGCGCCTCAACGCCTACTGGGGCGGGCAGGGCTGCGTGCTGATCCAGCCGCTCGACCTCGAGGTCGGCGCCGGCACCTTCCACCCGGCCACCTTCCTGCGCGCGCTCGGCCCCGAGCCGTGGAACGCCGCCTACGTGCAGCCCTCGCGCCGCCCCACCGACGGCCGCTACGGCGAGAACCCCAACCGCCTGCAGCGCTACTACCAGTACCAGGTGGTGATGAAGCCGTCGCCCGACAACATCGTCGAACTGTATTTCGACTCGCTGAAGTCGCTCGGCGTGGATCCCGAAGTGCACGACCTGCGCCTGGTCGAGGACAACTGGGAATCGCCGACGCTGGGCGCCTGGGGCCTCGGATGGGAAGTGTGGTTGAACGGCATGGAAGTCACCCAGTTCACCTGGTTCCAGCAGGCCGGCGGCCTGGAGTGCCGGCCGGTGCTGGGCGAGATCACCTACGGCCTGGAACGCCTGTGCATGTACCTGCAGAACGTCGATGACGTGTTCGACCTGGTCTGGACCTACGGCCCGGACGGCACGCCGGTGCATTACCGCGACGTCTACCACCAGAACGAGGTGGAGCAGAGCGCGTACAACTTCGAGCACGCCGATGTCGCCGAACTGTTCCACCGTTTCGATGCCTGCGAGCGCGAGGCGCTGGCGCTGGTCGAGGCCGGCCTGCCGCTGCCCGCGTACGAGCAGGTGATGAAGGCATCGCACAGTTTCAACCTGCTCGACGCCCGCCGCGCGATCTCCGTGACCGAACGCCAGCGCTACATCCTGCGCGTGCGCAACCTGTCGCGCGCGGTGGCCGAAAGTTATTACGCGCAGCGCGAGAAGCTGGGCTTCCCGGGGCTGAAAAACGCCGCAAAGCAGGGGGCCGCGTGATGTCGAATCTGGACATGCAGCCGCTGCTGATCGAACTGGGCACCGACGAACTGCCGGTCAAGGCCCTGCCGGGACTGGCACAGGCGTTCTTCGACGGCATCGTCGGCGGACTGCAGAAGCGCGGCATCGCGCTCGACGCGACCGGCGCCAAGCCGCTGTACACGCCGCGCCGCCTCGCCGTGCTGCTGCCGGGCGTCGCCGCCGAACAGCCGGAGCAGAAGAGCGAAGTGCTCGGGCCGTACCTCAACATCGCACTGGATGCGAGCGGCGCGCCGACCAAGGCACTGGAAGGTTTCGCGGCCAAGGCCGGCATCGACTGGACGCAGCTCGAAAAAACCACCGACGCCAAGGGCGAACGTTTCGTTCACCGCAGCGTGAAGCCGGGCGTGGCGACGCGCGACCTGCTGGCCGACATCGTGGCCGAGGCGATCGCCGCGATGCCGATCCCCAAGCCGATGCGCTGGGGCGCCCACAAGTACGCCTTCGCGCGGCCGGTGCACTGGCTGGTGATGCTGCTGGGCGATGACGTCGCGCCGGGCGCGGTGATGGAGATCGACGCCGGGCGCGTCTCGCGCGGGCATCGCTTCATGCATGCCGGCGAGGTGGCGATCGCGTCGCCCGCCGCCTACGTCGATGCGTTGCGCGCCGCGACGGTGCTGGTCGATCCCGACGAGCGCCGCACGCGCATCGTCGAGCAGGCCGAGGCCGCCGCGCACGAGGTGGACGGCATCGTCCGCATCGACGCCGACCTGCTGGAAGAGGTCAACGGCCTCAACGAGTGGCCGGTGGCGGTGCGCTGCGCGTTCGAGCGCGCGTTCCTGGAAGTGCCGCAGGAAGCGCTGATCTCCACCATGGAGGCGAACCAGAAGTTCTTCCCGGTGCTGACCGGCGAGCATCGCCTGTCGGAACATTTCATCGGCACTAGCAACATCGAATCGAAGGACGTGGCGCAGGTGCGCAAGGGCTACGAGCGGGTCATCCGCCCGCGTTTCGCCGATGCGCGCTTCTTCTACGAGGAAGACCTGAAGCAGGGCCTGGATTCGATGAACGCCGGCCTGGCCACGGTGAAGTACCAGGACAAGCTGGGCAGCGTGGCCGACAAGGTTGCGCGCGTCGCCGCGCTGGCCGAAGCCATCGCGCCGCAGGTGGGCGTGGAGGCGGCGCTCGCGCGTCGCGCGGCGGAACTGTCGAAGGCCGACCTGCAGTCGCGCATGGTCAACGAATTCCCCGAACTGCAGGGCATCGCCGGCCGTTACTACGCGGGGGTGATGGGCGAGCCGGGCGACGTGGCCGCCGCCATCGACGAAGGCTGGATGCCGCGCAACGCCAGCGACGACATCGCGCCCTCGAAGCTGGGGCAGGTGCTGGCGATCGCCGAGCGGCTGGACACGCTGGCGGGCGGGTTCGCCGCGGGTTTGAAGCCGACCGGCAACAAGGATCCGTTCGCGCTGCGGCGGAATGCGTTGGGACTGGCGCGGACGGTGATCGAAGGGGGTATCGACATCGATCTGGCTGCATGGCTGCAACAGGCCGGTGCGGCCTTGCCGGTCGCTGCCAATGATGCCGGCGAACTGCAGGACTTCATCCTCGACCGCCTGCGCAGCTATTACGAGGACCGCGGTTTCAACGCGCAGCAGTTCGATGCGGTGGCCGCGTTGCGTCCGGCATCCCTCACCGACTTCGACGCCCGCCTCAACGCGCTCGGCGCGTTCGCGAAACTGCCCGAAGCCGCCGCGCTCGCCGCCGCCAACAAGCGTGCCCGCAACATCCTCAGGAAAGCGGAAGGCGACGTGCCGGCGACGGTCGAGCCCGCGCTGTTTGCCGAGGATGCCGAGCGCGCGCTGGCCGATGCGCTGCACGCCGCGCTCGCCGACACCGATGCCACGCTGGCCGCGCGCGATTACGTCGCCGTGCTGACCCGCCTGGCCGCGCTGCGCCCGAGCGTGGATGCGTTCTTCGACCAGGTGATGGTGAATGCCGAGGACCCGAAGGTGCGCGGCAACCGCCTCGCGTTGCTGAAGAAACTGGCCGACCGTCTCGGTTCGGTGGCGGCGATCGAGCACTTGAGCGCCTGAGCCATGCGGCTCTGGTCCGTCCACCCGCGCCACCTCGACCCGCAGGGGCTGGTGGCGCTGTGGCGCGAAGGCCTGCTGGCGCGCAAGGTGCTGCACGGCCAGACCAAGGGCTACCGGCACCATCCGCAGCTGCAGCGCTTCCAGGCGCATGCCGCGCCGCTGGACGCCATCGACGCCTACCTGCACGCGGTGGTGGATGAAGCCGATGCGCGTGGCTACCGCTTCGACCGCGGCAAGCTCGCGGCGCGCGTGGCGGCCGGGGCCATCGATGTCGCCACCGGCCAGCTCGATTACGAACGCGCGCACCTGCTGGCCAAGCTGGCCGCGCGCAATCCGGCCCTGCACGCGCAGTGGCGTGATGCGGCCTTCGGCGTGCATCCGCTGTTCCGCAGCGTGCCCGGCCCGGTCGCGGCATGGGAGCGGCCCTGATACCGCGATGACGGCCACGGGTTAAGCCCGCGTCATCGGACTGCATGCGGGGCACGGTTATCCTTGACCGATGATGCTCCCCCGCCTCGTCATCGCGCTTGGATGCGCATTCGTTCCGTTGTCCGCGCAGGCGGAAAAGATCAGCCGCGTCGACATCCGCGGGCTGGACGAGGCGATGGCGGAGAACGTGCGCGTCAACCTGTCGCTCGAGGATGCGCTCGACAAGACGATCACCCCGCGCCGCCTGGACTACCTGCTGGAGTCCGCGCAGGACGAGGCGCGCGAGGCGCTGGAGCCGTTCGGCCACTATTCGCCGACGGTCAAGGTGCAGCCGTCGGGCGATGCGAACGCGCTGGTGGTGACGCTCGACATCGACCCCGGCACACCGGTGCGCGTGCGCCGCGAGGACGTGCGGATCAGCAACGAAGGCGGCGACGACCGCTACATGAAGGAAGAACTCGCCGCGTTCGCGCCGAAGCCGGGCGAGGTCTTCACCCATCCCGCGTACGAGGCAAGCAAGGCGCGGATCACCCGGCGCCTGGCCGAGCGTGGCTACTTCGACGCCGACTTCACCGCGCGCCGGGTGGAAGTGACGCGCGCCGAGAACGCCGCCGACATCGACCTGGCCTGGGACAGCGGGCTGCGCTACGACATGGGTGAGGTGACCTTCGCGCAGACGCCGAAGGAGATCATCGACCCGCGCCTGCTGGAAAAGCTCATCTACTGGCAGGAAGGCGAGTACTACCACCAGGGCCGCCTCGACCGCCTGCGCAAGTCGCTGGTGTCGCTGGACTATTTCTCGCGCATCGACATCGACCCCAGGCCGCAGGAAGCCGTGGACTACCTGGTGCCGGTCACGGTCACGCTGACCCCGGCCAAGCGCAGCGTCTACAACCTGGGCCTGTCGTTCGGCACCGACAGCGGCGCCGGCTTCACCGCGGGCATGGAGCGGCGCTACCTCAACCGCCGCGGCCACAAGGCGCTGGCGCAGCTGGACTGGGCGCAGAAACGCAAGACGCTGACCCTGCAGTACCGCGTGCCGGCCTTCCGCTGGCTGGACGGCTGGTACACCGGCAGCCTGCAGGCCGCCGATGAGCAGAACGACTACATCGACACGCGCCGGCTGGAATTCGTGGCCAGCCGCAGCGGCGAGATCAACCGTTACCTGACCGCGATCGCCTCGCTGCACGCCCTGCGCGAACGCTGGGCCTACGCGGTCGACCAGACCGGCAGTGGCGAGCCGCTCTACAACTACGCGACCTATACCTACCCGTCGCTGCGTGCGGAATATGTCGATGCCGACGACCGGCTGTACCCGCGCGACGGCCGCGGCGCGACGCTGATGCTGCGCGGTGGCGTGGAAGGCGCCGGTTCCGACGCCAACTTCGCGCAGCTGCATGCGAGCGCGCGCTGGTTCAAGGGTCTGGGCGAACGCAATCGGCTGATCGCGCGCGGCGAACTGGGCCACACCTGGACCAACGCGCTGGTCGACATCCCGCCGAGCCTGCGCTTCTACGCCGGCGGCGACCGCAGCATCCGCGGCTACGGCTGGCGCGAGGTCGGGCCGCGCATCGACGGCACCGAACGCGGCCGCCAGTACGCGATCGGCGCCAAGAACGTGGCCACCGCCAGCATCGAGTTCGAACGCTACTTCACCCCGACCTGGGGCGCGGCGGTCTTCGTGGACAGTGGCAGCGCGTTCAACGACCGGCCCGACTGGCGGACCGGCGTCGGCATCGGCGCGCGCTGGAAATCGCCGGTCGGTCCGATCCGCATCGACATCGCCCGCGGGCTGGACCAGCCGGATTCGTCCTTCCAGCTCTACATCGGGCTGGGGGCCGACCTGTGAGCGGCGGCGGCACGCGGCCGGACTGGCGCGCGCGCTACGCACGCTATTGCCGCTACGGGCTGGACCCGCTGCCGGACCACGCCACGCCCGCGCAGCGCGAGGAACGCCTCGCGGAGTTGAAGAAGCTGCGTCGTCGCCGCCAGCGCAAGGTCGCGTTCCGGGGCGGCCTCGGCACGCTGGTGCTGTTGCTGCTGGCGGCGGGATTGCTGTGGTGGCTGTTCACCACCATCGGCGGGCGCAACGTGCTGTTGGCGCGCATCGTCGCCGCGCTGCCGGCGAATGCCTCGCTGAGCTGGACATCCGCCGAAGGCCCGGCCAAGGGGCCGCTCAGCCTGCACGGCGTGCGCTTCACCTGGGCGACATGCGCGGATGTGGATCGCCCGGTCAACGCGCCCTTCGCCAGCTGCAAGGAGCGCCGCGACACCGTGTTCACCGCCGACACCGTGACGCTGGACCCGAGCGTGCGCCCGCTGCTCGGCCGCAAGCTGCGGCTGGACGCGCTCGACATCCGCAACGCCACGCTCGACTTGGCCAAGGACGACAAGCCGTTCGAGCTGCCGAAGTGGCCCGAAGTGCTGCCGCGAATCGAGCCGCCGCTGGCGATCGAAGCCGATGCGATCCGCATCGACGGCCTGAAGGTGAGCAATGCCGGCGAGCCGGCCATCGACATCCACCAGTTGCGCGGCGGGCTGCGTGCCGAGTCCGGCCGACTGGCGCTGGAGGAAGTGGACGTGCGCAGCGATCGCGGCCACTTCCATGCCGACGGCACCTACATTCCGCGCGACCACTACGCGACCGACCTCACCGCGACCGCGGTCTTTCCCGCGCCGGCGGGGCGGACGGCGGGACGCATCGGGCTGATCGCGCGCGGCGACCTGGACACGATGGATGTCTTCGTCGGCGGCCGCGCACCGGCACCGCTGCGCGCCACGCTCACCCTGCGCCCGCCGAAGCGCGGCACGCGCGAGGACAACGCACGCTGGACCCTGCGCGCGGAAAGCGAAGGCCTGGACCCGGCGGTGTTCACCGGCGAGCGCGGCGGCGAACCGATGGCGTTCGTCGTCAGTGGCGATGGCGTGGGCGGCAGCGGCACGGTGCGCGGCGAATGGCGGCAGGGCGACAACCGCGTCGTGGTGCAGCCCTCGAAGCTGCGGCTCGAAGAGCAGACGGTGCACGCGCAGCCGCTGGTGGTGGATGTGCTCGGTGGCCGCGTCACGCTCAACGGCAGCGGCACCTTCAAGCAGGAGATGGCGCGCTTCAGGTTCGCGGCGAACGCGCGCGGCCTGCGCTGGAGCGATGCGCAAGGCCAGACCCAGGTGGCGGGCGATGGCGATTTCGGCGTGGCCGGCACGCGCGCGCAGTGGGCGGTCGTCGGCAAGGCGAAACTGCTGCGTGGCCAGCAGCGCGCGGACGTCACCCTGGATGGCGCCGGCGATGCACGCGGCCTCACCATCAACGCCCTGCGCGCAGTGATGCCGGAAGGCCGGCTCGACGCGACGGGTCGCGTCGACCTCAATCCGTCGACGCAATGGAAGCTGGATGCGCGGCTGGCCGGCTTCGATCCCGGCTATTTCCTGCCCGACTGGCCGGGCGCGGTGAACGGCCGCATCAACACGCATGGCGGCATCGACGCGCGCAACCGCGTCAGCGCCGACATCGACGTGCGCGATCTCGGCGGCCGCCTGCGTGGCCGCGCGCTTGGCGGGCGCGGCAGCCTGCAGGTGCGCGGCGAGGAATATTCGGGCGATGTCGCGCTGACGCTGGGCGCGAGCAGGCTGGACGCGAAGGGCCGGATCGGCCAGCGCATCGACATCGACGCGCGCTTCAGCCCGTTGCAGTTGAACGACCTGCTGCCGTCCGCGTCCGGCGTGTTGAACGGCACCGTGCTGCTGCGCGGCCCGCGCAACGCCTTCGACATCGACGCGGACCTGAGCGGCAGTGGGCTGCGCTATGGCGACTACCGCGCGGCGCAGCTGACCGCGCGCGGCCGGCTGCCGTGGCAGGGCGGCGGCGGCGACCTGCGCATCGACGCGCGCGGCATCCAGGCCGGACTCGCCTTCGACACCCTGCAGGCGCACGCGACCGGCGCGATGGAAAACCTGAGGCTGGAGGCCCAGGCCAACGGGTCGATGGGCGCGATGCGACTCAACGGCACCGCGCTGCGGCGCGGCCAGGACTGGTCCGGCCAGCTGGCCACGCTCGACTTCGATCCGCCGAAGGGCGCGACCTGGCGGCTGCAGGCGCCGATCGGTTACGCGCAGCGCGGCGGCGCGTGGACGCTGACGCAGGGCTGTTTCGCCTCCAGCGGCGGTGGCCAGCTGTGTGCCGGCGGCCAGTGGCCCGGTCGCGGGCTGGATATCCGTGGCCATGGCCTGCCGCTGGCGCTGGTCACGCCGTGGCTGCCGGTCCGCGAGGACGGCAAGGCCTGGGTGCTGGACGGCAGCGCCGACCTCGATGCCCACGTCCGCCCGGTCGGCGACAGCTGGGCCGGCACCGCGCAGCTGCGTTCGAGCGCGGGCGGGCTGCAACTGGGCGACAAGCGCACCGATGGCCTGCTGACCTACCGCGGGCTGGTGTTGGACGCGCGCTTCGATCCGCAGCGCATCAGCGCCACGTTCGACACCGGCATCAGCGGCGACGGCCGGATCAAGGCGCGCATCGACACCGGCTGGGACGCATTCGCGCCGCTGGCCGGCAGCATCGACCTCGACATGAACGACCTGTCGTGGCTGGAGGCCTTCGTGCCCGACCTGGTCGACCCGCGCGGCACGGTGGACGGCGTCATCACCCTGTCCGGCACGCGCGGCAATCCGGCCATCGGCGGCAACGCGCAGCTGCTCAACCTGCGCGCGGAAGTGCCCGCCTACGGCCTGGTGCTGACGCAGGGCAACCTGGCGTTGCGCGCGCAGGCCGATGGCAACGCGCGGCTGGTCGGCAGCGTGCGTTCGGGCGACGGCATCCTCAACATCGACGGCACGCTGGGCTGGCGCGGCCAGGACACGCCGGTGGTGCTGAAGGTCAGCGGCCGGAACGTGCTGCTGTCCGACACCCGCGAACTGCGCGCGGTGGTGGACCCGGAAGTCACCGTGCAGATCCAGCCCGGCCAGCCGATGCGCGTCACCGGCACCGTGGGCGTGCCGTCGGGGCGCATGGACCTGGAGCGGCTGGATGATGGCGTTGCCCGTTCCGACGACGTGGTGGTGCTCGACCCGGTCAATCCCAGGCGCAAGGCCGGTACCGGGCTGGACATGGATCTGACGCTGGCGATCGGCGACGACGTGCAGCTGCGCGGCTTCGGACTGGACGGCCAGCTCGGCGGCCGCCTGCGCGTGCTGGCCAGGCCGGGCCGCGAGATGACCGCGACCGGCACGCTCACCGTCGACGGCCGCTACAGCGCCTACGGCCAGAAGCTGCAGATCGAGACCGGCCGCCTGGTCTGGACCAACGACGCCATCGCCAACCCGGTGCTCGACATCCGCGCGCAACGTGAGGTGGGCGATGTCACCGCCGGCATCCGCGTCACCGGCCGCGCCACCGCGCCGCAGGCGGAAGTCTGGGCCGACCCGGCGATGGACCAGAGCGAGGCGCTGGCCTATCTCGCGCTCGGGCGTTCGCTGTCCTCGGCCAGCGACGAGGAGGGCCGCCAGTTGAACGCCGCGTCCGCCGCGCTCACTGCCGGCGGCAGCCTGCTGGCCTCGCAGCTGGGCGCGAAGATCGGGCTGGACGATGCCGGCTTCATGCAGTCCAGCACGCTCGGCGGCAGCGTGTTCGGCGTCGGCAAGTACCTGTCGCCGCGGCTGTACGTGGGCTACGGCGTGTCGCTGCTCGGCACCGGCCAGGTGCTGACGCTGAAGTACCTGCTGCGCAAGGGCTTCGACATCACCATCGAATCGAGCACGGTGGAGAACAAGGGCTCGGTGAACTGGCGCAAGGAGCGCTGATCACTGCGGGCGGATGCGCGCGCCGCGCAGCACGCGCGCCCCGGCCTCCACATCGGTCCAGACCAGCCACGCGCCGCCGCCGTCGGCGACCAGCCGCGGCAGGCCGCTGGCATGGCCGCGCGCCTTGAGCTTCGCCACTTCGATGCGCTGGTATTCGTGCGCCAGCGTCGGCGAGCGGCGCGACAGCATCAGCGACTGCACGCCGCCGGCTTCGCGCAGCCACGCGACCCAGGCCTGCTTCGCATCCAGCGCCACCGCGACGCGGCCGAGCACCTGCGCGCCCGCATCCACTTCCTGCATCGGGCCGAAGCCGCGGCCGCCATCGAGCGCGATGCGCACGCGCGGACCGCCATCGGCTTCGGTGTACCAGCCGGCGAGCGCGTCATGGCCGTGCGCGGCGAGCGCCGGCCCGTTGACCGGGCAGCCGGCGATCTTCCAGCCATCGGCATGCACGGTATGCGCCGCCTGCCATTGGCCGTCGATGCGCCGGCTGGCCAGGATGTCGCGGATTTCACCGGCATCTCGGCCGCGCCAGGCCAGCACCGGTTCGCCTGCCACCCGCGCAGCCCCGGTCTGGCAGCAGTCGCAGGTGGAGGCGTCGAGTTCGCGCTCGTCGTGACGCGCCAGCCCGCCGTCGAAGGTCGCGGTGCGCAGCGTCATCCGCCCGCCGCCGTGGTGCGCGTGTGCGCCGGCGGTGTTGCGCCCGTCCAGCCAGGCGATGCCGAGGCGGTCGCGGCCTTCCGGCCACAGCGTGGCGAAGCCGTGCTCGCTGTCGGTGCCGTCGTCGTTGACCTTGACCTGGGCGCTCCAGTCACGGCCGCCGTTGCCGGAGCGCGCCAGCACCACGTCGTAGCCGCCGCGCCCGCCGCCCTGCCGCTGCAGCCAGTGCGCCCACAACGCGCCGTCGGCGGTGGCGATGAGATGCGGCGTGTCGGCCCAGTTGGCGACGAGGTCGGCGCCGGCGGCGATGTCGCGCGGTGCCTCTGGCCAGGCGCCCTTCCGGTCGGCGATGGCGAAGCGGAAGTGCTGCGTGTCGCCTTCGCCGGCCTGCAGCCAGCCGAGAAGCAGCCGGCCCTCCGGCGTGAGGCGCAGGTCCGGCGCGGTGGATCCGGGCGTGGCGGGCAGCGTCCACGGCGTCACCTGCAGCGTGGATGCGCCGGGCGACGCGGAGTTGGATGTGGAAGCGGTTTCGGGCAGCGGCGCCGGCGTGCAGCCGGCCAGCATCCCCATCATCCCCGCGCAGGCGGTGGCGCGGGCGATGTGCCTCACGCCGCGCGCTCGCGACGGGCGCGGGTGAGGTGGACGATGAGCAGCTGGATCGCCGCCGGCGTCACCCCCGGGATGCGCTGCGCCTGTCCGAGCGTCTGCGGGCGCACGCGTTCGAGCTTCTGCAGCACTTCCGCCGAGAGCCCGCGCACGCCGGTGAAATCGAAGCCGTCGGGAATGGCGGTGTCCTCGTGGCGGCGCGCCCTGGCGATCTCCTCGCGCTGGCGGTCGAGATAGCCGGAATACTTCGCTTCGATCTCCACCTGCTCGGCCACCTTCGCGTCCGCGACGGCGGGGCCGATGCCTTCCACCTTCGACAACGTGGCGTAATCGAGTTCGGGCCGGCGCAGCAGGTCCATCGCCGAGGTTTCGCGGCTCACTTCCACGCCGATGTCGCGCGCGACGGCCGCGCCCAGCGGGTTGTTCGGCGCCGCCCACAGCGCCTTCAGGCGCGCGGTCTCGGCCGCCACCGCATCGCGCTTGGCCTCGAAGGCGGCGTAACGCGCGTCATCGACCAGGCCCAGTTCGCGGCCGATGGGCGTGAGCCGCGCGTCGGCATTGTCCTCGCGCAGCTGCAGGCGGTACTCCGCGCGGCTGGTGAACATGCGATAGGGCTCCAGCGTGCCCTGGGTGATCAGGTCGTCGACCAGCACGCCCAGGTAGGCCTCGTCGCGGCGCGGGCTCCACGCGTCCTTCTCCTGCACGTGGCGCGCGGCGTTGACGCCGGCCAAGAGGCCCTGCGCGGCGGCTTCCTCGTAACCCGTGGTGCCGTTGATCTGGCCGGCGAAGAACAGTCCGGCCACCGCCTTCGTCTCCAGCGAGCTTTTCAGCCCGCGCGGGTCGAAGAAGTCGTATTCGATGGCGTAGCCGGGGCGCGTGATGTGCGCCTGTTCGAAGCCGGTGATGCTGCGGACCAGCGCCAGCTGCACGTCGAAGGGCAGCGAGGTGCTGATGCCGTTCGGGTAGATCTCCACCATGCCGAGGCCTTCCGGCTCCACGAAGATCTGGTGCGACGCCTTCTCGGCGAAGCGCACCACCTTGTCCTCGATCGACGGGCAGTAACGCGGGCCGATGCCCTCGATCTGGCCGGAGTACAGCGGCGAACGGTGCAGCGCGTCGCGGATGATCGCGTGCGTGCGTTCGGTGGTGTGGGTGATCCAGCAGCTGACCTGCGCCGGGTGGTCGGCCTCGCGGCCCATGAACGAGAACACCGGGCGCGGCGTGTCGCCGGGCTGCTCGGTCATCACCGAATAATCCAGCGTGCGGCCGTCGATGCGCGGCGGCGTGCCGGTCTTGAGCCGGTCGACGACGAAGCGGCCTTCGCGCATCTTGGCGGCCAGCGCGCTCGACGGCGGATCGCCCATGCGGCCGGCGGCGTATTGCGTCTCGCCGATGTGGATCTTGCCGGCCAGGAAGGTGCCGGCGGTCAGCACGATGGCCGGCGCCTCGAATGTCAGGCCGGTCTGGGTGACGACGCCACGGACGGCGTCGCCTTCGATGCCGTGCTCGAACACCAGGTCGTCGACGGATGCCTGGAACAGGGTGAGGTTCGGCTGCGTTTCCACCGCGCGGCGGATGAAGGCGCGGTACAGCGCACGGTCGGCCTGGGCGCGCGTCGCACGCACGGCGGGCCCCTTCGATGCATTCAAGGTGCGCCACTGGATGCCGGCCGCGTCCGCGGCCCGTGCCATGACGCCGCCGAGTGCGTCGATCTCCTTCACCAGATGCCCCTTGCCGATCCCGCCGATGGCCGGGTTGCAGCTCATCGCGCCCACGGTCTCGATGTTGTGGGTCAGCAGCAGGGTGCGCGCGCCCGCGCGCGCCGAAGCCAGCGCGGCCTCGGTGCCGGCATGGCCGCCGCCGATCACGATGACGTCGAAGTGGTGGAAGTCGTGCTGCATCTGGAAATCTCGTGGGGCCGTGCCGATGTCGTTGGGCGCCAGCGCGGATTGTAGGACCGCGGGTCCGCACCGGGTTTGGGTCAAGCTTGGACGCGGCGATTGCTCAGGCGTGACCCAAATGGTCCATCCCGTGCATCCCGGGCGCGTGCCTGCGGCATGAAAACAGCGAAACCGGTCGCGGATTTCACCCGATCTGCCCGGCCAATAGGCTAATACGTGGTTTGGCACGGGACTTGCTGCATTAGCCGTGCACTCGGAAGTGACCAAACGCGCAAGCGTTGCCGGTATTGGAGCAGGGGCCGGCGGTGTGCACTACGAGGTAGCGGAGGGGTCGGATGTCGGGGGACGTCCGGCCCCTCATTTTTTCCGGGATTCCCGTCGTTCCAGCTGCGGTCCGCGCAAAAAAAGCGCGGCGCCCGCATGAGGACGGAACAGGGGGGATCCGTATGTTTCCTCAGGCGGGCGCCGCGGGGAAAGCTTGCGCTGCCGTGGGGCGGCTTGCAAGCCTTTTGAGTCGTTTTATGGACTCAGGGCTCGATCGGCTTGGATTCGCGGATCTGGCGGGCCTGGCGCAGGATGTCACCGCTCGAACTGCCGCCGGTGCTGCGACGCGGCGGCTGGGCCGCGGGCGGCACGCCACCGCCTTCGTTCTGGCCGGTGGACGGACGCGGGTAGTGCGGCCGGCTCGGGTAGCTGTAGCGCGGCGGGGTGACCCGGTACCCCGGATAGCCGTACCCCGGGTAGCCATAGCTCGGGTAGCCGTAGCCGGGATACCCGTAACCGGGATAGCCGTAGCCGCCGCCCGGGTAACCGTAATAGCGGTCGTAGCTGTTGTAGTAGCGCCCCGTCACCAGCCGGCCGTCGGGCATGCGGTAGATCGGGTTGCCGTAGCGGTCATAGCCGTACACCGTGGCGCGGCCGTAGCCGTAGCGGTCATAGCCGCCGTAGTTGCCGTAACCGCCATAGCCGTACGGATAGCCGCCGACCGTGCCGCTGACGTAGCCGCCATTGCCGATGCGGGTACCGACGGTGCCGCTGACGTAGGGCGTGACGCAGCCGGTGAGCAGCAGCGCGGCGCCGAGCAGGCCGGCGGTGAGGATGGATGTGCGGATCATGGTGTGGAACCCCCCGTGGAACATGGGTCCACCATCGGGCATGGCGATTGAATCCGCCCTTAATTTTTCGCTAAACGCCGGCACGGTGAAGATCCGGTGATGAACCGTTCATCCACACCCGGGCCACCGGGTTTCGGCGCGTCCTGCGCTAGGCTGCGTCGATGTCAGACGCCGCCGACGCTCCGCTCGCCCTGCCCGCCTTCCCCGACGTGCTGGACGCCGCCGCGCGCATCCGCCCGCATGTGCGCGCCACGCCCGTACTGCGCTCGGACGCGCTGGATGCCCTGGCGGGCGCTGGATTGCGCTTCAAATGCGAGAACCTGCAGCGCGTCGGGGCCTTCAAGTTCCGCGGTGCCTGCAATGCCGTGTTCGCGCTGGATGAGGCGACGGCCGCGCGCGGCGTGGCGACCCAGAGTTCCGGCAACCACGGCGCCGCGATCGCGCTGGCCTGCCGGTTGCGCGGCATTCCCGCCACGGTGGTGGTGCCCG
>JAANMY010001201.1_pt1 | contig 30958 bp, 29 predicted proteins | sample 7279691 | NCBI WGS metagenome assembly JAANMY01 (sample SAMN14094543, study PRJNA606508) | bioreactor metagenome | isolation source: A lab-scale SPAN reactor treating ammonium-rich wastewater day 388 | place: Ireland: Galway | collected 2018-02-07
AGCTCATCCAGCCGGTGGCGGTGGAGGACGGCCTGCGCTTCGCGATTCGCGAAGGTGGCCGCACCGTCGGCGCTGGCGTCGTCACCAAGATCATCGCCTGAGGTGGAGTAGGAAATGGCAAGGAAAGCAAAAGGCGACCGGATCATCATCCATCTCGCGTGCACCGACTGCCGCGAGCGGACCTATACCAGCCAGAAGAACCGGCGGAACGATTCCGACCGGCTGGAGCTGCGCAAGTTCTGCCCGCGATGCCGGGCGCACAAGGCTCACAGGGAGACGCGCTAACCCCATGGCAAGAACAACCCGCCGCCGCGCCGCCGCCGCGCCCGCTGATGCGAATGCCCCTTCCACGGGAGGGCAGGCGCGCCGCGTCCGGGAGAACCTGCCCAGGCCCGCCGCTGCGCCAGCACCGGCTTCCGGGCCGCGCCCGCATGCACCCCGCCGGTCGCGGAACCCGTTCGGCTTCCTCGCCCGGCTCCAGCCCCGCTTTGTGGCCGATATCTTCGGCGAGCTTCGCAAGGTCACCTGGCCGACCTTTGCCGAAACGCGCTATCTCACCGTGGTGGTCGCGATTGTGGCTGTTGCTGTCGGGATTCTCCTCGGCGGCATCGACCTCCTCTTCGGGTGGATAGTCGAAAGGCTCTTTTTCTAGACCCATGAGTGACGAACCCGAACCCATTACCGCCCTTTCGGGCATCATTGCCGCCGAGCCCAAAAAGGCCGCCCCGCGCCGCCGCCGCTCCGACGAGGTCGACGACCAGGAACAGCTCCCCGATGAAGAGATCAACGCCCCCGGGCGGCGCTGGTACTTCCTCCACACCTATAGCGGCCACGAGAACAAGGTCCGCAACGCCATCCGCAGCACCGTCGAGCAGATGGACGCAAAGGACCGCATCTTCCACGTTGTTGTCCCCACCGAGGACGAGATTGAGATCCGCGAGGGCCAACGCCGGACGGTCAAGAAGAAGCTCTACCCCGGCTATGTCCTCATCCAGACCATCGAACTGAAGGAAGGCGACCCGGTCTCGGACGAGGCCTGGCACCTGATACGAAACACGAGCGGGGTGACCGGCTTCGTAAGCTCGGGCACGCGCCCCGTGCCTCTTTCGCCCCAGGAGGTCAACCATATCCTCAGGGCGATGCGCATGGAGCAGCCCCGAGTCCGCGTGGGCTTCCTCGTCGGGCAATCGATCCGCATCGTGGGCGGCCCCTTCGAGGACTTCATCGGCACAGTCGACGAGATCGACACGGAGAAGGGCAAGGTCAAGGTCCTGGTCAACATGTTCGGCCGCGAAACGCCCGTCACGCTCGACTTCCTGGAAGTGGAAAAGCTCTAGCCTTTGCCCCGGCCCGTGCCGCGCGCCCTGTCATAGGCAGCCCGCACCGAAGGGTCGCCAATGGTGGCCTGCGCCGCCCGCAACTCGGCATTGCGGCGGGCCACCTCGGTGGCTGAGATGGACGTACCCTGCATCGCCATTGCCTTCCGTCCAAGGGCGGCCCGGATCTCTTTGCCGGGCGCCCGCGCGCTCACGCCCAGGAATGCGTACCAGTCGCGTTCGAAGTCGGGCGCGGCCGTGTAACGCCCCCTCGGCCCCGGCGTCTGCACCTTGTCCTGCCGCGGCGGCGCCGGCGTGACCGTGGGATTTGCCTTCGGCTGCCGCGCGCGGAGGTGGATCTCGCGGCCCGGTCTTGCGGGCGCCGGGGCTGGCCGGGCGGCCATGGGCGCCTCAACCGGGCGATTGCGATCGAACTCGCTCCGCGCCACCGGGTCGAGCAGCACCTCCCGTGCGCGGTTGATGGCGCTCATGCGGGCGTGCGCCTCGGGGGTGGCATTCGTGTCGGGGTGCCATTCGCGCGCGAGCCGCCTGTGGGCAGCCTTCACCTCGGCCGCCTTTGCCCCGGGCTCAATTCCGAGCACCCGGTACCAGTCCTGCTGGGGAGCACGCCCACGAGCCATGCCCTGATTCTATCTCGTGCCGGGCATGGACCACGTGCTGTGGCTCCTAGCCTCCCTTTGGCGGTTGGGCCCGCACGACCAGGACCGGCCGCCCCGAGGTACGCACAACCTCTTCGGCGACGCTCCCCATAAGGGCGTGCGATATGCCCGAGCGGCCGTGCGTGGCCATCACGATCACGTCGGCGTCGATGGCGCTGGCTGTTACGCGGATGGCCTCTGCTGGCTGGCGCGACCATTCGATCGCGCAGACGGCAGGCACGCCGGGGAACTCGTCCCGGGCGATTGCTTCGAGCGCTTCGCGTGCTTCCGTATCCGCGCGTGCCATTGCTTCCCCGTGGCTTTCGACGATGCGCGGGGGTGGGGCGGCGATGGCCGGGCCCACCCCGCCCGGGCTTATCGGCGGCTGCTGTTCGGGAGCCGGCGCCACTGCCCCGTGGATGCTGCGTGGGTCCAGCACTGTGAGCAGGTGAATCTCTGTCCGGGGTATCACCCGGAGGAAGCGCTGGACTGTGGGAAGCACCGAGCGGGCGGTCTCGCTTCCATCGATGGGGATGAGCGCCTTCATGATTCGGCCCTCCTTCGGGCGAGCCGGGGAGGTTTCCAAAGGCGCGGGGCGCGACATCGAATCCCCCGGCAGCGTTGCCCGGAGCTTACCCCCGGCGCTGCGTCTTGCGAAGGGCCTTTCGGGCCCATCCGGCCGGAACCAGGGGCCGCACCAAGGGCCTGGCCGGGAAGCCGTTAGCTTTCAGCGACAGGCACAATCAGCAGCGGCCGCTGCACCGAATGGAGCACGCGATCGGTTGTGCTGCCCAGTGCCAGCCGTGCGGCCAGCCCTTTTCCGCGCGAGGTCATCACGATCAGGCCCGCATTGATGTTGGCAGCGATCTGCTCGATTGCCGTGGCGGCGGCGCCGTGAACCAGGTGTGTCTCTTCGCCGGGCCGGGCAATCCCCTTCAGGTAGTCCTGGGCCGCCGCCTGCATGGTGGTGAGTATGTCCGGTGGATAGTAGGCGAACTCGATGCCAACCGGCGGCGGCACGCTGATCGCACGCACCAGCGCGAGCTTGACGGCAGCCCGCTTCGCCAGGTCCCTCGCCGCCTCCAGCCCCGCCTCCGCTTCGGGAGACCCGTCGAGCGCGACAAGGATCGGCCGGCTGTCCACAGCCGCAGGCTCGCCCACGCCGGGAACCGTCACTACCGGGACATCGGCCCCGCGGACCACCTTGTCGGCCACGCTGCCAATGAATGTGGCGACGAAGCCGCCGCGGCCGTGAGTGGCAATCACCACGAACCGCACGCCTTCGGCCGCCGCAAGGATGGTGGCGGCAGGTGGGCCGTAGCCAACTTCGGCGACAGCCCGTGAGGTATCAATCCCGTGGCGGGCAGCCAGATCGAGGGAGTAGCTCGAAAAGACCTCCCGCGCGCGGTCGAGCGCCTGCGGGGTGAGCATCTCGTCGGCGTTGTCGATGACGTGGATGAGCCTCACGGGCAGGTCGTAGGCGCGCGCCAGCAGGGCCGCCATGGGCAGGGCGTTTTCCGCGTTCTTCGAGCCGTCCAGGGGGACAAGGACGGAGGCGTGGCCGGGCATTGGTCGCTCCTGTTTCCCGAGCATCGCTCAGGCTGATTGAGGCCAATCATACGGCCGGCGCCCCCTTTGGGATCACCGCCAGGCGGACATCTTGCCCTCCGAAGGCGCTTTCCGGCCGATGGGCCCGCGTTTGCCGGGCCGTCCGGCCCCCCTTGCGCCGCGGGATTCGCGCATACTCTGAAGCATGGGCATGTCTTCCGCAGCCGCCGGTGTTGGTTCATCGCCGTTCCCGTCCTCAGGGTTCAGCATCCATCCGCTGACCGCGGACGATGCCCCCACGCTGGCCGGATTGGGGAGCATCGCCGGCATGCACTACCTCTGCTTCGGGAGCGACGCATACCGGGGCTCTTCCCGGGAATCCTCCGCACCTGACGCTGGAGAAACTATCGCCGTCGTGGTGGCGGAAACGCGCGACGGTAACATCGCCGGGATTGCGCGCCTCGCCGCGCTCCCCGAAGGCGCCGGGCAGGCCGAGCTGACAGTCGCCGTCCAGGCGGCCTACGAACGGCTTGGGCTGGTCGCGCCGCTGCTCGCAGCAATCGTCGCCGAGGCGCGCGGCAAAGGCGTGAGCCAGCTCGTCACACGCGTCGAATGCCACCGCTGCAACCCGGCGGAAGACCTCCGCGATGCCGGGCTGCGGGCGGTCTCGTGGCTCGGGACCGGCGGCGTGACCGAGCTCGTTCTGGCAATCGAATAGGGCCCGCCCGGGATGCTCCGCGAACTAAGCGCGCGCGAATGCGATGAGCTCCTGGGGCGGCACCGCTTCGGGCGCATCGGAGTGCGTGATGCCGAAGGCGTGTACATCGTGCCCATTGGCTACGCGGTCGAGGACGGGGCCATCTACGCCCATGCTGCCCCCGGCCACAAGGTCCATCTCATGCGCCTCTGGCCCCACGTCGCTTTCGAGGTCGATGAAATAGAGGACGGCGCGCACTGGCGCAGCGTCCTCGTCCGGGGCCGGTTCGAAGAGGTGCAGGGTGAAGAGGCCCGCCAGCACGCCCGCCTGCTCCTGGTGAAAGCGTTCGAAGGCAACCCGGTGAGCGTCACCGCCGGGCACGGCCATCGCACGCACCTGGCCGACGCGGTGCTCTTCCGGATCAGGATGGAGGATGTCACCGGACGGGCGGAGGGCCTGTAACGGGGTGGGCCGCCCGCCCGGGATCTTGTGGCCGCGCCCATCCAAATGCCTACCGGCACCCCGCTCGCCCGTGTAGACTGTGCATCCCGGATATGTTCACGCATCTACACACTCATACCGAGTTCTCCCTGCTCGATGGCATGTCGCGGCTGGCCCCGCTCATGGATCGCGTGAAGGAGCTCGGCCAGGAAGCGGTGGCCATGACCGACCACGGCGCCCTCTACGGCGCCATCGACTTCTACCGCGAGGCCACGGCGCGCGGCATCAAGCCCATCATCGGTGTCGAAGCCTACGTCGCCCAGGGCAGCCGCCACAGCCGCGAGCGCGGCGACAACCAGCCCTACCACCTTGTGATGCTCGCGCGCGATCTGACCGGCTACAAGAACCTCATCGCCCTGGTCACCAGGGCGAACCTCGAGGGCTACTACTACAAGCCCCGCATCGACCGCGAGTTGATGGAGAAGCACTCCGCCGGCATCACGGTCCTCTCCGGCTGTCCGTCGGCGGAGTTCCACCGCCGCCTCCAGGAGGGCGATCGCGAGGGCGCGATTGAGGTGGCGAAATGGCACCGCGAGGTCTTCGATGGCCACTACTACCTCGAAGTGCAGGACCACGGCGATGAGAAGTTCACACGCCTGAACCCGGCCATCGCCGAAATCGGACGCGAGATGGGCATTCCCGTGGTGGCCACCAACGATAGCCACTACACCCTCCCTTCCCAGGCCGAGGCGCACGACATCCTCCTCTGCATCGGGACCAACGCCACTGTCGACCAGAAAGACCGTTACCGCTTCGAGGGCACCGGCTACCACCTGAAGAGCGAGTCCGAAATGGCCGCGCTCTTCCCCGGCGCCCCGGAATTCCTGGCGAACACGCAACTCGTGGCTGACGCCTGCGACCTGGAGCTCAAGTTCGACCGCCAGCTGCTGCCGGAGCCCCCGTTGCCGCCGGGGCGGCACAGCGACGAGTACCTGGCCGAGCTCTGCCTGCAGGGCCTCCACCGACGCTTCGCCGAAGTCACCCCCGAGCTCACCGAGCGCCTCCACTACGAGCTCGACGTCCTCCGCCAGACGGGCTTCACGGACTACATCTACGTCGTCCGCGAGATCGCCCTCTACGCTCGCAGCCAGGGCATTCGCATGGGCGTGCGCGGCTCCGCGGCGGCCTCGCTCGTCCTCTACACCCTCGATGTGACCGACATCGACCCCGTGGCCAACCGCCTCGTGTTCGAGCGCTTCCTCAACCTGGAGCGCCGCGAGATGCCCGATGTCGATTTCGACTTCGCGGACGAGCGCCGCGACGAGATGATCCGCTTCGCCTACGAAAGGTACGGCAGCGATCGCGTCGCCCAGATCATCACCTTCGGCACGCTGGGCGCGAAGGCCGCCGTCCGCGATGTGGGGCGCGCGCTCGGCATCTCCTACCCAGAGACCGACCGCGTCGCTCGCCTCATCCCCAACGCCATCCACATCACCCTCGATGAATCGCTCGAACAGTCGCAGGAGCTGCGCGAGGCCTTCGAGGCCGACCCGAAGGTGCGCCGCCTCGTGGAGACCGCGCGCCAGCTCGAGGGCGTCGCCCGCCACGCCAGTACGCACGCGGCCGGGGTGGTCATTTCGCGCGACCCGCTCATCGAGCACGTGCCCCTGCAACGCCCCAGCCGCGGCGACGAGAGCAGCATTCCCACCACCCAGTTCGCCATGGAGCAGGTAGCGAAGATCGGCCTGCTGAAGCTCGACTTCCTCGGCCTGGCGAACCTCACCATCCTGGGCCACGCCATCGACCTGATCCGCGAGACCACCGGCGAGGAGATAGACATCCTCAACCTGCCCGATGGCGACGCGAAGACGATGGCGATGCTCGGCAAGGGCGAAACCTTTGGCGTGTTCCAGCTTGAATCGAGCGGAATGCGCCGCTACGTGCAGGACTTGCAGCCGACCAGCATCGCCGACCTGTGCGCCCTTGTGGCCCTCTACCGGCCGGGCCCCATGCAGCACATCCCCCGCTATATCGAAGGCAAGCACGGCCGCGCCCCCATCACCTACCCCCATCCCGACCTCGCCGGCGTCCTCGACGAGACGTACGGCGTCATCGTGTACCAGGACCAGGTGCTCCTTATCGCGCGCATGTTCGCGGGCTACACCCTGGGACAGGCCGACATCATGCGGAAGGCCATGGGCAAGAAGAAGGCCGAGATCATGGCCGCCGAGCGGGAGGGCTTCGTCAGCGGGGCCATGGCCAACGGCTATTCCCAGGCCGACGCCTCCGCCGTCTTCGACCTCATCGAGCCCTTTGCCGGCTACGCCTTCAACAAGGCCCACAGCTGGAGCTACGGCAACATCGCCTACCAGACCGCCTACCTCAAGGCCAACTTCCCCGTCCCCTACATGACCGCCGTCCTCCAGATGACAAAGAGCGCCCCCGACACCCACGAGCGCATCGCCGCCGCTGTCGCCGAATGCACGAAGCTCGGCATTGAGGTTCTCCCCCCCGATGTGAACACGAGCGGCGAGAACTTCTCTGTCGAGCGGCGGCAGGATGGCTCGCTCGCCATCCGGGTGGGCCTCGGTGTCGTCAAGAACGTCGGCGCCGCCGCCGCAGAGGGCATCATCTCAGCGCGCAGGAAGGATGGCCTCTACCGCGACATCGAGGACTTCTGCAAGCGGGCCGACCTTTCGGCCGCCAACAGCCGCGCCCTCGAACACCTCGTGAAGGCAGGCGCGCTCGACACCCTTGGCGATCGCGGCACCCTGCTCATGAACGTCGAGCGCCTCATGAGCTTCGCCCGCCGCGAACGCGAGCTGCGCGAAAGCGGCCAGTCGACCATGTTCGACCTCTTCGGCGCCGAGGTGGACACGCCGCTCCCGGCACTCGAGCTGGAGCCTTCCCCGGCCCGCCCCGAAGACATGCTCGCCTGGGAGAAAGAGCTGCTCGGTGTCTACATCTCCGAGCACCCCTTCCGCGCTGTCGCCCAGGACCTCGCGGGCTATGCCACCCACAGCGTGGCCGATCTTGGCCTCGACCTCACCGGTCAGACCGTTACCGTCGCGGGAATGGTCAACCGCGTGCAGGCGCGAACCACGCGCGAAGGGCGGAAGTTCTACGTAGTCGATTTCGAAGACCTCTCGGGCAATGCCGAGCTGACCGTGTGGAACGACGCCATTGAGCTGACGGGCGAATCAACGTGGGCCGAAGGGCAGGTGCTTGTCGTTTCCGTGGAGTGCCGCGAGCGGGGCGACCGCCTGAGCCTCAACGTGCGCCGCGCCGCGCCATACGACCGTACCAGGGGGACGGTGGTCGGCTTTGCGGCGGGACAGTGGCAGGTCGAACCGGCGAAGCCGCGACGCCCACCCCCATCGCCAAATGGCGAGGCGCCGGAGGGGAGGCGCCCCGGCCCCGGCGCGGCCCCCAACGGCCAGCGCCACCCCGCCGTCACCGCCGGCCCCGCCGCCGAAGCCTCGCGGCCGGGGGTGCAGCCGCCCGTGAACGGCGAAGCCGCCCGCCTAGTAATCACGATCTACGAAACCGAGGACCCCGCCGCGGACGAGGCGCTCCTCAAGGCGGTGGCGGGCATGCTCAAGGACCACCCCGGCCCCGACCAGGTGCGGCTCATCATCCACGCCGCCGACGAGCAGGAGACGGAGTTCGACCTTCCCCGTGCGGCCGCCACCGACTCCCTTGCGCGCAGCATCCGCTCGCTGCTGCGCTCCAACGGCACCGTCTCAGTTAGCGCGTCGCGACTCTCCGGGGCGGCATAGCGGCCGCTCGACCGGGCAGACGCAAATGGAGCGGGCGCCCCGGTTGAGGCGCCCGCCATGGAGCGTTTGCCGTGGCGCGAAGGTCAGGCCTTGGCGCGCCAGGACTTCATGATGTGGGTGTACGGGAAGAACGCCGTTGGGCGGTAGTTCTCGATGTCCGGGTCCCAGAAATAGGTCCGGGTGTCGGTGCTCCAGTAGATGTAGTACTGCTCCTCGCCCACGAGCTGCTCAATCTCGCGGATCGTCTTCAGGCGCTCCTCCATCTTGAACTGTCCTCGCTGCTTGTCGAGCAGCGCTTCGAGCTTGGGGTCGTTGATGTAGCCCAGGTTGATGCGGGCCCGCTTGCCATCCTTGAACGAGAAGTTGTCGGTAAGGATGTCCAGGTGGTACGGAACCGAGCGCGGCGTGTGCGACATGGCCTCGTACTTCCCCTGGTAGATGGTGCTGATGTAGGTGGCGTAGGGCAGCATCTGGTCCTTGATGGTGATGCCGATTTCCTTGAGCTGCGCCTGCGTCAGCGTCGCCGTATCCACGTACGCCTGCGTGTAGACGGACCCGTCCGCATGGTCCCAGGTCGTCTCGAGCTTCTCCTGGCCTGCAGCCGAAAGCAGCGCCTTCGCCTCCGTGGGGTTGTAATCCCAGTACTTGGCGACAGCGCCGAGGTCCTTCACCTGCGTCGCGATTGGGAAGCCGACATAAACCGCCTGGTCGGCGACGCCCTCGCCCTTGGTGAGTGCATCGCGAATCGCCTTGCGGTTGATGCCCATGCTGATCGCCTGGCGCACGCGCTTGTCGTTGAAGGGCGGCTTATCGGTTCGCATGTAGATGTGGCCGCCGATGCCCTGCGTCTCTTCGAACTTGGCGTCGGGACGGTTCTTCTTCAGCTGGTCGCGCTCGTCCGGGAGGAAGAGCCAGGTGAGGTTCACGGATTTCGCCGAAAAGTCCGCCACGCGCTTCGCCTGGTCGGTGGTGATGAAGACCTTCACCTCATCGAAGTACGGGTAGGGCTTGTCGAAGTAATCGGGGTTCTTCTTGAAGCTCAGGCTGACGCCTGTCTGGTATTCGGTCTGGATGAACGGGCCGCTGCCCACCATCTTCGTCTTGGCGTCGTCGGTTTCGGCGTGCTCTTTGGGTACGATCCAGGCGCCGAGGTTCCCACCCACGAGCTGGATGGCGTCGGCGAATGGGTACTTCGTCTTCAGGGTGACGGTCTCGGCGTCGGGCGTCAGGATGCTGTCAATCCACGCCTGGGTCGATTTGTGGACCGACTTCTCGAAGTTCTTGTAGCGGTCGAGGGCATACTTCACGTCTTCAGAGGTGAGCGCGCGGCCGTTGTGGAACTTGGCGGGTTTCAGCTTAAACGTGTAGGTCATGTCGTCTGGCTGCTCGGGCATCTTCTGGGCCAGGTCGGGCTCCATCGAGAAGTCGCCGGGGGCAACTTCAGGAACCCCGGCCTTGAACCGGAGCAGCTTGCTGTAGCTGAGCCCGTTCAGGTACGCGTTGATGAAGCTCGTCTGCGTGAACGGGTCCAGGCTTGGCGGGGGTGAGGAGATCTGGAACGAGAACGAGCCTCCCGGGACCGGCTGCTTCGCCACCGTGGGCGAGGCCACCGCCGTTGGCAGCAGGCCCTTGCTGTCCTCGTCCTTCTTGCCCCCGCCGTCGTCATCGTCGCCGCAACCTGCAATGGCGAAGGCCGCCAGGCCGGCGCCGGCGATTGCTCCTCCGCGAAGCGCTGTGCGCCGGTCGAGGCGGCGCTGCAGCCAGTAGTTCGTTCGCTCTGCCATGGTCGTGAATCCCTCCTTACCTGGAAGCAGCCGCTTTGGCTGCGTATCCACACTATGCTTACGACGACTGCCTCAGCCGCGGATCCAGCACATCCCGCAGCGCGTCGCCGAAGAGGTTGAAGCTGAGGACGGCGATGCTGATCGCCGCGCCCGGGATAACCGCCGTCCACCAGGCGGTCTGCCAGACGGCGCGGGTGTCCTGGAGCATCTTCCCCCAGCTCGGGTTGGAATCGGTGGCGATGCCCAGGGCCAGGAAGCTGAGCGCCGCCTCGGCGAGGATGGCGTTGCCTATCTGGATGGTGGCGACGACGATGATGGGCGCTACCACGTTGGGCAGCACGTGCCGCAGCATGATCCGGAGCGACGTGTTCCCGACCGCCTGGGCGGCCTCGATGTACTGCAGCGTACGGATGCTCAATACCGAGCCGCGCACAATCCGCGCCGTCGCCGGCGTGATGATGATCCCGATCGCCATGCTCACGCTGAAGAAAGTTGGGTCGAAGATGCTCAGGAAGAACATGGCCAGCAGCAGGGGCGGAAAGCCGAGGATGACATCCATCACGCGGTTGAGCACGAGGTCGGCCCAGCCGCCCGCATAGCCGCTGACAAGCCCCACCGTCGTTCCCAGCACCGTGCCGATGGCCACCGCCGTGAACCCGATCCCCAGCGAGATGCGGCTGCCGATGAGCACCCGGCTGAACATGTCGCGGAAGAGGTTGTCGGTGCCGAAGGGATATGAGAGCGAAGGCGGCTGCAGGCGCGGATGGCTGACGCTCGCCGCCCCATGGGGCGCCAGGACATCCGCACTCAGGGCGACGATGACGAGGCCGATGCAGATGAAGCCGGCAATGGCGCCGACCGGCTTGTTGCGCGCAATCTTCCAGAGCGATAGCAGGCGTCCGCGCCGCGGACGCAGGTCTACCACCCCCAATTCGCGGTCGCGGCTGGCAGCAGAGGCGGCCATCAGGCGAACCTGATGCGCGGGTCGAGCCACGCGTAGCTAATATCGACGACGAGGTTGATGGTGACGAGCACCGCCGCGAAGAACAGCACCAGGCCCTGTACCTGCGGGTAATCCTTCAGGCGTACGGCGCCGAGTGCCAGGCTGCCCAGCCCGGGGAGGCTGAAGATCGATTCCAGCACCACGGTTCCCCCCATCAGCACCCCCACCTGCAGGCCGAAGAGCGTCACCACGGGGATGAGCGCGTTCTTGAGGGCGTGGCGAACAACGATCGAGCGCTCGCGCAGGCCCTTCGCCCAGGCGGTGCGCACGTAGTCCTGCCGCAGCACTTCGAGCATCGATGAGCGCGTGATCCGCGCCAGGCTCGCGCTCAGCGCCAGCCCCAGGGAGAAGGCGGGCAGGTAGAGCTGCTCGAGGTTCTTGAGCGGATCCTTCCAAATATCCGCGTACTCGGGTGGGGGACTGTAACCCCACCAGTTCGCCGGGAAGACGATGAGCATGGTCCCGAGCCAGAAGCTGGGAATGCTCAACCAGCCGATCGTCAGGAAGCGCAACGCATAGTCGATCGGCCGGTCCTGGCGAATCGCCGATATCACGCCAATCGGGATTGCGAGCGCGATCGCGAAGGTCGTCGCAAGGAACGTCAGCTCGAGCGTCAGCGGGATGCGCGTCCGTATCTCACCCCACACATCGCGCTTGCTGATGAGCGTGGTGCCGAAGTCGCCGCGAAGCACATTCCCCATGTAGCGGAAGTACTGCGTGACCACCGGTTCATCGAGCCCAAGCTCCTCGCGAATGGCCCGGCACTGGGACTCTTCAACATCGCTCGTCGCCAACACGATGCTGCAAACGTCCCCCGGGATCATGCGCACCGCGACAAAGACCACCACGCTGATGACGAAAAGCACCAGCAGCGAAAAGAGCAAACGCTTAACGATGTACTGGGTCACTCGCCGTCCTTCCCCCCTTGGACGACGCCAGGTGCTCACCCCGGCGCAAGCCGTGCTTCAGAGATCGATGCGGAGGATCTTCGCCAACGGCCACCGGCGCGTCAAGTACTGTCGCCAATAGATGGTGGCGGGGCGCCTGTCCCTATCTCACCGGTGGCCCCGCGGCGGTGCTCGAAGCGCTCGCTGGGCGGGTGGGAGGAAAGAGCAGCGCAACGAGGGTGCCGTGGCCCGGGACGCTATCTATGCGCAGTGCCCCGCCGTGGCTGCGCACGATGCCCAGCGCGGTGGGCAGGCCCAGGCCACGCCCCGCGAACTTCGTTGTGAAGAACGGGTCGAACACGTGCCCCCGCGTGCCGGGGTCCATCCCCGGGCCCGTGTCCTTCACATCGATGTAGACGTACTCACCTTCCGGGATGTCGTGCGCTCCGTGCGCCCCCGCAAGGTAGGCGCGGTCCGCAAGGCGCACACCCGCGGTGGTGCCAATGCTGCCGCCCGCGGGGCCAAGCGCTTCGATTGCGTTGACCATGATGTTGCTGATTGCCTGGCGGAGCTGGGCCGGGTCGGCTTCCACAGGCGCCAGGCCAGGCCGGCAATCGTGCGTCCACCTGATCGGCGCCTCAGTCCGCGAGCGGAGGTCGCCCGCCACCGAGTCGACCAGGGCGCAGATGTCGACCATCTCCAGGCGCGGTTCGGATTGCCCCGAATACGAGAGGAGCTGCGCCACCAGGTCGCTCGCCCTGCGGGCGGCGGACTCAATCTCCAGCATCGGCTCCCGCGCCGGTGACGATTCGCCGGCGAGGATGGCCGCCAGGCCAGCGTTGCCCATGATGCTGGTGAGGGCGTTGTTGAAGTCGTGGGCGATGCCGCTGGCGAGAACACCGAGGCTACGTGCGTGGCGGGCCTCCTCCTCCATCTGCCGGACGCGGCGCACCTCGGTGATGTCGCGGCTATTTCCTATGACGCGGTAGCAGCGCCCGTCCCGGTCGAAGATCGGCGTGAGGTGGGCAGAAACCGTCCGTTCTTCGCCCGCCCGTGTGAAGCTCCGCTCGGAGTCGACAGGGCGGCCCGCGGCGATCGCCTCGGCGATTCGCTCGTTCAAGATTGCTGCCACGTCGGCGGGGAAGTTCTCCGCGGGAGTCCGGCCCAGCATCGCTTCGGGCGCGATCCCATAGACGGCCTCGACGGTGTCATTGACGAAGCTGAGCCGGGGCACGCCGCCGGGTTCAATGTCGTAGGCGAAGATGACATCCGAAGAACCTTCGACCACCGCCCGGTAGCTTGCTTCCGACTGGCGCAAAGCCTCCTCGGCGGCGTTCCGTTCGGTGACATCCCTGAGGATGATCGTGTAGAGCTTCTTTCCCCCGACCTCGACGGTGGAGACCCTCGGCTCGGCGGCAAGCTCCGTTCCGTCGGCCCGCAGGAGACGGGCGTTCCCGGGCAGGGGCTGCTCGCCCCGCGCCGCCAGGCTGACGGGGTTTCGCGCCCGGTCCCCGAAGTCGGCCCGGAAACGCTCCGGGACAAGGCTCAGCGCGGGCTTCCCGATGATCTCCTGCGCCGGGATGCCGAGCATGTTCTCGGCCCCGCGGTTGAACATGACAACGATGCCGGCCTCATCCATCGCGACGATGGCGTCGTGGGCAGAATCGATTATCCCGGTCAGGCGCGCGCGGACCTCATCGAGTTCGGCCCGGCTCTGGCGCAACGCGGCCTCGGTCCGGCGCCGCGTCGCCAGCTCCTTCCGCACGGCGATATAGACGGCCGCGAAGAGAGCCACGGTGACGAACGTCGCCACGGCGGAGAAGTAGAACACCCGTCTGCCGTCCTGCTCCACGGCGCGCCGGTCCTCCTCGAGCTGCAGGCCCGCGTAGGCCTGCATTTCATCGAGGTGCGCTCGTATTGCGTCTGTGAGGTCCTGTCCCTCGTTCGTAAGCAGCAGGGTCCGGGCCGGCTCGAAGCCCTGCTCGCGCCTGGTCTCCACCAGCCGGGCCGCGAACTCCAGCCTCCCGTCGAGCAGCGGCTCGAGGTCGTTGTAGAGGCTGCCCATGTGGCCGTCCCCGCCGACCCGGGCGCGCAGGCTCTCTTTCAAAGTCTCCAGCAGTTCGCGGCCCGAGTAGTAAGGGGCGAGCTGCCTGTCATCGCCACTGATGACGTATCCCCGGCTCCCCGTCTCCACGTCGTAGGCGTACGCCTGCAGCAGGCGGAGGTCACCTAGCAGGCCTTCAGAGCGCCTCGTCTCAGAGGCGACATCGAGCAGCCGCAGGGCGGACGCGTATGTAATCCCAAGCACTACGATGAGGGCCAGCGTGGCAACCACAAGGGCGACGACCGTCCTGCGCTCCAGGGAAAGGCCGCGAAGGCTACCTCTCAACCGGGCGAACCACCGCGCCGGGCGCGGGAGCTGTAGGGGCATTGCCCTATTGTTGTGTTACGGGTGGGCCACTTTCTGTCAGGGAGAACCCGCAATTAGTGGGGAGATGCCACCACCCGGACGCGGGTAAAGACGCCATGACCGGTGGTTCGTCACCTCTCCCTCGGCCGCCGCCATTGCGATAGCAAAGGGGGAACCACAATGAGCAGGGGTCTCCAGCTCGCGCTCGCGATAGCGCTTGCCACAACCTCAGTCCTGGTCGCCGCCGGGTGTCGCGACCAGGACCTTCCCACGCCAGGAGCAGAGACCACAGGGGGCACCCCGGCCGGTCCCCCGCGCCATTTGGAGACCGTTCAGGTCAACGAGGGCTACCCCACGGCCGCCTTCGTGCGCACGTTCTACGTTGAATCGAAGGATCGCGTGGTTGTCACCTTCGGCACCGGGGATTACACGAAGGTGGCGATGGGCCCGCCGGGCGGGTGCCCGGATGCCCGCATGGGCTACGCCTACCGCGAGTTCACAACTGATATGAAGGACACGGGCGACACGGGGTACTTCGCCGAGTTCTCCGGCTCCTGCGCGGCCGGCGACTCCGCCTCGTTGATGGTTGGCGATGACTACTACTTCCTTGGCGGCGCCATGGGCGGCCCGGGCCTCTGGCGGCTCCGCCGTTTCGACTCCAGCTGGCGCGAAACCGGCTCCGTGGACATCAAGCTCGACCAGCGCACCGAGGCGATGAACGACCAGATGCTGGCCTTCGCCGGCGGCCAGCTCATCGCCAGCTCGCTGTATGTCGAGGGCGGAATCGGTACGGGCCCGCTCGATCAGCGCAAGACCGACCCCACGAAGGGCGAAGGCACCTTCCAGAAGATCGTGACCACTGACCTGAAGCTCGCCGGGGAGCGCGTGCTCGACGATTCGCCCCACATCAACGGCTCCTCGCTCGTGGAGGTGGACGGCATCTACAACCTGGTGACCTCGCGCGCCTTCTTCGGCGAAGTCCTGGTGCTACAGTACGACCGGGAGTGGAACTTCCTCGGAGAGAAGAAGCTTGCCGAATGGGGCCAGTGGGTCCAGGGCGCCCTCTACGACAACGGGCGCTTCTACATCGTCTATGTCGACACCAGCGTGAAAGGCGCCGCCAACATCGTGCTCGGTGTCTACGACAGCGACTGGGATCTCGTGAGCAGCACCCCCGTCACCACCTACGCGCCCGACAGCCTGAAGGGCGCCGGGCGGCCGTCGGTCATGAAGCACGGCAACCGCCTCTATGTGTCATATGATGTAGAGAGCTTCTCCCCCCAGCGGCGGGAGGAAAACAAGGACTGGCAGGGCTACCTCGCGATCTACGAGCTGTAGCCCCCCGGTGGTGGTTGCCGATGCTTCCCCGCGCCGTCTTCTTCGACCTCGACGATACGCTTCTCGATGGCCACAGCGCCATGGAGGCGGCGTGGGCGGTCGTTTGCGCAGACTTCGGGCCGCGCCTCGGTGTGGAACCGGGCACCCTCCGGGAGGTCATCCGTCGCGAGGGCACCGCATTCTGGAAGGATGAGGGCGCTGTCGGCCACTGGCGCGTGCGGCTGCAGGAGGCGCGCACCCACGTGATCGGGCTGGCCCTGCGCGCCGAGGGGCTCGACACCTCGCTGGCGGAGCCGCTCTCACTCGCCTATGGGGCCGAGCATCGCGCGCACCTGCGACCCTTCGATGACGCATTCGAGACGCTCGAGGCCGTTCGCGCCGCGGGACTGCGCACGGCGCTCCTCACCAACGGCCCCCGCGATATGCAGCGCGACAAGATCGAACGCTTCGATGTCGCCCGTCACATGGACGCAATCGTTATCGAAGGCGAATTCGGCAAGGGGAAGCCTTCGCCCGAGGTGTTCGTGCACGCCCTCACTGAGGTAGGCGTGGAAGCCGCCGCGGCCTGGATGGTGGGCGACAACCTCTACGCCGACGTTGGCGGTGCGAAGGCCGTGGGCTTGCACGCCATCTGGATCCATCGCGAACGGCTCACCCCGCGCGAGGACATCCCCGCCGTCCCCGACCGCGCCATTGCCCACCTGGCCGAACTGCGCGAGGCGCTGGACCTCTAACGCACGCCGCTACGGCAACAGCGTGAAGCGCTCGCAGTGGGCCGGCTGAATCGCGCCGAAGTGGCGCTGGTCAAGGGTGAAGATGGTGGTGACGCCCAGGCGCTCGGCCATCGCGGCGATCAGGGCATCGACGGTTCCCAGGGAGAAGTCCGCGTACTTCTCCACGAACCATGCAGCCCGCCCATAGTCCGCCGCAACCGGGTCGATGACCGGCAGTTCGCCCGCGGCAATAGCGTTTAGGAGGCGAACCTCGGCGACCACACTCGCACGCTGCAGCAGGAAGTACGCCACCTCGGGGATTACCGGCGCGGGGATGACCAGGCGCTCCCTACGCGCGTTCTCGAATGTCGGTCCCGCGCGGAGATGAGCGGCGTCGCGCGGGTCGAACAGCGCCAGCAGGGGACCGGCATCAACCAGGATCACCAGTCGGGCTCGCGGTTCATGGCGTCGCGATAGATGTCCCGGACCATCTGCTCCTTCGCCTCGTCGGAGTCCACCGGCGGCAAGGGCCCCTCGGGCGATGTCCCGGAGGCAGCGGCAATCTCCTGCAGTTCGCGGGCGAGGTTGAGAAGCGGCTGGTTGGGGTTCTCCTCTTCAAGATCCTTGTCGAGGGCGCGGCGGATCTCTTCGCTGACCGTTGTCCCGCGCTGGCGGGCACGGAGCCGGTAGCGTTCGTAGACCTCCCTGCCAATGAGCAGCGTGGTTCGGTGAGCGGTCATATGCGATATGGTAGCATATCTTCACACAATCGCCCCGCGGCCCGCCGCGGGCTACACTCCGCCAATGACGATCCTGGTGCTGGTCCCGCCCGGGATGACTGCCGGCCTTGCGCCGGAGTGCGAGCTGGTCCCCTGCAAGAGCGTGGCGGAGCTCGTGCGGGCTCTTGGTGGCGAATTCGCCGCCGCCGTGCTCGTCAGCGATGGGCTTGCCGGGCAGGAACTGGCGGCAGCCGCCGAGGCGGTGCGCCAGTGCGGGCGGCCCGTCATCGAAGTGCGTAGCGAACGCTGGGACGGGACCACCCGCTCGCCGCTCAGCGCCGCCTGCCGCGGGGTCATCTCGGGCTTTGGACCCGCCGGGCTCGGCACCGCCGTCTCGCTTGCCCGGGAGATCTGCCCTTAACCCGCCAGCCGCGCCTTCAGTTCAGGGCATGCCTCCAGCAGGGGCGCACCCCTGTCCGCAAGGTCTTTGATGGTGGCGGCGTTGCGGCCATCGAGCATGGCGCCAATCTGGCGCAGGCTGCGGCCCCGCAGCTTGAGGGCGGCCACGGCCACGGCCCGTGCATCGCGCTCCGCCCGCCCGCTTGCCCGGCCCGCCACGTTATCGGCCCCGACTGCGTAGTGCCGGGCGATGGCGGCGATCAGGTCATCGTCGCTGACAACCGGGGGGGCCGCTTCGCTAACGCAGATGCAGGCAAGAGCCGCGTCGAGCCGGCCAGCGTCGAGCTGCCCCGCCTTCTGAAGGGCCACGGCCGCGTTGACGGCGCCCTGGAGCACCCGCACCGAGGGGGCTTCGACCCCCGTGATGCGTTCGATTGCCCAGCCCGGGAGCGCGGCGCGCAGGCAACGCGACTGGGCCTCGACGAACGTCCGCCGCTCGTCGCCAACGAATGGTTCGATCCGCGTCACAATCCCGGCCGAAAGGCGCGAAGCCAGCCGTTCGGGCAGGTCCAGGTCGAACGGGTGCCGTTCGCTCGCCACCACCACGTGGCCGCCGGCGGTCATGATCGTGTCGATGGTATGCAGCAGCTCATCGAGCGTGCCCTTCTTGCCCGCCAGGTAGTGCAGGTCGTCGATGACGAAGAGGCCAGCGCCACGTACCGCCGCCTGGAACTCGGGGACCGTGTTGTTCCGCACTGCCGCCATGTAGCGGTTGGTGAACTCCTCGGCATTCAGGCACACGACGCCCTGGCCCGTGCCCGCGGCACGCCCGGCCACGGCGTGCAGCAGATGGGACTTACCCATGCCGGGCGGTCCGAAGATGACCACCGGGCTTATCGGCGCTTCGCCCTCTTCCACTAATGCCGCACAGCACTGCAGGGCGAGCCGGTTCCCTTCGGCCGGCAGGTATCGCTCGAAGGTGAAGGCGCAGTTGATGCTCCCCACGATCGAGCGTGCCGGCGCCTGGGCGTGCGCTGCTGGCCGGTCTGCCGCCGTCCCGGGCTCGTCCGCCCCGGCTGCGACAAAGACCACATCGAAGTCCTCGCCCACTGCTTCGACCACCGCTCGCCGCACCACCAGCGAAAGGCGCTCGTTGAGCCATTCACAGTCACCGGCCCGCCGCGCCTGCACGATGATCGTCTCGTTTTCGATTCTCAGGGCGCGGGTGCCACGAAGCCATGTCTCGAAGTTGTGGCGCGTAACCTCAAGCTGAAGCCTGCCGAGCACCGCCTGCCAGGCGAAGGCCAGCTCGCGCGCATCGTTCTTGCGGCTCAACATGCGCGAGGCAAACTCCTTCCTCCCACGGCAAAGTGGCGATTTGTGCAACCGGGCGAATCTCTGGCCGGCAGCGCCGGTGCTGGCAGCGGCCGGGTGTCGGGGCCACGCTCATGGCAGCGGCGTGCGCCGTAACGTAGTCCTCGCCGGGGCGGGGTTCAACGGGGTTATGTGCTCCCGGGCGGGAACCTAACAGATCTTTCACGCCCGGGGCCGGTTATGTGGCAATCGGCCCGCCGGGCCGCGGCACTTCTGGGAACGCTCGCTCGCGTATCATGGGCGCACCTGGGAATCACCTCGGAGCAGACCCGATGCCGTCCCCCGCCACCTCGCAAACCGGACCTTCGCCCTCCCTCGGCGGCCGGGCCGGCGCCGGGCAACCGCTGCTGCGCCTCATCGACGTTCACAAGCGCTTCGGGCGCAACGAGGTGCTGAGAGGGATCACGTTCGACGTGCAGGCGGGGGAGGTGGTCGCCATCCTCGGCCCCTCGGGCTCCGGGAAGTCGACCCTCCTTCGCTGCATCAACCACCTCGAAAGGATCCAGGGCGGCCAGATCCTTTTCGAAGGCCGGCTCGTGGGCTACCGCGCCGACGGCAACGGCCTGAAGGAAGAGCGCGAGGCCGCTATCGCGCGCATGCGTCGCGAGATGGGCATGGTCTTCCAGCGTTTCAACCTCTTCCCGCACCTCACTGCGCTCGGCAACGTCATGGAAGCGCCCGTCCAGGTGCTCAAGCAGCCGAAGACCCGGGCCCACGAGACCGCCGTGGCCATGCTCACCCGGGTGGGCCTCGCCGCAAAGCTCGATGCCTACCCCGGGCAGCTTTCGGGCGGCCAGCAGCAGCGCGTCGCCATCGCCCGCGCGCTCGCCATGAACCCGAAGCTCATGATGTTCGATGAGGCTACAAGCGCCCTCGACCCGGAGCTCGTGGGCGAAGTGCTCGCCGTCATGCGCGACCTTGCCGCCGAAGGCATGACCATGCTCGTCGTGACCCATGAGATGGGCTTCGCACGCGAAGCCGCCCACCGCGTCATCTTCATGGACGAAGGCCTGGTCCAGGAGGAGGGCTCTCCAGCGGAGTTCTTCGGCGCCCCAAAGACGGAGCGCGCGCGCACCTTCCTCGCTCGCGTGACCGGCGCGTAGGGGTTCTACGTCCATATGGCGTAGAGGACGGCGTCGGCGGGGTCGCCATGGTCGCCGGTGTCGACAAGGCAGGGGCGGGTGGCGGTCATCTCGCCGGACGGGATGGCGCGGCTTACGCGCACGTCGGTAAGGGTCTGGGGGGATGAGCCATCGACGCGCACGACGGCGCGGTAGGTGCCTGCATTCCAGCTGACGAGCCGGGCGCGGTAGACGGGCATGGGAACCTCCGGTTCAGGACTGAGGACTGAGGACTGAGGGCTGAGGACGGCTGTCCCCCTTGGCGTAGCGCGAGCGCGCACGCGAGCTGGCCGGGGCTTCGGGAAGGGGGTTGGGGTCCCCGGTTGGCGTAGCGCGAGCGCGCACGCGAGCTGGTCGGGGCTTCGGGAAGGGGGCGGCGCCGGTCGAGCGGATCAGGGTCCAGGCTTCAGGGGGAAGGCGCGGCACTAGCGTTCTCCTAGCGTGAGATGGATGCGGAAGTGGTGGCGGTCGATGTGGGTTGAGAAGTCGAGCCTGAGGCCGATGACGCGGTAGAGGCGGGCGCTGATTCCGAGGGTGGGCTCGTTGACGGTAATGACGTCAAAGAGTTCCTGGCCGCAGTGGAAGGGCGCGGTGAGGGTGGCGATGGGGGTGGCGAGGTAGGCGCGCCTGAGGGCGGCGGCGGCGGCTTCCTGTGTCTTCGTGTTGGTGGTGGCATCGAGGTTGCGCTCCTGATCGAGGATGGGGCCGTGCTGGTAGACGCTGGCGGCGCTGGCGGCGTCGGCGTAGCGGTCGGGGCCGCTGAGGCGGAGCCAGTTGGCGCCGGGGAGGGTGCTGTCGTCGGCGAAGCTGACGATGGGGTGGTTGCCGGCGCCGCCGTAGGTCTCGGTCGAGGCGTCGGTTGTGCGGGGGTCGACGGTGGTGAAGCCGCCGCTGGCGGCGGGGCGGGCGTGGTCGCTGACGACGGCGAGCAGGCGCGAGAGGACGCTGCGGCCGCTCTCGCCGGGGCTGATGGCGAAGGCGGGGGTGTAGGTGGTGAAGGGGGTGGAGGAGCTTGCGGCGGCGGCGGGGATTGCGGCGCGTCCCGCGACGCGTGAGAAGGTGCTCGCGCGGGTGCGCGAGCCTGCGGCGGTCTGCCATGCCTGGGGGGCGCGCCAGCGGGCGGCTGCTTCCCACGGGCCGGTGGCGTCGATGGTGACGGTTGCCTGCCCGTCGCCGTGGGCGTAGGCGATGCGGGTGATGGTGAAGCGGAAGGATGCGCCGTACTCGAAGGCGCGGCTGGCGCCGGAGAGGTAGCCGGGCTGGATGAGGAGGTCGGCGCCGGTGAAGAGGGAGGAGGGAGGAGGGAGGAGGGAGGAGTTGGCGGGGGTGAGGACGAGGCGGGCGCTGGCGCTGGTGGGGGTGAGGGTGCAGGTGGCGCTGAGGACCTGGCCGCTGAGCTCGAGGGCATCGGTGTTGCGGCGGGCGTACCAGACGCCGGACGGGGTGGCGGCCCAGCAGTCGAGCTGGTCGTAGCTGGCGAGGGCGAGGCCGTTGGCGTGGACGGCTTCATGGGGGCCGGGCTCGGCCCACTGGCCGGCGGCGTTGGTGGCGGCGGGCGGGTGGGTGAGCATGACCTGGGCGGCGGGGACGTTGCCGGCCTCGGTATGGGTGAAGGCGCCGAGGAGGTGGGAGAGGTTGAGGAGGGCGGGGAAGGTGTAGGTGACGGTCGAGGCGGCGTCGGATTCGGCGATGGTGTTGGGCGATGACCAGGCGTTGAGGGGAAGGTTGGTATCGCCCATGCGGTAGGCGTAGGCGCGCTTGTCGCCGGTGGGGCTGGGGACGGTGGCGGTGACGATGAGGGCGAAGTCGCCATCGTGGTAGGCGGTGGCGATGCCGGTGATGGCGGTGACGTCGGCGGCGCGGGTCCAGGCGGTGCCTGCGGCGTCCCAGACGCCGCTTGTGCGGCGAAGGCGCTTGAGGGTGGACGAGGCGTTGAGGGAGTAGAAGACGCAGAGGTCCCCGGCGCTGTTGTAGGCGGCGGCGATGTGGGCGACCTGGCTGGCCTCGGTGGCGCGGACGGTGGCCGCGCCCCACGAAGCGCCGTTATCGGTGCTGTGGCGCACGGAGAGGCCCGTGCCAGCGGCATCGGCGTAGACGAGGGTGATTTCCCCACTCCTGGCGGCAAGGGCGATTCCCGCGCCGCTGAAGGCGATCGCGCCCATGGATGTCCAGCTGGAGTACGTGGAACCGGGGCCGGGGCTGGTGACGCGGGAGGTGTAGAGGGTCCCGGCGGCGTTGCGGGCGCGCACGAGGGAGCCATCGGCGGCGATGGCGAGGGCGATGGGGGCGGCACCCTCGGCGCCGCTGTAGTAGCGGGTCCATCGCAAGATGGGGTAGGAACGGCGGGACTGGTAGACGAAGGCGCGCACGGTGGGCAGGCGGCCGTTCTGCTTCTGGTGGGCGGCGAGTGTGGGGCTCAGGGTGATCATCGCACGATGCTCCGGCACTCGCCGCGCAATTCCGATTCGCCCGTGTCACTTTCCTTTCTCCTCCCACCCCTTGCGGTACACTGGGGTCAGTCATGGCCAAACTCGGCTTCCTCTCTCGCTTGCTCGGCGATTCCAACGAGAAAGAGCTCAAGCGCATCTGGGAGATCGTCGACGAGATAAACGACCTCGCCGACGAGACAGCCGCGCTTTCAGACGAGGCCCTCGCTGCGCGGACGGCCACCTTCAAGGAGCGACTGCGCGACGGCGACGACCTCGACGATCTGCTTCCTGAAGCCTTCGCGACTGTCCGCGAAATGGCCGCACGCAGGGTAGGCGAGCGCCCTTACGACGTGCAGCTGGTGGGTGGCATCGTCCTCCACGAAGGCCGGATCGCCGAGATGAAGACTGGTGAGGGCAAGACTCTCACCGCCGTCGCCCCCGTCTATCTGAACGCGCTTCTCGAACGCGGCGTCCACGTCGTCACCGTCAATGACTACCTGGCGCGCCGCGATGCCGCATGGTACGGCCCCGTCTACCACGCCCTCGGCATGAGCGTGGGTGTGGTGCAGACGAACAACATCTCCTTCATGTACGAACCCGGCTACCGCCCCGGCGAAGAAGGCGGCGGCGGGCACGAGTTCCTCCGCCCCTGCGACCGCCGCGATGTCTATCACGCCGACATCACCTACGGCACGAACAACGAGTTCGGCTTCGACTACCTGCGGGACAACATGGCCCAGTCGTTCGCACAGAAGGTCCAGCGCGACCTCTACTTCGCCATCGTCGACGAAGTCGACAACATCCTCATCGACGAAGCGCGCACCCCGCTCATCATCAGCGGCAACGCTGAGGAGGCCAGTGGCACCTATATCGCCTTCGCCCGCGCCGTCAGGACGCTCGTTGAAGAGCAGGACTTCCAGGTCGACCATAAGTCGAAGCACGTCGCCCTCACCGAAGAGGGCATCGAAAAGCTTGAGCGCGCCCTCAAGGTCGACAACCTTTTCGGGCAGGACCCCCGCCTTGTCAGGCACCTCGAAGCTGCCCTCGACGCCGAGGTCCTCAAGCGCATCGACCGCGACTATGTGGTCCGCGATGGCGAGATCGTCATCGTAGATGAGTTCACCGGCCGCCTTATGCCCGGGCGCCGCTGGAGCCACGGCATCCACCAGGCCGTCGAAGCCAAGGAAGGCCTCAAGGTCCAGCGCGAGTCAGTCACCCACGCCACCATCACCTTCCAGAACCTCTTCCGCCTCTACGAGAAGCTCTCGGGCATGACGGGCACCGCCGAGACCGAGGCCGAAGAGTTCCACAAGATCTACAAGCTCGAAGTCGTGGTCATCCCCACTCACCGCCCCATGATCCGCAAGGACTCGTCCGACGTCGTCTATATCAACGAAAAGGCGAAGTTCAACGCCGTCGTCAACGAGATTGTGGAGCTCAACGCCGAGGGCCGCCCCGTTCTCGTCGGCACCACCTCCATCGAGAAGTCCGAGTACCTGGCAACGCTTCTCACCCGCAAGGGCATCCAGCACAACGTCCTCAACGCCAAGCAGCACGAACGCGAGGCGCACATCGTCGCCGAGGCGGGCCAGCGCGGCGCCGTCACCATCGCCACCAACATGGCCGGCCGCGGTACCGACATCAAGCTCGGCCCGGGCATCGCCGGCCTGGGCGGCCTCCACGTGATTGGCACCGAGCGCCACGAATCGCGCCGCATCGACAACCAGCTCCGCGGCCGTTCCGGGCGCCAGGGCGACCCCGGCTCAAGCCGCTTCTTCGTCTCCTTTGGCGACGACATCATGAAGCGCTTCGCCCCCGAATGGGTCCCTGGCATGATGCAGAAGCTGGGCATGACCGAGGAGATGCCCCTCGAATCGCGCATGGTCACGCGTGCCATTGAGCAGGCCCAGCAGAAGGTCGAGGGCCACAACTTCGATATCCGCAAGCGGCTCGTCGAGTTCGACGACGTTATCAACGAGCACCGCACCGTCATCTACGCCGAGCGCGAGAAGATCCTGCGCGGCGCCGACACGCGCGCCAACGTGCTCGGCCTCCTCATCGACGAGCTTGAATCGCTGATGCGCGGCGCCGGCGGGGGGAACCTCGAATCCCAGGAGGTCCTCCAGAACGAGCTGCGCGAGATCCTCCACGCCGACGACCTGCCCTCGCTCGAAGAGATGGAGGAGCTCGGTGAGGAGCTCTCCGACGAGGTCCTGGACCGCGCCGAGGACCGTTACGAGCAGATGGAAGAGACGATCGGCGCCGAGAACATGCGCCGCGTCGAGCACTGGCTTCTCCTCGAAACCATCGACTACCACTGGCGCGAACACCTCACCGCCGTCGAGGACCTGCGCCAGAGCATCGGCCTGCAGGCCTACGCCCAGGTCGACCCCCTGGTCGCCTTCAAGCGCGAAGGCTACGACATGTTCCAGCAGCTCCAGGCGAACATCCGCCGCCAGGTGGCGCGCACCATCTTCAAGGTGCGCATGGTCGAGCAGCCCGCCCCCACAGCCGCGCCCCCCGCGCCCGGCGAAGCGGTCGCATCGGCCAATGGCGAAGGCGCTGCCCGGGCCACGCCCGTGCTCGCCCGATCGAGCGCGCCCTCGGCCGCCACGCTCCGAACCAACCGCGACCAGGCGTCTTCGGCGCGCACTGCCGGCCCTGCAAAGCCCGGTCGCAACGACCCCTGCTACTGCGGTAGCGGCAAGAAGTACAAGCGCTGCCACGGCGCATGAGCGGCCTCTCCACCCTCCTCGCTCTCGGGATGCCCTTTGCGATGATCGCCGGCGCCATCGCCGCCTGGCGGCTTTCGAAGCGCGAACAGCACCTCGATGCCAGCCCCCCGGCCTGGAGGGATGACTCCCTCGACGAGTGGCGCCGGGAACGCGACGCCGCCGCCGAGGCAGAGCGCGCCGCCCGCGCTGCTTCGCCCGGAACCCTGACAACCGGGCAGGCCCGCGACGAAGCCGAGACCAGCAAGCACCAGCGCATCGGCGGCTGACGCCCGCAGGAAAGCCAGCGCACCGTATAATCTCGTCGCATGCCCGAAATTCCCGAGCTCGAGGCCGTCCGCGCTTACTTCAACGTGCACGTCGCCGGGAAGGCCATCCTCTCCGCCGGGATGCGCATCCCCGTCGTCTTCCGCACGCCTGCAGCCGAGCTGCGCGAGACGCTGCCAGGCGATGCCTTCGCGGAGACTTCCCGGCGGGGCAAGTTCCTGCTCATCAACCTCGCTTCGGGCCGCGTGCTCGCCGTCAACCCCATGCTCACGGGCCGCTTCCAGTTTGTGCCGCCCGGGACCAGGCTCGCGGCGAAGACCTGCCTCGTGCTCGGCGTCGAAGGCGACCGCGACCTCCGCTACGTCGACGACCGCCTCATGGGGAAGGTCTACCTGCTCCCCGCCGATGCACTCGGCGCCATCCCCGGCTGGACAAAGAACGGCCCCGACCTGATGGACCCGGCCCTCACCGAAGAGGAGTGGCTCCTCCGCCTGCGAAAGTACCGCGGGCAGGTGAAGGCGATCCTCACCAACGCGGAATTCGTCCAGGGCATTGGCAACGCCTACAGCGACGAGATCCTCTGGGAGGCGCAAGTAAACCCCTCGACCCCCCGCACGGCCCTGGCCGACGACGATCTCCGCCGCCTTTTCGCCGCCGCCCGCGAAGTGATGGCCCGCGCCACTCCCCTGGTCGCCGCCGCCATGACCAGGGACGGCAACCTCGACTACGAAGAGCGCCGCGATTTCATGCACGTCCACCGCCGCGGCGGCCAGCCCTGCCCGCGCTGTGGCGCCTCCATCACCGAGATCACCGCCAACCAGCGCATCACCAGCTTCTGCCGCACCTGCCAGCCCTGACCCCCCCGCTGCCCGCCCCGGGAGGAGGGAGGAGGGAGGAGTGGCCCACCGTGGCCGCTGGCTGTTCCACCGCAATTGCGTGGCTGGGATACCCCACGCCAACTACCCCGTCCATCCGGCCCGCGTGGGCCGAAGTGGGGCATGCAGCGGCCCCGGAGTCGCGGCCCACGGTGGCCGCTGGCTGTTCCACCCAAATTGCGTGGCTGGGATACCCCACGCCAACTACCCCGTCCATCCGGCCCGCGTGGGCCGAAGTGGGGCGTTCCGGCGGGCCATCCAGCGGCCACAGGGGGCCGCGACTCCGGGGGGGGCGATTGCCCCCTCCCGGGTGTCGTCAATCGCGGGTCTGGCTAATCAAAGTGGCCAAGACCAGGGCCGGCCGGTGATTTGCCCAGGACGCCGTGGTCGCCAGTCCCGGAGTCGTTGTAGATAGCCTGGATGATAGCGAACTCGCCCCAGATATCCGGGCCGATCTCCGCTCCTGCAGCGTCGTACCACGTCCCGGCGACCTTGGTCGCATCGGCGGGCGCCGCCACGATCTTCACGAAGTAGTTCCAGTGCTGGGTGTTGCCGTCGAGGTCTTCGTAAGTGCCCCACTGGTGGTTTGTTTCCCACGCTCCCGACCCGATATACGACGAGTGGCCGTAATGCCGGTCAAGCTTCCCGTCTCCATCGCAGTCCTTGTTGGAAAGCCACGCGTCGTTCCACTTCATCGCGACCCGGTCGTTGCGATAAGGCCAGGCCCAATGGCCGGCAGCGGCCGGGTTGGCCAGGAGGTAGCTGGCATCGTCGCCCTCGTATGGCGGGAACCCGTCTCGACCCAGGTAGGCGTTGGCGTACGAGCCGTCGAACTGGTGGGACTGGTAGTTGTAGCCATAGGCGTCGAAGCCCGTTGTCAGCGGCTCGCCCCCCAGGTAATGGGTGGCCGCGTACAGCAGCGTCCCGGCCTTGATGGTCGTGCAGGCCGCAGGTTTGGCGGCAACGCCTGAGATTGAGCCGAGGGCCGCGATTGATGCGACGACGGCTACCAGAATGAGCTTTCGCATTTCCAGATTCACCCCGGTGCGCCCCGGCGTGTCCCCGGGTACGCATAGGGAATTACCCCGATATTCACCTTCGCGTTACGGGTAATTCACCAATTCGACACAAATTGTCGCGGTTTGGGCCGGATCCAGGCCCTTCTGAGGCCGGGTGGGCCGCTCTCAGGCGTTTTCGGGCGTCTCCGGGGGCACGTCCGGGGCGAGCTCCTCCGCCAGCTGCACCCGCTCCACCAGCTCCCGTCGCGTGATGATCCCCACCATCCGGCCGTCTTCGATGACGGGCACCTGGTTCAGGCCATGCCGCGCGATCAGGGCGAGGACGTCGAGCGCGCCATCGCCGGCGCCCACCGTCACCACGCGCTCCCTGGGGGTCATCGCGCCCTGAACGGGGGTCTGCGGCCAGTTGGAACGGGGCACGTGCTTGATATCGGAAACGGAAAGGATTCCCAGCACCGCCCCGTCGCGTTCTACCACCACGGCCCGTTCCCCTTCGCCCAGCATCAGGCGGTCGACCACGCCCTGCAGCGATTCGCCGGGCGAGGCGGTCGGGAACTCCTCGCGCATCACGTTGCGGGCGCGCAGCCGGCCGAGGATGGCGTCGAGCTGCGTGCCCTGGGCCTCGTTCCGCGCCGCCCCCAGCAGGAACCAGCCGATGAACATGAACCAGAGCCCGTTGAGGGCGTAGCCGGCGAGGAGCATCAGCACGCCGCCGAACATCAGCCCGTACCCGAACAGCTCGCCCACGTTCGCAGCAATGCGCGTTGCCCTGCGGAAGCTCTTTGTCCGCCGCCAGGCGATCGAGCGCAGGACGCGCCCGCCATCGAGCGGAAAGCCCGGAAGGATGTTGAAGACGGCCAGCAGCAGGTTGACGATCGAAAGGTACGAGAAGACCCCCTCCGCCTTCTCGTTGAACCCGAAGACGAGCGCCAGCGCGAACGTGATCAGGGCGATTGCCAGGCTGGTGGCAGGCCCGGCGGCGGCGATGGCGAACTCCTCGCCGGCCGTGCGCGGCTGGCGGCCAAGGCTCGAAACCCCCCCGAAGATGAAGAGCGTGATCTTCGGCACCGGCAGCCCTCTGCGGATGGCCACCACCGCGTGCGCCAGCTCGTGGATCAGGACTGTGGCGAAAAGGAGGATCGCGGCGGCCGTGCCCACCATCCAGTAGGCGGCCGTGCTCCAGTCGTCGTACAGGTCCGGGAAGACCGACTCGGAGAGCGTGTAGGCCACCAGCGCCAGGATGATGAGCCAGGAGGGGTGAATCTCGATATCGATGCCGCCCAGGCGCGCCACGCGAAACGAACGTCCGAACATGGTGCGTACCGTACGCGAAGGGCGGGCGGCTGGAAAGCGAGCGAGGAAAGGGGTGGGGTGGGCGGAGGGGATCGAACCCTCGATCTTCAGGGCCACAACCTGACGCGTTAACCGCTACGCTACGCCCACCGTGAGAGGAACTCGATCGTAGCAGAGGCGACCGTTAAGGGAAGGGAGGAGGGACAAGTCAGCGCGTGTGTTCGATCAGTTCGAGCCGGGACTTCCCGCCGGCAACCTGGACTTCAAGGATCAGGCCCACCCCACGGGCGTAGTACTTGTTCTCGACGACCTTCGGTTCGAGCGGAGTCCACTCCTTCGTCACTAGCACGTCCGTGTAGGCGCCTGCCCGCACACTCTGCTTGCCGCCTGTGGAAACCACCTCGGCCATGTCCTCGGCCTCGCCCTTCAGGAACTCCTGCCGGTAGGCGTCGCCAGGCCGGGGGGCGCCGCGCATGATGATGCCCGGCAGTGCACCATTGACACCGGCCTCCCACGACCCGGCTGAACTGACAGCCTTCCCGCCCTTGTACTCCTTCGAGTCCTCGCCCAGGTACCAGACGTTGCCTTCGGAGTCCTGCGCAAACCAATCGAGGGTGTCCTCCACAAGGTCGCCATCCTCGGTCACCGTGTCACGAACCACGGTCGCGGTGACGCCCGCCACCACTCTCGTTTCCTCCAGCACCGTGACCTCGACGCGCTCGGAGCCATCCTCCGACTCGTAGACCCAGCGAACGCCGGGTTGCAGCGGGAAGTAGGGGTTGTCAACCGTGGCCACGAACTTCGAGGGGTCGAAGGCAGGCTGGTAGGCGCCGCCATCGCCGGGCTCGATGACCGGCGCCGCCGGTTCATCGTCGCCGCAGGCGCCAGCAAGCGCCGCGGCGATGCCCATGGCGATGAGGCCGCCGATCAGGCGGGGGCGAGCGCCCTTGTTGCGAGCGTGTTCCTGTGGCATCTGCCATCCTTCATGATCAGAGCGAGCTTTTCGCGTTCCTGGAGGACCGCGATGTTGGCGATCGGGTCGCCGTCGACGGCGAGGATGTCGGCGCGTTTGCCCGGCGCAATGGTGCCCGTGATGCCGGCAAGCCGGGCGCATTCGGCGGCCGTGCTGGTTGCAGCCACGATCGCCTGCATGGGGGTCATTCCCGCCTCCACCATCAACGCCAGCTCCTCGGCGTTGGGGCCATGCGGGCCGACGCCCATGTCGGTGCCCATGGCGATGCGCACGCCCCGGCGGACGGCCTCCTTGAAGCTGGCGAAGTGCGCGTCCTTCACCTCGCGGGACTTCCGCAGGGCGTACGGTGGCACCGCCGCCGGGTCGCTCTCGGCCCTGCGGATGACCCAGACCGGGGCGATGAGGGTGGCGACCAGGTAGGTACCCCGGCGGATCATCTCGTCGATCACCTCGTCGTCCAGGTAGATTCCGTGCTCGATGGATTCGATCCCGCCCAGCACGGCGTTCTTGATGCCCTGGGTTGCCTGCGCGTGGGACATGACGGTCTTTCCGGCGGCGTGCGCCTCGTAGACGATGGCGGCTATCTCGCCGGGCGTGAACCCTGTCGCCCCGGGCTCATCGTTTGGCGACATTACGCCGCCGCTCGTCATTACTTTCACCTGGTCGGCGCCGGCGCGGAGGATCTCGCGCGTCGCACGGCGAACTCCTTCAACACCGTCGGCCACGGAGAGCGGGCGCTCAGGGTCGTGGGCGCGAACATTCACTCCGCTGGGCATGGTGCTGTCGCCGTGGCCGCCCGTTTGCGAAAGGGCAGCGACTGCGATGCGCATGCGCGGGCCGGGAAAGAGGCCGCGGTCGATCGCCATCTTCACGCCACGGGGCGTTCCGCCCGCGTCACGAACGCTGGTGAAGCCGGCATCGAGGGTCGTACGGGCGTTCGTTAGCGCCTCTGCGATGGCCAGGCTGTGGGGGATCTGGAGCCGGTCCTGCAGCGATCGTGGCGTCGACATCAGGTGGACGTGGCAGTCGACCATGCCCGGCATCACAGTCAGCCCCGATGCGTCGAGGACCTCCGCCCCGCGGGGGATTTCGCCGCCGGGATTGACGGCGACGATTGTCTCGCCGTCAATGACGATGATGGCGTTTCGAAGTGGCTCTGCGCCGCTCCCATCGATGAGCTGG
>JAANMY010001202.1_pt1 | contig 30930 bp, 32 predicted proteins | sample 7279691 | NCBI WGS metagenome assembly JAANMY01 (sample SAMN14094543, study PRJNA606508) | bioreactor metagenome | isolation source: A lab-scale SPAN reactor treating ammonium-rich wastewater day 388 | place: Ireland: Galway | collected 2018-02-07
TCCAGCTCTTCAATTCCGGGTTAAACTGTGGTGCAGCGCATTTCGTAAGATATTCAACCACATTCCGTACCTCTTCATCACTTACATATGCCCCCTGCACGCGTACCAGTTTTGACGTTCCGGGTGGTAAAAACAACATATCTCCCCCTCCCAACAGCTTCTCTGCCCCATTCTGGTCAAGGATTGTTCTCGAATCTACTTTTGAAGCAACGTAAAATGATATCCTGGAGGGTAGATTTGACTTAATTAATCCGGTAATAACATCAACCGATGGCCGTTGTGTTGCGAGTATGAGATGAATACCCACAGCACGTGATTTCTGAGAAAGGCGAATTACCGAGCCTTCCACCTCTTTCGATGCCACCATCATCAAATCGGCCAGCTCATCAACGACAATAACGATATGAGGCAGATAGAAAGGTACATCATCAAGACTGGCATCACCTTCCGGATTCAGACGTTTTTTGATCTCAGCCATTCCCAATCTGTTATACCCATTGATGTGCTTTACCCCGACGCTCGCCAATAAGGCGTACCGTTCTTCCATTTTATTTACTGCCCATTCCAGCACAGCAGCGGCTTTTTTCATATCTGTCACTACCGGGCTTATTAAATGGGGAATTTCCCGAAATAAGGAAAATTCAACCATTTTGGGGTCTACCAGCAAAAGCTGAATATCGCTGGGATGCCGTAAGAATAGGATACTTAAGATAATGGAATTTAAACAAACTGATTTTCCGGAACCGGTCGTTCCGGCAATAAGTAAATGAGGCATAGCGGCTAAGTCTGATATTACGGGATTTCCGGCAACATCCTTACCGATCAGGAGCGGGATGGCCATTTTTTTCCGGAGTTCATCAGACGCATCCAGCAACTCCCGTAACATCACGGTTTTTCTTTGTACATTGGGAACTTCCACACCAATGGACGACTTCCCAAGGAGCGGTGCGACAATCCTTACACTGGGCGCCTTCAGGGCGATTGCCAGATCATCTGAAAGACTCACCAGCTTACCGACCTTTGTCCCCGGGGCTAGTTCCAGTTCATACATGGTAATAACAGGCCCTCTTTCAATTTCCACGACCTCTGATTTTATATTAAACTGCTCAAGGGCATTTTTTAAAACATGAGCACGCTGTGTAATTTGATCCCAGTCATCCTCCGATTGCTTTGCAACAGGCTTTTCCAGCAGATCCAGTTGCGGCAATGTATAGGAAGAATCCTTTTTTTTCGCAGTTTCCGCATAAGCATCTCCCCCTTCCTCTTCGGGATGTTGTTCGGCATGCGGGGTCTTCCGGGTTTCTTGAATCTCTTTTGCCTCCCGTGGTTTTTGAAATTTACTCATGAGTTTGAGCGGTTCATTCTTTATTTCTCTTACCGGTGCAGGTATTGGCTGTTCATCAATACAATTATCCGCCACACTGCTTAAATCTTCAATCTCATTCTCCTTCGATTGCCGGAAAGTACGGATACCTTTCGCCTGAGAATTATCTGCCTCAGCGCTATTCATTTTAGCATCTTTACCTATTTTAGCATCGTTTGTTGAAGCCCGTTTGATTTTTTTTTCTTTTGGCGCGCCGCTCAGAAATGGAGAGACGGGAGTAACATTCAGGATGAGCATAACAGATAGAGCAAATCCCGATGCCAGAATAATGATAGTGCCCGTAAGACTGAAATACTCATAGAGCCTGGAAGTAATGACAAGCCCAAAGATTCCCCCTAAATTGGCTGAAAGGAGAGACTTTTTCGATGCGTAACATGTCAGGGTTAGCAAGGAGGCCACCGAGAATAGCAATAAAACTGCTCCCATTATTTTTACCCAAAGGAATTCTATATCCTTTCTGTAAAGATACAATACCCCTAACAGCGCCAGCAAGATGACTATCAGGTAGGAGGTCTTACCCAAACCCGCCATGGCATATCCTGCAACGAATGCCCCTGCTTTTCCACAAAAATTCCTTACAGAATTATTACCGGGATAATCTGCAAAGGGAGGGTCATTGGGAGAATAGCTGAGAAAACTTATGAAGATAAAGAGTGTGAAGGCTATAAGAATAACCGCAGCAGCGCACTGTACAAAACGTTTAATTCCCATAGTATTCCTTCTCTGTTAAAAAACTATCCCTTCCTTTCTTTCATTATCAGCCAGCACATCAAAAAGGTGTAGGGATTTCAAATTACATTAGGCCTTCGGCTACTTTTTCCCCTCCCTTGATGGGAGGGGCCAGGGGAGGGTGGTTATCCTTTTCCTTCACCCCCACCTAACCTCCCCCATCAAGGAGGAGGAACTCTTTATTTGAATTTCCTAAGTATGAACCTATAAGAAATTGAAACTGTATTTCCCGTCGTTCCATGATTGCCTTGATTCAGACTTTCATTGAACCTATGAGGAATTGAAACAATCATACAAAGAAAGAATTGTTCCGCTTCACAAATCTTTCATTCAAGATAATTTACCATAAGAGGCTCCAGAGTATTTGTCATTGCGAGGGGGTTTTTCCCGAAGCAATCTTTTCTCAACTATTCAAGAGATTGCTTCGAACAATACCCTCGCAATGACACAGCCCCATGCAGTTGAGCCGATACAAACCGTATTATCATGAATTCTATTGACAGTGTACTAAGCCTTCGGCAACAATACCTGCATGGGGATAGCAAACCTAAAGGTTTGCCCTGCAGAGATGAGAATTCTCCATGCCGCTATTGTCCTGTGTGGCCAAAACCACCTGTACCACGATGGGATTCTTCCAGATGTTCAACCTCTATCAATTCTGCCTTAACCACGGGCTGAATTACTAACTGAGCAATCCGCATCCCTCGCTCGACGGTAAATCGATTTTGTCCGAAGTTACATAAAATAATCCCTATTTCTCCGCGATAATCACTATCAATAGTGCCCGGAGTATTCAAGAGTGTCAATCCATATTTTAAAGCCAATCCGCTTCTTGGTCTAACCTGTGCCTCATACCCTAACGGCAACTCGATATGAATACCCGTAGGGATCAGCTTTATCTCATGGTGATCAAGCTGAACAGCATTATCCACTGCTGCATATAAATCCATACCACTTGCGGCATTACTCATATACCGGGGTAATGGTAAATCCTCACACCCTTGTTTTTTCATTACCTTTATTGTTATCGTATTCATGACTATCTATCTGCCTCCTTTGGCAAGCTCTTCTTTGATTACATCAAGAATCTTCTCAAGGGAGGCTAATCTCCCTTTTCCGACCTGTCCTGTGCACAACCGGCCCTCTTCCGGCTCAATAAATACGTATCCAAGACGTGCAAGTTTTTTTATATTTTCCTGCACAATAGGATTTCCATACATACTATCATTCATTGCGGGCGCAATAATTACCGGACATTGTGCTGCCATAACGGTACAGGTTAATGCATCATCAGCAATACCGGATATGACCTTACCGATAAAATTTGCCGTAGCTGGCGCAACTACGATAAGATCGGCGCATTCCCCCAGAGATACATGATTAGGGTTATAGTTTTCATTATCAACGAAAAGGTCTGTTACGACCTGATTATGTGAAATCGAGCGAAAAGTGACAGGGTGTACAAAGCGTTGTGCGGTTGACGTCATGATTACCGTAACGCGATTTCCCTGTTTTATCAGGCTCGACACGACTTCAACGGCCTTGTAGGCAGCAATACTTCCCGTAACACCCAAAACGATATGATAAGACATGATCAGGTCAGATTTAATATTTTACGGATAGAATGTATCGTTACATCCAGGGTATCATTTACCACACAGTAATCATATTTATCTTTGTATGCTAACTCCTTATCAGCAATTTCCAACCGGCATACTATATCATTGGTAGTATTGGTATTTCTTTGGATCAGCCGTTGGTGCAGGGTACTTTTTTCCGGTGGTAATAAAAATATTGCTATGGCTTGCGGAAACTTTTCCTTGATTTTCAATGCACCCTGCACTTCTATTTCGAGCAAGTAAAAAATCTCTTTTGTAAGAGCTTCTTCCATCGGTTGAAGGAGAGTTCCATAATAGTACCCGCAATACGTTGCATATTCTGCCAATTCACCTTTCTGAATCATAGATTCGAATTCTTCAGGAGATACAAAATAATAGGACTCTCCGTTTTTCTCATTATGACGGGGATGACGAGTGGTTACTGATATGGATTTTTTTATCCGTGGATCCTTCTCAAGCAGTTTGCATACTGTTGTCTTACCCGATCCGGACGGCCCTGAAATGATTACTATTTTGCCCATTCTGCCCGCTACTTTACGATTGAGAAATTACATACTTCTATTCAATGTTAAATGCCTGTTCACGAATTTTCTCAATCTCTGTTTTTACATCCACCAAATCCTTTAGCAGTATGCTATCATTCGCTTTTGAGCACATGGTATTCGTTTCACGAAACATTTCCTGAACAATAAAATCAATCTTCCTGCCGGTAGGTTCATCCGAGCAGAGTGTTTCATGCAGTTGATTTAAATGACTTTTAAGGCGATTAATCTCTTCGGTAATATCACACCGTTCTGCAAAAATAGCAATTTCCCGGTAAAGGTTACTGTCGGTTAATTCTATATCAGTTCCTGCCAGTAATGAAGCTGCCCTGTTTTTTAAACGTTTGCTGTATTCCTGGGCCACTGCAGGCGCTCTCATCTCAATCTTTTGGAGCATGGAAAGGATAAATTCTTTTCTTTGCTCAATATCCTTTGCAAGATTTTTCCCCTCTATAGCCCTCATTTCCAGCATTTTATCGAGCGCCTGATTCAGAAGAGTAACACTCAGGGATAATATGTTATCCGCATTCTCCGGGCTTTTTTTCCCCTTCAGGAATATTCCTGGCAGTAACATCAGGGAATTAATCGATACTCTTTCCCTGGAACCCATCTCTTTTTTTATATCGTTTAGCAGCTTATGATATTCCCTTAACTTATCAGTATTTAAGATATATTCGGATTCCTGTTTGAGGGAATGGTAATTTATATTTAAAAGGACCGTACCGCGAACGATTTTTTCCCTGATGGGGCGCTCGATCTCATTCTCAAAGGTTTGTAAAACATCTGGTAATCGTGAATCTATCTTTAAGAACCGGTTATTGACTGAACGGATTTCTATGTGCATCATACATGCATCATCTTTGTACTCAGCGCTGCCAAATCCTGTCATACTTTTAAGCATCAATGTCCCCAATAAATTGCATGTATTAAATGAGGCTGCCCCTGGCAGCAATTCAAGAAAAAACAGATTCGATGCAGGGTAAGGCTTTAGCCTTGCCTTCCCCCAGGAATATATGATCGGTAACAGCAACCCGAAAGGGTTGCCCTGTGGAATCGAAATTCCCAAACAGGAAACTATTCATCCGGATTCTGTCCTGTTTTTGTTTCCTCTTCAGCAACAGGCTCTTCTGTAACATTTGATGTTTGCTCTCCTTCCCCGGCAGGATGGGTATCAGGCGATTGATTTCCCGGCGCTTTACCCTCCGACATGGGTTGTTCATGGGCTGGTCTGGGAGGCTCTTCCGCAATATTTTGCATACCAAACTTAGAGGTTGTATCTCCATCACTCCCTGCCTGAGGAACATCCGGATGATCATGTTCCCCCTCATGCCCTTCGTGGTCAGGATGGTCATGGGTATGCTCATGTTGCGCTTCAGAAGCTGGCTGTGTAACCTTTGTGTGCATAACATTCATATTAATAGATAGTTTAAACAGAAAGATAGTAGCAACGATAAATGCGGCGCCTATAAGATAGGTAACTTTCGTCAAAAATGTACTTGTTCTCGTACCAAAGGCGGCCTGATCACCCAACCCACCGATGGCAGCTAGCCCTCCGCCTTTACCTGATTGCAGCAAGATCGCTCCAATAAGGAATACACATAAAACAGGCAATGCAATCTTTAATGCAATGATTAAATTCAGGAAGTAAAATGCATTGAGAATTCCAAAAATAATAACGATTGCAATTCCCCATTTAAACGCTTTTTCAGCCTTCACCATGTAACTCTCCCGATAATAAAAAAATACTGCAAAACACTTAATATTCTCTCATTCATTTCTTTTATTTTTACTGGTAAATGAATATTTTTTCTCATCCGAGGCGGTTCATCTCTAAGGATTCGATGCAGCCTCAATAATATGTAAAAAAGATTCTAATTTAATACTAGCGCCGCCAACCAGAAGCCCATCGATTTCTGGCTGTGCCAGCAATTCATACGCATTCTCTGGTTTAGCGCTTCCGCCGTATTGGATATATACGTTACCTGCAATATATTTACCATACTTTTCCGCTAAAATACTTCTAATAAACGAATGGACTTCATTAGCCTGTTCAGGTAAAGCTGTTTTCCCTGTGCCAATTGCCCATACAGGCTCATATGCAATGGTAAATTCTTTCATTTCATCAGCCCGAATACCTTGTAAATCATCTTTTAATTGATTTTTGATTACATATTCTGTTCTTCCATCCTCCCTTTCGTTTAACTTTTCTCCAATACATAAAATTGGTTTTAAACCGACAGACAGCGCCGCCTTTATTTTTGCATTGATAAAGGCATCAGTTTCACCGAAAATATTTCTCCGCTCAGAATGCCCTATAAGCACATGAGTACAGCCAGTCTCTTTTACCATCGGAGCGGAAACTTCACCTGTGTATGCGCCATTTTCACTACTGTGGACATTCTGTGCTGCCATATAGATGCCACTACCCTCTAATACCTTACCAATATCTCTCAAAGAAACAAAGGATGGGCAAATTCCACACAGAACTTCATTTTTACCTGATAAGCTATCTCTGAGTGATTGGGCAAATGCCACTCCCTCCTTCAGGGTAAGGTTCATTTTCCAGTTCCCTATAATTAAGGGCTTTTTTCTCATAGTCTCCGTATGGAATACCCTCTCAGTCGCATTTCGGAAAAGACCCCAAAATCTTGATCTCAAAACATCTTTTCGATATCTCTTTCAGCGCTTTCTGAACTATCTCATTCGACGCATGCCCTTCAAAATCAAGATAAAAACAGTACTCCCAGGCATTTTTTCTTGTGGGCAAAGACTCAATATTGGTAAGATTAATATGGTAAGTCTTAAAAGGTTCTAATATTTCCAATAATGCCCCTGCTTGATTTTTTATATAGCACATCACGGCTGTCTTGTCCCTTCCGCTCGGAGCACTATACTCTTTGCCAAGAACAAAGAATCTGGTCACATTATTTGGATTATCTTCAATATTTTTAAAAAGAATGTTAAGGCCATACTGCTGTGCCATTTCTGCATTAGCAATTACAGCATAATATCGTCCTTCATTTTCAGATTCTAAAGCCCTTTTAACAATACGGGCTGCCTCAGCGCTGCTACTTACCTCCACCAATTCAGCAGAGGGAAGGTTACTTGCCAGCCAATTTTTACATTGAGAGAGAATTTGTGGTTTAGAATACACCTTCTTTATCTCTTCTTTTGCGCAATTTGCCATAAGATTGTGGTGAATCGGCAAAATAATTTCAGCGCATATTTTAACATCAAACCCCACAAACATATTTAATGTTTCTCGTATTCCACCTTCGGTAGAGTTTTCAACCGGCACAATTCCATAATCACTTCTGCCCCCTGCTACGTCTCTAAAAACATCATCGATTCCTCTTGTCGGAATAAACTCAACAGATGAACCAAACTTTTGTCTGGCGGCAAAGTAACTAAAGGTCCCTTCAGGACCAAGATAAGATACTTTTATTGCTTTTTCCAATACCAGGGAACCAGCCATCAATTCCCGGTATACAGCCATGAGACATTCATTCGTTAAAGGACCTTTATTTTGTGATGTAATTCGGAAATAAACCTCTTGTTCCCGATTAGGGACATAGACCTGGGCACGGTTCTGTTTTTTAATCTCACCGATTTTTAGCACAATTCTGGCTCTTTCATTCAATAACTCCACAATCTTCGAATCCAGGGTATCAATTTCCCTTCTTAAAGATTCTATGTCCATAAATAATTTTAATTGCCGATCTCTATTTGTTTTATGTTTAGTTATTGCCAATAAAGCATTTAGATTTATATAATTCCTAAGTAAATTTATCAAAATTTATAAGAAGTGTCAATAAAATTAACTTTTTCAGTTTTTTAATTGACTGTCAGCAAAAGGCTGTTACAATAAAATATTGTACTTTATGGTGTTGTTCTAATATTTTGCCAAAAGGTACGTTATGACATAATTTGTTATAACTACCTTACGTTCTTTGAATTTATAGAGTATTTTTATTTTAACCTACCTAATTTTCCCTATGGTATTTTTACGAAAAAAATTTTTAAGTTAGGTACTTATATGTAATCTTTGCTGCTTCAAGTTTTTATGAGAAAGGAAGATATACATGGTAGGTGGAAGAGTCAGAGGATCACAACAAAGGATCGGGATCTTTGTAGATGTCCAAAATATGTTTTATTCAGCAAAGGCGTTACACCAGTCAAAAATAGATTATAGTAAACTCTTATTAGAAGTTGTAGGCGATAGAAATCTTATCCGTGCTATCGCATATGTTGTACAAAAACCCGATGTAGACCAATCAAGCTTTACCGACGCGTTAAGTCGTTTAGGATATGAAATTAAATCGAAAGAACTTCGATTAAGGCCAGATGGAACAGCAAAAGGAGATTGGGATATGGGTATTGCCATAGATTCCATAGCAATTGCCCCAAAGTTAGATACCGTAGTATTGGTAAGTGGCGATGGAGATTTTGTGCCACTTGTGGAAATGCTAAAAGCGCATGGATGCCGGGTAGAGGTTGTGTCATTCAGGAGAAGCACAGCCGTTGAACTTATTAGCGCTGCCACAAAGTATACCGCTATAGAAGAATCTATGTTGTTTAAGGAAAAAAAGTTTCAAAAAAATGATATTCCAGGTGAATAATCATATAAATCCAGAAAAACTTAATGAGTGCCAATTAGCAATAGGATATTGCTTTCATAATACCCTGGTGCTTGAAAAAGCGCTTACCCACACTTCTTGCCGATTAGAAAATAATCTTTCGAATGAGCGACTAGAATTTTTAGGGGACGCTATATTGGGAATGATTATTTCCGATTACTTGTATAAGACGCTGCCACAATACAGCGAAGGAGAGTTGACAAAGATAAAGTCCGTGGTGGTAAGTCAGGCGACGCTTGCACGGGTTAGTTTGGAAGCAAATTTGCAAGATTTCCTTTTTGTAGGAAAGGGTTTAAACGACCGGAATTTTCTTCCGAAATCTTTACTTGCGAATGTCTTTGAGGCAGTTATTGCAGCGATTTATATTGATGGAGGCTTTGAGGCAGCCTACAATTTTACGATAAAATATTTAGCAAAAGAGATTGATATTGTTTGCAAAAATCAACATGAGAAGAATTATAAATCTATTCTTCAGCAATACAGTCAAAAAGAATATGGTGTTACGCCCAGTTACCGGGTTCTCCAGCAAATTGGTCCAGATCATGGGAAATCATTTGAGGTAATCGTGTTAATAAAAGGTAATGAGTACGGCAGGGGGTGGGGAAAAAGCAAAAAAGAAGCAGAACAATCAGCGGCAAAGGAGACCCTGAACATCTTTATGCCTACTCCGAACTTAGTTTCCAATAATGCGAGTGAAACTTGTAGTACAAGTGAGACTTGCATGTAAAACTTAGAAAGGGGTTGTAAGAGCAATGAAAATAAATAAGAAGAAAATAGCCGGTATTTGTCCTGTAGGTATGAGAAAAACGGTATGTCCAAGTATTAAAAAGACACGGCAAACCCGTATTAAATTGCTGGCTCTGCAAAGGCAAAAAAATCTTGACAACGACCAGGTAATAAAACTTCAATCATTACTAAAAGAAAGAAAAAAACAAGGGGTAGCCGGAGATTGCGAGTCGTGCAGCTTTAACACACCGGCAAACACATCTACCTATGCACCTCAATAACCGTTCACAAATCATTTACGAGGTAAAACCGATGTAAGATTTTACGTTAAAACTCTTTACGGAAAAAGGCTGTATACTGTTGGATCTTGCTTATGGTACTTGTAGGGGCAAACCTCATATGCATCAAGTTAAAGACGGCAACACGGACAAACGGAGTTTGTCCGTGCCACCCTGAAAACCGCTTACATAAAATGAAAATTCCTATACAATCAAGCTATAAGAATAGTGTTCCATAAAAAAGGAAGTATCCCCTCGGAAAAAGAGCAATGTGTGTGCATATTCCCCTCTAATCCCTTCTAACCCCCCTTTTTTAAAGGGGGGTTAGAAGGAAGGATTTCCTCTTGAGAAAAGTTTGTCTGATCAAACATATCAAACTTTTCCCCATTTTCTAAAGGGAGACTAAAGGGGATTATGGGTGGTTTGCCATTCTTCACCGTTTCCACATTTTAGCTTGATGCATATGGGGGAGAATCTCGCTTTCGCCCTCATCCAGGAGAAAGGTATATACCTGAAGCCGCTCAAAAGATGGACGAACACAAGATTCTCCCTCCGCCGGCAATTGCAATATCGAATATATACCAGGCGCACTTCTTATGTTATCTTCAACACCATTATCCGGAATCAGTTACCGCGGCAATTCATGATTCCTTACTTCACGTCACTTGTCTGTTCCAGGTAGGGATAGTTCAGGAGTTGACTCATTTCGGATGTGATAGACTCAATCTCTTCCTCTTTTAAATCGGGATTAAATACATTAAATTCCCGGTCTTCTTTCGGATAATAAAGAATAATATATTCTTCCTCATTTTGCTTATGAAAAGATCTTACTTTAAAAAGCTTTTTCCGTATCAGGTATAAGGCTAATACATATCGCAGATTCCTCTGATGGATTTCGCTACTTCCCTCTAACCTGATAAACATATCGAGCAACACTTCCGTACTGATAAATCTTTGAACGGGTTTATCCTTTTTTGGTACTTTTGTTTTCCAAAATGAGAAAAGATGCTCTTGTTTATCTTTATCCCAACATGCGATACAAAAATCTTTACGGGTAAAGGCATTATTTTCATCGAAAAGAGCAGAGTAATATTCTTCATCATCAGAAAATTTCTTATCGCACATGATACACCCTTTCGAACCCCTGTTTATCTTCCATTCCATAGTATTTGTTTTAAGATACTACTGTATTGTTTCTTTGCCTTCCGGTTCGTTTCCCAACACAAGGCCATATCACTGAATAATGATTTCAGTATCTTGTGTTACAAAATCATATAACTCTTCCACATCACTATTCACCATTCTCACACAACCATTTGATGCTGCCGTACCAATTGATTCAGGAAGCGTTGTACCATGAATCCCAAAACCATAGAGATTGGGTTTATCTTTAAAACCTATCCATCGTGTACCGAGAATATTTTCTTTATGCCCGTAAGGAAACACCCCACCCTGTGGTGAGTACCAGGTAGGTTCTTTCATCTTGTTTTTTACTTCAAATATTCCAACAGGAGTTTTATCGTCTTTCCCTATACAGATTCTATACTGTTTTACATAATGGTTATTGAGTAACAAGGTAAGGGTAAAATCACTCTTACTAACAAGTATTTTTGTCTTTCCCGTAAGTATCTTTAGTCTTTCCCCTATATTTAATCTCGTTGTAGGTTTGCCATTGATTCTCATGATTAATTCATAATTCGTGGTAAATTTCTTTGCAATCTTTGCAAGAACATCCCCAGGCTGGACTGTATACAGAATAGCATCAGAGGAAGATGAAGGAGAAAAGATCAATTCTTCGTTGAGTTTGTCCAATAATTCCTTTATTTCGTTCTGCTTTTCCGGTATTTGTTTATTCATAAAAATCTCAGAGAGCATATTTCTTGCTTCATCTTTTTTTCCCTCTTTTATATAGGTATGAACAACCTCTAAGTTCGGTTTCTCCTGGTTTTTTATTGTGGTATTTTTAACCGTTTTGAACCCTTCTTCATCTGTTTTTAATCCTTTTTTCAGTTCAGCAGAATGAGCAATTATATCTTTTCTGTAAATAACAACATTATCCGCTTCTTTTGCTGCAAAAAGAAGTGATTTTTGATCAGGATTAGGGTTTGCAGGCACGACCGGTTGTTGTATCCCAACAGCAAAAGTAGCTCTATAGCCTCCGGATATAAAAAGAAAACATACACAAAAGATAAGCATGCAAGCGTTTTTTATTGTCTTCATGGTGTGGAATTAATATCACACCTATACGGTATTGTCAAGCCAAAAGAAAAAAACAAGATTAAATAAGGCGAACGTAAATACTTTGTGCAATAGCACTATCGAGTGCAATTTGTGTCTCACCCATCTGGATAACATAGGTTGGTTGTCTTTGATGAAGCCGGATTTGAACTCCGGGTACTAAACCCATTGATGAAAGTTTATCTAACCGTTGATGATATTTTGTCACGATATAGGATATCCTTGCCTCATCTCCGGACCTTAACTCTGTTAATGGCATTACAACCGGCCTTATCTCCTTATTTGCTTTCTCACAGCAATCACCCGGCGGAATAGCCTTTCCATGAGGACAGCTTACCGGGTGACCTAGTAATGTGCATATACTGGCCGTGACTTCTTCATCCAGAAAATGTTCAAATTTACATGCGCTGGAATCCATGGTATCTTCTTTTACTTCCAGGACGTCATGTAATAATCTTTCAGCAAGGCGATGTCTTCTGATAATTAGACGAGCATCAACCCTTCCTTTTTTCGTAAGCTGTACTTTTTTATTGGTTATGATAATATAGCTCTCTTCAACGAGGGCTTTTATATGACGTTCTGCATCGGGAAGATCTACTTTTTTCAGTAATACATCCTTATCAACTTTGTCATTTTCTTCTTCCATTGTCCATATCAACTCAAGGATCTCTTCCTGACAGGTATCAGCCATAACTATGTTTTTCCCCTTTTTGTCAATTCTATTCTAAAAAGATATTGCGGCCTCTTCAACCATACTATAATCGAAACAATTACCGTAACGATACTGGCCCCGAGTATATCAATATTTTTACGGTAAGCGCCGAACGATATAACCATAGATATTGTCTCTATTATTATCAACCCCAGCACAAAGGTAATCACTATAATAATCCATGTATTTTTAGTAAACCAATTTTTATTGCTACGCAATACAACCTCTTGTCCAACCTGAACTCCTTCTACCACAGCTACCTGCACCATATCCTGTATACCCATCTTTTTGGGGCATGTAGAACAACTTCCGCATGCTTTATTTTCCAGGATAATACACACTTCGGCACTATTACCGTGAATGGATACTATCTTTCCCCTTATTTCCATTTCTTAGAACTGCTGTAAAATAATGCGGAGAATACCACCAATAAGAATTGAATATGGCAAGATAAATGCAAACATAAGAAATGCATTCTTCGTCCCCTGTTCTTTAATCATCACAAAAAAGTTTGCAAGGCATGGGATAAATAAGGTAATTACAACTAAGGAAACTAAGAGTTGTTTGGGATCTATGCCTGCATTCCCCCCTTTTTCCTGAAGGGCATCAAAGATACTTACAGCGCCGTAATCCCTCCGTAAAAACCCCAAAATAAAACCGTGCGTTGTCTCAATAGGCAATCCCAAAAAATTTTTAATAACCGGGGCGCCCATTTTTTCCACAAAAGACAGTACCCCCAATTTAGTTGCGATAAACAGAGCGAGAGTACCAATCATAAACAATGGGACAGCTTCCTTTAAAAACCAGTGAACCCTGTAGAATGTCTTAATAAAGATATTTGATAGCTTCGGCATGCGAAAGGGAGGAATCTCCATTAAAAAATCAGAAGGATCACCGGGCAACACCTTTGATGACAAATAACCAACAAAGAGAAGTTGTGTGCAAATGATGAAAGCGTATATGGCAAAGTATATTCCCGAAATCCGGCCCAGTACACCGGCGATAACGCCCAATTGTGCCGAACAGGGAATAGCCAATGCCAGGAGTAAGGTAGCGATGATCCGTTCCTTTTTTGTATTCAGGATACGGGTTGTCAAAGTTGCCATAGTATCGCAACCCAAACCCAGCACCATGGGCAAAATAGCCTTCCCATTTAACCCTATTTGTTTAAATACTTTGTCTACCATAACTGCAAGACGCGGAAGATATCCGCTATCTTCCATAATGCCAAAGGCCAGGAAGAAAAATCCTACAATAGGAAATACAATGGCAATCGCATAGGTAAGCCCAACCTGTATCAATCCTGACTGTTCATTAAAGAACAACTCAAATATGATATTATCCTTACTTATTACTTTCTGCGTAAGTAACCCTAAATAATAGTTAAATCCCTGAAAGTCCACATGTAAAATATGATACGACTTCCGGACAAAAGGGATGTAGAGGGCTATATCAAAACCACCTGATGGATTCAGAGAATTACCAAATATCTTGTTTTCAAAAAAATCAACACATGTCCCCGCTCCAAATTCTCCCACTAATTTATAAACAATCCATAATATAATAATAAGTATCGGAAAGGCGGCTAACGGATGCATAGTAATACTGCCTAATATCTCCGATACAGTAAGTTTTGCTTTGCGATTTTTCAGGTATACAGATGATGAAAAGTAAGATGCTGATATACCACCTGCGATAAGTGATACAGCAAGGCTAAAAACATCACTGGTCTGAAATCCTGCAGAGATCAGGTACATTAAGAGCGCCATAAGCCTATATCCTACGAGAAAAGATACTAATGGCACAAGGAAATAGAAGAATACACCGCGTATAAGCGGATGTGTCTCTTTTTTCTGGATATGGGCTATTGAGACCTTTTTCGTGAGTTTATCGACAAAGCTTACCCGCTTTATATTGATTACATAGCTTAACGGATTGCTAAAATGCTTTTGAACATCGTCCCGAATACCTTGAATTTCCATAAGAATCTCATGGGTAAGTTTATCTCTTAAATTATCCTCAAGCGCCTCATCTCGTGATAAGAGCATAATGGCCAACGCACGTTTATTTATCCGCGCATCCATAGTTAATACTTTTTCTATCTTTAAGATACCTTCTTCGATCAAAATCCCGTAATCAATAGAAAGATTGGGTACTTTTGCAGATGGTATAGCGCCCAGCAATGCACTTACCCCTGTCCTGTGGGTAGCAATGGCTTTTATGACAGGTACATTTACTATTTTTTGCAGGGCAGCAATATCGATGTTCATACCCCGGTCTAAGAGTTCATCCCACATATTCAATACTAATACTACCGGTAGGCCCATCTCCGCAATTTGCGTGGTAATCAATAATCCCCTGCGCAGATTCTTTGCGTCCATTACCTGGACTATATGCTTATCATACTCCTCCAGGAGCATATCGCGCGCTACCCGCTCATCCTCTGAAAGCGGGATTAAACTATTTGCTCCTGGCGTATCTACAATTTCTACGCTGCCATCCAGTCCTTTGCAAATGCCCTTAGAAACCTCAACCGTTGTCCCCGGATAATTAGATACGGTCACATACTTTCCTGTCAGGAGACCAAATATTACACTTTTTCCAACATTTGGATTTCCTACTAATGCAACCTTATAGATATCTGCTGCTTTTTGCGACATGTATTTAATCCTGCTATGTTACATAAACTATGGAAAGGCCTCAATCTATTGAAATTGAGTCTCATTAAATTATAGTATTTTTGTAATGTAAGTCAAAATATTTCCTGTAAATCTCAAGAATGGACGGATGGAGATGGGTCTGGATATAAGGTATTGGCAAGCGCCGATGATATTGATTTGAACTCAGCAAGTTGTTCGAGAAAAGGTGAATACTTCCATTGAACATTATACTTTATACTTAAATCTTTAATCATACGATAATATTTCTCATACACATCATGGGAAATTTCCTGATAATGGACATTACAATAGAAAACACGACATCCAAGCATCCGAAAATCCCTGATACTGCATCGATTATCTTTAAGAAAAGGACATATGTTATTTGAGATATTACTCCTATCAGGTACTTCTTTGTGTTGCGTGATAAAACCAACTTCTATACTACTTGCATAAAGGACATGGTCAAAGGTAGTAAAATTACAACATGTGCCGCATTTATCACAGCCAGGATTGAGCTGGGTTAACTCCTGCTCTAACTGCCGATAGATAATTACCAATTCTGAATAAATGTTATCATTCAATACGCTTTGTGTTTTCATGCAAAATATGCTTTCTTAAAAATCCGATACGTGTATAAATATCTCTCTTATGGAATTTTTTGGCGCTTATGGTACTGCCGTCCCGTATTTTAATTGTATAACTATACGCTATTACACCGTATTACCAAATCGCCTTTCATACATCTGTAAACTATCCTGTATATCCTTCATAGTATGTAATTTTCCTTTATCTATACCCGGACAGGTTTTTTTTAATTTTTCCCACTCTGATATCGCTTCCAAATTTGATGTCCAGAATGGAAACGTCCTGCATTGGCAAGGTCTTTCTGCGTATATCTTGCATCCATCTTGATACATAATACAGTCGCCGTTACCGTATTCCAGAAGACTTAACCGGCCATTGATACTCCTTAAATAATTTCTGGTAAATACTGCCTCGCTCATACCGAGAAATGATGATATTCTCTTTATTTCAGTCTCGTTAACCCATACTACCCCGGGCTCACCCCGACAGCATCTGCCACACCGCTGGCATTCAAATCTTAATCCTTCTTTGAACCACGGCAAAGGATCACCCTGGGTATTTCTGTTTTTATTCAATATCCGACTATTCATATACAAAATCCCTTATCTTCCTCTTTACATAATTCGAGGTTAAAGTTCCATAATCAATTTTATGTATAATATCATTACTTTTATAAAATACAACGAATATTATAACATCTAATTGGTAAAACACCCTTCCTCTCCGCCTCATTTTTAAACTATTATTCCCTTTTGTGGCATGTCTCACTTCTGTGCCTGGCACACCTCTGCGACATGTCACGTTTTTTTCTATTTTCATTCCTTACCATCCCGCTCTCTTTCTATCCTTACTATAGAAGACTTCGCTTGTATAGCAAAATAAGTTTTACTTTTATGGAATATTTTTTGCTTAAAATATTCCATGTCGAAGCAATCAGGGGAAAATATCAAATACACAAGGATTTCAATAGATACGTTGCTATAAAATTATAGAGAGGAAAATACGCATGAAAAAAACTATAGTTACTTTTACTATAATAACTTATATCATATTTCTATACGTAACCATAATCAAAGCAGCGTCTGCCAGCACAAAAATTATGCCACTTGGTGATTCAATTACCCAGGGTTTTATAAAGAATATACCAGAAGACTATAGGGTAGGTTACCGGCAAAAGCTTTATCTTGATTTAAAAGATGCTGGCTACGATGTCGATTTTGTAGGGAGTTTGAGTCACGGTATTCTTGCACATCCCGGTTTTGACTATAACCACGAAGGGCACGGTGGTTGGAGTGATAACGAAGTAGCTGGGCAGATATATACCTGGCTCGTTGCTAATCCAGCCGATATCATCCTCCTTCACATCGGAACGAATGATTTCAATACAAGCCCTGATGATGTAGCGCTTATTCTTGATGAAATTGATACGTATAGTAAAGATATTATCGTAGTTTTGGCTCTTATAATCAATCATAAGACCTATAATCCGTTAATAACACAGTTTAACAATAATATTCGGGCTATGGCAGAGGCGCGGATTGCCCATTGTGATAAAATTGTTATTGTCGATATGGAAAATGCCTTGAATTATCAGAGCGATATGGATGATAATTTGCATCCAAACTCTAACGGTTATATCAAGATGGCTGATGTTTGGTTTCCTGCCGTAGAACAAATCCTGACAGACTCATACCAGCCTCCTCCTTGTACTCCTCCGGTTCCAGGTCCGGCCCTCCAGGCTTACTATGCTTTTAATAATGGATCTGGAACAGTTGCTATTGACTCGTCAACCTACAAGAGGAATGGCGCTGTTAACGGAGCTGTATGGACAGCAGGCAGAAGCGGGAATGGGCTAAGTTTTGATGGGGTTGATGATTATGTATTGATTCCCCGTATGAATAATGACGAGATGTCAATTTCTGCATGGTTCTATAAAAATGCCAATGATACGGCAAACGCTGACGCCATATTTGGGGGATCAAGGTGGGTCGGAGTTAAGGAAGGTTTTGATGTACGATTCCACCGTTATTCTCCTAATACCCTTGAATTTATCCTGTTTACGAGAGATAGAAATGGAGTTATAACAGGCAAGACGGCAAAATATAAATTTAATAATTCCGTTGGTAATTGGTATCATGTTGCAGGTACCTATAAGAAAACAACGGGAGAACAAAAATTTTATATAGACGGAAAGTTAGTTAACACACAAATACATCCGACGGGCAATACTGTCATGCCCCTGGCATATTATTCTGACATGAGAATAGGATATTCGAGATCTAATAATGGTTATTTTAACGGTATTATAGATGAAGTCCGCCTTTATAACCGGGCGTTGAGTACTATCGAGGTTGAAAATCTGTATAAAGGAGTAGCGCCTGGCCTTAGCCTAACAATAACAACTGTGGGCAGTGGTTCAGTATCAACTGATCCAAACCCGCCTTATACGTCTGGTCAGATAGTTACTTTGACAGCAAAAGCCGATCAGGGATGGATTTTTAATCATTGGAGTGGCGATGTATCAGGAAGTAACAATCCCACGACATTGACCATGACCAGTAATAAAGCGGTAACTGCCACATTTGTTACAGGCACTTCCAGCGACTTAAAAGCTCTTTATACCTTAAACGAGGGAACAGGAATCATTGCCAACGATTCTTCCGGTAACGGTAAGCATGGCACCGTCAATGGCGCCACATGGACAACCGGTAAAGCCGGAGGTGGATTAAGCTTTGATGGGATTGATGATTCCGTATCCGTTCCCCGTATGAATTATGATGAGATTTCAATTTCTGCCTGGTTTTATAAAAATACCAATGATACAACCTATGCTGATGCTCTATTCGGTGGATATAAGTGGAATTCAGATGCCCAGTTTCAACAGGGTTTTGATTTACGGTTTTACAAAAGTGATCCTGATACACTCCAGTTTATCGTAATAACAAAAGATGTTGGTGGAATCAGGAGCATAAAGACTACCCAAAAAAATTTAATGAATTCGGTAAGTAGTTGGTTCCATGCTGTAGGCACCTATAACAAAACGACAGGAGAACAAAAATTGTATGTCAATGGACAGTTGGCCCATACACGGACCCACCCTGCGGGAAATACCATAGTACCGTTAACGTCGTACTCTGATATGAGAATTGGATATTCAAGGGTTAATAACGGCTATTTTCAAGGAATTATCGATGATATTCGTATTTACGACAGGGCTTTAACCGATACGGAAGTACAAGAATTATATACGAGCTATTAGTATTTTATTGTTGTTCTTTTTGTGCGTCCCATTGAAATTAAAAATCTTTGATAACACTAAACCAAACCCGTTTATCAAACTCTTCTGTTCCATTCAAAGGAATTTCAATACCATGCATAACATACAGTTCGTGAGAAAGATCCCAACGCATGCCTGGAAGAATATCTAGACGGTATTCTTCATGCTCTTCCAATCCAAACCCTTTTTGGCCATTCAATTCAATAAATGGTGTAATACCTTCCAGGACTGGAACATTTTCCATGGTAAAGGTTTTTGATAATGCCACACCATAAAGAAAATCTACATTGGCATCTTCTTTGTGATCTCCACCGGTAGGGACATCAACACCTAAAAAGGAATGCAGGCTTATGCGATGTCCCATATCCATCCAAAACGCAAGTTGCTGACCAAGGGTTGTTACCCCGCTACCCAGATGCCGGTCCTCATCACCTGTGGGAACATCGATAACAGAACCTGTTGACAACGAGAAGGTATTCGATTCCAGAAGCATGGCTCTTAAAGCAAATCTAGTGTCTCCAACTCCAACGTTTTCGGTGCCTCCACTCGTATATAATACTTTTGTCTCTACATCGAGCTTAATACGCAGGGTAAGAGGAAGCTCTAATGCCAACCCCCACTCATGAGCATCCAACTCCCCATCATCTTCATCATCTATGTAAATATAATTAAAACGAACTTCTCTCTTAAAGAATGCAGGCACAATACGTAAGAGAGGTACTCTGTGCGCTTGGGTTTTACTTTCTTCGTACTTCTCCCAGGGTGTTAACCATCCTTCAAGGAAGTTTGAAAATTCAAGGTTTCTTTGCAGACCGTGATGTTTTAATCCGTTTTCACTAAGAGAAGCATTTCCTGTGATATTTTGTACCTTTTCGTCATTTGCAAAACTACGGGGTATTTGAGTAAACAGTGACAAGCCGAGAAGATAGACAATAATCAGAATACCACGATGCATAGCCTCCACTCCTTTTAAAAGTATATCAAAATATTTTGAGGAACTTTACGTATGTCTGAAAGTTTAAGTAAATACCATATCATAGAATAAAAATCAAACGGCTTTTTAATTTAACATTAAGGTTATCTAGATTATTGAATCCGCCGCAAGATATCCGGTAGAAAATGCCGCCTGGAGATTGAACCCGCCGGTGGGACCATCTATATCAAGCACCTCTCCCGCAAAATACAATCCTTCCCGGAGTTTAGATCTCATTGTCCTTGGATCAACTTCATGCAAATTTATACCACCTGCCATTACGATAGCCTCCTCAACCGGACGATGACGAACGAGGGTAAGAGATAGTCCTTTGAGTTGTTTCAGTATTTTCTTCCTCTCCGGTGCCGTTATTTGTGCTGCCTTTTTTTGCAGCTCAATGTCACAAAGACGCAGAAGAATAGAAACCAATTTTTCCGGAATAAGAAAAGTTAAGCAGGATTTGATTGCCTTACTACCATGCCGTTTCATCTGGTCTAGCAGGAGGATGTCAAGTTCATGGAATGCATGATTCGGTTTAAAATCTATGTGTATTCGTATGGGTCCTTCTGGCAGACGCTCAACAAGGCGCTTGCTCATATCAAGAATGGCTGGTCCGGAAATACCGTAATGAGTAAAAAGCGCCTCACCAAAATGTTCAATAATCTTTTTACCCTGCTGACAGGCTGCAATACTTACATTTTTCATGGGAGTTCCCTGTATGGATTTTACCCAGGTCTCTGCCGTTTCGAAGGCAATGATAGCCGGATATAGTGGTGAAATTGTATGACCTACTGACGAGGCGAATCTATAGCCATCACCCGTACTCCCTGTAGCAGGATAACTAAGCCCCCCTGTTGCAATTAAAACATTCCGTCCAAAAATATCCCCTCGGTTTGTTTCTACCCCTCGTATACAATTGCCTTCTGCTTGTATTCGCAGGACAGACGAACTAGTCTGGATTGTTACTTTGTGATCATACAGGTAAGCCTCGAGCGCTTTCAGGATAGAGTCCGCCCTTTGGCTTTTCGGAAAGACACGGCCTTTATTTTCCGCAACTGTTTCTATACCGTACAATGTAAAGAATGAGCGTAATCTCTCATTATCAAATATTTCCAATGCTGTGCGAAGGAAAGGGCCTCCCTTCTCGTATGCCTTTACAAATATCTCTAATGGGGCAGTATTGGTTATATTACATCGGCCGGCAGCACACATGAGGAGTTTTTTGCCCAGATGATTTGTCTTTTCAAGAAGTATGACCTTTTTTCCCCGTTCTCCAGCCCGACCGGCAGCGATCATACCGGCCGGCCCTCCACCAATAACGATGAGATCATATCTATCCGCCATATGGGATCAGCTACGGGTAAATGCTCATTTGAGAGTCTAATCTGTGGATGCCCTCTTCCCATGCTATCTGAAGGACATTTTCAAACTCCTCATCATTGATACAGCGATTAATCTCTGCATACTTATGTGAAAGATAACAGGGATGATATTGATCCATGATATTCACATACAAATTTATATAACTTGGTTGAAACATAACTTCCATGAATCAGAGTTAACAAAATAAATTAAAATTAATTTTATGGCCTGTAATCATGTGAGTCAATAATTAATATCAGAAAAGAGAATACTATACATAAAATTAGACATGCAGATCAGCATTCAAATTATAGGTTGCCAAAGGAGTAGATACTTTGTAATATAATTTAGGCAGGCCACAAGGACCTCCGACACAGAGTCTCCCCACCTTTTTATGAACCAAAGGATCGTAAAGGTTTACTCCCAAAATAACATGAGGTTAGTGAGAATGACACCAAAATATTTCTGTAAAATATCTGTAATATTTCTCCTCTTTCTATCAATTTTCACCCTGCATCGTATTGCAAAGGCTGACTTCGTAAAAACAGAGAATATTCCTTATAGTGAATTCCGGAAATTAATACAGGAAAATAAACTGGAAGAGGTAATCTTCTATCCGACAACGATCAGAGGGATTTTAAAAGCCGAAGCAGAACAAAAAGGTAAGAAGGGCGTAACAACGGTCAAGGTAGAAGACCCAAATCTGGTAAAAGAACTTGTTGCGCATAATATAAAATTTTCTGCACTTGAAAGCGGAGGATGGCGTGGCAGTCTGTTTTTACTCTGGTTTATCCCTATGATAATTTTTCTCATTATGATATCACGGGCCAGGCGTGGAGCAACCGGAGCAGGACTTATGTCCATCGGAAAAAGTCGGGCTAGCCTTTACATCGACAAGAATACCGGTGTTACATTTGATGATGTAGCCGGCGTTGATGAAGCAAAGGAAGAGTTAAAAGAGATTATCGATTATCTTCAAAACCCACAAAAATACCAGAGATTGGGTGGAAAGATACCCAAAGGGGTACTGCTTGTGGGACCTACCGGCACGGGTAAGACATTGCTAGCCAAAGCAGTAGCAGGTGAAGCGAAAGTGCCTTTTTTCTCTATGAGCGGATCAGGATTTGTCGAGATGTTTGTTGGAGTGGGAGCCGCGCGAGTGCGTGATCTCTTTGGACAGGCACAGGAAAAGGCCCCTTGTATTATATTTATTGATGAAGTTGATGCTTTGGGAAAAATACGTGCAGCAGCGCCTATTTCAGGTGGTCACGAAGAACGGGAAAATACGTTAAATCAACTTCTTATAGAAATGGACGGATTTGATACCCGGAAAGGGGTAATTATCATGGCGGCAACAAACAGGCCAGAGATTCTGGACCCGGCTTTATTAAGGCCCGGAAGGTTTGACAGGCATATCCTGGTAGACAGACCCGATATCAAAGGGCGCGAAGAAATATTACAGGTTCATTGCAAAAATGTGAAGGTTGGCAAGGCTGTAGATATAAAAATTATTGCTGCACGAACACCAGGCTTTGTCGGAGCGGATCTTGCCAATGTCGTTAACGAGGCAGCGCTTCTTGCTGCACGAATGGGAAAAGAATCTGTGGATATGGAAAATTTTGAAGAATCGATTAACCGGGTAGTTGCCGGATTAGAAAAGAAAAAAAGAGTTATGAGCAAAAAGGAGTTGGAGATCGTTGCTTATCACGAGTCAGGCCATGCTTTAGTTGCAGAATCAGTTCCGGGCGCTGACAAAGTCCATAGAATTTCCATTATTCCACGCGGTATTGCTGCATTGGGATATACACTCCAGTTGCCTACTGAAGACCGGTACTTGTTAACACGATCAGAATTATTGGACCGGCTTGCCGTACTACTCGGCGGGCGCGCAGCGGAAGAAATGATCTTTCATGAGATTTCTACAGGGGCGCAAAACGACCTGGAGCGGGCGACAGAGATTGCAATGAGTATGGTTAAAGAATATGGCATGAGTGAAAAAATTGGTCCTATGACATTTCAAAAAAGAAAATCACAATTCCTGGAGTTTGGGTACTCGGGCCGTGAATCAAGCGAAGAGATTTCAAAAGAAATTGATAATGAAGTCAAAAAAATCATCTTCGACTCCTACACAAGAGTAAAAGATATACTTTCGGAAAACAAAGGCCGTTTACAAATTCTCGCAAAACGACTTCTGGAGAAGGAGGTCATTGAAGGTGAAGAACTGAGGGAAATTATATCTCACAACCTCCCCGATCCAAAAAATAACGCTCTTTAAGAAGATACCTCAAAAAAGAACCCAGGTCCAACCTTCGACCGTATTGTTATTTCTCCTACACAATAGAAATAGCGGCCTGGCGGCAATTCTAATTTCCGCATACCAACATTATCAGCAATCTTTGTGTACGCATCCTTTTCTTTATTTAAAACGTAACTCTGGGTAGGGTAAAAGACAATGCTTCCTAATGAATTATTTGAATCAACACGGTAAAGCGTCTTCCCTATTACCAGAGGATTATCTGTTTGAAAATCAATAAATTTCAGTTCCCGGCCTTTAATCTTTGTCGGTGAACCTTTTGCATAAAAACGCTTTTCCTTACTAGTACTTTCAGAATAGTACTCAGCGTTATTAATTTCCCCATAGGCGTTATCACCCACAACAAAAAGCCCCCCTTTCGGAGGTATTTTCCACAAGGTAATATCACCAATCGAGAGATCGGTTGTCTCATCAAGCGATAACGGTATGTATAAAGGGATATACCCTCCTTTATCAAAGGTCAGTTTAATATTGCCAGGATGGTAACTGATAGAAAAATTACCTGTTGAATCGGAAGACGCCCTCAACTTCGATCCGTTAGATATAGCTGTGACATCAGCAAAAGAAAGAGGTTTGCCAAAACCATCCATAATACGACCACGGAGAGTGCCACTTTCAAAAGCATACGAGGCCTTTGAAACAATGAATAAAGCAAGTATCAATAGAGATATTTTCTTTAACATCTTTTACATTCCTTTCAAGAACACACTTACGTATTGAATTGGTTAATAGAAAGTATAAATATTTACTTGTAACATGATATGGATTAACTGTCAAAGAAAATTTGTCAATAGGATATATCTGATATTCGGAATACTTATGGAATAAGCTTGCCGATCTCCACGCATTGGATTTAAATCAATCTAAAACTTAAAACGTCGTTTCAATTCTCAAATTCTTCCAGGGTCTTTACCTTTTTAGATAATAATTAATTGACAAATATTATGCTAATTTATATACTACATTCTTAAATTTTTACATAATTGTAATGCTGTTTAAGCATAATTCTATACGATAAGTACAAGGTAAAATGAAAGGGATGGAAGTTATGAGAAGTAAATTGATTTCAGTAACGCTACCATTTATGTGTTTGTTGGGAATAGGTCTTTTTGTAAACAATAATCTCTCTGCTAAAGAGACCTTAGAAGATGGTATTATTGGTTTAACAAAAGCAGAAGTTAATGAAAAGTTTGGGAAACCAACCTATTTATATTGTGAAGAAGAACCTTTCAGACGATATGCAATGGTAACACCGGAAGAGGAAAGTATCCTGAGAGCACAATTCTTATACGATGTTTCCGTCCATGATTTCTATTATTTGAAAAGGAATGGAAGTAATTGTGAGTTTAGATTTTATTATGGTGAAGATACGATTGACGGGCAAAAAGTATGGCGTGTAAAGGAATATTTTATAAAATTTCTGGATGGTCCGGTTTCCCTTGGAAAGGTTGTTGATTTGGTACCAGAGTTCAAACCAGCTTATGGAAAAGCCAAAGTTTACCAGGAACGTTTAATTAACCTTAACAATATTCGGCTTACTTTTGTAACTCCGGAAATCAATGAGTTATCGAAACATATAGGATCTCGGTTTGTTGATCTTGATAAAGATATAAAAGACTGGTCTTTATCCTATGATGTTATACTTTGTGATAATGAGCCTGAAAAAGTATCGGCTAATAGCATGGTTAAAGAGGTTATTGTATCAGTAGATGGTGAGTATCGGATTGGAAAGACAGCTCACGCCTTTGGTACAAAGCTCATAGCCAATCCTTTACAATAAGAAATATATTTTTTACGTTTTTAAAAGCAGTAATGATTGATGTGTGGGGCATCTTTCATTACTGCTTTTTTATTTTCCAAAAGAAACGTTACATGAGATATTAAGCAACAATCTGGAGATAAGGTAGAGAAGAGGATACTTTTTCCTCTCTCAGAACCGTTACGTTATATAAGAACAGAATTATTTTTACATTTTATTAGCCGGCACATACCGAGAAAATTTACCCGTTGCTCGTGTACGATTGAAAGGTGAGCACCCCGGAGTAACTTATCAAGGTCTATATGCTTTCCCAAACCTAATTTATCTCTACATGGGGAAATAAATTTTTCGAAACGTGAAATAAGCCGGTTATTACAACCTGCATAATTTAATATAAAAATCTCTCCATCCTTTTTGCATACCCTTTTTATCTCATGTAAAATACGTAGTGGGTCGGGAACTACGGTGATTACATGAGATGCAATGACTTTATCGAAGGTGTTATCTGCAAAGGTCATGGATGATGCATCCATGTTATACAAAGTCACATTTGATAAAGTATAATATTGTTTTTTAACCTCGGCTTTATTTAACATTTCCTGACTAATGTCGATCCCAATCACGTGAGCACTTTTTGGGTATAAGGGTAATGATAGCCCAGTCCCCAAACCGACTTCGAGGATAGTCTCATTGGGCTTTACATTCATCATATGAAAAGCGGCATACCTTCCCGGCTCAAATATTTTTCCAAAAAAGCCATCATAAATCCATGCATAAAGCGAATATACTCTTTTGATATGTTCACTCATAAAGGTATTTTAATTATAATAGTTTATTAATGTCCGGCAAATATCATCCTGTACTTTATGGATGCTACGTAAATTATTAAAATTATTCATTAAAATCGAAAAAGCAAGCACATCTCCATTGGGGGTATTTATGTATCCGGAAAGCGTGGACACTTTTGCTATATACCCTGTCTTCGCATGTACTCTATTCTTGTATTGTGGAGAAACCATTCGATCTTTTAACCCACCATCCTTTCCTGATACAGGTAAAGAATCGTACAATACTTTACCATGGGGATGTTTATACATATACGTCAGAAGAGACGTTATCATATGCGGAGAGAACCTGTTACCCTTCGATAATCCTGAACCGTCTTCAATGTGATATTCATCAGAATGAAAACCCAGTTTATTCATAAAATTATGCAGGATATCTATTCCCGACTTAGTGCTACCCTCTCCGTTAACATGCGCCCCTAAAGTTTTTAGTATCTGTTCAGCATAAAAGTTCTGGCTGCGTTTATTGGTTACCGAAATAGTTTGCCCCATGGTAGAAGTAGTTTGTGTAATCCTTTCCCTATGGGCATCAGCAACATCTGTTTCATCAATTAAGCGGGCAGTTCCATCAACGAGAATTCCATACTTTTCTAAAACTTCTTTAAAGACCGTTGCAAGGTAAAGAGCCGGATTATACACAGTTACCCACTCCCTTTTCGGGGATGCATTAATCCAAAACTTACCGGTGATAAATATCCGATTAGTCTCAGGCTCGCGATACATTGAATAAGCATGTTCCTTTTTATCAGACGTACCTATACAGTTATTAACAATAGTAAAATATGATGTATCCGGATTTATTAACAGAATTACAGCATTTCCTGGTTTTTTACTGGAAATGAGTGTTATATCGACACAATTATCGTTAAATGATAATCCACAGCTTGGAGCACAATACCATGCTGACAATTGATTTTTTGACCATGAAGGACGGGTATAGACACGGTCGAAGATTGTATCGTCTGCTATAATATCACCGGTAATCCTGGAAATTCCCCTGCTTCTGATAGCATTCGCCCAGGATTCAGGAACAGCTAAAATATTACCATGATAAAACCTGCCAGATAGGTTGGGATCGCCGCTCCCTTTCAAGACAACATCACCCTTGAGTTTCCCTGAATCTGTTATTACACCGTTAGCTTCAATGCTTGTTTCATAGGTAAAATTTGGTCCCAAATAATCTAAAGCCGCGGCAGTGGTGAGAAGTTTCATATTTGAGGCAACACTAAATAAATTGTTGCTTCGGTAATTATATACCGACACATTCTTTTTAAGAGATACAACGCTAATACCACATGATACCTGTTTCAGATCGAGATTTTTTAATAGGGTTTGAATTTGTTTGTTTAAATTATTTGTGTTTGCTTCCAGGTTTATAGCAAAAAATATTCCAGGAAGGAATATTTTGAAAATAATGAGAAAAAATATACCAATGTAAGGATATATTCTTACTGTAAACCTGAAAAAACTCATAAATCTTGTTAGCAGAGAAACCAAAGAGATTATTTCTTGCCTTTGGGATATGTCTTTGTTTTTTTTGATACCGGAATGTCAAACCGAGATTCTAACAAATTCTCAACGGTGTGTAAAATAAGCTCATCATCGAAAGGTTTAACAATAAAAATATTTGCACCAGCTTTTGCAGAGGAAGATTCAACACGTTTTGATTTCTGGTCACTAATCATGATAGCGGGTAAACTCGGACTCATTTTTCTTATTTCCTGTAAGATCTCTATCCCGAGGTTCTCCTGAACTGTTGTACTTAGAATTAAAAGATCCATCTTTCTTTCCTGGAGAATCGTCAGTGCTACTTGTTTATTCAAGGCAACCTCAGTCTCGTAGCCATGCTGCTCAAATAAATCTCTCAACGTATCTACAGTTTGCCGTTCATCCTCTACAATTAATATCCTTGCAGAAGGCATAGTATCCCTTTCATGTTCTTTTGTGGATTATTATGCAAGGTAAAGTATACAAAATACTTTACGTTAATTTAGCCATAATAGAGAATGAAAATACCTATACTTACAGAAATTTCTAAAATTATCTCATAGCCCTCTGGATTTCCCTCTCAATGGCACGTTTTTTCAGATCCTCACGCTTATCAACTTTCGCCTTTCCTCTGGCAAGCGCAAGCTCTATCTTAACGAGACCTTCTTTAAAATATAGTGATAAAGGAATCATGGTATATCCTTTTTGTTTGATCTTCCCGGCTATCTTGCTTATCTCCTTCTTATGGAGAAGAAGTTTTCTAACCCTTTTAGGATCATGGTTCTGTCGATTTCCCTGCTTATATTGCCCAATATGCATCTCATACATATAAATTTCACCATTATCAAGAAGGGCAAAACTTTCATTGATACTTACATCTCTGTTCCGGATTGACTTAACTTCGGTACCAGTAAGTACAATACCCGCTTCGATCTTCTCCAGGATCTCATATTCGAAATATGCTTTCCTATTCTTGGCGATAATTTCCATGTATATTGTATATAATAATCCACTTAATCAGGGTTACATCCCAAACATATGAGCAAAAAAACCGAGCGTAACGAAAACTTAATAGTTAAATATGACCTAAAAATCGTAACAGATTGCAGACATGAATGCAAGGCTAATTTATTAAATCCTTGACTTGATTCTCCATATTTTTTAAAATCTACTGTTAGCCGAAGTGGCGGAATTGGCAGACGCGCTAGATTCAGGGTATTTTTACAAAAGAATACTCTCATACCCTGCCTAACAATATCGTAGAAAAGGCATTAAAATTAAACAATAATTTAATGACTTTTACACAAAAACCAAATAAAACTAAAATACTAGATTTTATCCTTATACATCTCAATACAATAGAGAGAAATATTAGCAAGGATTGGTACAAAACAACAAAATATATTCTCTTTAACTTTTTTCAATACTGCGAAAAACAAAAATTATTATTCCTCGAAGACATCACTATTCAACAACTCGAAGAATATAGAAATCTCAGGTTATCATTTAATAAAAAAAATACCGTAAAAACAGTATTTGCCACACTTTCAAACCTATTTAATCGTGCTGTTAAATATGAATTAATCAAAAATAATCCTATAAAAAAACTTGATCCTCTCCGAGGCATTCTTAACAACAAAACAAGATTTCTCTCTACAGATGAGGTTAAAAAAGTAATTGAGGCATGTAAAGGAAATTACTTTGAGAATCTCGTAACTACAGCAATTTATACAGGCATGAGACGAAGAGAATTAATACATCTAGAATATAAAGATATCGATCTCGAGAAGAAATTAATCTATATAAAAAATAAAGACAACTTCAGAACAAAATCAGGAAAAGAAAGAATAATCCCTCTCCATGATAAATTAGTTTCAATGTTTGAAGAAAAAAAAGAAGGGACCTGTTTTACTTATACCTATTACCAAAAATCAAACAACATTTACCATAAAAAGAATATCATTCAAGAAGATACTTTATCAAGAAACTTTAAAAACGTAGTTAAAAAAGTAGGTTTAATTGACGTGGGAATTCACACATTACGACATACTTTTGCGAGTCATCACGCCATGAACGGAACACCCATTTGGCTCATAGCTCAATGGCTTGGGCATTCCACGACATATATAACAGAACTCTATGCACATTTATGTCCTGACCATTCTAAAAAAGAGATCAATAAAATAAATTTCGCTACTCCATGAGCTATAAAAGAATTAAAATCATTAAGGCCCTAAAAGACTACGGTTTCGGATTCCTGAGAGAAGGCAGTAACCACACAATCTTTACAAATGGGAATATAAATGTACCGGTAGGCAGACATAAAGAAATCGACAGAGACACAGCAAGACTTATCGCCAAAGAAATTAATATTAAATGGGATATCTTTAAACAAAAAATTTCTTAATTAGCGGAGATTTACAAATGAAGACAATTAACGTTGAGATATGGAAAAGCGAAAAATTCTATATTGCAAAATGCCTGGAATACTCAAATTGTTTTACTCAAGGCAAAACTATTGAAGAAACAATCCGTAATATCAAAGAGGTAATTTATCTTATTCTCAATATTAAAAAACCAAAACTAAACATCATTCTAAAAGACTCACTTGTTGAAGCATTGTAATTTAAACTTTAACACAACATATCTGAGCAGCTTTTTTTTCTAAAAATTTTTTTAAATTACTACTCACTCGCTGATGCGCTTACTAAGCCCCTGACGTAACATACCTACATTCTGACATGACATGCGTATAAGTATGGACAAGGCAATTTCATCACAAGTAATCCCAAGAAGTTT
>JAANMY010001206.1_pt1 | contig 30864 bp, 25 predicted proteins | sample 7279691 | NCBI WGS metagenome assembly JAANMY01 (sample SAMN14094543, study PRJNA606508) | bioreactor metagenome | isolation source: A lab-scale SPAN reactor treating ammonium-rich wastewater day 388 | place: Ireland: Galway | collected 2018-02-07
CGGGTCAAGGTCAACGGCAAGTTGATTCCGCTGCGCTTCACGCAGCGCTCGCCGCGGGTGCTGATCTACCACAAACCGGAGGGCGAGATCGTCTCGCGCGACGACCCCGAGGGCCGGCCCACGGTGTTCGAGCGCCTGCCGCTGCTGCGCAAGGGGCGCTGGCTGGCCGTCGGGCGGCTGGACTTCAACACCTCCGGCCTGCTGCTGTTCACCAACGATGGCGATCTGGCCAACAAGCTGATGCACCCGCGCTACGAACTCGAGCGCGAGTACGCGGTGCGCATCCTCGGCGAGCTGACCGAAGAGCAGGTGAAGTCGCTCACCGAGGGCATCCAGCTCGAGGATGGCCTTGCGAAGTTCAACCTGTTGCGTGACGAGGGCGGCGAGGGCGCCAACCACTGGTACCGGGTGACCATCTCCGAAGGTCGCAATCGCGAGGTGCGGCGCATGTTCGAGGCGGTCGGGCTGACCGTGAGCCGGCTGATGCGGGTGCGTTACGGCAGCGTCGAGCTGCCTGCCCGCCTCAAGCGCGGCATGTGGATGGAGATGCCCGAGGCCGAGGCCTGCGCGCTCGCCGGCGTGGCGCCGCCGCAGCAGAGCCGCGAGCAGGACGAGCGCGCCAAGCGTCCCGTCAAGCTCCACCGTACCCAGCCGCGCGGCGGAGGCAGGCCGCGCTGATCACCGTCGGTAAGTGCCGCGGCGCGATGTGCGCCGCCGGGCCTTGTGCCTGTTTTCCGCCATCGCCGGAGCGAACGTCTTGTCTGCAGCAAGCGTTTGCCCGGCCGGCGGTTTTTGCGCTATAATTTTGCGGCTTTGATGGATGGATTTCCGTATTGCGTGTGTCGTGCCTGCCCCAAAACGATCGGCGGCCGGCAGGCTCAGAGCAAGCGGTCCCTGTCTGTCATGCGGTTGTCACCCGCGCGGGTTTCCTGCAGGAGCAATTGTTTGATGGGCGTTTCGCCCATTTTTTATTTGTGGCGCTCGATGTGGCGCCGGTCGTACAGCGTTTGAGGGGCAGGTCGAGTACATGCGAGCGGATGTCGAGCAACTGATCGAGCAGGTGGTGACGGGTCTTGGATACGAACTCGTGGATATCGAGTTTTCCCCCAAGGGACGGCTGCTGCGCGTGTTCCTCGATATCGAGCGCGGCATCACCGTCGACGACTGTGCCACGGTGAGCAACCAGCTGCAGCGTGTGTTCGAGGTCGAGAACATCGACTACGACCGCCTCGAGGTGTCGTCGCCCGGTCTCGACCGTCCGCTCAAGAAGCTGGTCGATTTCGAACGCTTTGCCGGCGAGCATGTGCAGCTTCGGACGTCGCTGCCGATCGGCAATCAACGCAATTTCGTGGGCGTGATCGAGGGGGTGCGTGACGGCGCGGTGGCGCTGCGCACCGAGAAGGGCGAAGTGCTGCTGCCCTTCGACGACATCGAGAAGGCACGTCTTGTACCCCAATTTTGAGACTGTGGATGTGGAGGTTTTACTGAAATGAGCCGCGAAATTCTGCTGCTTGTCGATGCGTTGGCGCGCGAGAAGAACGTCGCCAAGGACATCGTTTTTTCCGCGCTCGAAACCGCCTTGGCCTCTGCGACCAAGAAGCGCATCCACGACGACGCCGACGTGCTCGTGTCGATCGATCGCGACTCCGGTGACTACACGTCCAAGCGACGCTGGCTGGTGATGCTCGACGAAGAGGTCAGCAACGACGAGGCCGAGATGGGCATCATCGATGCCCGCGAACTGCGCGCCGACGTGCAGGTCGGCGATTACATCGAGGAAGAGCTCGAGCCGATCGACTTTGGCCGCATTGGCGCCCAAGCTGCGAAGCAGGTCATCCTGCAGAAGATCCGCGATGCCGAGCGCGAGCAGGTGCTCAACGACTTCCTCGATCGCAAGGAATTCCTCGTCTCCGGCTCGATCAAGCGCATGGAGCGTGGCAGCGCGATCATCGAGGTCGGCCGCATGGAAGCCGTGCTGCCGCGCGATCAGCAGATCCCGCGCGAGAACCTGCGCGTCGGCGACCGCGTCAAGGCCTTCCTGCTGCGTATCGACCGCGGCGCCCGCGGCCCGCAACTGGTGCTGTCGCGCACTGCCCCCGAATTCCTCATGAAGCTGTTCGAGCTCGAGGTTCCCGAAATCGAGGACGGCCTGCTCGAGCTCAAGGCTTGCGCCCGCGACCCCGGTCTGCGCGCCAAGATCGCGGTCAAGTCGAACGACCAGCGCATTGATCCGATCGGTACCTGCGTCGGTCTGCGCGGTTCGCGCGTCACCGCGGTACGCAACGAGATCGGCGGCGAGCAGATCGACATCATCGTCTGGTCCGCCGATCCCGCCCAGTTCGTGGTTGCCGCGCTGCAGCCGGCCGAGGTCGTCTCCATCGTCGTGGACGAGGAGGCCCACGCCATGGACGTGGTGGTGGACGAGAACAACCTCGCCATTGCCATCGGTCGCAATGGCCAGAACGTCAAGCTGGCTTCCGAGCTGACCGGGTGGACGATCAACCTGATGAGCGAGCAGGAGTCGGCCGAGAAGACCGCGCAGGAAAAGCAGGGCCTGCGCGCCCTGTTCATGGCGAAGCTGGATGTGGACGAGGAACTCGCCGACATCCTGATCGACGAGGGCTTCTCATCGCTCGAGGAAGTGGCCTATGTGCCGCTGACCGAGATGCTGGAGATCGAAGCCTTCGACGAGGACACGGTCAACGAGCTGCGCAATCGTGCGCGGAACGTGCTGTTGACCGAAGCGATCGTGACCGAGGAGCAGTTGGAGAATGTCTCCGACGACCTGCTCAACCTGGACGGCATGGAGAAGTCCCTCGCCGCCAAACTTGCCCAGCAGGGCATTCGTACCCGCGACGACCTGGCTGACCTTGCGGTCGATGAGCTGGTCGAGATGGCCGGGATCGACGAAGAACGAGCCAAGGCGCTGATTTCCGTTGCGCGCGCCCATTGGTTCGAAGAATGATGGGAGGGCAGTAATGGAACAGATGAGCGTGACCCAGTTTGCCGGCGAACTGAAAATGCCGGCCGCGGTGCTGCTCGAGCAGTTGAAGCGTGCGGGCGTCGAAAAATCCGGCCTCACCGAACTGCTCACCGAACAGGACAAGGCGCGGTTGCTGGAATACCTGCGCCGGTCGCATGGCGACAGCCAGCCCAAGGGCAAGATCACCCTGACGCGCAAGCAGACCAGCGAGATCCGGGCGACGGACTCGACCGGGCGTGCGCGCACGGTGCAGGTCGAGGTGCGCAAGAAGCGGACCTTCGTGAAGCGCGACGACGTGGCCGAGCCGGTCGTTGCGGCCGAGGACGCCCTTGACGTCCAGGGTACGACCGAGGACGTGGCCGCGGTGATCGAGACCGTGGCGGGGGCTGCGCCTGCCGTCGAGGCACCGGTGACGGACGCGCCTGAGGTGAAGGCGCCTGTCGCAGAAACGCCGCCGGTCGATGTCGCTGCCGTCACGACAGAGGCGCCGGCTGTGGTCGAGGCTGCAACCGATGAGGCTGCGAAGGGTGAAACCGCGAAGCTGGAATCCGCGGCAGCCCCTCCGGCCGCCGCCGAGGCCGCGCGGACTGCCAGGCCTGCAGCTGCCGCCGCGCCGACGGTGACCACGGTGCTCAGCAAGCCGCGGCCGCTGTCCGAAATCCTGAGCGAGGAAGAAATCGCGGCGCGCAAGCGTGACGAGGAGCGCCAGCGTGCCTTGAAGGAACGCCAGGCTGCCGATCTGCGCGCCCGTCAGGAGCGCGATGCCGCAACCCGTGCTGCAGCGGACGCGCGCAAGGCCGAGGAAGAAGCGCGCCTGCGTGCCGAACAGCAGAAGAAGGAAGAGCCCGCGAAGGTCGCCAAGCCGACCACCGGCACGCTGCACCGTCCGGCCAAGACCGAGGACAAGCCCGCAGCGCGCGAACCCAAGCGCAGCAGCGCTGCCCCCGCACCCGCCCGCGAGGCCGAAGGTGCCGGCAAGCGCCGTGGCGGTCTCAAGACGCGCGGCGAGGTCGGTGCCACCACCGGCAGCAACTGGCGTGGTGCCGGCAAGGGTGGCGGTCGCCGCCACCAGCAGGACGACCGCTCGTCCTTCCAGGCACCTGCCGAGCCGATCGTGCGTGAAGTGCACGTGCCCGAAACCATCACCGTGGCCGATCTCGCCCACAAGATGGCGGTCAAGGCCACCGAGGTGATCAAGGTCCTGATGAAGATGGGCACGATGGTGACCATCAACCAGGTGCTCGACCAGGAAACCGCGATGATCATCGTCGAGGAAATGGGCCACCTGGCAGTGGCAGCCAAGCTCGATGATCCCGACGCCTTCCTCGAGGAAAGCGAGGCGCACAAGGATGCTGCAGTCCTGCCGCGTGCGCCGGTGGTCACCGTCATGGGTCACGTCGACCACGGCAAGACCTCGCTGCTCGACTACATCCGGCGCGCCAAGGTCGCTGCGGGTGAGTTCGGTGGCATCACCCAGCACATCGGCGCGTATCACGTCCAGACCGCGCGCGGCATGGTCACCTTCCTCGACACCCCGGGTCACGAGGCCTTCACGGCAATGCGTGCCCGCGGTGCGAAGGCGACCGACATCGTCATCCTGGTGGTCGCGGCCGACGACGGCGTGATGCCGCAGACGCGCGAGGCGATCCACCACGCCAAGGCGGCCGGCGTGCCGCTGGTGGTGGCGATCAACAAGATCGACAAGCCCGACGCCAACCCGGAGCGCGTGACTCAGGAGCTGATCGCCGAATCGGTGATCCCCGAAGCCTACGGCGGCGACACGATGTTCGTGCCGGTGTCGGCCAAGAAGGGCACCGGCATCGACGAACTGCTCGAGGCCGTGCTGCTGCAGGCCGAGGTGCTCGAGCTCACCGCGCCCAAGGACACGCCCGCCAAGGGCCTGATCATCGAGGCGCGCCTGGACAAGGGCCGCGGTCCGGTTGCCTCGCTGCTGGTGCTGTCGGGTACGCTGCGGAAGGGCGACGTGCTGCTCGCCGGCGCCACTTTCGGCCGCATCCGCGCGATGCTCGACGAGAACGGCAAGCAGATCGACGAAGCCGGTCCGTCCATCCCGGTCGAGATCCTCGGCCTGTCGGACGTGCCGTCCGCGGGCGACGAGGCGATCGCGCTCGCCGACGAGAAGAAGGCGCGCGAGATCGCGCTCTTCCGCCAGGGCAAGTACCGCGACGTCAAGCTCGCCAAGCAGCAGGCAGCAAAGCTCGAGACGCTCATGGACCAGATGTCCGAGGGCGAGGTCAAGAGCCTGCCGCTCATCATCAAGGCCGACGTGCAGGGTTCGCAGGAAGCGCTGGTGCAGTCGCTGCAGAAGCTCTCCACCGACGAGGTCCGCGTCAACGTCATCCACGGTGCGGTGGGTGCGATCAGCGAGTCCGACGTCAACCTGGCGCAGGCCTCGGGCGCGGTCATCATCGGCTTCAACACCCGCGCCGATGCGGGTGCGCGCAAGCTGGCCGAGACCTTCGGCGTCGACATCCGCTACTACAACATCATCTACGACGCCGTCGATGAGGTGAGGGCGGCGCTGTCGGGCATGCTGGCACCGGAGAAGCGCGAGGAAGTGACCGGCCTGGTCGAGATCCGCCAGGTGTTCACGATCTCCAAGGTCGGTTCGATCGCGGGCTGCTACGTGCTCGAAGGGGTCGTGCGCCGCAACTCGCACGTCCGCCTGCTGCGCAACCACACCGTGTTGTGGACCGGCGAGCTCGAGTCGCTCAAGCGCTTCAAGGACGACGTCAAGGAAGTCAAGTTCGGCTACGAGTGCGGCCTGCAGCTTCGCAACTACAACGACATCCAGGAAGGCGACCAACTCGAGGTCTTCGAGATCAAGGAAGTGGCGAGGACCCTGTAAGCGATGCCCAAGGAGTATTCCCGCAGCCAGCGCGTGGTGGAGCAGATCCGCCGCGAGCTGGCCGAGCTGATCCGGCTCGAGGTGAAAGACCCTCGGGTCGGTTTCATCACGCTCACCGACGTCGAGATCACCCCCGACTACGCCCACGCCAAGGTGTTCTTCACCAACATGACGGGCGAGGGCGACGTGCCCGAAATCCTGCAGGGCCTGCGCCGCGCCAGCGGTTTCCTGCGCCGCGAGCTCGGTCGTCGCATCCGCATCCACACCATCCCGGAGCTGCACTTCCACTACGACCGTTCGGTGGAGGAGGGCTCGCGCCTGTCGCAGCTGATCGACGCGGTGGTGAAGGAAGACGAGTCCCGCGCGCAGGACGGACCCGGCGGCGAGGATGTCGCCGGCAAGGACGATGACGAGCGCTCCCGCGGCTGAGGCCGCAGCGGGGCTGGCGCGCCCGAAACGCAAGGGGCAGCCGCAGCGCAAGATCATCCGTCGCGTTGTCGATGGCGTGCTGCTGCTCGACAAGCCGCAGGGCGTGAGCTCCAACGGTGCGCTGCAGACCGCGCGCCGTCTGCTCAACGCCGCCAAGGCCGGTCACACCGGGACGCTCGATCCGATGGCGAGCGGGCTGTTGCCGCTCACCTTCGGTGAGGCGACCAAGTTCTCGCAGATGCTGCTCGACGCCGACAAGGTCTACGAGGCTGTGGTGCAGCTCGGTGTGGAGACCGACAGCGGTGACGCCGAGGGTGCGGTGATCGCCTCCCGGCCGGTAGCGGTCGCACGAGCGGAGCTCGATACCGTTCTAGCGCGCTTCCGCGGCACGATCGAGCAGGTGCCGCCGATGTATTCGGCGCTCAAGCGCGACGGCAAGGCGCTCTACGAGTACGCGCGCGCAGGCATCGAACTCGAGCGCGAGGCGCGCCGGGTGACCATCCGCGCACTCGATCTGCTCGGCTTCGCGGATGATCGCTTCACCATCCGTGTGCATTGCAGCAAGGGGACGTACATCCGCAGCCTGGCGATGGACATTGGTGCGGCCCTCGGCTGTGGCGCGCACCTGTGCGCGCTGCGACGCACGGCAATCGGTGCCTTCGACCTGGGCGCGGCGGTCACCCTGGCCGCGCTCGAAGCAGCCGGCGAGGGCGAGCGTGACGCTCTGCTCGCACCGGTCGACACCCTGGTGGCGGAGTTTCCGGCAGTGACGCTGGACGCGGATGCGGCACGCGCGCTGCTGCAGGGGCGGGTGCTGGACGCGCCGCGCGGGGCGCCGGGCGTGTCGGCGCGGGTCTATGGCCCGACCGGTTTTCTCGGCCTGGGCCGCTGGCAGGACGACGGCCGCCTCGCGCCACGCCGCCTGATTGCAACCGCGGCCGAATCGACGACGGCAATTGCATGATTTTGATTGAATTCGCGGCCCGGGTTTGGGTATAATCCGCGGCTTCTGATTGGCAGAAAAACACGAGTAAAGACACACATGGCTCTTGATACCGCATCCAAGTCGAAGATCGTCTCCGACTTCCAGCGCGCCCAAGGCGACACCGGCTCCCCGGAAGTCCAGGTTGCGCTCCTGACCGCCCGCATCAACGGGCTCGCCCCCCATTTCAAGGAGCACGGCAAGGATCACCATTCCCGCCGTGGCCTGCTGAAGATGGTCAGCCAGCGCCGCAAGCTGCTGGACTACCTGAAGGGCAGCAACGCTGACAGCTACCGTACTCTGATCGAGCGTCTGGGCCTGCGCAAGTAATTGCCGTCCGTGACGAGTCCGACAGCGCCGATCAGGGCGAAGTAAGCCAGAGAAGCCGGTGCGTGCCCCTGCGGCCGCGCCGGCTTTTTGCTGTCTGCGACGCCCTGTCCGCACGGCCTGTCGTCACCGTCTTCCCGTGGTGTCGCGCTGCCCGCTCGGGTGGCCCGCCACAAGCAGTTGTAGTCCGCTGCATCAACCGAAAAAGGAAAACACCTTGCCTACCGCAATCAAGAAAACATTCGCCTACGGCGCCCACACCGTCACGCTCGAGACCGGTGAAGTCGCTCGCCAGGCCGGCGGCGCCGTCATCGTCAACATGGACGAGACCGTGGTGCTCGCCACCGTCGTCGGTGCCAAGGAAGCTCGCCCGGGGCAGGACTTCTTCCCGCTCACCGTCGACTACGTCGAAAAGTTCTACGCCGCGGGCCGTATTCCCGGCGGCTTCTTCAAGCGCGAAGGCCGTCCGAGCGAGAAGGAAATCCTCACCTCGCGCCTGATCGACCGTCCGATCCGCCCCCTGTTCCCTGATGGCTTCATGAATGAAGTCCAGGTGATCATTACCGTGCTGTCGCTGAACCCCGAGATCGACTCCGACATCCCGGCGATGATCGGTGCCTCGGCGGCGCTGGCGATCTCCGGCCTGCCGTTCAACGGCCCGGTCGGCGCCGCCCGCGTCGGCTACCTCGACGGCCAGTACATCCTCAACCCGACCGCCACCGAGTTGCAGACGAGCCAGATGAACCTGGTCGTGGCCGGCACCCAGACCGCGGTGCTGATGGTCGAGTCCGAAGCCCAGGAGCTGCCCGAAGATGTCATGCTCGGCGCCGTGATGTTTGGTCACGAGCAGATGCAGACCGCGATCAAGGCCATCAACGAGCTGGTCGAAGTCGCCGGCAAGCCCGAGTGGGACTGGCAGGCTGCGCCCGCCAACGAGCCGCTGATCGCCAAGGTCAACGAACTTGCCAAGGCCGAGATGGAAGAGGCCTTCCGTATCACCAGCAAGCAGGAACGCTCGGCCCGTCTGTCCGAGATCCGCAAGCGCGTGATCGGCCAGCTCACCGAAGGCGTCGACAACGCGCCCACGGTCAACGAGCTCAAGGACATCTTCTTCAACCTCGAATCGGGCATCGTGCGCAGCCGCATCCTCAACGGCGAGCCGCGCATCGACGGTCGTAACACCCGCACCGTGCGTCCGATCGAGATCCGCACCGGCGTGCTGCCGCGTACCCACGGTTCGGCGCTGTTCACCCGTGGCGAGACTCAGGCCCTGGTCGTGGCCACGCTCGGCACCGGCCGCGACGAGCAGATCATCGACGCCATCGCCGGCGAGTACCGCGAGCGCTTCCTGCTGCACTACAACTTCCCGCCCTTCTGCACCGGCGAGACCGGCCGCTTCGGCGTGACCAAGCGCCGCGAGGTCGGCCACGGCCGCCTGGCCAAGCGCTCGCTGGTCGCCATGCTGCCCAAGCCGGAAGAGTTCTCCTACACCGTGCGCGTGGTGTCCGAGATCACCGAATCCAACGGCTCGTCGTCGATGGCCTCGGTGTGCGGCGGCTCGCTCGCCATGATGGACGCCGGCGTACCGCTGAAGAACCACGTCGCCGGCATCGCCATGGGCCTGATCAAGGACGGCAACCGCTTCGCGGTGCTGACCGACATCCTGGGCGACGAGGACCATCTCGGCGACATGGACTTCAAGGTCGCCGGTACCGAGAACGGCATCACCGGCCTGCAGATGGACATCAAGATCCAGGGTATCACCCGGGAGATCATGCACGCCGCGCTCGAGCAGGCCAAGGAAGGCCGCCTGCACATCCTCGGCCTGATGCAGCAGTCGCTCAGCAGCGGTCGCGGCGAGGTGTCGGAGTACGCGCCGCGCATGATCAACATGAAGATCAACCCTGAGAAGATCCGCGACGTGATCGGCAAGGGCGGTGCGGTGATCCGCGCGCTGCAGGACGAGACCGGCACGGTGATCGAGATCGAGGACGACGGTTCGATCAAGATCTCGTCGGTGAGCGCCGAGGGCGCGCAGGTGGCGAAGGCGAAGATCGAGGCGATTACCGCCGAGGTCGAAGTCGGCAAGATCTACGAAGGTCCGGTCGTGCGCCTGCTCGACTTCGGTGCCATCGTGAACATCATGCCGGGCCGCGACGGCCTGCTGCACGTGTCGCAGATCGCCAACGAGCGCGTGAATAACGTCTCCGACTATGTGAAGGAAGGGCAGGTCGTGCGCGTGAAGGTGCTCGAGACCGACGAGCGCGGCAAGATCCGCCTGAGCATGAAGGCGCTGCTGAACGAGAACGCCGGCTGAGTTGCCTCGGCACGGTGAGGCTACCGTGCCTGCGGCTGCAACGAAAAAGGACGCGAGAGCGTCCTTTTTCGTATGAGTACCGCAGTTGCGGGTGCTATGGGCAGAGTAACAAGAGGGGGCGCCGGTGCGCCCCTCCTTGCGTCAGCGATCTCTGGCGCTTACTTCGCGACCTGGCGTTCGCGCATCTCTTCCAGCGTCTTGCAGTCGATGCACATGGTTGCCGTCGGGCGAGCCTCAAGGCGCTTGAGGCCGATCTCGACGCCACAGCTGTCGCAGTAACCGTACTCGCCGTCCGCGATGCGGCCGATCGCCTCGTCGATCTTCTTGATCAGCTTGCGTTCGCGGTCGCGGTTGCGCAGCTCGAGGGCGATGTCGGATTCCTGGCTGGCGCGGTCGTTGGGGTCCGCGAACACGGTGGCCTCGTCCTGCATGGTGTGGACGGTGCGTTCGATATCATCGACCAGCTCGCCTTTGAGCGAGTTGAGAATCGCGCGGAAGTGGGCCAGCTGCTTTTCGCTCATGTATTCCTCGCCGGCTGCAGGTACGTAGGGCGGGAATTGCTTGTGCAGGGTATCGTCGGCCATGGATCAGCTTCCGTAGGTGGTAAATGAAGAGAGCCGACTTAATAGCAGAATCGGCCTGAGGCAGCAAGCCGAAGCGTTGGCGCGGATCGTCCGGACGCCGGGCTCGGATCGGATGGTCGGCGCAGGGCGCCTCCACGGCGGAGCGCCCTGGTTCAAGGCTGCGTCCGGTGGCCGCCGAATTGAAGCAGCAGATCGCAGGTGCGACCGCCTGCGAACCAGCGCGAAACCGCCCGGGCCCCGCTTCTCCCCGCAGCCCCGGGTGCAAATACGAACGTGAATTCGGTCGACACCGGCTTGTGCTGCGCCGGCCACGGGTGCACGGTGCCGAGGGCTGCCGTCAGGCCCGCAGCGAAATCGGCGCCGTAGGCGCGGCACGCCTCCGCGTTGGCAAGCGTGACGCCTGCGTTGCCCGCGGGTGTGGCGAGGATCTCCTCGATACGGCCTTGCGAGTCGGCCATTGCCATCACCGACATCGCCTGGCCGGCGACCTGCAGCACCACGGTGATCTGCTCACGCTCGTCGCACCCGGGGCCGATCATGGCAGCGGCAGGGTCGAGCGGCACCGTCTGCCGCGACGCCTCGGCCAGCGCCACGCCCAGCACCAGTGGCCCGATACCGCGGGTCGAAACTTGCACCTCGACGGGCGTTCCGGCTGCGCCCGCCGCGCCCGCGAGCGCCAATACAAGGCAGATGAGGCCCGCACGGCTCGCGAAGGGGGCGGCAGGCCCCCGTCGTTGCGGCACGCTGGCGGCCTTTGGCAGACTCATTCGCCGAGGATCACGCCGCAGAAGTGGCGCGGTCCCGCCCCGCCGATGGGTTGGGTGGCATGGTCGTCGCGGTTCTCGTGGATCACCAGCGCGGCACCATCCGCGTCGAGGATGGCCGCACGGCTAGCCGCGCCCCCAAGGCTGGCGAAGGTGGTGAAGAACTCGGCTTCGACGCTGCCATCGGGATGCACGAAGAGGTTGGGCAGATCGCCCGCATCAGGACCCTCCGCGTTCATCAGACCGTGCGGCTTTGCAGCGGGGTTCAGGTGACCCTTGGACGCGACGAAGCCCGCTGCGCCGTCGTCGCAGGTGCCGACACCATGGATGTGGATGGCCTTGGGGCCGGGTGGCAAGCCCTTGGCCGAGATGTGGATCAACACTCCGTGCGGGCTTTCGGTGAGTGTCGCCTTGCCGACGGTGGCGCCCTGGCGGTCGACGATCGACGCACTCGCGCGCTCGGCAGCAAGCGCAGGCGTGCTCGTGATTGCTGCCGCGAGGGCAAGGGCCAGCAGTGAACGTGTCTGCATGTCGTGGTCTCCTTTCTGGAATGGGTAAAACGCTTCAAGCATAGGTGATTCGCGCGTCACATGGCGAGTGGATCTGCCCTGCAAGCGCGTGCCCCGTGCGTGCAGGGTGGACGGCCTTCTGGTGTGGAAGTTGGCGAGGGCTTAACATCGCCACTGTTCCGAACCGGAGAATTCCATGGCTTCCTCCCCCGACAGTGTCAGCATGGCGCTGTTCTGCGACTTCGAAAACGTAGCCCTTGGCGTGCGGGATGCGAATTACGACAAGTTCGACATCAAGCGCGTGCTCGAGCGGCTGCTGCTCAAGGGCAGCATCGTGGTCAAGAAGGCGTATTGCGACTGGGACCGCTACAAGAGCTTCAAGGCGGCGATGCACGAGGCCAATTTCGAGCTGATCGAGATCCCGCACGTGCGCCAGTCCGGCAAGAATTCCGCCGACATCCGCCTTGTCGTCGATGCGCTCGACCTGTGCTACACGAAGTCGCATGTCGACACCTTCGTCATCATCAGCGGCGATTCGGACTTCTCGCCGCTGGTGTCGAAGCTGCGCGAGAACGCCAAGCAGGTGATCGGCGTCGGGGTGAAGCAATCGACCTCCGATCTGCTGATTGCCAACTGCGACGAGTTCATCTTTTACGACGATCTCGTCCGCGACAGCCAACGCGCCGCAGCCAAGCGCGAGGCACGGGACAATCCACCGCCTCCGAGCCGACGTTCGCCCGAGGAGGAACGGCAGCGTCGTGAAGAGATGGAGGCCCTGCGCGGCAAGGCCATCGACATCGCGGTGGAGACCTTCGAGGCGCTGCTCGCCGAGCGCGGTGAGAGCGGCAAGATCTGGTCGTCGATGCTCAAGGAGGCGATCAAGCGCCGCAAGCCCGATTTCAACGAGAGCTACTTCGGCTTCCGCGCCTTCGGTAACCTGCTCGAAGAGGCGCAGGGCCGCGGCTTGCTCGAGCTGGGACGTGACGAAAAATCAGGCACCTACGTGACGCGACCCGGGCCGGGCATGGCAGTAGCCGAGCCCTATGCTGCGCCGCGAGAGGCGCGCAGCGTCGAGGTGTCCGAGCGGGCGGCGGATGCACATGCGGAGGGGGTGAGCGGGGCCACAGCCGCGGAGCCTGCCGCACGTGGCGGTCGTCAGGCCGGACGGGGCGCTCGCCGTCGCGGGGGCAAGGCGGTCGAGGCCGAGTCGCCCACCGTGCAGGCGGCGCCTGCAACCGAAGTGATCGAGCATGCGCCGCAGCCGGTCGCGCACGAAGTGGTGCACGGCGAAGCCGCTGGTGCGGAGGCGGCGGGCGCCAGCGTTGCCAGTACGCCGGCCGACGTCGCGCCCAAGTCGAGAGGCGGGCGGGGTCGGGGCCGTGGCTCGGTAGTGAAGACTGAGGCAGCGCCTGTTCCGCCGGTTGCGGTGCCTGTTCGGCCGCTCGAGCCCGAGGTGCAGGGGCAGCGCTCCGATGAGGCTTCCGCAGATCAGGACAGCGCAACGCGCGCCAAGCGCGGCGGGGCACGATCCGGGCGCAAGCCGGCGCAGTCCGCCGGCGACACGGGTGCGGGCGCGACGAAGGTGGCGGAGATGAAGGTGGCGGAGGCAGCGGTGCCTGAGAAGGGCGCACCCGAGGCAGTTTCGACCGAGGGTCCGGCAAAGGTGGGCCGCGCAGCTTCCAGAGGGGCGGCCCGGACTGCGCACGCTGTTGCACTTGCGCCCGAGATGGCGGGTGCCGAAAGGGCCGGGACCGACGTGGCCGATGCCAGGGCGGACGCGATCGGTAACGGCGAGCCAGCTCAGTCGCGCAAGTCGGCGCCGCGCGCGCGCCGCCCGCGCAAACCCAAGACCGAGTCCAGCGAGTGAGCATGGCCGCCGCCTGGCCCTATCCGCGCTGGATCGCCCACCGCGGCGCGGGCCGGCTGGCGCCGGAGAATACACTTTCCGCCTTCGCGCTGGGCCATGCGCAGGGCTATCGCATGTTCGAGTGCGATGTGCGGCTGAGCGCGGACGGGCAGCCCTTCCTGCTCCATGACGACCGTCTCGAGCGCACCACCGATGGCGTGGGCGAGGCACTAGCATTGACCTGGGCGGAACTCGTGCGCCTGGATGCGGGGGGCTGGCACTCGCCGCCATTCAAGGGTGAGCGCATGCCGACGCTCGGCGAGGCGATGGCCTTTTGCGCGCGCCATGACTGCGCACTGAACCTCGAGCTCAAGCCCGCACCGGGTGACGCCCGGCGCACCGGTGCGATCGTCGCCGCCGAGATCGTGCGCGGGTGGAGCGGCGCCTTGCCGCCGCTGCTCACGTCCTTCGAACCTGCAGCGCTCGAGGCCGCGGCCGAGGTGGCACCGGCCTTGCCGCGCGGCCTGCTGCTCGAGCGCTTTGGCGCAGGCTGGGGCGAAGTCGCGCACCGCCTGGGCTGTGTCGCGGTGGTGGCCGAACAGCGGGCATGGACGCTCGAGACCGCAGCGGAAGCGCGCGCCGCAGGTCTGCACCTGCTTGCCTACACCGTCAATGACGACGCCCAGGCCTCGCGCCTGCTCGCACTCGGCCTTGATGGCCTCATCACCGACCGTGTCGATCATTTTCGGCCCTGAAGGCGTGGGGGCGGGCCGGTCCCCGGAACTCGCCGCGGTGCCCAGGCTCTACCGCTAGTTCCTTTCGTTGGCTCGATCATCATGTCCCTACGTTCAAGGTTTGGCGCGCTTGCGTTCGCAGGCGCAGTGGCTGCGTCCTTTGCCGCGCCGGCGTTCGCGCACGCGGCGAGCGCCGCGGAGTGTCTTGTCCCCGGGGGCTGGGCACGGGCAGATGGGGCTGCGCCGCAGGTCGTGGACGGTCCCGGGCTGCTTGCGGCCATGGCGCAGCGCGCGGTCGTGTTGCTCGGCGAGCAGCACGACGACATGGATCATCACCGCTGGCAGTTGCAGACGCTGGCCGCGCTGCACGCGCAACGTCCGCACATGGTGATCGGCTTCGAGATGTTCCCGCGCCGGGTGCAGCCCATCCTCGACCGCTGGGTGGCGGGCGAACTCACCGAATCCGAATTCCTCGCGCAGAGCGAGTGGGGCAGGGTGTGGAGCATGCCGGCCGAGCTCTATCTGCCGCTGTTCCACTTTGCGCGCATCAACCGGATCCCGATGCTGGCCTTGAACATCGAGCCGACGCTGACGCGGATGGTCGCCGAGAAGGGGTGGGCGGGCGTGCCCGCGGCGCAGCGTGAGGGTGTGGGCCAAGCTGCGGCGGCGCTCGCGGACTACGAGGATTTCCTGTTCGAGATCCATGCGCAGCACGCCCTTGCGCGTGGGAGGTCCGCTGCCAAGGCGGCGCGCAGCGACCCAGGCTTCCGCAACTTCGTCGATTCGCAACTCGCCTGGGACCGCGCGATGGCCGAAGCCCTGGTGGCGGGGCGCGAGCGCCACGCGGGTGCGGACGGGCGCCTGCCGCTGGCGGTGGCGGTCATGGGCAACGGGCATGTGCGCTACGGCCATGGGGTTGCGCATCAGTTGCGCGATCTGGGCGAGAGCAGTATCGGGCAGTTGATGCCGGTCGGCGCGGATACCGCGTGCGGGGAGCTTCGTGCCGGGCTGGCGGATGCGGTGTTCGCGGTACCGGTCGCGCGCCAGAGTCCTTTGCCACCACCGCGACTGGGCGTGGCGCTCGAGGAGCATGCCCAGGGTGTGCGCATCGCCGACGTGACCGCAGGCAGTCTCGCCGAGCAGACCGGACTGCGCCGCGACGACATCGTCACCGAGGTGGCCGGCAAGGCGGCGAAGCGGCCCTTGCACCTCATTGCCGCCGTGCGTACGCAGCCGGGTGGCACCTGGTTGCCGCTCAAGCTGCAGCGGAGCGGGGAGTCGATCGAGGTGGTGGTGCGTTTCCCCGTCGAGCGTTGAGATGCGGCGCGCGAACCCGGGCCGCGACGCGCCTGCCGAGCGCCCAGGCGGGGGCGGCGTGAAGTCGTGGTGCGGGCGCACGCTGCAAGTCGTCCTGGGCGCGCTGTTGTATGCGGGTGTGGCGCACGCGGCACCGGATCTCGAACTCGATGTCGTCCTCGATCCCGAATCGAGGCTGCTGGAGGTCGACGCCGAGCTGCGGCCGGCGCAGCGCGAATTCGAGTTCGTCCTCCACGAGGCGCTGCAACTCCGCGCCGCGAGCATCGACGGCCGAGCGGTGCGTGTGCGCCCGGCGGGGCAGCGCGATGCCTGGCGCGCATGGCGGGTCGAGGTCCCGCACGGGGCGACGCTGAAGCTGCGCTACGCCGGCACGCTCGCGCCCCTCGAACGCGAGCGCGATCACCGGACCGTGCTCCAGGGCATGCCGCCGATGGCCTCGCCCGAAGGCAGTTACCTGCCTGCCGGGTCGGGGTGGTATCCGCGCCCGGGGGTGCTGTTTTCCTACCGGGTGAGCCTGAGCGTGAACGGCGGCCAGCGTGCGCTGGTCGCGGGGCGGCTCGAGGACGAAAGCCTGCCCGCCACGCCCGCCGATCCCTACCGCGCGCGCTTTGCCTTCGATCAGCAGACCGACGGCATCGACCTGATGGCCGGGCCCTGGGTGGTGCGCGAACGCCGCGCGGTGCAGGCTGATGGCCGGCCCTTGCACCTGCGCACGTACTTTCCAGCCGCACTCGATCAGCTTGCAGGCCTGGCCGACGCCTATCTGGCCGACAGCCAAGGGTACATCGAGCGCTACGGCGCGCTCATCGGCGCCTATCCGTTCACCGAGTTCTCGGTGGTAGCCAGCCCGCTGCCGACCGGCTTCGGCATGCCCACCCTGACTTACATCGGCGAGCAGGTGCTGCGTCTGCCGTTCATCCGCGCCACCTCGCTGGGGCACGAGATCCTGCACAACTGGTGGGGCAACGGCGTGATGGTGGACTACGCCCGCGGCAACTGGTCCGAGGGGCTGACCACCTTCATGGCCGATTACGCCTACAAGGAAGCCGAGTCCCCGGCCGCTGCGCGCGCGATGCGGCTTGGCTGGCTGCGCGACTTTGCCGCGGTTCCGGCGGACAGCCACCAGGCGCTGGCCGAGTTCCGCTCGCGCACCCATGGTGCGGCGGCGGCGGTGGGGTACGGCAAGGCGGCGATGGTGTTCGTGATGCTCCGTGACGCCATCGGTGAGGAGGCCTTCGCGCGCGGGATCCGCCTGTTCTGGGCGCGTGAGCGCTTTCGCGTTGCCGGCTGGCCGCAACTGCAAGAGGCCTTCGAGGAGGCCTCGGGACGCCCGCTGGAGGCCTTCTTCCGGCAGTGGCTGACGCTGCGCGGTGGTCCGGCGTTGAGGCTGGAGCGGGCACAGTTGGTGGTGGCGGCCGGTAGCTCGGCGGGGGAGCGCGACGCAGTCCGTCCACCGCAGCCGGATGTGCCCGCTGCCGCGGGATACCGCCTTCGTGTCGAACTCGCGCAGCCGCAACCCGCCTACGCCTTGCGTGTGCCCGTGCAGGTGAGTGCCGGCGAAAGGCATGAAACGCGCTGGACCGACATCGATGGCGCGCAGGCGGTGGTCGATCTGGCGCTCGACTTCGCCCCGGCCGAGGTTCGCCTCGACCCCGACCTGCGCCTCTGGCGCCTGCCGGACGCCTCGCAACTTCCGCCCATCCTGCGCCAGTGGATGGTCGCGCGCGCGCCGCGCGTCGTGATTGCCGATGCCTTGCCCGACGGCGCGCGGGCGGGGGATCCGGCGCTGATCGATGCGGCCGCTGCGCTCGCGAACAGGCTCTTCGAGCGTCCGCCGCTGCGCAGCGAGGCCACCGCACTCCTCGGTGGCGGGAGCGCGCCGGTGCTGCTCGTGGGCACCCACGACGCGGTGGCGCGCGTGCTGCAACGCGCAGGCCTGCCCGGCGCGCCCGAAGCCATGCCGGCAGGCGGCGATGCGCGCGTGTGGACCGCGCAGCGAGCGGGCGCACCGCCGCTGGCCGTGGTGGCGGCAAGGGACGCGGCCGCCCTGCTTGCCGTCGCCCGACCCCTGCCGCACTACGGCAGCCAGAGCTGGCTGGTGTTCGATGGCGGCCGGGTGCTCGCCCGTGGCGTGTGGGAGGCGCCCGGTCAGGCGGTGGCGGTGGAACGCTGAGCGGGTACGGCGCAGGAACCGCGCGCGCCTGCAGAGACGTGATCGCAGGGCGATCAGCCCGCCCGCAATGCTAGACTCCGGCCCGAATCGTCCGCCCGGAAATGCCATGCAGCCACGCCACCTCGTCCTGAGCACAGCGCTCGTCGTCTCGTCCGTCTTCGGTTCCGCGCACGCCGACGAAGCCGCCTTCGTTTCCTGTCTCGCCGGCTTGCGCGCCGATGCGCAGGCGAAGGGGGTGAGCGGGGCGACCTACGATGTCCATACTGCAGCCCTTGCGCCCGACATGGCGGTCATCGATTTTCTCGACGCCCAGCCCGAATTCGTCACCCCGATCTGGGATTACCTCGCCGCGCTGGTCGATGACGAGCGCGTGGCCGACGGACGCGCCATGCTGGCCGAATGGGCGCCGGTGCTGGCGCGGGTGGAGGCCGAGTACGGGGTGGATGCCGCGACCGTGGTTGCGGTGTGGGGGGTGGAAAGCAATTACGGGCGCAACTTCGGCAACCGCCCGCTGCTGACCTCCCTGTCGACACTGTCGTGCTTCGGCCGGCGTCAGAGCTTCTTCCGTGGCGAGTTCTTCACTACGCTCAAGATCATCCAGGATGGCCACGTCGCACCCGAGCGTCTCACCGGTTCATGGGCGGGCGCCTTCGGGCACACCCAGTTCATGCCCTCGACCTTCATGCGCCTGGCGGTGGATTTCGATGGCGATGGCCGCCGCGACCTGGTCGACAGCGTGCCGGATGCGCTTGCGTCGACCGCCAACTTCCTCAAGCGCGCGGGCTGGCGGAGCGATCTGCCCTGGGGCTTCGAGGTCAATCTGCCGCGCGGGCTGGATGTCTCCGGGGCAGGGCGGCGCAACAAGCAGCCGATGTCCGATTGGGCTGCACGCGGCGTGACCCGTATCGACGGCGCGCCCATGCCCGCGGGTGCGACGCCGGCCGGACTGTTGCTTCCAGCGGGCAAGGACGGGCCGGCGTTCCTGGTTACTCGCAACTTCGATGCGCTGTACTCGTACAACGCCGCCGAAAGCTATGGCCTGGCTATCGCCCATCTTTCCGATCGCCTGCGCGGTGCGGCCCCCTTTGCAACCCCGTGGCCGACCGACGATCCCGGCCTGTCGCGTATCGAGCGCCGCGAGCTGCAGCAACTGCTGATCGCCCTTGGGCACGACATCGGTGAGGCGGATGGCATGATTGGCGCACGTACTCGCGAGGCGCTGAAGCTCGAGCAGGCCGCGCTCGGCCTGGCTGCCGACGGCCGCGCCGGCCAGCGCGTGCTGCAGGCCCTGCGCGCGCGCGCGCGCCCCTGACCCGGCGTCCGCGCGCTTGTTCAGGCCGGCGCCCGTCGCCGGTTCGCGCGCTCGATCCGCCGCGCCTCGTCCTGCGTCTGCGCGAGCACTTCCTGCACGTAGTCCATGTGCTCGCCCGCGAGCTGGCGGGCGTCGTCGGCGCGGCGGTCCATGATCGCCTTGTACAGCGCTTCGTGCTGCCCGAGCAGCTTGTCGCGGATCTCGCCGCCCTGCGGGTACATGCCGCCGATGTTGGTCACCACGTTGCGCTCGAGCAATGCGAAGAGGCTGCGGATCGTGTGCAGCAGCACCGCGTTGTGGCTGGCTTCGGCGATCGCGAGGTGGAACAGCGCATCGTTGCGTCCCTCCTCGGCGCGGCTGATCCGTCCCTGACGCAGATAGCTGTCCTGCACGCGCTCGAAGGCGGTCCTCAGCCGCTGCCGGTCAGGTTCGGTGGCGCGCAGCGCGGCGTAATAGGCGCAGGAACCCTCGAGCGTGTGGCGGAATTCGATCAGGTCGCGCTGGGCCTCGGGGTTGTGTTCGAGGAGTTCGACCATCGGGTCGCGAAACGATGACCCGAGTGACTCGCTGACGAAGGTCCCGCCGCCGTGCCGGCTGATCAGCAGTCCGCGCGCGACCAGTTTCTGGATCGCTTCACGCAACGAGGGTCTCGACACGCCGAATCCTTCCGCCAGCGCGCGTTCGGCCGGAAGGCGCTCTCCCGCCTGAAAGCTGCCCTCGAGAATCAAGGCCTCGATACGTTCGACGATGTCGTCGGACAGGCGGCGCTGCTGCACGGGCGTGGGTTTCATGAACGCATTTCCTTGGAGTCGGTTATTCGCGCCGGGGTGCTAGCGGGCATGCGGAGTCCAACTGCCGGGCCGGAGGCGGAGCCGAGGTGATGTCCGCATCGGGAAAATTGATGATTAGGATTGACACGCTCCAAAGGCTCCCATAGTCTGGGTCACAAATTGGTTAAGTGGTATTACCACTTTTTCATTGTCGCTCAAGGAAACTTCTGAATGGAAGGGGGGAATATGATGTTTTTCGTGAAAAACGTGTTTTCAGAGGTGAGTGCGCTGCATAGCCTCGCCGTGGGAGGGTAAGAAATGCAACCAGGTGCCCTGGCCTTCCTGGCCTTTTCGCCAATCCTGCTTGCGGCGATCCTGCTCGTCGGCCTGCGCTGGCCGGCAAAGCGTGCGATGCCGGTCGTCTATGTCATTACCGCGCTCATCGGCCTGTTCGTGTGGGACATGAGTGTCAACCGCGTGCTCGCCTCCACCCTGCAGGGCTTGGTAATCACCGTCGGCGTGCTGTGGATCATCTTCGGCGCGATCCTGTTGTTGAACACGCTGAAGTACTCCGGTGGCATCTCGGCGATTCGCGCCGGCTTCGCAAGGATCAGTCCGGATCGCCGCATCCAGGCGATCATCATCGGCTGGCTGTTCGGCTGCTTCATCGAGGGCGCATCCGGTTTCGGGACGCCCGCGGCAATCGCTGCGCCCTTGCTGGTGGCGATCGGTTTTCCGGCAATGGCGGCGGTGCTGCTCGGCATGCTGGTCCAGAGCACGCCAGTGTCGTTCGGGGCGGTGGGTACGCCGATCATCATCGGCGTCAACAGCGGTCTCGACACCGCAGCGATCGGTGCTCAACTGGCGGCCAAGGGCTCGAGCTGGGAGATCTTCCTGCAGCTCATCACCAGCAATGTGGCGATCATCCATGCGCTGGTCGGCACGGTGATGCCGGTGATCATGGTCATGATGCTGACCCGTTTCTTCGGCAAGGAAAAGAGTTGGAAGGCGGGTCTCGAGGTGGTGCCGTTCGCGCTCTTCGCTGGCCTCGCCTTCACCGTACCGTATGCCTTCACCGGGGTGTTCCTCGGGCCCGAGTTCCCGTCGCTGCTCGGTGGTCTCGTCGGCCTGTCGATCGTGACCACGGCGGCGCACTTCGGTTTCCTCGTGCCCAAGCGCACCTGGGATTTCGCCGACCCTAAGGAGTGGCCGAGCGGGTGGATGGGCAGCGTCGAGATGAAGCTCGACCAGATGCCCCATCACCACCACATTGGCATGGTGCGTGCGTGGCTGCCCTATGTGCTGGTCGGTCTGCTGCTGGTCATGAGCCGGGTATTCCCGGACATTGGTGCGGCGCTCAAGTCGGTGGTCGTCGTGTTCCCCGACATCCTCGGCGAGAAGGGCATCAAGGCTGATTTCCAGCCTCTCTATCTGCCTGGTGGCATCCTGGTGGCGGTGGTGCTGATCACGACCGTCCTGCACGGCATGCATGCCCGCTCGCTGATGAAGGCGGTGGGTGAGTCCTCGCGCGTGCTGGTCGGTGCCGGATTCGTGCTGCTGTTCACGGTGCCGATGGTGCGCATCCTGATCAACTCCGGCGTCAATGCCGCCGACCTGCCGAGCATGCCGATCGCGATGGCGCAGTGGGTGGCCGACAGCGTGGGCAATGTGTATCCGCTGCTGGCGCCATCGGTGGGTGCGCTCGGGGCCTTCATCGCCGGTTCGAACACGGTCAGCAACATGATGCTGAGCCAGTTCCAGTTCGGCGTGGCGAGCACGCTGGGCATCTCCGGTGCTCTGATCGTTGCAGTGCAGGCGATCGGTGCGGCCGCGGGGAACATGGTGGCGATTCACAACGTCGTCGCCGCGTCAGCAACGGTAGGCCTGCTTGGTCGCGAGGGTGCGATCCTGCGCAAGACCTTCTGGCCGACGGTGTATTACGTGCTGATGGCCGGCACGATTGCGATGATCGCGATCTACGTGCTTGGCGTTACCGACCCATTGGTCGCTGCAGGCTAAGCAACGGCCTGCAAGCGAGGCGGGAGGCGCAGGCGTCTCCCGCCTGGCAACTCTTCTGGCGGGCGCAGCGCTGCTGCGCGCCCGCACCGTCGGCATCAGGACACTCGGTGTGCATGCACCATGTAGTTCACATCGGTGTCTCGTCCGAGGCTGTACACGTGGCTCAAGGGGTTGTAGCTGAGGCCGATGATGTCCTCCACGTCGAGCCGGGCGTTGCGGCAATGTCGGGTGAGTTCGGACGGCTTGATGAACTTCGCGTACTCGTGGGTTCCTGCGGGCAACAGCTTGAGCACGTATTCCGCGCCGATGATTGCGAACGCGTAGGACTTCAGGTTCCGGTTCAGGGTGGACAGAAAAACGTGTCCCCCCGGTCTTACCAGGCGCGCGCAGGCCGCGACGGTACTGGCTGGGTCGGGGACGTGCTCGAGCATCTCCAGGCACGTCACGATGTCGAAGGAGTCGGGCGCCTCGTCGGCGAGCGCTTCGGCGCTGATCAGGCGGTAAGCGACCTTGTGCCCGCTCTCGAAAAGGTGCAGGCGGGCGACGCTGAGCGCCTTCTCCGATAGATCGATGCCGGTCACGTCGGCGCCGAGTCCTGCCATGCCTTCGGTCAGAATGCCACCGCCGCAACCGACATCCAGTACCTTCTTTCCGGACAGTGCGGCTTTGCCGTCGATCCAGCCCAGACGCAGCGGGTTGATCTCGTGCAGGGGCTTGAACTCGGAGGCGGGGTCCCACCAGCGGTGGGCGAGGTCGCTGAACTTCTGCAGTTCTGCGGGATCGGCGTTTAGCGTATTCATCGGGAAAGGATAGCCTTGCTCGTGGGCGCTGGAAACAGGGCGTGAATCTGAGGGCGGTGAGTCTGCGCCCCGCAGAAATGAAAAAGCCCCGCCGAGGCAGGGCTTTCGTGAATCGGATCCAGGATTACTTGGAGCCGATGACTTCCACTTCGACGCGACGGTCAGGCTGCAGGCAGGAGATCTGCGCGGCGCGGCCACGGACGTTGTCGCACTTGTTGCCGGTGACCGGCTGGGTTTCGCCCTTGCCTTCGGTGTAGACGCGGTTGGCATCGACGCCCTGCGAGACCAGGTAGGTCTTGACGGCGGCCGCGCGACGCTCGGACAGGCGCTGGTTGTAGGTGGCGGAACCGATGCGGTCGGTGTGGCCGACGGCGAGGATCACTTCCAGCTTGAGCGCCTTGGCCTGGGCGGCCAGTTCGTTCAGCTTGGTCTTGCCTTCGGGCTTGAGGACGGCCTTGTCGAAGTCGAACAGGGCGTCGGCAGCCAGCTTGATCTTGTCGGCGGTGGGCTTCGGAGCGGGGGCGGCAGCAGCGACCGGGGTGGTGCACTTGTCGGCCGGAACGATGTCCGAGTCGCAGGCGCAGCCAACGGGGAAATTACCGGCCATGGCGGTCGAGGCGGCAGCCGGGCTCCAGTAGCCGGTGCGCCAGCACAGGCCAGTACCGCTACGGGCGACGACGTTGCGGGCGTCGATCACGTACGGGATTTCACCTTGGCCAGCAACGACGACGTCGTTGACCTGCGCGAAAGCGCTGGGTGCGGACAGGCCGATCGAGGCGATGGCGGCCAGCATGAGCATCTGCTTCTTGGTTTGTTTGATCATGGTTTCCTCTTAGAAGGGCGAGTCGCCGGAATTGCCACTGAACGAATTGAAGGCACGCAGAATTGCTGTCTTCGCGTCGAGTTGCACCACTATATCCAGTTCAATTACCGACTCTAGTTTGCCACATTGAAGCGAGGCGCAGCAATTCGCTGTCGTTAATATGCAACAGCCGGATGCCTTTGTCCACGCGGGTTTCTCCATTTACCCACACGTGCGACACGTGCTCGCGCCCGGCGACATGCACAAGATGCGACACGGGTTCGAAGCACGGCTGGCAATCGAGTGCGCCAAGGTCGACAGCGCACAAATCGGCAAACTTGCCGCTCTCGATCGAGCCGATCTGCTCGCCCAGGCCGAGGGCCCGCGCGCCGGCCAGGGTTGCCATGCGCAGCACGGCATGGGCGGGGAGGGCGCTGGCATCCATGCTGCCGACCTTGGCGAGGAGGGCGGCGTGGCGCATCTCCTGGATGAGGTCGAGCCGGTTGTTGCTGGCTGCGCCGTCGGTGCCGAGCCCGACGCGCAGGCCTGCGTCCACCAGACGCGGCACCGGTGCGATGCCGCTGGCGAGCTTCATGTTGGAAGTCGGGCAGTGCGCGACACTGCAGTCGTGGCGGGCAAGGAGTTCGAGATCGGCATCATCGAGATGGACGGCATGCACGCCGATCAGGTTTTCGCCCAGTACGCCGAGGCGCGCGAGCCTCGCAAGCGGGCGCACGCCATGCAGTGCCATCGATTCGTCGATCTCGCGCGCGGTTTCGTGCATATGAAGGTGAATCGGTAGCGCGAGCTCATCGGCCATGGCGAGTGCACGCCCGAAGCTGGCGTCCGAGACGGTGTAAGGCGCGTGCGGCGCGATCGAGAATCCGATCAGCGGATGTCCGAGCCATTGGTCGCGCGCCGCCAGGCCCTTGCGCAGGTAGTCATCCGCGTCACTGGCAAAGGCGGTGGGGAAGTCGAGCATGACGAGCCCCACCACCGCGCGCATGCCCATCTCGGCGAAGGCTGCGGCAGCGGCCTCGGGATGAAAGTACATGTCGCTGCAGGTGGTGATGCCGCCGCGCAACATCTCGGCGGCCGCGAGCCTGGTGCCGTCGCGCACGAATGCTGCAGACACATGCCGGGCCTCGGTCGGCCAGATTGCCTCCTGCAGCCAGCGCATCAGCGGCAGGTCGTCGGCGATGCCCCGCATCAGGTTCATGGCCGCATGGACGTGCAGGTTAACCATGCCCGGCATCAGCAGGTGGCGCTGCAGATCGACGGTGGTCGTGGCGTGGAAGCGTTCCTTCGCCTGCGGCTGGGGCAAGACGGCAACGATGCGACCGTCACGGACGGCGACCGCGTGGTGGTCGAGGACGACGCCTGCGGGTTCCACAGGAACGACCCAGCGTGCGTGAATGACGAGGTCGACAACTTCACTCAAGAGCGTTCTCCGGTTTGGGGGTGGAACTGGCTTCTTCTGTCATGCCGGGGATGGATTTAAGCATGCACGAGCGCTCGGGGACAGTTCGAGTTACTCGCGCCGTTATCGCGGCCGGACGTGGTTTGTGGCTGCGTACGGCATGACCCGTTTTCGGCGGCCTGGCCTTGCGCTCGCAGGGAAGAGCGGGTTCGTGCAACAATCCGCCCATTCGTCAAGCACCGCCCTGGCGCGCGCCCATCCAAACGCATGAACCGAACTCCTGAGCGTATCGGCAAGTACAGAATCATCAGGGAGATTGGCCGCGGCGCCACGGCCGTGGTCTATCTCGCGGAGAGTGCCGACTATCCCGCGCCGGTGGCGCTCAAGCACGTTCGCTTCGATGACAAGATCAAGGACGAGGCGAAGTGGAACCGGCGGGTCATCAAGCTGCTGAAGGCCGAGCGGGTGGTTTCGGGGCGGCTGAATCACCCCAACATCATCCGCATCTTTGACGCCAGCATCGAGCCCGAGCAGGCCTACGTGGTGATGGAGTATTTCCCCGGCGATTCGCTCGAGCGCTACTGCAGCTTCGAGCGTCTGCTGCCGGTGCATCGCACGATCGGAATCGTCTTCAAGTGCTGCATGGCGCTGGATCACGCCTACCGCCAGGGCATCATCCATCGCGACATCAAGCCCGCCAACATCCTCGTCGATGACCAGGACAACGTGAAGATCACCGACTTCGGGCTCGCGCTCAACATCAACAAGAAGATGGACACCGATTCCACCTTCATCATGGGCGTCGGCTCGCCGGCCTACATGAGTCCGGAGCAGATCAAGGGCTACCCGCTCAACCAGAAGACCGACCTGTATTCGCTGGGCGTGTTGCTGTTCCACCTGCTCACGGGCCGCCTGCCTTTCCGCGCCAGCAATCCGGCGCAACTGGTGTACAAGATCATCAACGCCGATCCGCCTTCGGTGTCGCAGCTCAATCCGGACATTCCTGAACAGATGGACGCGGTGATCCGCAAGGCACTCGAAAAGGATCTCTACTCCCGTTACCGCAACGGCGCCGAATTCGCGAAGGATCTGGCGGCGGTGCGCTACCAGATCCTCGACGAGAATTACGTGCCGCCCGATGCGGCGCGCTTTGCCAGGCTGCGGCGGCTCGCTTTCTTTACCGAGTTCGAGGACGTCGATCTGTGGGAGGTCATGCGCATCTGTGCGTGGCGCGACGTCGATAGCGAAGTTGCGCTGATGCGCGAGGGCGATGTCGACCAGCGCTTCGGCGTCGTGCTCGAAGGGCGGGTGGAGTTGTCGGTCGAGGGCCGCCGGGTGATGGAACTGGGGCCCGGCGAAGTGTTCGGCGTGCAGGCCTGGCTCGATCAAATGGAACATAAGCACAAGCTGACCGTAGTCTCACTCGAGCCGCTCAGCTACCTGGAAGTCAATCCGGCCGCGCTCGCGCTCGCCAGCGAGGAAGTGGTGGAGCGTTTCCGGCGGCAGATTTCAACCGTGGTCGTGCGCCGGCTGGCGGCCGTGTCGCGTCAGCTTGCCGACCATGCGCCGCCTGCGGTGCGCGCGCGACGCGCAGCACCGGGCAGTTTCGACATGCAGTTGCTGGACAACTGAACACCGCCGCTACGCGGCGATGTTCCCGGGGCCCTACTGGCTGGCGCCGAGCGCGCGGGCGCGCTCGCGTGTTGCAGCACGCGCGGCCGCGTCGGCCGGCGCGATCTCGAGCCAACTGCCGAGGTGGGCGCGGGTGAGGTCTGCGAGGGCGTTGATCCAGGCGTCGCCTTCGTTGAGGCAGGGAATGTAGTGGAAGGTCTTGCCGCCTTTCTCGAGGAAGGCTTCCTTGCACTCCATGGCGATTTCCTCGAGCGCTTCCAGGCAATCGGCGACGAAGCCGGGGCACATCACATCCACCCGCTTGATGCCCTGCGCGGCGAGCGATTCCAGCGTAGGCTGGGTGTAGGGTTTCAGCCACTCAGCCTTGCCGAAGCGCGACTGGAAGGTCACCAGCACCCGCTCGCGCGCGATTCCCAGCCCCTCGGCCACCAGTCGACCGGTCTTGTGGCATTCGCAGTGGTAGGGGTCGCCGAGCTCGAGCGAGCGTCGCGGTACGCCATGGAAGCTCAGCAGCAGGCGTTCGGGCTCGCCATTGACGCGCCAGTGATCGCGCACGTTCTTTACCAGCGCCGCGATGTAACCGGGGTGGTCGTGGAAATTGCGTACGAACCGGATCTCGGGCTGGTTGCGCCAGTGCGCCAGGCAGCGGCCGACCTCGTCGACCACCGTCGCGGAGGTGCTGGCCGAGTACTGGGGATAGAGCGGCAGGATGAGGATGCGGATGCAGCCGCGGGCGCGCATGGCCTTGAGCACGTCAGCGATCGAGGGCGCGCCGTAGCGCATCGCGTAGTCGATATCGAGTTCGTCGTGCCCGGCCTTGGCGAGATAGCCGGCCAGCAGCTTGGTCTGGCGTTCGGTGTGCACCTTGAGCGGTGAGCCTTCGTCGGTCCACACGCTCGCGTACTTCTTGGCCGATGCCGCGGGCCGGGTGTTGAGGATGATGCCGTTGAGGATGAGCCACCATACCGGGCGCGGGATCTCGACGACGCGCGGGTCGGACAGGAATTGCTTCAGGTAGGGCCGCAGCGCGGCCGCGGTCGGGGCCTGGGGTGTGCCGAGGTTGACGAGGAGAACGCCCGTGCGGCTTGGGCTGCCGTGCGTGAACGGCGGTTCGGTCCAGTAACGAGACATCGGAATCCTTGTTTGGGGCGGGGTCGTGCGCCGCTGCCGTCAGTGCTTGGAAGAAAGGGCGTTCGACAACAGGCGCGCGGTGATGTCGACGATCGGGATCACCCGGTCGTAGGCCATGCGGGTGGGGCCGATGACGCCGAGCGAACCGACGATCTGGCCATCGACCTCGTAGGGCGCGGTGATGACGCTGCAAGCATCCAGCGGTGCCAGCCCGGACTCGCCGCCAATGAAGATCTGCACGCCCTCGGCCCGGTTGGAGAGGTCGAGCAACTGCATCAGTCCGGTGCGCTGCTCGAAGAGCTTGAACAGTTCGCGCAGCCGCGTCATGTTTGACGAGAGGTCCTCGACGTCGAGCAGATTGGTTTCGCCGGAGATCACGTAGTGGGTCGCGGTCTCCTCGGCGGCTTCGGCGCCGGCATCGACCGTGGCCGTCATCAGCTCGGTCATGTCGCTGCGCAACTGGCGCAGCTCGTCGGTGACGCGGCGGCGGATCTCGTCGAAGGACAAGCCCGCGAAGTGCTCGTTGAGATAGATGGCCGCGCCGTTGAGCTCGCCCGGCGTATAGGCACGGCGGGTGATGAGGATACGGTTCTGCACATCGCCGGCGGTGGTGACGATGATCAGCAGGATGCGGTTTTCGGCCAGGCTGATGAACTCGAACTGGCGGATGCGCACCGCATCCTTGCGCGGCGCGACGACGACGCCGGCGAACTGGGTGAGTTCGGATAGCAGGTGCGAGGCCGAGTTGATCAGGCGCTGCGGCTGGTCCGGCACGAGCTGGCCCTGGAGGGCACGCACGCGGGCGCTCTCCAGCGGCTGCATGGTGAGCAGCGAGTCGACGAAGAAACGGTAGCCGCGCGCGGTGGGAATGCGCCCCGCCGAGGTGTGCGGGCTGGCGATGAAACCCATCTCCTCGAGATCGCTCATCACGTTGCGCACGGTGGCGGGCGAAAGCTCCAGGCCGGAGTAGCGCGACAAAGCGCGCGAACCGACCGGCTGGCCGTCGGCGATGTAGCGTTCGATCAGGGTCTTGAGCAGGATCTGGGAGCGGGCGTCGAGCGAGTTCATGGCAGGCATCAATATAGCCCGGATTGTAAGAAAGCGCGTCGCTGCTGGCCAGCCGCGGCGAGCGCGCGGGCATGCCAAGAGGGCGGACGATTGTGGTTTAATCGTCGCTCATGAGCACGAAATTCCGCACGATTGCCCTCATCGGCAAATATCAGAGTCCCGATGTCGCAGAGTCGGTGTTTTCGATCGCCCGCTACCTGCGTGATCGCAGCCTCGCGGTGCTGATCGAGCAGGGTACGGCGAGTGCCATCGGCGGGGCGCAGGACTTTCCGGTCGCCAGCTATGAGCACATCGGCGCAGAGGCCGATCTCGCCGTGGTCATCGGTGGTGATGGCAGCATGCTCCACACCGCGCGCCGGCTGGTCGAGCATGGCGTGCCACTGGTCGGCGTGAACCTCGGTCGGCTCGGTTTCCTGACCGATATTTCGCGCAGCGACGCCACCGTGCGCCTCGGCGAGATGCTCGACGGTGCGTGCACGGAAGAGCATCGCTTCATGTTGGACGCCGAGGTCCTGCGTGGCGGCGAGCGCGTGTTTCATACACTGGCCCTCAACGATGTCGTGGTTAACAAGGGCGATCTTGGACGGATGATCGAGTTCGAGTTGTTCATCGACCGGGAGTTCGTCTATACCCAGCGGTCGGACGGCATGATCGTGTCCACGCCGACGGGTTCGACCGCGTATGCGTTGTCCGCGAACGGCCCCATCCTGCATCCGAGCGTCGGCGGAATCGCGCTCGTGCCGCTTTGTCCACATGCGCTCACGGCGCGTCCGATCACGCTCCCGGACGCCTGCAGCATCGACATCGTCATGCTGCCGCCGCAGGATGCGCGCGTGCATTTCGACGGCCAGACGCGGTTCGACCTGCGTGCGGGCGACTGTGTGCGGCTCAAGCGCTCGCCGCGTTCACTGCGCCTTCTCCATCCGCAGGGTTACAGCTACTTTGCGATGCTGCGCCAGAAACTGCACTGGAGTGCCACGCCGCGCGTGTGAACGCCCGGTGCAGGCGCAACGCCTGTGCGCCTGAGCTGCCTCCCCGACCACTGCCTGATCACCTCCGCGTTCGCCTTCGCCATGCTCCGCAGTCTGACCATTCGTGACTTCGTTATCGTCGATCGCCTCGAACTCGAGTTCGGTGCCGGGTTCGGTGTGCTGACCGGCGAGACCGGGGCCGGCAAGTCGATCCTGCTGGATGCGCTCGGGCTTGTGCTCGGCGGGCGCGGCGAGGCCGGCATGGTGCGCAGCGGGCGTGATCGGGCCGATGTTGCGGCGGAGTTCGATCTGCCTGCCGACGGGGCACTCGCCGCCTGGCTGGCGGAGCAGGACCTGCCGGCGGATGAGGGGGCGGTGATCCTTCGTCGTACGATCGACGCAGGTGGCCGCAGCCGGGCGTGGATCAATGGCAGCGCGGTCACGCTGGCGCAACTGCGTACCGCCGGCGAATGGCTTGCCGACATCCACGGCCAGCATGCCCATCACGCGCTGTTGCGCGCGGACGCGCAGCGCAGCCTGGTCGACGTGCAGGCGGGTGCCGTGCCGCTGGCGGCCGAGGTCGCCGGCCTGCATCGCGAATGGCAGCGTCTGCTGCGGCTCGAGCGCGAGGCGGTGGCCGACTCGGCCAGTTCGGCGCGCGAGCGCGAGTTGCTGTCTTGGCAATTGCAGGAGCTCGACCAGGTGGGGTTCGAGCCGGACGCGTGGCAGGAGCTCAATGCCGAGCACAGCCGCCTGGCCCATGCAGCGAGCCTCATCGAGGGCGCCGACGAGACCCTTGCCGCGCTGGGCGAAGGCGACATCGCGGTGTGTACCGTCCTCCGTCACCTGGATGCGCGGGTGGCGGCACTGGCCGACTATGATCCGGGTCTCGCCGATGTGCGCGAGCTGCTTGGCGCGGCGGCGATCCAGGCCGATGAGGCGCTGTATGCGCTCAGGCGCTACCGCGACCGCCTCGACATGGAGCCGCAACGTCTGGCCGAAGTCGAGCAACGCATTGCGACGGTGATGGATGCGGCGTGTAGTTTCTGCATTTGATACCGCACGCTCAAGATCAAGCTCCAACACCGCACCAGCATCGAATTGT
>JAANMY010001207.1_pt1 | contig 30863 bp, 27 predicted proteins | sample 7279691 | NCBI WGS metagenome assembly JAANMY01 (sample SAMN14094543, study PRJNA606508) | bioreactor metagenome | isolation source: A lab-scale SPAN reactor treating ammonium-rich wastewater day 388 | place: Ireland: Galway | collected 2018-02-07
CCGCCATCATGCGGCGCATCATAATCCTCGCAAACACCTTGCTGCGAGAGAGGCGCGATTGGCTGCCTGACCGCCCTTGACCAAGACGGATACTCGACCAGCCGCTCGGTCAGCCGCCTTTCGGCCGAGGCGATCTCGGCCTTGCGACGCTCGATGTCCTGCATGTAGCGGTCGATGCGCAAGGCGCGTTCGCGCAGCGTCTCAGCCAGGGCCACCGCTTCGGGGACATCGGTGCAGCCGGCCATCAGCTCGGACGGCACGGCATGGGCCGACAGGCGCGACAGCCCGTCCATCAGCATCGCCGCCTGGCCGGCCGCGGCCAGGATCATCACGCCGCCCAGGATCGACAGGACCGGCTTACGCATCGGCCACCGCCCCCTCGCGCCGCCGGCGGCGTTGCAGCCGGTTCGGCCGCTGCGGGCCGGGCTCGGCGAATTTCTGCTGGAGCATCCAGAAGGCGCGTTCCTGCTTGGCGCGCTCGATCTCGTCGGCAAGGGCCTGGGTGGCGGCGGTGGCCTCGGCCTTGGCCAGCAGGATGGATTTCTCCAGCCGGCCGATCTCGCTGGTCATGACGGCGATGGCGCCGCCCAGGCCGGTCTCCAGGTCGTTCAGCTTGCGCAGCCGGCGGGCCAGCATGAAGCAGAATCCCGACAGCCCGATGGTGAAGGTGATCAGAACGACCTGTAAAAGCTGCGCAATCGTCATTGGATCCTGAACTCCGTGATGAGGACATCGGTGAACGCCTCCTTGCCCAGGACGAAGACGGCGCGGGTCGCCAGCTCGTCGCGGACGATGTCCAATATTCCGCGCTTTTCGAAAGCCGCGGGGTCTATGTCGGTGAGAAAGCCGTTGAAGCTGTCCAGCAGGCGCGGGATCAGGTGCTCGACCTCGGCGCGGCGGTTCTGGTCGGTCTCGATCTTGACCGTCATCACCAGGGTCCGCGCCCGCGGCCCGGCCAGCGTAAGCACGATCTGGGGAATGTCGACGAAAGCCACGGCCGGCGCGGCCACGGGCTGCGCCTTTTCCTGCCTGGGCGCCAGAAGCGACATGGGCGACCAGAAGCCAAGCCAGGTCGAGGCGAAGCCCGCCCCGCCCAGGACAAGGGCCAGCCCCAGCGGCAGCAGGATGCGCTTGATCCCCCCGCCGGTTTTTTCTTCCGCGTTGATGTCGGCGACATCGGTCATGGTGATTCTCCGTCCGTCCGGGGACTGGATATCACCAGCGGGCTAACCAATTCTTAATCGCCCCCGTGCCATGAAGGTCGCGACAAGGATCACGGCGATTCGAAGGGGACGGTTTTGCTGAAGCTGCAGGACTACTGGCGCGAAAGAAGCGCAAGACAAAGGGCCGTGCTGGCGGCTGCCTTCCTGTTCACCTTTGCCGCCATTGCCGGGCTTTCCTGGCTGGCCAGCCGGCCCGGCATGGCGCTGCTGTATTCGGGGCTGGATTCGCAGCAATCCGGCGCCGTCATGACCGCGGTCGAGAAATCCGGCGTCCCCTATCAGATCCGGGGCGATTCGATCTGGGTCGCGGAAAGCCGGCGCGACGAATTGCGCATGATGCTGGCCGGCGAGGGGCTGCCCTCGGCCGGGGGCAAGGGCTATGAAATCCTGGACGGCATGTCGGGCTTCGGCACCACCTCGCAGATGTTCGACGCCGCCTATTGGCGCGCCAAGGAGGGCGAGCTGGCGCGCACCATCCTGGCCCTGCCGAACGTCAAGGCGGCGCGCGTGCACCTGGCGGTGCCGCAGGGCCGCGGCTATCGGCGCGAGGCCGAGGCGACCGCCTCGGTCACGCTGACGACCGACGGCACGCCGATCAACCGCAGCCAGGCCAAGGCGCTGAAGTTTCTGGTTTCCTCGGGCGTGCCGGGCATGTCGGCGGACCGGGTGGCGGTGATCGACAGCGAACGCGGCGTCATTTCCTCGGGCGAGGATTTCGCCGGCGAGGATCGCGAGGCCGAGATGAAGCGCAATGTCGAGCGCATCCTGGCCGCGCATGTCGGCCATGGCAACGCCATCGTCGAGCTGCACCTTGACGTGGTCAACGAATCCGAACTGCTGACCGAGCAGCGCTTCGACCCGCAGGAACGCGCCCTGATCTCGCAGGAAAGCGAGGAAAGCGCCGACGAAAGCAGCAATGCGCAGCAGGGCGCGGTCACGGCCGCCTCGAACCTGCCCGAGGGCCAGGAGAATGCCGGCGACCAAAGCCGCTCGTCGCGGTCGGAAACCCGCCAGCGCTCGAATTTCGAGGTCAGCAAGGTCACGCGCGAGGTGACGCGCCAGCCCGGCGCCACCCGGCGCCTGACCGTCGCCGTGCTGGTGAACGGCGTCGCCCGGACCGAGGCCAATGGCGAAACCGCATTGGTGCCGCGCGAAGAGGCCGAGCTTCAGGCGATTCGCGAACTCGTCGCCTCGGCCGTCGGCTTCGACGAGGGGCGGGGCGATGCGATCACCGTGAAATCGCTGGCTTTCGCCTCGCTGTCCGAGGCGGGCACCCTGGCCAGCACCGGCGGCTTCCTGTCCAGGCTGGACCTGAACGGGCTGATCCGCCTCGCGCTGGTCGGCTTTTTCGCGCTGGCGCTGGCGGCCTTCCTGCTGCGCCCGCTGCTTCGCTCGAGGCCCGCGGGCAATCCGGCGCCCGCCCTGCTGGACCGCTCAGAGCCGCCGGCGGCGCTGGCGGCCGCCAGGGCCGAGGGGGCCCCCCTGCCGGCCCAGGCCAGCATCGTCCCCGAGATCGACTTCACGCCCATGGGGGCAGAGGACGGCGATCCGGTCGGGCGGCTCAAGGAACTGATGAAATCGCGCAAGGACGAAAGCCTGCAGATCCTGTCGGGCTGGATCGAGAAACGTGAGGATGCGCTATGAGACCTGCCGCGCTTCGGCTTGATTCGTTTTCCTCGGGCGCCGCGGATGCCGGGCAGCTGGCCGCCGCGATCGAGCGCGAGGAAGCCTTTCAATGCGGCTATGAAAAGGGCCTGGCCGAGGGACGCGAGGCCAGCCTGGATGCGCTGACCCAGGCGCTGGCCGAGTTTCGCCGCGACATGCAGATCGGCCAGGAAAAAGAGGCCGCGTTGCGCGCCGATCTCCGCAAGGCGCTGGCGCCGGTGCTGCACGCGCTGGTGGACCTGCTTGGCCCGCGCTCGCAAAGGGAACGGCTGCGGCTTGCCCTGGCCGAGGAGGTGGCGCGCATCATCGAGCATGCGCCGGACCGCGCGCTGGTGGTCCGTTGCCCGCAAGACCTGCACCCGGACCTGGCCGATTGCCTGGCCCGCGCGCAATTTCCCCAGGTTCGGATCGAGAACCTGCCGCCGGGCCGGGAGATGGTCGAGCTGGTCGCCGGCCAGGGCACGATCCTCTTTGACCCTGCCGCGGCCGGGGCCGAACTGAAGGCCATCATCGACGACATCAAGACCGAGGACTGATCATGGACGATCTTGCCAGCCTTATCGCCACCGACCAGATCCAGGTGGAAATCACCATCCGGCTGGGCGGCACGCAACTGACCGTCGCCGAGCTGTCGCGCCTGCGGCCGGACGACGTGCTGACCCTGGACCAGGACATGTCGGACGGCGTCGAGATCTGCGTCGGCGACAAGGTCATCGCGCGGGGGGAACTGGTCTCGGGCGATGAAACCGGCAACCGGCTTTGCGTCCGCATCCTTGGCCCGGCCAGCGTATCGTGATCCGGCTTGCCCTTGTCCTTGTTGCTGCGTTGCTGCTGCCGCAAGTTGCGGTGGCGCAGGATCTGCCGCTGATCGACGCGGCGGGCCTCGATGCGGTGGCCGGCGGCATCGGCCGGCATTCGATCACCCTTCTGGCGGTGATGACGGCGCTGTCGCTGGCGCCGGGGATCGCCATCATGGTGACCTGCTTTCCCTTTATCGTGACGGTGCTGTCGATCCTGCGCCAGTCGCTGGGATTGCAGCAATCGCCGCCGAACATGCTGATCGTCAGCCTGGCCATGTTCCTGACCTGGTTCGTGATGAGCCCGGTGCTGACCGAGGCCTGGGAGGTCGCGGGCGCCCCCCTGCGCGACGGCGCGATCAGCGTCGAACAGGCGTTCCAGCGCGGCATCGTGCCCTTCCGCGGCTTCATGGAGCATCGCACCGACCCCGAGATGCTGGCCACCCTGGCCGAGATCGCCCCCGATCCCCAGGCATCGCCCGACCGGCTGTCGGTGCTGATCCCCGCCTTCATGCTGAGCGAGATCCAGCGGGCGTTCGAGATCGGCTTCCTGGTCGCGCTGCCCTTTCTCATCATCGACCTTGTGGTTTCGGCCGTGCTGATGTCGATGGGCATGATGATGGTGCCGCCCGTCGTGGTGGCCCTGCCCTTCAAGCTGGCCTTCTTTGTCGTCGTGGACGGCTGGGGCATGATTGCGGCCGCGCTGGTGCGCAGCTATCAATAACAAACCGTTCGCCGGACGTTCCGGGCCAGCCTGGGGCCGGCGCATCCGCAAGGTCATGTCGTTCCGATATTTTCAGGAGCAGCGAATTTGAACATCCGACCGGAAACGGACAGCAGGCCAGGTGGGGGCAGGGCGATGCCCCGCCTGCTTGCGCTGATCCTGGCGCTTTTCGCGGCGGCGCCGGCCCTGGCCCAGGCCCCCCTGCGGGTCGAGTTCGTGCAGGTCGAGAAGGCCGCCCTGACCTTTGACGCCGCCCTGACCGGAACCGTCCATGCCAAGGACAGCGTCGATGTCGGCTTCCGGCTGGGCGGCCGCGTGATCGAGGTGCTGGTGCGCGAAGGTGATCGCGTCACCCAGGGCCAGCCGCTGGCGCGGACCGATCCGGTGCAGCAGGAACAGGCGTTGCGCGTGGCGCAGGCGGCGGTCGCCTCGGCCGAGGCGGCCGAGGCCCAGGCCCGCCAGGCGCTGCAGCGCGCCGATGCGATGCTGAAGCGCGGCGTGGGCACGCGCGCCGCGCTTGACGCGGCAAGCCAGGCCCTGTCGGCGGCCAGCGGCGGGCTGGCGCAGGCGCGTTCCGCCCTGGGCCAGGCGCAGCGCGCGCTGGAGGATACGGTGATCCGCGCCCCCGGCGACGCCATCGTCACCGCGCGCCGGGCCGAGCCGGGACAGATCGTCGGGGCGGCGCAGGCGGTGATCTCGCTGGCTTCGGCCACCGGGCGCGAGGCGGTGTTCCAAAGCCCGGACACGCCGCTGCTGCGCGGTGCGATCGGCGCGCCGGTGACGCTGACGGGGATCGATTTTCCCGACCTGCACATGACCGCGCAGGTGACGGAGATCGCGCCGCTGGTCGATCCCGCCACCGGCTCGGTCACGGTGCGGGCCGAGATCGAGAACGCCCCGCCGACCGCCAGCCTGCTGGGCGCGGCGGTGCGGGGCGCGGTGCATTTCCCCGCAGGCAGCGGCATCGCCGTGCCCTGGACGGCGCTGACCTCGGTGGAGGGCGAGCCGGCGGTCTGGCTGGTGGGGGATGACAATCGCGTCTCTCTGGCACCGGTTCGGATCGAGCGTTTCGCCAACGGCACGGTGATCCTGGGCGCCGGGGTGGAACCGGGGCAGACCGTGGTCGGGGCCGGGTCGCAGATGCTGTATCCCGGCCGCGTGGTCGCGGATGCAGCGGTGGAGGGGGAATGATGCGCAAGGCCCTGATGTCCGCGCTGCTGGTCCTGGTCGCGCTTGCCGGCGGCGCGGCCGCTTTCTCGTGGCCCTGGCAGAAACCCGACGAGGCGACCGTCCCGGCCCCGCGCCCGGTGGCCAGCATCCTGGTCAGCGACGCCCAGGCGGCCGGCCATTCCATCCCCGGCGTGATCGCCGCGCGGATCGAGGTCGCCCTGGGCTTCCAGACCCTTGGCCGCGTGACCGCGCGCAATGTCGATGTCGGCGATGTCGTCCGCCAGGGCGACGTGCTGGCCACGCTCAATCCCGACGACCTGCAGGGCGATGTCCGCGCAGCCCAGGCCGCGGTCGAGGCGGCGCAGGTGGAACTCCGCACCGCCCAGGCCACGGCCGAACGCACGCGGTCGCTGGCCAGCCGCAACGTCGCCTCGACCGCGCAGCTGGAACAGGCCGAACGCGCGCTGGCCGCGGCGCAGGCCGCCGAGCAGCAGGCGCAATCCGAACTGATCCAGGCCCGCGACGCCGAGGGCTTCGCCGAGATGCGCGCCCCTTTCGCCGGGGTGATCAGCGCGGTTTTCGTCAATGCCGGAGCCGTGGTCAGCGCCGGCGAGCCGGTGCTGCGGCTGTCCACCCAGGACGGCATCGAGGCGGTGATCGACCTGCCGGACATCGTGCTGTCGCGCGTGGGGCAGGGCGATCCCTATGAGGTCTGGACGGAAAACGACCCCGGACGCATCGTGCCGGCGACGGTCTCGCAGATCGAGCCGGTGGCGGATGCCGCGACCCGGACTCGGCGCATCCACCTGGCGCTTGGCGAGGATGCCGATTTCCGCCTGGGCGCGCTGGTGCGGGCCCGTCCCGCCGGCGCCGCCGCCGCGCGGCTGGTCCTGCCCCAGGCCGCCATCCTTGAACGCGACGGCGCCCAGCATGTCTGGGTGGTCAGCCGCGACGGCGACCAGGGCACCGTCGCCCTGCGCCGGATCGAGACCCTGGGGCCGCCGATCGGCGGACGCGTCACCGTCGCCTCGGGCCTGGTCCAAGGCGAGGAGGTGGTGATCCGCGGCATCCATTCCCTGGCCGAGGGCCAATCCGTGGGACAAGGCGTGACACCATGACCAGAGGCGGCTTCAACCTGTCCGACTGGGCGCTGCATCACCGTTCGCTGGTGTGGTTCCTGCTGATCGTCTCGATGGTGGCGGGCACGCTCGGCTATCTGCGCCTGGGCCGCGAGGAGGATCCGAACTTCACCATCAAGATCATGGTGATCAGCGCCTCGCTGCCCGGCGCCACCATCGAGGACACGCTGGAACAGGTCACCACCCGGATCGAGACCAAGCTCGAGGAACTCGACGAGCTGAAGTTCACCCGCTCGGTCACCATGCCGGGGCAGTCGGTGGTCTACCTGGAGCTGGACCCGACGATCCGCGGCCCGCAGGTGCCCGAGGTCTGGAAGCGCGTGCGCAGCATGATGTCGGACATCCGCCCGGAATTTCCGCAGGAGTTCCAGGGCTTCCAGTTCAACGACGATTTCGGCGACGTCTTCGGCAATATCTATGCCTTCACCTCGGACGGCTTTACCCAGCGCGAGCTGCGCGACCGGGTCGAGGACATCCGCAAGCAGGTCCAGGCCCTGCCCATGGCGGGCAAGACCCTGCTGCTGGGCGTGCGCAAGGAACGGATCTTCCTGGAGTTTTCCTCGGCCCGGCTGGCGGCGATGGGGCTGAACCACAACCAGGTGGTGCAGACGCTGGCGCTGCAAAACGCCATCTCGCCCTCGGGCATCGTGCAGGCCGGGCCCGAGCAGGTGCTGGTGCGCGTCGGCGGCCAGTTCGACGACGCGGCCGCGATCGCGGCGGTGAACCTGCGGGTCGGCGACCGCTTCTTCAACATCGGCGACGTGGCCACCGTGCAGCGCGGCTACGAAGACCCGCCGAGCGCGCTGTTTCGCTATAACGGCAAGGAGGCGGTCGGCCTTCAGATCGGCATGCGCGAGGGCGGCAATATCCTGGAATTCGGCGAGCAGGTCGATGCGCTGATGGCCGAGGTGGCCCGCGGCCTGCCCATCGGCATCGAGATGGCCAAGTTCGCCGACCAGCCGCATGTGGTGAACGAGGCCGTGGGCCATTTCGTCCAGGCCCTGGCCGAGGCGGTGGCCATCGTGCTGCTGGTCAGCTTCGTCAGCCTGGGCCTGCGCGCCGGGCTGGTGGTGACGCTGACCATTCCCCTGGTGCTGGCGATCACCTTCATCGTGCTGGACATCTATGGCATCACGCTGCAGCGCATCTCGCTTGGCGCGCTGATCATCGCGCTGGGGCTTCTGGTCGACGACGCGATGATCGCCATCGAGACGATGATCTCGCGGCTCGAGGTGGGCGACAGCCTGGAACGCGCCGCCAGCCATGCCTGGAGCTCCATCGCCTTCCCGATGCTGACCGGCACGCTGGTCACGGTGGCGGGCTTCATCCCCATCGGGCTGAACAGCTCGGCGGCGGGCGAGTTCACCTTTTCGCTGTTCGTGGTGATCGCCGTCTCGCTGATCGTCAGCTGGATCGTCGCGGTGCTGTTCGCGCCGCTGCTGGGCGTCACCATGCTGCCCGCGACCATGGCGCATAAGTCCGAACGGCCGACCTGGCTGCGCCGGCAGTTCCACGGCCTGCTCCTGTGGGGCATGCGCCACCAATGGCTGACCATCGCCATCACGCTGGCCGTGTTCGCGGTTTCGGTCGTGGGCATGCGCTTCGTCGAGCAGCAGTTCTTCCCTACCTCGGACCGGACCGAGATCATCGTGGACGTGACCGAGCGCGCCAATGCCTCGATCGCCAAGACCGACGCCGATATGGCCCGGATCGAGGCGATGCTGGCCGAGGAACCGGACGCGCAGTTCTGGACCACCTATGTCGGCCGCGGCGCGCCGCGCTTCATCCTGTCGATGGACGTGCCCACGCCCGGTCCCTACATGGGCCAGATCGTGATCCAGACCCCGGATCTGGCGGCGCGCGACCGGCTCAAGGCGCGGCTGGCCGAATTCGCCGGGCGCGAACTGGTCGGCACCGACATCTATGTCAAGAACCTCGAGATCGGGCCGCCGGTGGGCAAGCCGGTGCAATACCGCGTCTCGTCGCCCGACCCGGAACAGGCGCGCGACGCGGCGCGCGAACTGGCCGCGGTGCTGGCGACCGAGCCGCGGCTGCGCGACATCGCGCTGGACTGGAACGAACCCGCCCGCGTGGTGCGGCTGCAGGTGAACCAGGACCAGGCCCGCCGGCTGGGCCTGACCAACGAGGACATCTCGGGCGCGCTTTCGGGCACCTTCAACGGCCGGACCATCACCCAGCTGCGCGACGGCATCTTCCTGATCGACGTCGTCGCCCGCGGCTCGCAGGCGGATCGCGAATCGCTGGAATCGATCCAGAACCTGCAACTGGCGACGCCGACCGGGATGCCGATCCCGCTCGCCTCGCTGGCCAAGCTGGAATACGATACCGAGCAGCCGCTGATCATGCAGCGCGACGGATTGCCGACGGTGACGGTCAAGGCCGCCATCGCCAGCAAGGACCAGCCCGCCACGCTGGTCGAGGCACTGGCCGAAAAGGTCGCACGCTTCCAGGCCGGCCTGCCGCCCGGCGTCAAGGTCGTCGTCGGCGGCACGGTCGAGACCTCGGCCGAAAGCCAGCAGCCCATCGCCGCGGTGGTGCCGATCATGCTGCTGATCATGGCGACGCTGGTCATGGTGCAGATGCAGGGCTTCCGGCTGTCGCTGATCGTCTTTGCCGCGGCTCCGCTGGGGCTGATCGGCGTGGTCGCGGCACTGTTGCCCTTTGGCGTGCCGATGGGCTTCGTCGCCATCCTGGGCATCCTGGCGCTGATCGGCATCCTGATCCGCAACTCGGTCATCCTGGTGCATGAGATCCAGGAGCTGATCGCCAAGGGGCACGCGAAATGGGACGCGGTCTTCGAGGCATCGGACAGCCGCGCCCGCCCGATCCTGCTGACGGCGGCGGCGGCCAGCCTGGCGCTGATCCCGATCTCGCGGCAGGTGTTCTGGGGGCCGATGGCCTTCGCGATGATGGGCGGCATCATCGCCGGCACGCTGGTCACGCTGATCTTCGTCCCGGCGCTTTACTGCGCCGTCTTCCGGGTTCGACCGCCCCAGGGCGACCCGATGCCCGACCCCGAGGACCGCGCCCGCGCCGCCGCGCAAGAATAAGGCCCGGTGCCGGCGGGAAGGGTTCCGCTGGCGCAATGCGGATTGCCGTCCGCGGCGGTGCCTGGACGTGAGGCCGGCGACAGTAGCCCATCTTCGCCCTGTGGTGTAGGGCGGGCCGATGGGCGGATGCCGCGTCGGGGCCGGATTGCGGAGGCCGGGTCAGAACCCGGCCGCGACGTGTGCCGCCGGGAAGGACGGTCGCCCATCGCCCGGATGTCGCGACAATGTCCCTGCCGGAATCCACCGGGCCAAGAGAATCGGGAAGAGGTTCCCGCAGCCATGGCGGGATCCTGGCTTTGACCCTGCGACAACGGAACTGGCTGCCGCTGCCCGTCTGGCTGTGCCGCTGCCGCGAAGATCATCCCACCGGCGGGCCGAAGATCACGACCGCGGCGAAACCGCCTGGGCATTCGCGCCAACCGGAACGGTCCCGTCCGGTCCTCGCTGTTGGCAGGCGGCGCCTAGTGGCTGACAAGACATCGGTCCCGCTCAGCCCTCGGGGTCGGCGGCGATCTCGGCGGCGAAGGCGGTGCCGAACCGCTCGAGCCGCGCCTCGTCCAGATAGCGCGACAGCTCGCGCGGCCGGTCCTCGGCGATGCGGCGCAGGGCGGAGTTGCTGACGGAGAGCGGCTTTTCGGTGCCGTCCTCGCCGCGCGCCAGCCGGGACTGCGCCTCGGCCAGCCGGTCGAACAGATCGCCCGAGGCACGGCCAGCCAGCGCCCGGCGCGCGGGATGCATCGGCGCGACCTCGCCGGCGATGACGCGCAGGAATTCCTCGCCATAGCTTTCCAGCTTCTTCGCGCCGACGCCGTTCACCCGCGCCATCTCGTCCAGCGTCCGGGGCCGGGTCTGCGCCATCTCGATCAGCGTGCGGTCGGGGAAGATGACATAGGCCGGCACCCGCGCCGCCTCGGCCAGCGCGCGGCGCTTGGCCTTGAGCGCGGACAGCAGCGGCGCGTCCTCTTCGTCGACCGAGGCGCGGACCACCACGGCGGGGCGCGCGCGGGCCATGGCGTCGCGGCGCAGGGTGATGCGCGTCTCGCCGCGCAGCACGGGATGGGCGGCGGCGGTGATGGCAAGGCCGCCATGGCGTTCCGGGTCGGGGCGGATCAGGTCGTGGCCCAGCATCTGCCGGATCACCGCCTGCCATTGCGGCTTGGCCATGTCGCGCCCGACGCCAAAGGTCGGCAGCCGGTCATGGCCCCGGCTGCGGATGCGGTCGGTCATGGTGCCGGTCAGCACGTCGATGACATGGCCCGCGCCATAGGTCTGGCCGGTGCGCAGGATGGCCGACAGCACCTTCTGCGCCGCCTCGGTGGCGTCGAAGCATTCGGGCGGGTTGTCGCAGATGTCGCAATTGCCGCAGGGCCCGGCCTCTTCGCCGAAATAGCGCAGCAGGGCGACGCGGCGGCAGCCCGTCGCCTCGGCCAGGCCCAAGAGCGCGTTCAGCCGGGCGTGGTCGGCGGCCTTGCGCTCGGGCGGGGCCAGCCCCTCGTCGATCTGGCCGCGGCGCAGGCGGATGTCGTCGGGACCGTAAAGCGTCAGCGTCTCGGCCGGGGCGCCGTCGCGGCCGCCGCGGCCGATTTCCTGGTAATAGGCCTCGATCGACTTCGGCAGGTCGGCATGGGCGACCCAGCGGATGTCGGGCTTGTCGATGCCCATGCCGAAGGCCACGGTCGCCACCACGATCAGCCCGTCCTCGCGCTGGAAGCGCATCTCGACCTCGCGGCGCTGGTCGGGCTCCATGCCGCCGTGATAGGCGACGGCGGCAAGGCCGGCCTCGTTCAGCGCGCCGGCCAGCGTCTCGGTCTTGGCGCGGGTGCCGCAATAGACGATGCCCGACTGGCCGCGGCGGGCGGCGGCGAAATCCAGGATCTGCCGGCGCGGCCCGTCCTTGGGCTGGAAGGCCAGGTGGATGTTCGGCCGGTCGAAGCCGCGCAGGAAGATCTGCGGCTGCGCGCCGTCGAACAGGCGCTTGACGATCTCGTCGCGCGTTTCCGCATCTGCGGTGGCGGTGAAGGCGGCCAGCGGCAAGGACAGCGCCCGGCGCAACTCGCCCACGCGCAGGTAGTCGGGGCGGAAGTCATGGCCCCACTGGCTGACGCAATGCGCCTCGTCCACGGCGATGGCCTGCACGCCCGCGCGGCGCAGCATCGGGATGGTCGCGCCCGAGGCCAGCCGCTCGGGCGCCATGTAGAGCAGCCGCAGCTCGCGCGCGTTCAGCGCGCGCAGAACCTCGCTGTTTTCCTCGTCCGAGTTGCCGCTGGTCAGGGCGGCGGCGGCGACGCCCGCCTCGGTCAGCGCCCGCACCTGGTCGCGCATCAGGGCGATCAGCGGCGAGATCACCACCGTCAGCCCGTCCCGCATCAGTGCCGGCAGCTGGTAGCACAGCGACTTGCCCCCGCCGGTCGGCATGATCGCCAGCACGTCGCGGCCCGCGGCCACGGCATCGACGATCTCTTCCTGCCCCGGCCGGAAGGCATCGAAGCCGAAGACCTGCCGCAGAAGGGGCGCGGCCGACATCAGAAGCCGTAGAACCAGGCCGCGTTATTGGCAAGCGCGCGCTGCAGGATGATGATGCCGATGAAGACCACCAGCGGCGCCAGGTCCAGCCCGCCGGTATTGGGCAGGATCGAGCGAACGGGGCCGTAGATCGGCTCGAGCAGGCGGTTGAGCCCGCTCCAGATCTGCCAGATCAGCGGCTGGCGCAGGTTCAGCACCTGGAAGTTGATCAGCCATGACATGATGATATGGGCGATCATCACGAACCAGACCACGTCGAGTATCAGCATCAAGGCTTCGTAGAGCGTGCCCATTCCATCCCCTTCCGGCTGTTCCCCGGACAGGTAAGGCAGGCATCCGCATTGCGCAAGCAGCAAGCATCGCCGCCGCAGCGTTCCGATTGACGCGCCGCCGGCCCAAGGCTAGCCCCGCAGCCGTCCCAAAGGGAGGCCGCCCATGTATCCCATGCTCCGCTTTGCCAAGGAGATGCTCAAGTTCCGCAGCAGTCCCCGGATCGGGGTGCTGGAGGCGCATGTCTCGACCCATCGCTGCTGGCCCTGGGATCTGGACCCCTGGATCGAGCTGAACAACGGCCGCACCCTGACGCTTTACGACCTGGGGCGCCTGCCGATGGCGGTCAGGACCGGGATCATCGACACCATGCGGCAGAACCGCTGGGGCATCACCGTCGCCGGCAATACCGTGCGCTATCGCCGCCGGATCAGGGCCTTCGACCGCTTCACCATGGTCTCGCGCACGCTGGGCTGGGACGCGCGCTTCCTTTACATGGAGCAAAGCATGTGGCGGCGGGGCGAGTGCTGCAACCACATGCTGCTGCGCGGGGCGATCACCTCGGACCTGGGCATCGTCGCCCCGGCGCGGCTGATGCAGGCGGCCGGGCGCGACCCGCAAAGCCCGGAACTGCCGGGCTGGGTGCAGGCCTGGATCGCGGCGGATGCCGGGCGGCCCTGGCCGCCGGTGCTACCGCCCATCCTGCCGGACGAGCGCAATCCAGACTTGCCAGCCTGAACCGGCTGGGGCCTTATGCGCGCGGGCTGCGGGACGGGCGGCAGCACCGGCGGGCAAGAGGGGTGGCATGGAACGCAAACGCATCTGGGGCTGGTGGTTCTTCGACTGGGCCAGCCAGCCCTTTGCGACGCTGCTGCTGACCTTCATCTTCCCGGTCTATTACGCCGAGGTCGCCCGCCAACACTATGCCGCGCAGGGGATGACCCCCGAGGCGGCGGGGGCGGCGGCGCAGTCGCTCTGGGGCTACGGGCTGAGCATTTGCGGCGTCATCATCGCGCTCCTGGCGCCGGTGCTGGGCGCTATCGCCGACACCAGCGGGCGCCGGCTGGTCTGGGTCTGGATCTTTTCCGCCTTCTACATGGCGGGCTCCTGGGGGTTGTGGTTCCTGATGCCGGACCAGCCGAACCTGCACCTGGCCATCGTCTGCTTCGGCATCGGGCTGATCGGCATGGAGTTCGCCACCATCTTCACCAATGCCCTGCTGCCGGGGCTGGCGCCGCATGGCGAGATCGGCCGCATCTCGGGCTCGGGCTTCGCCTTCGGCTACCTGGGGGGCGTGATCGCGCTGGCGATGGTGCTGCTGCTTTTGGCCGAGAATGCGCAGACCGGGCACACCATGCTGGGCATCGCGCCGGTGCTGGGGCTTGATCCGGCGCTGCGCGAGGGCACGCGGGCGGTGGGGCCGTTCACCGCGCTGTGGTATCTGGTCTTCATGATCCCCTTTGCGCTTTGGGTGCCCGAGACGCGGGGGCCGCGCCGCCCGCTGCGGCTGGGCGCGTCAATGGCAGAGCTGGGCCGGCTGCTGGCCAGCCTGCGGCACCGGCATTCGCTGGCGGCCTGGCTGGTGTCGTCCATGTTCTCGCGCGATGCGCTGAACGCGCTTTACGCCTTCGGCGGGGTCTATGCTGGCACGGTGCTGGGCTGGCCGGTGTTCCTGGCCGGGGTCTTCGGCGTGGTCAGCGCCATCTCGGCCGCCGTCATCAGCTGGATCGGCGGCCGCGCCGACCGGCGCTGGGGGCCCAAGCCGGTGATCGTCGCCTGCACGCTGGTCCTGATCGCGGTCTGCATCCTGATCACCGGCATGAGCCGCCAGCAGATCCTGGGCCTGCCGCTGGCCGAGGGCTCGCGCCTGCCCGATGCGCTGTTCTTCCTTTGCGGTGCGCTGATCGGCGGCGCGGGTGGCGCGCTGCAATCGGCCAGCCGCACCATGATGGTGCGCCACACCACGCCCCAGCGCGCCACCGAGGCCTTCGGCCTTTACGCGCTGTCGGGCAAGGCGACGGCTTTCCTGGCACCCTTGCTGATCGCCACGATGACGGATGTGACCGGAAGCCAACGGCTCGGCATCTCTCCGCTCATCGTGATGTTCCTTTTGGCGCTGGTTCTGCTAGGTTGGGTCAAAGCAAAAGGAGAGGCCGCGCAGTGATCCGCAAATTCCTGACCGCCGCCGTGCTGGCGCTGACCGGGCTTGGCCTGGTCCAGCCCGCCGGGGCCGACCCGCTGGCCCGCAACGTCTTCGGCGCCGTCCCCGGCCCGACCGGGGGCGCCCCGGTCTCGATCGGGTTCTATTCCAAGGGCTGCGTCTCGGGGGCCATGCAATTGCCGGAATCCGGCCCGACCTGGCAGGCCATGCGCCTGTCCCGGAACCGCAACTGGGGCCATCCCGAACTGGTCAGCTTCCTGATCGGCCTGTCGCAGGCCGCGCGTCAGGTCGGCTGGCAGGGGCTTTACATCGGCGACATGGGCCAGCCGCGCGGCGGGCCGATGACCTCGGGCCATGCCAGCCACCAGTCGGGGCTCGACGCCGACATCTGGATGCTGCCGCCGCAAAGCCTGCGCCTCAGCGCCGCGCAGCGCGAGAATATCTCGTCGCAATCGGTGGTGAACAAGGCCGGCACCGCGCCCTCGGGCCTGTGGAGCGGCGGTCACATGGCGATCATGCGCGCCGCCGCCCGCGACCCGCGGGTCGAGCGCATCTTCGTCGATCCGGTCGCCAAGCTGGCGATGTGCCAGTCCGAGACCGGCGACCGCAGCTATCTGCGCAAGATCCGGCCGCTGGGTGGCCACGACTATCATTTCCACGTCCGCCTGGCCTGCCCGGCGGGCTCGGTCTGCCAGCAGCAGGACGTGCCGCCGCCCGGCGACGGCTGCGCCGAGGCCGCGGAATGGATCAAGAACCGCATCGACCCCAGCCGGGTCAAGCCGGTGCCGCCCGATCCGAACTATCGCCACCCCCGCAGCTTCCGGCTAAGCGAGATGCCCCGTCAATGCCAGGTCGTCGCCACCGCCCGCTAAGGCGCGGCGGCACGGCCGGCGGCGCGGCAGGGCGGCCCCGCCGCCTGCCGGGCCTTGCGCTGGCGCTGCTGCTTGTCTCGGCCTCATCGGCCTGCGCGGCCGATCCCTCGCCTCCGCCCATGCCGAAGGTGGAATATGTCGCGACCTATGTCTGGCGGATGGAGGACGAGACATTCGGCGGCTTCTCGGGCATCGAGATCAGCGCCGACGGCAGCCGCTTCACCGCGTTGTCCGACCGCGCCACCATCCGCTGGGGCAGCGTCCAGCGCGATGCGCAGGGCCGCATCCGCGGGCTGGAGCTGGCCGGCCGCGCCCATCTGCGCGACAGCGCCGGCAAGCCGCTGAAACCCGGCTGGCAGGGCGACAGCGAGGGGCTGGCCATCGCCCCCGACGGCACGATCTGGATCAGCTTCGAGGGGCTGACCCGCGTCGCCCGCCACGACACGCCCGACAGCCCGGCCAAGCCCCTGCCCCGGCCGCCCGAGTTCAAGGCGATGCAGCGCAACTCCTCGCTGGAGGCGCTGGCGATCCTGCCCGACGGCACGCTGCTGACCCTGCCCGAGCGGTCGGGGGCGCTGACCCGGCCCTTTCCGGTCTGGCGCTGGCGGGAGGGCAAGTGGGACCAGCCCTTCGCGATCCCGCGCTCGGGCGACTGGCTGGCGGTCGGCGCCGACATCGGCCCGGACGGGCGCTTCTACCTGCTGGAGCGCGACTTCAAGGGCCTCCTGGGCTTCCGCACCCGCGTCAGGCGCTTCGACCTGTCGGAAAGCGGCGTCTCGAACGAACGGGTGCTGCTGGAATCGCGGCCGCTGCAATATGACAACCTCGAGGGGATCTCGGTCTGGCATGACGGGCAGGGCATCCGCATCACCATGATCTCGGACGATAATTTCGGCTGGCTGCAACGCACCGAACTGGTCGAGTACCGGGTGGCGGAATGAGCCTTTCCGCCAGCATCGCCGCGCTGGACCGCGCCGTCGACAGCGCGCTGGCCGAGCGGCGGATCGTCGGCTGCGCGGTCCTGCTGGCCCAGGGCGGCCGGCTGGTCCATGCCCGCGCCGCCGGCCTGGCCGACCGCGAGGCCGGCCGGCCCATGCGGCAGGGCACCTGGCTGCGCTATGCCTCGGTCTCGAAGCCCTTCACCACCGTCGCGGCGCTGCGGCTGATGCAGGCGGGCCGGCTGTCGCCCGAGGACCGGGTGACGCGCTGGCTGCCGGATTTCGCCCCCGCCCTGCCCGACGGCACCCGCCCCGCGATTACCGTGGACCAGCTGATGTCGCATCTGGCGGGGCTGGACTACGGCTTCAACCAGCCGCCGGACGGCCCCTATGCCCGCGCCGGGGTCTCGGACGGGATCGGCGACAGCGGCATCTCGCTGGCCGAGAACCTGCGCCGCATCGCCTCGGTGCCGTTGGACCGGCCGCCGGGCACGCGCTGGCGCTATTCGCTGGCGACCGATGTGTTGGGCGCGGTGATCGAGGCCGCGGCCGACATGCCGCTGCCCGAGGCCATGGCCCGGCTGGTGACGGACCCCCTGGGCATCGAGGCCGGCTTCCAGGCCCCGGACGCCGTGGACCTGGCCGCGAACTACGCCGATGCCCGCCCCGAGCCGCAGCGGATGTGCGGCCCGACCCGTGTCCGCAATCCGCTGCAACCCGAGCAAAGCTATGCCTACCTGCCCGAGCGCATCCGCGACCCCTCGGCCTATCCCTCGGGCGGCGGCGGCATGGCAGGGACGGCCGAGGCAGCGCTGGCGCTGCTGGAAACCCTGCGCGACGGCCCTTTCCTGGCCGAGAACCTGCGCGCCGAGGCCCGGCGCAACCGCATCCGCCAGCGCCATCCGCTGCGCGGTGCCGGCTGGGGCCATGCCTGGGCGGGCGCGGTCGTCACCGACGCGGATGCGGCCGGCATCGGCTTGCCGCAGGGCAGCCTCGGCTGGGGCGGCATCTACGGCCACAGCTGGATCGTCGATCCCGCGCGCGGCCGCAGCCTGGTCGCGCTGACCAATACCGCGGTCGAGGGGATGAACGGCGCCTTTGCGGTGGAAATCGCCGCTGCGGCCGCGCTATAGACCCGCAAGCCCGTTGACAGAAGGGCCCGGCGGGCTTATGCGGCCTTGCCCCGACGGGGCCGAGTCTCCGCGACCTTGCCAAAACGGAAAACCAGACATGTCCCGTATCCTTCCCGGCGTCATCGCCATGGCCGCCGTCGTGGTGGCCTCGAACATCCTGGTCCAGCATCTGCTGGGCTCCTGGCTAACCTGGGGGGCGTTGACCTATCCGGTCGCCTTCCTCGTGACCGACATCATGAACCGGGTCTATGGCCCGGCCGCCGCGCGCAAGGTGGTCTATGCCGGCTTCGTGACCGGCGTGCTGTGCTCGGTCGTGGCCGCGGGGCTGGACAAGACCACGCTGCGCATCGCCATAGCCTCGGGCGCGGCCTTCCTTTCGGCGCAGCTGATGGACATCTCGGTCTTCAACCAGTTGCGAAAATACAACTGGTGGCTACCACCCCTGGCGGCCAGCGTCGCCGGTTCGATCCTCGACACTGCCGTTTTCTTCAGCATCGCCTTTGCCTCGCAGCTGGCGCCGATCTTCCCGGCGGACGATGTTTCCTGGGCAAATGAACTGGTTCCGCTGCTGGGCCAGGGGCCCGTCCAGCCGCTGTGGGTTTCGCTGGCAGTGGCCGACTGCGGGGTGAAGCTTGCGCAGGCAGTCCTGGCGCTCGTGCCCTTCCGCATCGTCGTCGGAAATTTGATCCAGCGCCGCGCGCAAATTCATTGACTGTTAAAGGTTCTGTGGCAGGCTGGACCCCATAAGGCAACTTATTGAAAGGAGGTGGTCCAGTGTCGAGAGTGATATTGGAGAGAGGTGTCGGGACAGTCAGGGGGGCCGTGGCCTGAGGGCAGCCCCAAGGGTCGTAAACCCTGGCTGGGACGGTGGGCACCAACCCTAACCGGACCATCTCCGTGGATCTCGCGGGCCGTTCTCCAGGGGGGCGGCCCGTTCCATTTTCCGCTGCTTCGGCATTCGCGTATGCAGGGCATGCTTGGCGAAGCGTGAAAGACAGTTCGGGTATTTATGGAACGAAGAAGCCGGGCCTGCGCTTCTTCGTTCCCCAAATACTCATGCGACAGTGCAGCCGAAGACCCGGCCCAGCTGAGGGCCGGGTCGTCAACGCAGGCTCAGAGGCGTTCGATGGCCAGCGCGATGCCCTGGCCGCCGCCGATGCACATGGTGATCAGCCCCTTGCTGCCGCCGGTGCGCATCAGTTCATACATCGCCTTCACGGTGATGATGGCGCCGGTCGCGCCGACCGGGTGGCCCAGGGCGATGGCGCCGCCGTTCGGGTTCACCCTGGCGGGGTCGAGGCCGAGGCCCTTGTTCACCGCCAGCGCCTGGGCGGCAAAGGCCTCGTTCGATTCGATCACGTCGAAATCGCCGGCCTTCAGGCCGGTGCGCTTCAGCAGCGCTTCGACGGCCGGGACCGGGCCGATGCCCATGACCTCGGGGCGCACGCCGGCCACGGCATGGCCGAGGATGCGGAACAGCGGCTTGGCGCCCGCCGCTTGCGCCGCTTCGGCCCGCGCCAGCACCAGCGCCCCCGCGCCGTCGTTGATGCCCGAGGCATTGCCGGCCGTTACCGTGCCGTCCTTCTGGAACACCGCCTTCAGCCCGGCCAGTTTCTCCAGGTCGGTCGCCTTCGGATGCTCGTCGGTGTCGAAGGCGACCACGCCCTTGCGGGTCTTGATCTCGATGGGGACGATCTGCTCCCTGAAGCGGCCCTCGGCGATAGCGGCGGCGGCGCGTTTCTGGCTTTCCAGCGCAAATTCGTCTTGCGCCTGGCGCGAGATGTCATGTTCGCGCGCGACGTTTTCCGCCGTCACCCCCATATGGCCGGTGCCCATCGGGCAGGTCAGCGCGCCGACCATCATGTCCAGCATCTGCACGTCGCCCATCTTGGCGCCGAAGCGCGCGGCGGGCACGGCATAGGGCGCGCGGCTCATCGATTCCGCGCCGCCCGCCACGGCGAAATCGGCGTCGCCCAGCATCAGCGCCTGCGTGGCCGAGACGATGGCCTGCGCCCCCGAGCCGCAGAGCCGGTTCACGTTCATCGCCGGCGTGCTGTCGGGCACCCCGGCTTCCAGCATCGCCACGCGCGACAGGTACATGTCGCGCGGCTCGGTGTTCAGCACATGGCCGAAGACCACGGTGCCGATGCGCTCGGGGCCGATGCCGGCGCGCTCGATCGCGGCGCGGGTCGCGGTCGCGGCCAGCTGGATCGGCGGCACGCCGGCCAGGCTGCCGCCGAAGGTGCCGATGGCGGTGCGCGCCCCGGACAGGATGACGATTTCATTGTCGGACATGATTCCCCCCGATTGCCGTTGGCATGATGTTACTGCTAGAGCCGCGATAGCACATCGAAAAGACCCGCCCCCTTGCGACCTTGCGGAAAGACGGCAGAATATGGCCATGACCCAGGATCCCCGCATCAGCCTGCGCCTGCATTTCGAATCCGGCCTGACCTTTGGCCGCGGCAAGGCCGACCTGCTGCAGGCCATCGACGACGAGGGCTCGATCTCGGCCGCCGGGCGGCGCATGGGGATGAGCTATCGCCGCGCCTGGTCGCTGGTCGAAGAGATGAATGCGCATTTTGCCGCACCCCTGGTCGACAGCAGCCGCGGCGGCGCCCATGGCGGCGGCGCCCAGCTGACCGAGCGCGGCCGGCAGGTGCTGGCCGACTACCGCGCGCTGGAGGTGCTGCTGCGTGACCAGGGCGCCGCAGAGCTGGGGCGGCTGCGTGCGGGGCAGCGATCTGCTTCGGCGTAAATAACGGTTGCCAGCACGGGCAATGGCTGGTTATGTCCATCCAGACACAACGAATGGACCCGCCCGATGCGCCTGTCTTTCCTTGCCGCCGCCGTGATCGCGCTTGCGCCTGCCGCCCAGGCCGACGAGATCACCATCTTCGCCGCCGCCAGCCTCAAGGACGCGCTGGACGAGATCGCCGCCACCTGGCAGGAAAGCCATGGCGATACGGTGGTGATCTCCTATGCCGGCAGCTCGCAGCTTGCCAAGCAGATCCAGGAGGGCGCGCCGGCGGACCTGTTCATCTCGGCCTCGAGTTCGTGGATGGATGCGGTGCAGGAGTCGGGCGACATCGACCCGGCGACGCGCCGCGACCTGCTGGGCAATACGCTGGTGCTGGTCGGCACCGGCAAGCCGGCCGAGGCGCCCGTGACCGAACTGCCCGGCCTGCTGGGCGACGGCAAGCTGGCCATGGCGATGGTCGATTCCGTCCCCGCCGGGCAATACGGCAAGGAGGCGCTGACCTCGCTGGGCCTGTGGGATCAGGTCGAGGGCCAGGTGGCCCAGGCCGACAACGTCCGCGCCGCGCTGAAGCTGGTCGCCACCGGCGAGGCGCCGCTGGGCATCGTCTATGGCAGCGATGCCGTGGCCGAGCCGGGCGTGGGCGTGGTCGCGACCTTCCCGGTCGACAGCCATGAAAAGATCACCTATCCCGCCGCGGTGACGACGGGGGCCGATACGCCGCAGGCGGCGGCCTTTCTTGACAGCCTGTCGCAGGAACCGGCAAGGTCGGTCTTTGAATCGCAAGGCTTTACCGTCACGCAATGATCCCGACCGATTGGCTTGGCCCCCAGGAGTGGCAGGCCGTGCGGCTGTCCCTGCGGGTCGCCGCCGTCGCCACGCTGGCCGGCCTGCCGCCGGCCGTCGCCGTCGCCTGGCTGCTGGCCCGGCGGCGCTTTCCGGGGCATGGGCTGCTGAGCGGCATCGTCCACCTGCCGCTGATCCTGCCGCCGGTCGTCACCGGCTACCTGTTGCTGGTCACGTTCGGCACGCAGGGGCCGGTGGGCAGCCTGCTGAAACCGCTGGGCATCGTCTTTGCCTTTCGCTGGACCGGCGCGGCGCTGGCCTGCGGCATCATGAGCTTTCCGCTGATGGTGCGCGCCATCCGCCTGGGATTCGAGGCGGTGGACCCCAAGCTTGAACAGGCGGCCGCCACGCTGGGCGCGCCGCGGGCCTGGATCTTCGTGACCGTGACGCTGCCCCTGATCCTGCCCGCGATCCTGGCCGGCGCCACGCTGGGCTTTGCCAAGGCGATGGGCGAGTTCGGCGCCACCATCACCTTCGTCTCGAACATTCCCGGCCAGACGCAGACGCTGCCCTCGGCCATCTATGCGCTGTTGCAGGTGCCCTCGGGCGATGCAGCGGCGCTGCGGCTGGTGCTGGTCTCGGTGGTGATCGCCATGGGGGCGGTGCTGGTGTCGGAATGGCTGGCCTGGCGCATGACCGCGCGCATGAATGGGCGCGCCGAGGGGCGGGCCTGATGCTGGAGGTCGCCTTTCGCCACGATTTTCCTGGGCTTGCGCTTGATGTCGCCTTCCAGGCACCGGGCGGGGTGACGGCGCTGTTCGGCCCCTCGGGCTGCGGCAAGAGCACGGCGATCAACGCCATCGCCGGGCTGTTGCGCCCCGACCAGGGCCGCATCGCACTGGACGGGCGGGTGCTGTTCGACGGCAGGACCAACCTTTCGCCGCAGGCCCGGCGCATCGGCTGCGTGTTCCAGGACGCGCGGCTGTTCCCGCATATGACGGTGGCGGCGAACCTGCGCTATCCCTCGCGCTGGCGGCGCGGGGCGGCGCGGGACTTCGACCGCATCACCGGGATGCTGGCGCTGGAGCCCCTGCTGCATCGCCGCCCCGGCACGCTGTCGGGCGGCGAGCGCCAGCGCGTGGCCATTGGGCGCGCGCTGTTGTCGGACCCGGCGCTGCTGGTCATGGACGAGCCGCTGGCGGCGCTGGACGAGGCGCGCAAGGCCGAGATCATGCCCTGGCTGGAACGCCTGCGCGACGAGATCCGGCTGCCGATCCTCTATGTCAGCCATTCGGTGCCCGAGGTGCTGCGGCTGGCGACGACGGTGGTGCTGATGCGGCAGGGGCGGGTGGTCCATTCCGGCCCGCTGGCCGCGATCCTGGCCGATCCCGAACTGGCCCCGCAGCTGGGCGCGCGCGAGGCGGGGGCGCTGATCCGCGCCACGGTCGAGGCGCGCGAACCCGACGGCATGGTCCGGGTCGCCACCGCCGGCGGGCCGATGCTGCTGCCCGGACTGGACCTGGCGCCGGGGCAGGCGCTGCGGCTGCGCATCCTGGCGCATGAGGTGATCCTGGCGCGCGAGGCGCCGCGGGGCCTGTCGGCGCTCAATCTGCTGCCGGTCACGGTGACCTGCGTCGAGGGCGGGCTGGTGCAGCTGGCGCTGGGGCAGGGCGCGCAGCATGAGCGGATGCTTGCGCAGGTCACGCCGCGCTCGGTCAAGGCGCTGGAATTGCAGCCGGGAACCGCCTGCCACGCCATCGTAAAATCGGTTTCGGTCCTGCCCAGCTAGGACGGTCGAGCCTTTGTCATTTGCGCCTCGCCCCGGATTGCGCTTATCCTGCCCGCAAAAAACATGAGGGCAGTATGAACAGGTTTCTCAAGCTCGCCATCGTCGGGCTGGTGGCCTCTTGCGGAGGGGGCGGGAACTACAAGGCGCCGCGCAATCTGGAAAGCGCCTGCGCCATCGCGGCCGAGCGGCCCGCCTACATGCGTGCGATGAAGGCGACCGAGCGGCGCTGGGGCGTGCCGGTGCATGTGCAGATGGCGACGATCCACCAGGAATCGAAATTCATCGGCAATGCCCGCACGCCGCATCAATATGCGCTGGGCATCATTCCGATCGGCCGGCAAAGCTCGGCCTATGGCTACAGCCAGGCGCTGGACAGCACCTGGGACGATTACCGCAAGCAGACCGGCAACCGCCGCGCCCGGCGCGACAATATCCGCGACGCCACCGATTTCATGGGCTGGTACATGAACGATTCGGCGCGGGTGCTGGGCATTTCCAAATGGGACGCCGCCTCGCAATACCTGGCCTATCACGAGGGCCGCTCGGGCTTTGCCAGGGGCTCGCACAATTCGAAGCCCTGGCTGATGGGCGTGGCCGGCAAGGTCCAGGCCCGGTCCGAGGCCTATCGCAGCCAGCTTGCCTCCTGCCGCTGACCCGGTTCGCCCGCCTATTGGCGGCGGGCGATCTCGTTCTGGATGGCGAAGGTCGAGGCGGGAAAGCTCATCCCGGTCTGCATGTCGCCCAGGATCACCGTGGTCCGCTTGCCGGTGTCGTCGGTCACCACCCATTGCCGCAGCTGGGTCGGATTGGCGGTAAAGACCATCTGGATATTGCCGTATTCGGGATGCTGCGGATCCTGCGCGGTGACGACGGTGGTGTTCTTCTTCTCGGCATAGCCGGTGACCATGCGCGCCCGGCTCAGGTCGATGTTGGGCGCCAGGATCAGCGACAGCGGCGTCTTGGACAGCGGGTATTGCTGCGGCGCGCCGCGCGTCTTGCCGTCGAACACGGCGACGTTGCCGGCCGAGGCCATGACCAGCGTCCGGTCGCCCTTGTATTCGAAGCGCACCCGCTGCGGGCGCTGGATATAGACCACCCCGGTCGAGATCGAGCCGTCGGCATTCACCTGGGTGAAATCCGCCTTGGCGGTCTTGAGGCTGTTGAGATAGCGCGAGATCTCGTTCAGCGGGATCTTCTCGGCCAGGGCGGGAAAGGCCAGGGCCAGGCACAGGACGGGCGCAAGGGCGAGCGACTTCAGTTTCATGAGCGGAATGATACCGATTCTCCAATGACTTGCACATCACGTTCGCTGGATGCGCGGCGCCCCAACGCTGACGAAGGCGTGAGCGTTCCCTAAAGCCGCCGCCCGGTCAGCAGGCGCGGCATCGGCTCGAGGCTAAGCCCCGCCGCCTGGCGCATGAAGCCGCGCCGCAGGGGCGGGATGGCATCGACCAGGCCCATGCCGATCTCGCGCGCGGTGCGCAGCAGCGGATTGGCATTGGAAAACAGCGCGTTCACCCCGTCCATGCCAAGCGCCAGCGCCGTCGCATCGGGCCGGCGCCAGTCCTGATAGCGCGCCAGCACCAGATCGGCGCCGATGTCCTCGCCGCGGCGGCGGGCGGCGACCAGCACTTCGGCCAGCACCGCCACGTCGCGCAGGCCCAGGTTCAGCCCCTGCCCGGCGATGGGATGCACGCCATGCGCCGCATCGCCGACCAGCGCCACGCGCGGGGCGATGTAGCGCTCGGCCAGGGTCAGGTTCAGCGGATAGGAAAAGCGCGGCCCGGCCAGCCGGATCTCGCCCAGGAAATCGCCGAAGCGCGGGCGCAGCACCGCCAGGAATTCGTCATCCGGCAGTTCCATGATCGCGCGGGCACTGGCCTCGGCCTCGGACCAGACGATCGAGCTGCGATTGCCCGGCAGCGGCAGGATCGCCAGCGGCCCGGTGGGCATGAAATACTGGTGCGCGGTGCCTTCGTGCGGCAGTTCGTGATCGACCGCCGCGACCAGCGCGATCTGGCCATAGTCATGGCCGATGCGCCGGATGCCGGCCCGCGCCGCCACGCCCGATTGCCGCCCGTCGGCGCCGACCAGCAGCCGGGCGCTGATGCTGCGGCCGTCCGACAGGGTGGCGCGGATCGCCGCGCCCTCGGCCTCTTGCCCGATGACGGACAGGCCGGGCAGATGCGTGACCCGCCCCTGCATCGCGGCCAGAAGCGCGCGGTAAAGGAAGCGGTCCTCGAGCATGTAGCCCAGCCGGCCTTCCTCGAGCTCGGCGCCGTCGAAATGCAGGCCGAAGGGACCGGCGCCTTCGCCCGGCGCGCCCTGCGTCGCCTCGACCTTGCGGATTTCCTGCGCGTTCGGCGCCAGCTCGGGCCACAGCCCCAGCGCGGCCAGCAGCCGCTGCGAGGCCAGCGCCAGCGCATAGGCGCGGCCGTCGAAGGCGTCGCCGGCGCGGGCATCGGCGGGGCGGGCGTCGGCCACCGCCACCGACAGGCCGGCATCGGCCAAGGCCAGGGCAAGGGCCGGGCCGTTCAGCCCGCCGCCCGCGATCAGGATGTCGAAATCGGTCCTCATAGGACGCAATATGACCGTCGGCCGGGCAATGTCCATGCGTCATGGCGGCCGCCAAGCGCATTGCGGGCCAGCCCGCGCCGGGATAGCCTGTACATTATTTGGTATCTGGATTTGATCGGTCGGGGGAAGGGCATGGATTGGCTCAGGGCATCTGCGGCGGAACAGGGAAGGGCGATCCTGGCCGGGCTCATCAGCCCGGTCGAGCAGGCCGAGGCCTATCTGGACGCCGCGGCCCGCCATCCCTATGGCGACCGCATCTATGCCCGGCTGACCCCCGAGCGCGCGCGGGCCGAGGCCATCGCCGCCCATGACCGCGCCCGCGCCGGGCTGCGCCGCGGCTTGCTGGACGGGGTGGCGATCAGCTGGAAGGACAATATCGACAGCGCCGGCATCGCGACCGAGGCCGGCTCACGCCTGCTGGAGGGCCGCGTGCCCCGGCAGGATGCCGCGATCCTGGCCGGGGCGACGCTGGACGGGCTGGTCTGCCTGGGCAAGACGCATATGACCGAGCTGGCCTTTTCCGGCCTGGGCGTGAACCCGCGCACGGCGACGCCGCCCAACAGCATCGACCAGGAACTGGCGCCGGGCGGCTCCAGCTCGGGCGCGGCGGTTTCGGTGGCGCTGGGGCTGGCGGCGGCTGCGGTGGGGTCGGACACCGGCGGCTCGATCCGGGTGCCGGCGGCCTGGAATGGGCTGGTGGGCTTCAAGCCGACCACGGGCGCGGTCAGCGGCGCCGGCATCGTGCCGCTGTGCCGCCGCTTCGACGTGGCCGGCCCCATCGCCCGCACGGTCGAGGATTGCGCCGAGCTTTTCGCCGTGCTGCGTGGCGAGCCCGCCCCCGACCTGGCCGATGCCAGCCCGCGCGGGCTGCGGCTGATGGTGCTGGACGGCGTGCCCTTCGACGAGGCGCGGCATGAGCCGGTCGCCGGCTTCGAGGATGCGGTGAACCGCCTGGCCCGCGCCGGCGCCCGCATCACCCATGCCGCGCCGCCCTGCGTGGCCGAGGCGATGGTGCTGGCGCCGCTGCTGTTCGCGCCCGAGGCCTATGGCATCTGGCGCGAGCAGATCGAGGCCGCGCCCGAGCTGATGCACCCGCCGATCCTGGAGCGTTTTCGCGGCGGCCAGTTCGTGCTGGCGGCCGATTACGTCGCCGCCTGGGAGGAGTTGGGCCGGCTGCGCGCCGATTGGGCGCGGCTGGTCGCCGGTTTCGACGCGGTGATCCTGCCCACGGCGCCGATCCTGCCGCCGCCGGTGGACCGGCTGCTGGCCGAGGAAGAGTTCTTTGCCCGCGAAAACCTGCTGACGCTGCGCAATACCCGCATCGCCAACCTGCTGGACCTGCCGGCGGTCAGCCTGCCGACCGGCCATCCGGCCTGCGGCATCACGCTGATGGGCCGCGCCGGCCAGGACCGCGCGCTGCTGGTGGCGGCCGCCGCGGCCGAGGCGGCGCTGCGCTGAGGCGTGGATTTTCCGGGAAAATCCGGCACGGACGGGCGCAATCTGGCGGTGAAACTCTGGACGCATGGGGGGATTGCCGGTAGTCTTGCGGCAAAACGGGGCGCAACGACCCCGACTGAGAGGCAGTCATGGCAATTCCCGAGCGGTTCTCGAACCTGCCGGATTACGCGTTTCCGCGCCTGCGGACGCTGCTTGCGGGCATCGACCCCGGCGGCGATCCCCTGATCCTGACCATTGGCGAGCCGCGCCATGCGCTGCCGGATTTCGTCGGCCCGGTCATGGCCGAAAGCATCGCCGATTTCGGCAAATACCCCTCGAACGAGGGCACGGCCGAGCTGCTGGCCGCGATCTCGGGCTGGCTTGCCCGCCGGCACGGGCTGGATGTCGCGCCCGAGCGGATCATGGCGCTGAACGGCACGCGCGAGGGGCTGTTCAATGCCGCCCTGGCGCTGGCGCCGGAACGCAAGAACGGCCAGCGGCCGGCGATCCTGGTGCCGAACCCGTTCTACCAGGTCTATGCCGTGGCCGCCGCCGCCGTGGACGCCGAGCCGGTCTTCGTCCCCGCCACGGCAGAAACCGGCCACCTGCCGCGCTTTGCCGGCCTGCCGGCCGCGGTGCTGGACCGCGCCACCGTGGCATATCTGTGTTCGCCCGCCAATCCGCAGGGCAGCATTGCGTCCGAGGATTATCTCGAGGAACTGATCGCCCTGGCCGACCGGCATGATTTCCTGGTCTTCGCCGACGAGTGCTATTCCGAGATCTGGCGCGACGCGCCCCCGCCCGGCGCGCTGGCGGTGGCCACGCGCATGGGGCTGGCCGACCGGGTGGTGATGTTCAACTCACTGTCGAAACGCTCGAACCTGCCGGGGCTGCGCTCGGGCTTTGCCGCCGGCGGACCCCAGCAGATCGCGCAGATGCGGCGGCTGCGCAGCTATGCCGGCGCGCCGCTGCCCCTGCCGGTGCAGCGCGTCAGCGCCATGGCCTGGGGCGAGGAGGGTCATGTCGAGGCCAGCCGCGCGCTTTACCAGCAGAAATACCGCATCGCCGACCGGGTGCTGGGCAATGTGCCGGGCTACCAGCCGGTGCAGGGCGGCTTTTTCCTGTGGCTGCCGGTGCCCGAAAGCGTCGGCGACGGCGAGGATGCGGCGAAAAAGCTGTGGGCCGAGGCGGGCATCCAGGTGCTGCCCGGCGCCTATCTGGCCCGCGACACCGAGGCCGGCAATCCGGGCCGGAATTTCATCCGCGTGGCGCTGGTCGCGCCGGCGGAGCAGACCGAGGCGGCGCTGAACCGCCTGAAGAATTGTTTGTATCAAGGGGGTTGACGCATGGCGAGCTGGCAGGCGAAACACCGCGATCCGCTGTTTGACCAAAGCACGCAGGCGGCGCTTGAGCGGCGCGGCAAGGAACTGCTGGGCGCGGGGCTGGTCATCCTGGGCGTGCTGATCGCGATGATGCTGGTCAGCTATTCCCCCGACGATCCCAGCTTCATGTCGGCGACCGACCAGCCGGCGCAGAACTACCTGGGCCGCTTCGGCGCCTATGTCGCCTCGGCGCTGTTCATGATCACCGGCTACGGCACCTGGATCCTGGTGGTCGGCGCCGTGGTCTGGGGCCTGCGGCTGATGCTGCACCGGGGCGAGGAACGGCTGATGCGCGGCATCTTCCTGCCCATCGCCATGGTGCTGGTCTCGATCTATGCCACCTCGATGGCGCCGCCGCCGGACTGGACGCAAAGCTTCGGCCTGGGCGGGCATCTGGGCGACATGCTGATGGGCGGCATGCTGTCGGCCATGCCGATGAAGGCTTCGGTCGCGATCAAGCTGCTGGCGCTGCTGACCGCCGTCGGCACCGTCGCCTTCCTGGCCTTCGTGCTGGGCTTCGACCGCAAGGAGCTGACGACCATCGGCACCTTCCTGCGCGAGGGGCTGGCCACCGCCCGCGTCCTGGCGCTGCAGGCGATGGATCGCGGGGCGCGGCTGTCCTCGGGCGCGGCGCGTGGGCTCAAGACCCGCGCCGATGCCCGGCGCGAGCGCGTGGGCCACGCCGGTTCCGCCGCCCTGCCGCAAGCGCCCCGCGGCGGCCTGCCGGGCCTGCGTCCCGCGCCGGCCCCCCTGGCCGATGATCGCGACTTTGCCCCCGAGCCCGAGCTGATCAACCCCGAGACGCATTATGCCGAGGATGACGAGCCGCCCTCGAACGCCGCGGTCAACGCCCGCATCACCGATGCGATCCGCAGCCGTTCCGAAGGCGCCCGTTCGGAAGGCGCCCGTTCGGAAGGTAAGGGGCTGCTGTCGGCGGTGACGGCGCGGCTGACCGGCGCCCGCGCCGCGCCCGCCCGGCACGAGCCGCCGCTGCGCGCCGGCGAGGACGAGGACGACGAGGATTTCGCCGAACCCGTCACCGCCGCGCCCTTCGGCGCCGAGACGCCCCGCGTGGTGGTGCCGCCCAAGAAGCCCGCCCCCTCGCGCCAGGCGCAATCCGAGGCGCAGCCGGCGCTGCGCTTCGACGATGCCGCCAGCCATTACGAGCATCCGCCGCTGTCGCTTCTGACCGCGCCGACCACCGTCGAGCGCCACCAGCTGTCGCAGGAGGCGCTGATGGAGAACGCCCGCATGCTGGAGGCGGTGCTGGACGATTACGGCGTCAAGGGCCAGATCACCGAGGTCCGCCCCGGCCCGGTGGTCACGCTTTACGAGCTGGAGCCCGCGCCGGGGCTGAAGGCCAGCCGGGTGATCGGGCTGGCCGACGACATCGCGCGGTCGATGTCGGCGCTGTCGGCGCGGGTCTCGACCGTGCCCGGCCGCTCGGTCATCGGCATCGAGCTGCCCAATGCCCGGCGCGAAAAGGTGGTGCTGCGCGAGATCCTGGCCTCCAAGGCCTATGGCGACGGCACCCAGCCGCTGCCCCTGGCGCTGGGCAAGGACATCGGCGGCGGGCCGGTGGTGGCCAACCTGGCCAAGATGCCGCACCTGCTGATCGCCGGGACCACCGGCTCGGGCAAGTCGGTGGCGATCAACACCATGATCCTGTCGCTGCTCTACAAGCTCACGCCCGAGGAATGCCGGCTCATCATGATCGACCCCAAGATGCTGGAACTGTCGGTCTATGACGGCATCCCGCACCTGCTGTCCCCGGTCGTCACCGACCCCAAGAAGGCGGTCGTGGCGCTGAAATGGGTCGTGGGCGAGATGGAGGAACGCTATCGCCGCATGTCCAAGATGGGCGTGCGCAACATCGAGGGCTATAACGGCCGCGTCCGCGAGGCGCTGGACAAGGGCGAGATGTTCAAGCGCACCGTCCAGACCGGCTTCGACGAGGATACCGGCGAGCCGGTCTTCGAGACCGAGGAATTCCAGCCCGAGACCTTCCCCTATATCGTCGTCATCGTCGACGAGATGGCCGACCTGATGATGGTGGCCGGGAAAGAGATCGAGGCCTGCATCCAGCGCCTGGCGCAGATGGCGCGGGCATCCGGCATCCACCTGATCATGGCGACGCAGCGCCCCTCGGTCGATGTCATCACCGGCACGATCAAGGCGAACTTCCCGACCCGGATCAGCTTCCAGGTCACGTCCAAGATCGACAGCCGCACCATCCTGGGCGAGCAGGGCGCCGAGCAATTGCTGGGCCAGGGCGACATGCTCTACATGGCCGGCGGCTCGCGCATCACCCGCGTCCACGGGCCTTTCGTTTCCGACGAGGAGGTCGAGGAGGTGGTGAACCACCTGAAATCCTTTGGCCCGCCCAGCTACATGTCCGGCGTGGTCGAGGGCCCGGACGAGGAGCGCGCCGACAGCATCGACCAGGTG